>Ga0179593_1576942_pt1 | contig 15275 bp, 23 predicted proteins | sample CZODoug2_1_08_16_FD_185931 | JGI IMG/M metagenome (GOLD analysis project Ga0179593, IMG submission 185931) | Vadose zone soil fungal communities from Angelo Coast Range Reserve, California, USA - CZODoug2_1_08_16fungal (PacBio error correction) | ecosystem: Environmental > Terrestrial > Soil >... | reverse complement strand
GGTCCTTCCTCCTTCTTGACGCCCGTCCCTCGCGATTTTGATTTCCAACACACGATCGACCATCTTGGTCTAGCCGGCTCTGAAAAAAACAACCCTCTCCTCCCCCCAGATACTACATTTTTTTATTTCTCTTGAACGGATCGTCTCCAGTCCTACGAAAAGCCACCAGGATCTTTCACACCTCCCCTTTTCGATTTGGATTGGTAGAAAGTGCACCTCCCCCCTCTGCTCGGACGGAAAGTCTTCCCCCCCCTTCCTTCGAGAGCCGGCTCCTTCTTTCCCCTTTTGGTGACCCCAAAATTCCGAAACAGAAATTGACTTTTCCCCAAGAAGCCCCACCCTCAAAGGAGAAACACGCGACAATCTTGTTTTTTTCCTCACGGGGACCCTCCCATCTTTTTCTCACCCCTTTTTTCTCATTTTCCCTGAAGACCGGATTGCCCTCCAGGCGAGCCGCCAAGAAAGGGACAGTTTTCTTATTCTCATTTTTTTGACTCTCCGGCAAACTACAAAGAGCACGTCTCTACGCGAATGGACCAGATCCCCCTTTTCTTCCGCCAGAGCGTCTCCCCCTCTTTGGCGCCGCCGCGAAAGAAAAAGCGGATCCCCTTCCCACGCAGGCCCCCCACCCTTCCCCTTTCCCGCGTATAGTGGAGATGCCTGTCCTTTTCTCCCCCTTGATGTGAATGAATTCTTTTGTTTCTTTTTTTTTTTCCTCAGACAATGCGAGGAGATGGTATTGACTTAGATGCCCCCCCCTCCCCCCCAGTTTTCAGGCGTCCGCGGATACCCTTTCCTTTTTTCGTGGGCCAGCCAGTCTTCTTCCCCTTTTCTTCCGCATGGTAATGGGCCCCCCCCCTTCTCTTTTCTGCTTCGTTGCCATTGGGGGTAAATCCGCGTGGAGCCCAAGACCCCCCTTCCTTGCTGGCCGGTAACGAGATTGATTTTTCCCTTCTTCCCCTCCGCCCCCCGAAACGATTTTGCCCAGCCCCCTTTTTCCCCCTTCAATTGGACATCGTTCCCCTGTCTTCGGCTGCGGAGAATCTTCGGCGGTCGTTTTGTTAGTTCCCTTTTTAGAAAATATCCCCACGCACCGATGTTTTTTTTCTTTCCCCTGGCTTGGATAATCATCGTTGAACAGCTTCCCTCCCCTTGCGATCCCGAATAGCACCTTTCATGAGTTGGACGGATGTCCGGAAGGTTTATGACCCCGACACCCTTTTTTCGCTGCCTGAAACACCAGCGCTTTCTCCTCTCCCCGCTGGTTTCCTCTGCCCCCATTTCCCTGCTCCCCCACACGGCAGTCAAGGTGAAGCCAGGCCCTGTTTAACCCGCAACGCTCTTTCCTTCCTCAGATATTCCCCTTTCCTCTTTTCATATCCGGCACTCCTCCTTCGTAAGACTGCACTCGGCTGCAAAGGGACGTGCGTCGTGTTCTTCAACGTACGATTCTTTTTTTTTGTTATTTTCTCTTTTCCTCTCGTCATTTCCGATGTCCATTTTCCCTTTTCTCAAACGCGAAATAAGTCCTCAGACGTACTCCCCCTTCTAAATCGCCATGATTTGCCCCCTTTCTCTCCCCGCAGGTGAACTGCTTGACTCCCCTTTACAGCTTTCCTTTCACGATCTTCCTCTTTTTTTCCTTAGCGGTCTTCAGTAAATAGGAATTTGGGTCTCCCCTCTGTGAGAATCCTTCCATTCCGCCCCGTTCCAATCCAACCTTGCTGTTAACGCTTTCTTTTTTTTATCAGCGAGCCTTGCACTACTTCTCTCCCCCTAAATGAATTGCGCTTTTCCCCCAAGTTTTCCTTTTTTTTTTCTCTCAGGATTGAGTAGGTCCAAGGTCCTCTTGTTCCTGGTGTGGCATTTTTCTCGACCAATATACCTCTCCCCCTTCCGACCCATTCTCTTCCTTTTTCCATACAATGTCGAGTTTCCTTTTTTGTCCTTGCACCGGCTTCGATATCAGCCAATTCCTGTCCATGCCTTTTGCCCCCGAGCAGATCACTGCCCCTTTTTTGTCCTTTCGCGCATCAAACTTATGTGGCTTTTTTCCTGGGCCGTCGCTTCCCTTCTTCGCGACTTCGCAACAGCTCGTCCAGTTCCCAAGGAACCGTGACATCATCCCCTCCCTTTTCCTCCCCAGACAGCGGCTCTGGCCACTTCCGTCCCTTCGGCGGAAATCGTCCTTTCTCTGCGCGGCGATGACGCTCGCCGCGTCATGGTGCAGTCTCCCTCCGAGTTAATTGGCGAATACCCTCCTTTTTGTTCGCGAGCGCGTCTTTCTTCTTCCCTCTCTTCTCGAGACCAGAGAATTTCCTTTTGCTCCTTTTTTTTTGTCGCGATTGGCTTGTGCGCGCTGCAATTGACTTGTTTTTGAACCTTGTCCCTCTTTGGCGAAATTTTCCTCTCGCTTCTTTCCCCTTTCTTTCCCCTCACGAATCGATTTCTTCGTATTTTCTTCCTTTTTCTCCCTGTCGATTACGTCCCCCTTCGTCTTTTTCATCCCATTCCCGTCCGGATGAATCGGTTTGATAGGTTTTCTTTCGTTCAAAAAGGCCCGGCCTTCCCCCCCCCTTCTCCCCGGGGACCTGTGTCTCATCGAACTTTCCCCCCGAATGGCCACGAGCTCCTCCCTTCCTGCCCCCCTCCTTCAATGCGCGAATCTCTCTCTTTTCCTCCCCAGTGTGTTTCTCTCTCCTTCCTTACGGGATCTCTCCCTGCATTGCCTTTTTTTTCCCCGGTGGTGGACACGTGCTCTTCACTTCCCCCTCCCTTCTTTGTTCAACCAACTTGCTCCCCCCTTTGCACCGAGGCGTGGCGAAATCGGAAATCGCCAACCTCATCCCTTTTTTTTTGATGCGAGACCTGAGCAGACTGCCTTCTTTTCCTTTTTCTCAGATTAACTGGCGGTCTCCTTCCTCCCTTCGTCTCTGGGAGAAGACTCTCTCTTTCCTTTCCCCCCCCCTTTTTCGCCAAACGGCGTCGCCAATTAAACGTTTTTCACCCTGATCTTCCCCCTTCCGCGCCAAAATTCATTGCAGCGTCTTTTCTCGCCCAGACCCCTCTTCTTCTTGTCCCTCCGCCAGCCCTTTTACAGTGTTATTCGCCCTGAAATCTTTTCCCCATGACGCGCCCCGTCTTCTCCCTCTTACCAGAGGCCTTTTCCCTCTTCCTTTGTTCCGAAACTTAAAGGAGCCGCTGTTCTAACTCCTTTCTTTTCAGTGGCGAGCGCCCACGGCCTCTTTTCCGCGTGGACGCTACGCTAACCTTCCTTCATTCCCCTTTCTTTTAATGAGAAAACCTCCCCCCCTCCCTTTGGTTTTTCCCCCTTCTCCCGTGCCGTTTTCGGATGAGTGTCAGAATTTTTAGCTCTAAGCTGGCTCAGACATTGACGATCCATTCTTCCATTCTTGTCTTATTTCGATTTTTCTCTTCTCTTTTCTTATGTCATTCCGATGCCAAAAACTTCAGGATCTGTTGCAGGTTTCTTGGAATCCCTCAGACAATACGACAAACGAAAACCTTTCTTTTTTCAAATACGCCCCATTCTTATTCCTATTTTTTCCTTACCCGGTCGTCCCCCTTCCTTCTTATCCATCGCTGCCAAAGTTTGCGTACCTCCACTGTTGGATTACTTCCTTCTTCTTTTCTCAGCTCGGGCCGTTCCCTCTTCTTCCCTGACGCGCGAAGGCAAGAAGTCTTGGTCTGGAACCGTTTTTAACCCGGTTCGCTCCTTTCTTTTCCTCTAACGGCATAGTTTTTCCCAACCCCCCTCTCCCTTGATTTGTTATCGTATGCATCCTTATTTCGCCGCTCTTGCAGCTGCTAATCCCCTCTGCACATCGAACAAACGACCAAAGATCGTTCCTCTCCCCCTACGCAAGTCTGAAAGCTCCTTTTTTTTCCCCTTATCTTACGAAGGAGGATGCCTGATCTTTCTCTCCCCTTCCGTAATCTCTCATAGGAAAATGGTGTAAGCAGTTGCTTTTACTAGTCAACCCCCTTACTGCGATGTGTTAGCTGGCATTGTGACTTCCACCCTCGTGTTCCAGCGTGATCAATGCTTTTTTTCCCTCCCTCTTCCCAGTGATGGATGCTTCTTTTTCTCTTTCCCTTTTCGTTCCTCCGTCAACTCCTTCCGAACTTTTACGCTATTCTGGTTCCAAGTATTTACATCGCTGTTTTTCCTTCCCCCTTCTCGCTGATGACAAACGCTGGCGCACTTTTTTCTTTTCTTTTTCCCGCAATTATTTTTTCGAGGCTCTGGTTTTCGCTTGCCCCTTCCGCTTCTTCACAGCCCGACGAACGACCTGTCATGCCCAACCTCCGTGTGAAGCTATTAGTGCTGGCCCACTTTTTCTCGCGGGACACAGCCTCTCTCCCCTCCCTCCTTATACGGTTTCCTTTTGTTTTCTTTTTCATTTTCATGTGCACGGAAATCTTTTTATGGCGGCGTTCCATTGACCATGCAGCTCTTTCTCGGACTGGCTGGACCCCCACCCTTCAATGCATGGTCTCTCCCCCTTCTCCGTGGGTCGCGTTGGAACGGCTGGAAGCCTCCACTCCATTCCTTTTAGGAGCGGTACGATAAAGAAGTCTCCCCTTCCCGCTGCCGGGAATGGCCGGCTCACTATCCGTTTTTTTTTTCCCCCTTTTTTTTCTTTTTTTTTGCGGGGGGTACTCTTGTTGTTTTTCGCCGGCGTGCGACACTATTGCTTCGTTTGCCCAATAGGTCTTTTCTCGAGATTGGCCATTCGGTGGTAGGGGGGGGGTTTGGGTCTTTCTTTTCCCTCCAGTTATTAATGAATCCTTTTTTCCCCCTTCGTTCGGTCCTCGATGGTGTTCTGATGGGCACTTCGTCTTTTAATCCAGGGCGATCCAAGCTGTCCCTTTCCTTCGATGTGAATCCCATTTTCCGCGTGTTCTTCTTTTGCTTTTTCTCGTTACCGGCATTCTTTTAGGAATGTCTTCTTTTGTCACGCGATCCCCGGCGCTCCTTTTCCCTTTTTGTCTCACGCTCCGGACGTCTTTTTTTTTTTCTCTCTGTCTTCTACAAATCCCCCCCTTTGCCCCTTTTTCTTTTTTGATTTTCCCGATCCTGGTGGCTGTCGAGGCTTTATCTTTCCAAACAAACTAGGATTCCCCTCTTAGTAGAGGTGGCGGGGCTCCTTTTTTCCTCGTCCTATGAACAGGCGCGTGTCTTTTATTATCGGGTGTTGGAAAAAAATCGCTTTCTGCCTGGTTCCTTCTGCGTATGAAAGATCATTCCTTTTTTCTTCCTTTCCTTTCCCCTAAGTTTGTTGTGTTTGATCTAGCTTGCTCCCCCCCTCTTTTTTTTTTATCTTTCTAGCAGCGAATGGCCTCCTCCTCTTCATTTTTCAACACCGCTCCGCGTCCCCCCCCCCTCGCGTGGTCCTCTACCAAACGTAGCCTCCACCTTTCCCTCGGGAGTGAATACTCTTGCTGTTTTCAAGATCGCAGCAGCCCTCCTAAATTTTCGTCCCAAAAGGGCCCCCCCTCCCCCCTTTGATTTGGAATTGGTAGAAGCAAATAGCGAGACGCAAGCCGTCCCCCCCCCCCCCTTTAGGCTGGAGCTCTTTCCCCTCGTTAAAGCTCGATAGGTCTTTCCTCCAAAAAGAAGCCGGTCACTAATCGCAGCCACCCAAAGTCTCTCACACGCGACAATCTGGATTAACATAGTCTTGCTTTCCTCCAGCGGGCTAGCCAATTTGGTTCTCCCCCTCCTCCCGTCGGCCAGAATTCCCCCCCTTCCGCCCGTCAAGGTAATTGACCTCATTCCCCAGTCCTTTCCCCTTCTGAAGATCAGACCCCCGATAGAGACCGCGATTTTCTCTTTTTTCCCCCCTTTTCCGAACGCACTCCTTCTTCACACGAAGTGCAATTTTTGTGCTTCCCCATAAAAAAGACGAAGACTCTTCCCCTCTCCCCCTCCGGAAAAAGCCACTCTCAGAGTATAGTGGAGTCTTTAAGTAAATGGCGGAGGACACCTATTTTTTGGCCTTCGTTGATAGTATACTATTGCGCCGGCCTTTCCCTTCTTTCTTCTTCAGAATGTTCCCCCTCCACCCCGTTTCAGGGAGTCCGGCGTCTATGTCTTTGTATTTTCCAGCAAGTTCGTCCTGTATTTTGATTGGTCTTTCCCCCCCCCTTTCCGCCCCCTCTTATTCCCTTTTGCCTGAAATCCGCAGTGGAGAACCCCCAGACCCTGATGGCAGTTACTTTGCTTCTCCTCGCTCCGCCGTGAAACGCCCCCCTCCCTCATTCTCCCCCTTCCTTCTTTTAGTTGCATGCAGGTCTTCGGCGGGAGTGTCCTAAAGACGGTTTTTTCATCAGCTAGAAATAATTGACGGTAGCCCCCCCCTTTCCCTCCGCGTTGTACATCAAGCGCGGCTTTCTCCTTTCTCGATGTAAAAATCCCCTTTTACCTCTTTTTTTTTCGCTCCCCTCACTATCACGGTTTTCTTTTCCTTTTTTGGGAAGGATGCAGGAATTTTTCATATCGCTCCGACCATTCATCACTGGGAGTTCTCCCCCCCCCCCCCCCCTGCTCATTGATCACTATGATTTTTTTGCCCCGATGCCAAGTGCCGGCCACCTTTCCCTCCAGGAGATTTTTGAGGAGTAAACCCCTGTCCTTAATCCTGTCTCTTCTGGATGATATTTTTTCTTTTCCTTCATCCTCCTTAGTAAGATCGCTTGCCCCTCCCTTTTTCTTCAAGACGGGCGTCGGAGCGTTCCTTTTGCCGATTTTTTCTTTGTTAGATGTGCAGATCGCTTTCCCGTCTTCCCCTCTCGGCGAACGCGAAACATACGGCCCCTTTCCTTCCCCCCCGAATCCGGAGAAATCTCCCCTTTTCCCCCTTTTTTTCTCCTGTGAACTGCGGACGAAAGACGTTTTCAGTGACATTTTTTGCTTCTGCCTGGAGAGCGGAAGTAAATAGAACTTTTTCTTCTACTTTGAGAAATACCTTCCATTCTCCCCCCCCCCCTTGCTGTTCCCCGCCCCTTTCCTTTTCTCCATGCGAGCCTGGCCGACCGAAGTCAAGAACCTTGTCTGATGACCAGCCGTCCTTCTTTTGCGATGTCTTCAGGATGGTATCCGGTTTCCCCCTCAAACTGCTTTTTTTGCCTCGAAAACCCCCTCGACTTATCGTTTTAAGGATTCCCCCTCTCCAATACGCAAGGGACTTTCAGCCCTTCCTTAGCCCGAATCCCCTTTCCTATATCACTCCCCCCTTTCTCACTTCTTCCTCAAAATCAGGAAGCCTACGCGGGTTTTTTCCCCCGGTTGAGAATTCACAAACCTCCCCAGGGACGGGTTTTCTTTTTGTCAAAGAGCTCGCGACTTCTTCCGTCCCGTGTCGGCGCAAATGCCCAGCAGCAGCTCCGTATTTTTTTTCTCTCCCCTCAGAGGATTAGGGACCGTTTCTTCCCTTCCCAATCGTCCGCGGTTATCCTCTTTTTTTTTTTTTTTTTTTTTTTTCTCTCGTAGCGTATTTTTTTCCTCCTTCCGCCGATGACATTGAGAATCACATCCTCCTTCGTTCGCGAGCGCGTTAGGGCCTCTTTTGCGAGACATCGCGATAATTCCGGCTTTCTCCCCCCCTCAGTGAGGTTCTCGATTCTTCGCTTCTGCATTTGACTGGGTTTGAAATTGTTTGTAAATTCCCTCCCCCTTAGATTAAGATCCGAATCGTGCCCCCCTCCTTTTCATTTTTTTCTTCGTAAGGCTCCGGCCGTTTTAATCCTTTCATACGTCCCACCTCCTTCTTCTTCCATCCACCTTCCCGCCGATGAATCGGGCTTTGTAGCCTTTTCTTTCGAACCGCGCTTTTTTTCTTTTTAGGAAAACCTATGGTTTCTTTTCTTCCGCGCAAGTGCACCCTTTTCCTCCTTCCCACCCTCCTCCCGTATCGATAAGTTAATTGTCCTCATATTTCCTTTTTTGGTGTTGAGAGAGATTCGCGTGCCCTTTTTGCTGGCCGTGTATTGTGCCCTTCTGAAGTTTTTCCTTTCCTTTTCAGAACAATTTCCCCTGAATCCCACATGCGCCCCCGGGTTGAACGAGCGCGGCGGTCGGAACCCCTCCCTATTACATCGAGGGAAGTGGATGCTGCTCCTTTTCGTAATCGCCCTTATCATATCTTTTGCCGGAGCCTCTCTATGGAGGGTGGAGTCACGATGGCGGAGATGTCGCGACTTTCCATAGGAGTTCCAATGTCAACGCCGTCCCCTCCCCCCTCCAGAGAGCCAATCCAAACTTCCCCTTCTCCCTCTCTTTCTCCACAGGACCTTTTTAGTCCCATCCTGCCCTACGCGATAGCGACATGCTTCCCTCTCCAATGAAATCGGGCTGCTGTCGGCACATGACTTTTCTTTCCCTCCCTCTACAAGCGGAACTCGAGTTCCTAACTTCCACGGAGCCTTTGATTCCTCCTTTTTGATCTGCTGCGGGGCATTGGTTTCCTCTCTGGCGAAGTCGCGATCGCGTGGACTTCTTCACGGTCGTCATGCGGCCCCTTTTCCTCCAGCATGTGACGGCGTTGGTAGACTTTTGTGCATAAGGAATTGGCGGAGCTCTTCTCTTCTTTGGAGAAGACATGACTTCCCTTTTCTGGAAAGTCCTTTCGTCTTTCTTGGTATATTGTCGATAGTCGAGGTATTCGAGGACAAAAACCTCATCGATGTTTTTTTTTTTTTTTTTTTTATCCCTCTTCTTCAAATAGCAACCGTAACAGCCACCTTTTCATAGAAAAGCGTATTCATTTTCTTTTCTTTCTTCCCTCCCCGGTCGGCAAAGGATAGATGGATCCTTTCACCAGCTCCCCAGGTTGGATTAACGCGGAATGTTTCTTTTCTTCCCGGAAGTCCCGCCCACTTTTCTTACTGACGCGCGAAGTTCCTCCGCCCAAACTGGAGCGTGACACCTCTGGGAACGGCTTTCTCTTTCCCCCTTCCCCTCTCCTCTTCGGGGGCAATCTCTTTTGCTCCCCCTTCTTCTGTCTCATCGTAGCAGCATTATTTAGCCGCTAGATAGAGGCCGTTTTTTTTTTTCACCAATCAGATCTGACACATCTCCCTCACCAAAGACTACGTTCTTTCCTTTCCCCCTAATAAGCCCCTCCTTCTTCCCCCATCCGGGAAATTCGGGGCACTCGAAGTTTTCTATGTTCGTCGAGTCAATATCTCGAGCTTTTTTTTTCCCTGGTGTCAGAGTTGCGGTTACCCTCCCCCTCGGGGCTGTCACCTGGGGTCCTTTTTTTTTCCTTTTCTCGTTGCCACAACATCGTGCTGCAGCTGATCCCCCCCTTTTCTCCTCTTCCAGTGAGGCTGACGGGAGTTTTCCCCCAAGTCCGGCTCCTTCCACCTCCTTTTCCTCCCCTTTGCATCGGTTTTTTTTTTTTTTTTGTGTTTTTTTTTTTGGTGTGTGTTTTTGTTCGATCGCAATGACGGTATTTCAACTCTTCCCGTCGCGCTTGATGCACCCTTGGCGCCCATTTTTGGGGCTGTGGGGATATTTGGACTAAAGGCAATTTGACTTTAACCCGCCGCTGTCCTTTCCTCCCTCCCGCCGAAGCCCTTTTCTTCCAAATCGTTCTCCCATTTGTGAGCTATCGATGCTGGCCAAGTTTCTTCTATCCGGGAAAACTTCCCGGACATCCTTTTATTTCTTTTTTTCTAACGACCGGATTTCATTTCCCTTTTTTTCTTTCCGGAATCTCTGGGTGCCCATGACCATCAGCCTCGTAGTTTCTTTTTTTTTTCTTTTTGACCAACGAAAAACAATTTCAATGAATGGACTTCCTTTTTTCCCCCGGTGGAACAGGTGGCACCCCTCCTCTTGCAATTTCTACTTATCTTCCCCTTCCTGCCTCATGAACATCACTTGTAGAAGCCTTTGCTGGCTTTCCCCCCTTCGTGATTGGCCGGCGTTTCTTTTTTTCGCTGGTTCTGGTCCTTTCTCTCCTTGTGTGAGCCCATTTCTTCTTCTTACAGCTGCGTGCGGCGGACCGGGAGCGCGATCTCATTTTTTTACTTCCCTTTTAGGGGCAGGATCGTCAGCCCCTTCAATCATGTCAATTTCCCTTGCGGGCGGCCCTTTTTTTTTCCTCCCTTTCTTCTGGGGATTCTTCATCTTTTTCCTTGGATTCCCAGGCAATTCGATTTTCTCACATGGTTTCTCTTTTTTGGCGGCGATCGTGACCCTGCCTTTTTCTTCCTGCATATCGGCGTGGAACTCTCTCTTTTTTTCAAGGGGTGGGGCTTCCCCACCTCTTCCCCCCCTTCTTTTGCGATCGAGATGTGCTTCTTTTCAAAATCTTTTGAATGGTGAATTCTTCTTTTGAAGGACTGCGATTCTTTCCCCCCCCCTTTATTCCATCCCGATGGATTAGCTTTTCTCCTCTGTTTTGTTGGCCGGCTTATCCCCGCCTTGTGTTCCAGGAGCGGGGTGTTCCCCCCTGTTTGTACAATCGCTGCTCCTTCCGTTAACTTTGCTCTCTTTTCTCTCTTTCCCTTCTTGGGTTTCCATGAGTAAAAGGAACTTTTACAAGCAGCGCCGATCCTCTGAGCGATTTGTTCCAACACCCTTTCAACAAACTGCTAGCTTCTTTCCGGAGGGGAGACCGCTCCCCCCCCGCCAACCGCTACTCCCTGTGACCCCTCTTTTTTTGGAAAGATCGCATAAGTCTAAGTATCCCCCCAGCAAACAGAAAAGTGCTACTCCTCGAAAGCGCCACAGCGCCGTCCGCCTTTCTCCCCCCCCCCCACCTTTAAGGCTTATCTCTTCTGCTTCCTCTCTTTCTCGGGACCCCTCCGCACTGAACTGATCGCCGAACAAAAAGCACCTCCCTTTTTCCAATACGGGTTCACATCGAAGCTCCCCTCCCCTGTGCTCGCCACTGGCTGATCTTCCTCTTCTTCCCCCTCAGCAACCAAGCGATGCCGCCCTCGGGACTGCTCCACAACTGAGGACGATTCGGCCCCCTATTGAGACGGACGCTGCTACTCTTTCCCTCCCCCTCTGTCAGAAACGACGCCTCTTGGCCCGCACGAAGAGAAAAGACCCCTTCCCCAGCAGAGCAGTCCTTCTCCGGCCACCTCCCTGCCTTTGTGCCAGAGTATAGTGGCTTAAGTCGAAAAAGTGAGGTGCATGCTCCCTCCCCTTCTCCAATTGCGCCTTCTTCGTTTGGAGTCCGCCTGTTCACCTGTTTCTGCTTCGGTCCGATAAATGAATTGAAACTTTTTTCTGGATTTCCCTCGATTTGAGGTGCCTTTGTAATGGGGCAACCCTTTTTCTCCTTCCCCCCCCCCCACTCTTCCGTGCCATGTCCCTTTTCTCCCCCGCCAAGAAAGTCAAGTTGGTTTCTTTCTTTTCCAGCGAGATACCGCCTCCTCCCCTCCCCCGATTTTTGCCAGCACTCCCTCCTTACTTGTTAGAGTTGGCATGAAGGTCTGGTTTTAGTTCTTTTGTTTGAGAACCAGCTTCTCGACCTTTCCCTCCCGAGGTGCGCCGCGTCCCTTTCTCCCTTGGATAATACATATAGCTAACCCGCCTCTTTTCCCCTCTTCCTCCTCTGCACGGTTTTTTTTTCCTGAGTGGACGGAGGGACGGAATTGTTTTCCCCCGCTCCCAATCCTCACTTCCCCTTCACCCCCCAGCGCCTTGCTCCCTCTTCCGCTTTTTTTTGCCCGATGGCCAGTGCCAGCGCAAACCTCCGGTGAAGCAAGGCATTTTCTTGCTCTCCTCTGTTACACCAGGTCCTTAACATCTCTCTCCCGCCGCATATCCCTCCCTCCTCCTTTTTAATATAGATTGCCCCGAATTGCCCTTGTATTGTTTTCGGAGTAGTTAAGGCATGAATTCTTTCCTTTCGTCTGTGGCAGATCGATTTCTTCTTTCTTCGAGCGGCCCGACACTCCTTCTTCCCTCTTCTTAGAATACGGAGAATCCTCGGCGTTCTCGTCAGAAGGGGGTTTTTTTCCTGCCAGCCGTTCCCAGATTTTCCTTTCCCTTTTTCTTGCCTTCCGCGCGTCATTCCTCTTTGCCCGTGAAGGAAGATATGGCCTCCTTGGTATCCAAAGTGCTGTTCCCCTTTCCAAGGCGCGTGATACAGCGAGCTTTTTTTCTTCTCTTCCCCCAGAACCTGCCTCTTAACCTTTTCCCCAGCGTTTGTGAAGCTGTTTCCGATTGTATTCAGGATGAGTAGGTCCTTCCACAGATCTGAAGTTTTTTTTTTTCCTGAACTGTATCTACCACTACCCCTCCCACTCAAGGACTGGCAGAAATGTAGAGTAATGTTCGCCCCCCGGTTCGATCGACGAAAATTGACCTGTTTTCCTTTTCTCCCATACGGCCCGTCCTCTTCCCGGCTGGCGTTGGCTCTCTTTCCTCCCCCCCAGTGAAGGCGGGTGCTCCTCTCCCCGCTGTACGTCCGTGGCGCTTCTCCCTATAGATCAGCCCCCCTTGGCGTATTTCCCGTCCTCGCGCTCCTGGAAGTTCGGACCTTCCTGGGTAGCGCGGCCTATCCTTTCCCCTTTCCGATAAGCAAGCCCGTGATCTCCCCCCTATCACGCAATGTCGTTCGCTCGTCGCGTAGGGAAGTAGGACTCTTTGTCTTTATGTTTCCTACGGCGGCGGCAGCAGTGATGGGCGGGTCTTTTTTCGGCTCTGCATTTGATGGCTTTTTTCCATTTCCCTCTTTTTCGAAACTTTTCCATATAGATTCCTTCCAAGTGTTTTTTTTTCTTCGTCAGGATCCGGCACAGTTTTTTCTTTTTTCCGTACCGCAGAGGCGCAGTCGGCTCCCTTTCTTCCTCGGCTTTGAGGATTTTCCCTCGCGTAGTTCCAAACCCCCGAATTTTGGGGAACACTTCTTTTTCCCTTTTTCTTAAGAGCCACTGCACCACCTGTTCCCCTCCCTCCACGGCCTCCTTATCTATCCCTCCTCCTCTCCTCTTTTCCAATACAATAAGTGTTGGTGTTCCGAGTCATTCCCTAACGGAGGACGTGTTGGGATGGGCCCTTTTTCACGTGCGCGGAAGACCAGGTCCCCCCTTTCCCCAAGGCGCCCTTTTTTTTCCCGGATCCTCTCCCCCTTAAAATGCTACAAAGACGATTCCCACGTTAAGTGTTCCTCCGCCTGAAGGTTGACGCCTCTTCCTTTCCGGAGCCTGACGAGAACTCTCTTTTTTTGTAGCAAGATGGCGGCAGTTTTCTTTCAAAGTTCGCCCCTTTTCAACGCCAGTCAAATGCCTTTTCCCCCTCCTCTCGCCATCACTTCTTTTCTTTTTCTTGTTCTCGCCATGAAATAGAGGCTTATGATTTACCGAACATTGCGTTTAGGCTTTCTTTTTTCCCTTTCTTCTGCGCGGCACTGACGCGCGCTTTTTTTTCCTTACCCGCGGGGTACGCTCCCCCTCCTCTTTCCCTAACTAAAGGACCAGCGTCCCCTTTGGATGATCTGGGAGGGGCATTTCTCCTCGGTCAGTCGCGCTCTTTCTCCTCCCCGTCCGTCCTGCGGTCCCCCTGTGGTCTTCCCCTCCAGAGGGTCCCTCGTCTCCGTTTTTTGGCTGAGTGCTCCTTCTCGAAGAGTTTCGTTCGGCTCTCCCTTCCCCCTTTCTGAAAAGTCCGCCTTCTTTTCCTATGTATATTGTCGATAGTCGAGTATTCCGATGTTGGTTGTGCAGGGGGACTTTGCCCCCCTTCCAATCGCAACCGTTCTCCTTTGCTGGGGAATCGCAATCTATTTTCAGATTATTTTGTGCTTATATGCTCGATGCGATCCCCTTTTCCCCTGTGGAACGCACCTTTTTACAGCGGAATGGAGTCTTTCGCAGTCCCGCCAAGTTTTTTAGTAAGCAAATGGAGCGTGTACTTACCGGCTTCGTCCGCCTCCCCCAGAGAACGCCAGGGGGCCCCTCCCCTTTTCTCCCTGCTTCTGTCTCAATAGTTAATGCCCTTTTTTTCTCACTTGACAGCGGGAAATCGCTTTTTTCATCGAAACAATCTCTCCGTTCAGGCCTTCCCCCCTCCTACGACGTACGTCACCGACGGGTTCCCCCCCCCAATCGATACTTAGAAGGAGTCTTTTCTATGCGTCGAGTCCCTTCCCCCTCCGCTGCTTAAGGACCTGGTTTACTCGTTTTTTTTTTTTGAAAATCAGACTGGCTTTCCTTTTTTTGGTTTTTCGCTGGCCTGGGCATCGTTGTTTCTGTTCAGCGTGCTCAGCTTTTTTCCCTCTTTTCCCTTGTAGGGATGAGGAGAGGGTCCATTTCTCCCGTCAAACTCATTTACGAACTCCCTCCTTTCCCCCCCAATCGTGTTCAGCATAGTCTTCCTTTTTCTGACAACGCTGGCGCACCGCGGGCCCGTTTTTCTTCTTCTTCCCCTTCTTTCGAGACGCTGGGGCTCAAACCGCGCTTCGATTCTTTTCACTCATGAAGGACAACATCGATGTTTTGATCTATTCGTGATGGCACCACTTTCCTTTTTTCTTTTTTTTTCTTATAGCGGGAAAAAGCATTGCCCTCCCTTCCCCCCCCTTCCCCTTTTCCTGTGCTTGGTGTTGCTCCACATAATGTTTTATTGGGAGGAGATCTGTCTCGAATCAAATCGAGGGCCCTTTTTCCAACGAAACCCCTCTTTTCCTTCTGTCTGAAAACGGGTTTCTTTGGCCCCCACCTCAATAACTAGCCGCGTTTTTTCTCGTACGATCACGAGGCATTCCCTGTCGCCGCGGGCATTTTTCTTCCTCTCCTGCCTGCCAATGCGTGCTTGCGCCTGATGCTGATTCGCTGGTTTCCCATATTGCTGAGGTGCTGACAGCTTTCCCGTTCGAGCGATTGGCCATTCGTGCTTTCCTTCTGGTAGGGGAGGAGAGTCCCTAAGTGTCCCCCTTCGGGAGGCATCGCTGTTTTCTTGGGGATGAAAGCAGTTTCTTTTTCAGTTGCAATTCGATTTTTTTCTTTTTTCCTTTTTCCTTTTTTTGGCGGCCTCGTTCTTGAGTACCAGAATATCGATCGTGGCTCTCAGACTGAAAGGTGTGGCTTTTCCCCGGAGTGGGAGCTCGCCCCTTTTTCCCCCCCTCCCAAATCGCCTTGTGTTTGTGCATGTTCGCTTTTCCCAAACACCACTCTTCCCTTTCTTCTCGTTTGGGGGGCTACGATGTTTTTTTTTCTCTGACCAGGCGAGGTAGGTTGGTTTTTTTTTTTTTTTTTTCTCGCTCATCTGCAGGGTCCTTTGAGTATTC
>Ga0179593_1508076_pt1 | contig 15275 bp, 18 predicted proteins | sample CZODoug2_1_08_16_FD_185931 | JGI IMG/M metagenome (GOLD analysis project Ga0179593, IMG submission 185931) | Vadose zone soil fungal communities from Angelo Coast Range Reserve, California, USA - CZODoug2_1_08_16fungal (PacBio error correction) | ecosystem: Environmental > Terrestrial > Soil >... | reverse complement strand
CTTCCCAACTTCTCCTCGGCACCCGGGCCCTCTTTTTTTTCCCTTAGCGACTTGACCTTAGTCCTCAGCTCTCTTGGTCGAATTTAATATGTTGCTCCTTGGGTGCTGGTCGTGACTTGATCCCCTTCAGTTCATGGCGTTTTTTTTTTCCCCCACACCATCCGTTCGCCCTTTTCCCCAGGAGGTGCGATACGCAACCCCAACACCTTTTTCTGTCCCTCCCATGCTATGCGGCATCCCCCTGCCGTTTGAACGCCCCCCAAACACGATATCCCGCCTTCAGTTTTTTTTTCGAGTTCCGTTAGTGCTTTTTTCAGTTCTCGATGCCTATTTGCCTCCGTATTTATTCGCGTTTAGAGAGGAAACTCTGCTCGGACAGCGAACCCCCCCTTCTTCAGTTCGACGAGCACGGTCGGCCCATGCCGCTCGACTAATTCTTGTTTCTCCGGTCCACGGCGGCTTTTTTTTAGAGATTGATTCGTGCAGGGCGTGTCAGTTTCCCTTTCGGCAGCTGATGTTCTACCGTTCGTTCTTTTTTTTTTTCGCCGGGTGTGTTGATAGAGTAAGGTGCCGTTCCTCCCCTCCACATTCACCTCCCCGGTTCCCCCCCTGGATTTTTAAGAGTACCGTGTCACAAATGACCGTTTAGGAGATGGATTCTGACTGTCATTTCTCCATTTCCCCCCGCATTTCCTTCGGACTATGTCAGAAATAAGCTGTGAAGTATGTTGTCTTCAATGTTTTGACGTTTAGAGTGTTAAGACGGTCAACATGTTGCGCAGGGTCCCATGCACCCCCTGTCGTGGCCCCTCAGCTCTTACTTCCTTCGTAGCGTGACACGCCTCTCCCGAATGGGGTTTTTTGTGTTTCCCTTTTTAGACTTACTTTTTTAACCCTCCCCTTTTGTCCCTCTGCTTCAAAAGATCGAATTGACCTTCCTACCTGCCTTTGCTCCTCTCCCTCTTCCTTCTTCGTCGTGCCGTCAAGGTCACATCTTTTCAAGTTGGTGATGGGCTCCACGACGCTGAGCGCCGGTCCTAGCCCAAGTAGTGACGGTCCGCAGCCTTATTTTTTCCTCTCGACAGCGGGCGCGCTTTTACGTGGGGTGTTTCGTGGGCTGACTATTTTCCTTAGGGGTAGAATGGGTTGGTATTGGGCGCTATCACCTTTTCCACTTATCTCCCTTTTTCTCTACCGTTCTTCTTGAACATGCCCGCCGCAGTCCGTCGTTTCGCCCTTGAGGGTGAATTTTCTGGAGGACGCGAGGCTTTTGTGGGTCATGTCTTTCCCCCCGGTCCTGCCCTGTGCGCTCCTCTACCTTCCGCAGGATAGGCTCCCTCTCGCGGTATCACCTGTTTCTCCCTATCACATCGGTTTGCGTACCCAGGCGATTTTTTTTTTCCTGTCTAGACGAGAGGAAGCGCCTCGAAGTCGGTTTCGGGAGTTGCCATTTTTTTTTTTCCAACTCGCACCTCAGGCCTCGGCCCACTCTTTGGACGGAGAGTTGTCCAGATCCGTCTTTCGTTAAGGTCTATCCACCGGAGTCTGAAGCCCGGGCTTTTCCAGCGGTGAAGTCTCCAAAAATCTGAGTCCGTCCCTCTCCCTCGCGCCGTCCTTTCCTTTTCTTGGTGTGCCTTCCCCCTTCTTAGATCTTGCCCCCATGATCGACGTTATCAAACGCCTCGTGGGGGCATAGAGCGCCCTTTCCCAGCGTCGAAGAATTTGCCTTAGCCAGGTTCGATTTTTTTGGTTCCCCACTGCATGTCCCCAGGGACGTCGCTGTAATATGATGTCAGATCTATGGGGGTGTTTCGTATGTGCGTCGTCCGGCTTGCAGATGTTGTCCATCTTATACTTTATCCCCAAGTTTTTTGGTTGTGCGGAGTAATGTGGACAACCTCTGACTCACTCGCTCCCCCCAATCTGTTAAAACACATCTCCTTTTTTCATCTAGGACAAAGCCCTAAAATACATGCACCTTTTCTTTTGGCCCCGAAATAGAACCATGAGATTCGAATCGGTCGGTTTCTCCTCTTTTTCCCTACGGATTAGTTTTTCTCACTGTCTCTTTCGGTCTGGATCCCTTCTGCTTAAAAAAACCTCGCCTTCATCGGCTCCTCATTGGCGTAGCACCCCATGCAGCCAGATTTTGCTGCCTTCACCCTTTCCCCCCCAGGCCCGGCTTTTTCTTTCCCCTAGCCTTGCCCCCCCAAAAACATCGAGGAGCGGGCGCACCCCGCCGCCCTTCATCTGTGGCCGGAGGAAGAGTAGCTAGTTTCTGCCGCTCCCTTTTCACTCCTCCGAAACCGTTGGAGTCCATGGACGGCCCTTTACTGCGCGGCTCGTTCTTTCCTTCCAATCGCCTTCTTCATCGGATCCCCCCCAGATGGATCGGATCCTACACCGTGCCCAGCCGGAGCAGTCTGCTTATACTGACTGCGCCCGTACGACGCGAATCCAGTTCCCGTCACCTTCTTCCCAAAGCCGCACACCCACAGGTTAAGCCATGTCTCACCTTTTGCAACCCACTCCCCTCCGCCCAGCGCTGCGGCCGGAAATGCTTGGATTCTTACTATTTCTCTCATTTTTTCCTGCTGTTATCATAGATCGCAAACCCTACCCCCCCCTTGCATGCGACCCTGCCGTGAATTTTTGTACTCCTCTTTCGCCCACCAGAAAACTATCCTGACCCCCTCCATCTGCTCCATCTATCATTTGAACCTCTACCAGGGATAGCGAGAACCCCCCCTTCCATTGGCCCCGATTCCTTTCGCTCGAGGCAGGATAGACGTCAGCCTGATGATCGTCCCCCCTACTTGAGTTGCGCGGCTAACTATTTAGTCGCATCTTTTAATCTTAGTCCCCGCTCCATGTCCCGATCGTCAATGGTCCCCCTCCGCTTAAATCCCCATTGTGGCCTCTCAATGAGCCCGTCCTTCCTCCCTCCCCCCCCACGTCTGTTTGCAAAGACTGACAGACTTCCTTTCTTCGCGTCTCTTGACTCCCACGCGTAGTGCGCCTCGCCCCTCGGCAGTGCCTTTCCCCCCCCAGTGATCCTGCGAGGCAACCTATGAAGAACATCCTTTGCCACCCTCTTTGCGTCATAAGGGGAGAATAGAGTGGCACATGGCGTTGCCCTTTGCCTCCTCTCCGTTTTGCCCGTTTGTCCCGGGCCGTCTCCAACCAGTCTCCCTTTTTTGAGGCCGTGATTTTTTTCTGTGTGACTTGTGACTACTTCCCAGGCGCCTGAGCCGGCATGCGTCAGGCTGCGAGCACATCCTCGTTTGTTCGCACTTTCGCTGCGAGCTAACATATCCTCTTGAATTTCCTTTCTGGACCCCAAAGTCCACGAAGGGAACCCCGGCTTTCCCTCCGTTCGAGGCAGGAAATCGTGCTCGTCTCCGATAACTTTTTTCTTCCCTTATCTTGTCCCCCGGTTGGCACTTAACCAGCGTTCATCATTCCCGTTTTTAATAGTTTTTTTCCTTTGGATCCTCCCCAGCGCTGATGCCCCCACTCTTCCCCCCCCCCCCTACTCTTCCTAGTTCCCCGTTGGGTGGTTACAACTGCCTGGTGGATGCAGACTATCTGGCTGGGCAAAAGTTTTTTTTTTTTCCCTTTCTCGCCCTCTTTTGTTCGGTCGGCCCTTTTTTGCTTTGGTGTTAGAGATGAGAACTCTTGACGGGCTATTTCCCTCGCCCATGAGCCCCCATTTCAGGCAACAATTCTTTTTTGAGGGTATTTACCCTTGCCAATTCGCCTCTATCCTTCAATAATTTCGGGAAGTGTTATTTCTGTACGTTTTTGAAGTGAACTCCCCTCAAACTTCATCTCTGACCCCCGCAGATGCCCTCGAGTCCTCTCCTTACCTCCTCTCCTTCCTTGCTCAGTTGTAGCTGTCAGGCTCCTGCTTCCTCTTTCCCAACGCTGTATTCTTGCTCCCGGTCGTCATATGCAATTTTCGACCATCCGAGAGCGAGCTGTGTCCGCCTTGCCTGCTCTTCCCGATCTTCCTTTTTTGCCTGTTCTCTTCCCGAGAAGTTCTCCCCCCCTTTTTTTGCGTTGGATTATCTTTTTCATCCCCCTTGTGGTGTTCTTTCACGCCGCAAACTGGGGTTCCCCCTTTCTGCTCTACCCATTTTTTTCTCTCTCCCTCTCTTGGTGCTCATCTGATGAGAAAAAGATCGCGCCTTTGCTTCCTTCTTTGCTCAACCCTCTAGGTGCGCCGACTTTCGAGACCCTTCCCCCTTTCGTACCAAGGGCACCATAGGCGCAGCGATCTGCACTTCCCCCCTCCTAGCATTTCTCGATCACTACGAGCTACTCGCAGACTTTCTTCGGGTATCGTGAATTTTTCTCGTGCTGCCATTTCACCCCCCCTTACATCCTGCCCCCCCCCCCTTTCTGAGATGTATCCCCCCGTCCCCCTCTTCCCTTTGATCCCTTTTCCTTCCAGGATGGAATGAATGTCTTTTTGCTGCTGTGCTTTTGTTTCCGTGCCGAAGAACGGCCTGTTTACGGTTGGTGGCATGGGGGACACTCTCCTCCACCCTTTTCCGGTTGATTCTCTCTCCCCCACTTTCCCAGGACCTCAGAAAGTAGGCGGAATCCCCCCAGTCCTTTTTCCGAACCTGCAAAGATATCCTTCGTGTTGCGATGTATTCCAGGTTTATTGCCTTTTGAGTAGGATCCCTCTATTCATACGATATTTATAACTCCTTATGAAAATCTGCAGCTTATTTTATGGACCCCTTGAGCGTTCCTGCCCCCCCTTATTTCATCGCGGCGACGGACCTGACGGGAAAAGCATCTCCTTTTCTTTTTTCCCTTCTTTTTTTTCCGTCGTTTTTCTTTGTTCTTTATACCTAGATTTCTGCGCCAAGATTTCGGAATTGGTGCTAAACACCCAACATGAGGAGGGTTCGGACCTTTTGTCGTCTGCTAGGTTTCCCTTCATCAGACCAACTAAGATCCGCCGAAACATCGTCTTTTCGCGTTGCCGTTACCCCCTGCGACCGAGGTCTGGCTTTCCTCCCACTTTTCCCAGCCGCCCCTTGACCCCTATCATGGTCCAGTAGGCCGCACTCTGTGTCAGGCTCTGTCCCCCCTTGCATTTTTTTGCCGTGTCGCATTTCTTGTCATACGCCCCTTTTCCGATGGAGCCCGGGTTAGTACCACTTAACCGCTTCGGAGGCCAACGCTTGGCTTTCCTTTAGTGCGACTCACACGCACGCTTCGTGTTTGGTTCCCTTTGTGGCCTCGGCGCCTTCCTACGCCCAATTTTTTATAGAATCTTTGCGAAAATCTCCGGCCCTCCCTCGATTTTTTTGGCGTACGATCGTCGCTCCGCTCGTTTGCCGCAAGTCTTTCCCATTTCTTGTCAAGTCCCTCTGGTGGGCTCATATTGCCGCGACGTCTTCTCCCCCTTCTTTGCGGTGTTATCCCGATCAGAGTGCGAGCGGTTTTCGCGAGACTGATTCTTCGGCTGATATTTCGGGGGGCGTGGTCCGTCCCAGTGCCTTCCTCCTTCTTGTGTCTTTTGATGGTTTACATGGGAGAAGCTTTCTTCACAGGACGGCCAGAGCTACTATTATTAAGTAGCGTCTGACCCCAATGGCCCCCTTCCTCCTCTCTGGTCTGTTTTTTCCTGGTCTCTGGATGTCCCTCTCCATTGATGTCGAGGTTTTTCATGGTAAGTTACAACCCAATGTGCCCGTTGTCCTTGCCAGATGGAGCGAGACTGAGAGGTACTTCTACATCCCCTTTCCGGTGTTTCTCATTTACAAGAGGGTTCCCCCGCTTGCACCATTCCCCGATTGCGTCCCCTCTCTTACTCTCTCAATACTAAGAAAAGACCGCTTTTGTTTGTTTTTCTGCTTGATGCCTGGCATCCGGAAACGCGATTCGCCACATGTTTCCCCTCTTACAGGAGCGTTTGCACCCTCCTCCTTCCTGGTTAGTTGGCTAAGGGATAGAATAGGCTCTCCCGAATTCTCTGGGACGGACTGTGACCTCTACGCCAAAATCTGATTCCCCCCCCTTCCTTATCCGTCGCCCTCGGAGCAAGTGGGCGATGTGCTTCGTTTTGTAGTTGCTGCCTCCCCTTGATACGTCCCCCCATGATCGTCGACTCCTTCTTGATGCGCCCCCAATAGACGCACAAACTGCAGAGAATGTGCTGATTCGCATTTCGATTTATTTGTTTCCAACACTTTTCCATTCCCTGCTTCCCGTTTTTTCTTATCAGCCTCCGTGGTGTGACGCTGGTGGTCGTTCGCGATTTCTGCCGATGTTGCCAATCCTTTTTCCCTCCCCTCCCCGTTTTTTTTCTAGTGGAAAAAGCTCACGCCCCGCGCTACCCTTCGTTTCCCCCCCCCTAGCGGCTCCCGACGTCCTTCCTTTTTTGTTTCTCCCTTTCCATTTTGCCCATCCCTAAAAGAAAATGCGTTACCTGAACCTCTTCGGAATTTTGTTCTGATGTCGCGACTCTCCCCCTATCGTGAGAACCCTTTCCGAGCGCCTTGGCCTTCCTCCCACGCACCAACCTTCGCCAGCGCACTGGCGATGGCAATCTCTGCCCTCCCTACCATGTTTTAGAGAAGATTCACGGTGCCCCTGGCACCGGCTTCCGCCTGTTCTAGCCTTGCCACAAAACTCGTCTGATGGGCGCCCCTTTCATTGGGAGTGGTTCAGAGGTACATGCCTATTATTTTGCCGTGCCGTTCTAGCAGCGCTTTAATCCCACCCTTCCACCGTCTGTCTCGTGGAGGCCGAGTAGCAGGCGCTATTGGCCGCAACTCCTTGAGAGGCGGACGATGTGGCTACCGTCGTCTACCCTAAAGAGGGAGTCACTTTTTTTTTTTGTTGCGCTAATCTCCCCTTTTCGTCTTTCCCAGCGTCCGTCCCGACACGCTGTTCCCCACCTCCTCAGATTTCCGCCGTCTCACTTGACAAATACGCTAAAAGACTGCGGAAATTTGAATGGTAAGTTACTGGCTCCTCTTTCGTGCTCTTTCCGGGTAATTCAGTTCCCCCCCCCCCCCGTAAGTTCCACCGACCCACGCCGTCTGAGGAAATAAGCCCCCACTTGGCAACCCCCCCCTTCCTTGCCCCCCAGCGCTCACCGTTTCTATGCAGCCCGCCTCAGTCGGACCACTCACTTCCTTTCTTTCTCCTTCGTCGTCGTCTTCTGCTTAGCGCTCCAAGAAAAATAGATTCCCCGAGACTGTCTCCTGCCTCTATGCGAGCTATCGTCTTAGCCGTCCCCGATTCTTTCCTCTTCCATTGTCCCCCGATCGTCAATTTTCTCCGACTGAAGAAACTGAGTCTGAATTGATAAAGCGTCTCAAGCCCCACCCCTCGCCTGCTGTTTCCCTCTGCCCCTACCCGCCTTCCGTGCTCGTATTTTCTCCCTTCCTCTTTGCCGGGTTGAAGACCAGGACAGCTCGGAAGTTTCCGTTTGTGAAAGCCATGCGCAACAGCTTTCCCTCATCATGCACACTCATAGGTATTTGCTTTCCACTCTGCTCCAGTTTCATCCATCCCCCCTTCCATCTGTCTGTCCAGGTGTTACCCCCGGCGACGAACAATGAGTTGTATTTGGTTTCGGCGTTATCGTTCGTTAATCTGGATGATTATGTACATGAAAGCCGGTCCCCCCCCACTTTCCTCCCCCCCTCTCCCCGCCTCGACGGTCTTCCCTGATTACTGGCCTCTATCCGTTCCTCCAGGAATACGAATCTTTTTGAGACAAAAGCAACCCAGACGGCCCCCCCCCCCCCCCTCCCCCCGCCCCCCACCCCCCCCCCCCCCCCCGTTCCCCTGTCTCGTCCAGACCCCCCTTTTTCTCTATTCGTCTGCAGGCAGTCGTGCTTGCTCAGCGCTGTTACAATTGTTCCCTTCTAAAGCTCCTCATTGGGCTTCTCCGGGCCGCCCATTTTAGCCGATCTTTTCTCCTATTTTCTCCTGCCAAGCCCCTCCGGTCACTGACCCCCCATCAACCTACATTTCTAGTTTCCTTTTTTTTTTTTTTTTTTGGGGTGGTGTGTGGTCTTTTCACCACCTTTTGGTGGTTTTACCTCCTGAGGAGGCAGGAAAACCTGTGTTGTATCGCAACGCCTTTTTTGGATCGGCTCTAGTGGTTTGCTCTCCCGGCTCTCCCTTTTTTTTCTCAGTTCTTCACTACGATCCCTTTAGCAAACCTTCCTTCATGCCAATACTCCTTTGATTGAATGAACGAAACATTGTTTCAAGTCCTCTTTTCTTTACTTCTCTTATCTTCCCGGAATTTCGAGGCACGTGTTTTCAGTTGCCGAAATCCCCTTTTTTCTAGTTGAAATTGCAGTAGGAGGGCATTCGAGTAGTGATCACCAGGAGATTTGCCTAGGCTTTTAGCGAATTTGAGCAGCAGCCTGTACTGTGCCTGAACCCCCCTTTGTTGTTTTTCCTCCTTCCGTCTCCTCTTCTGAGACCCCCGGTCAAAGGACCAGATCCCTGAATGACGCGAGCGGTGGCCCCTCATAATTGCCGTTTTCAGCACGATTTCTTCTCTCCCCTGTACAGAGCAGTTCCTTTTTCCGTCATCCCTTTTTTTTCTCTTCTTCTTTTTTATTTTAGTTAAATAAGTTGTGTTGAGAGAGTCTCCAATAGCAGCAATGGATTCTTCTCCTTGCCTCCCTTTTTAGATTGCAGATAGTTTTGATCATCTGAATGATGCCGCCCCCAGTATTCTTCTTCTTTTTGTCGAACCTTGCCCTTTTTTCGCGAATGAAGAGGCGGAGAATACCGACGTTGAGATCCCGGCTCCAGTGCTTTTAGAAGCGAAGACCCGACTCTCTTCCCTCGCCTCTTCCCCCTTCCAATTCGATCTCGCCGATTTTCATTTCCTTTTGAGTTTCTTTCCCCCTATTAAACCCGCAGAATAGTCCATCCGATGTATTCGAGTCATTCCTCGCGTTTGAGCCCTCTTTACTTCCCTCAGCAGACGGATTGTTCCTCATGAAGCTATGCTTTCTTTTTCCGGAAGTTTTTTTTTCCTCGGTTGATCCTCTGCTCCAACAAGCCCTTGCCCTCCCCGGATAATCCTTGAGCACCAACAAGGCGCAGAATTTGGCCCGCCACCCTTTTTGTGCCCCCCCCACCCAATAACGGAATCCTCCTGTTTGTGTATTCCGTCTTGCTTTTTCTTTCTTTTCCCGTCCTGAATCACTATGCTCCGAATGATTTCATCGCGAGTCGACCCACCTTGCTCTGGGGTTTTTTGTGGTTTGGCTCTTTTCCCCCCCTTCACTTCATTGCGGAGACGAGGACGGGCATGACGCCTACTACATGTCTGTTTAATGGGGTCGGCGTTTGCTTTTTCTCGCACGGATTCTCTCTGTTATGGGCCGCGCGCTTCCTGCCCTTTTGCCACCTTCTCGTCTTGTCTTTTTGCGGAAGTGGTTTTATGGCGAATTGGTTCTCCTGTCATCATCAGAACGCCACTACTCTTCCCTCTACACCCTTTTCTTTTTTTTCCCCGGTTCCCCCCTTCAGAACTGAATGGATTTGGAACTGTAGCCAAGTTCACCGCCACTGCCTATTCACTCCAGATGTGAGGAGATGGTTTAAAGCTGTTCTGTCTATCCCCGTCTTTGCCCAAGCCTTCCCTCCGAGCTGGAGCCAGGTCGAACACTGCCACCCGTGTAGGTCAATAAGCGATTCATGTCCGTTTCTGCTTTCAACTAGCGGGAGGGGTGTTGTCCTGGAAGCGGTCCATCTTCCCCCCCTTTGCTTTTCTCTTCTTCAGAAGAATATGTGAAAGTCGAGTTTTTTCCCCCCTACTTTGCATTTGCGACTCTCCCCCTGTGAGACGTTATCGCTAGTTCGAAAATAATTTCGTTGCCTCTGTTTATTTGCTGTATTCCCCCCGGCGGTTGCGTCTCTTCCCTTCCTCGAAAGGAAAGGGAGTGGGTTTATCCGAGACCGCGCAGCTGAGCTTTTTTTTTGATAGGAGATGCTTTTGGTTCTCGGTTGGGTTTGCGTGGGCGAAAGATCCAGATGGTCCGCATGGTTCTTTTCTTTTTTCGTGCTATGAAAGATGATGAGCCTCCCACTTACGATCCAGTTTATTTTTGACCTGGCACCCTGCATCGCTGGGCTGTTTCCCTTCTGCCCTGCCTTCCCTCTGAGGATTTGGCCTTTTTTCATTTTCAGTGTGACCGTCTGCGATCGCGACGCTTCATGAGCCATCGTCTCGGCGCTTTCTCCCCCCTCCGGTAAAGGTAACAACCCCCCCCCGGTACTTTTCCCTTCCCCCTTCCCCCGGCTTGCTTCCCTTTTTTTTTTTTAAATTCCCTAGGAATACCGTCGAGACGGAGGTTTGAGGACGAAAGTCCGCGGCCCGCCCCTGCCCCCCCTTCCTCATGGCCACCCCCTCTTTCCCTTGCGCGTTTTTATCCCGCTCCCCGGTGTTGCGGCCAAATTCGATTCACTCCCCGGCCTGCCCCTGCAATGGGCCATAAAGAAGTCAGCACCCCTTCTGCTGGCGGCTCGTCGCGACCTTAGGGGCTTTTTTTCTTTTGTTTTTTTTTTTTTTTTTTTTTTTTTTTTTTTTTTTTTTTTTTTTTTTTTTTTTTTTTTTTTTTTTTTTTTTTTTTTTGTCTTTTTTTTTTTCTCCTTCCCTGTTTTCCGCTCCGGCGCCTTTCCTCCTTCCTCCCCCCCGCACGGGAGAATATCGAGAAACAGGAAAGATTCCTTAAGCATGTTTCCTTCTCGGTTCGATTTTCCTTTCGCCCTGTTTTTCCTTCCCCTAGTGCGGCTTTGATTGAAGAGAGGCTCGGGTGCCGATTTTTGGTTTCCCTCGGCGTGCGGCAAGTTGGCCTTCTTTCTCCTCCGGTTTTTTTTTTCTCTGCGTGTACCCAACAAATCTGAAGTCACTGGCCTGAGCGAACACCAATTTCCCCCCCCACAGAGCCCTCGGCTTTTCCTCCCAACTGCCCTCCCCCTTGATACCCCTTGCATTTGCAAGACTCCATAGAACCTCGACTTCCACATGATCCTGTCCTTTGTCGAGATATGAGCTCGGATGTTTGTATACCTTTCTAGTCCTGCTTACTGTCTTTTCCGACGCGTCCTGTACCAAAACATCCAGCCTCTCGAGATGTCCTTTCTCCGCGGACCCGCGACATCAGATGTTTTTCCCTAGCTTCAACCGTAGGCATTTGCACCTGTTTCTCTCCCCCCTTTCCCCCCAATCTCTCCGTCTTTTCTCCACGCGTCCCCCAATGGACAAGTATTTTGCGGATGTCATGATAGAGTTGCCTCGGCGAATTTCCGTTCCCCCTCAACACCCTTCCTCGGGGCCTGGAGATAAGCGTATCTCAGTAAGCTGACCGAATCGCCGTGCAAGGTCGAACGAGTGGTCGTTCTCCCTCCACCCCCTTGCGTTTAGAGTAGATCTTATGAGAGCAGTATAGTAGACCTCGGCCCGCAAGGACCCAAGCTCCCCCTTCGTGCTTTCCTCCCAGTCTACAGTTAACAATAGCGAACAGTTCGGAAGTTTCCATGGCCGACCTCTTCCTGGATGTAAATATCGTGGGGTCCCCCTTTGTTTTTCCTTCACCGGCCTTGATATCCCTCCCAAACTCCCGAGCAATTTCCCACGCAGATTGAATGCCCTTCTTTTTCCGCACACTCAGAAACCCCCCCCCTATATAGCCACTGACGAGACCCGTATATAAGAACCGAGCTTTCGGCCTTCATCGAGATCCACCACTCTGAATTGGCTGGGGAGCGCGCGCCGGATTTCTCTCGCCCTCCCCCCTCTTCTCTTGAACCTTTCAATGCCCGTGCCCTGGACGGCGAATTAGCTTTAGAATAGTACTTCCCTAATGCATCGCTTCTTTCCCCCCGCTACCCTTTCCTGCTGTTATGGCCGTCAAGCAAATTGTTTCTCCAAATGGGCCGCTGACGCGCCCAGCACCACCTCTCTTCTGCGCAAGTCCAGCAAAGACCTCCGCGCGTTTTCCCGCCGAATTTCAGGTTACGTCGGCCCCCCCCCGGAAGTTCCGTTCCCCGCTTCTCCATTGACCACTCTTTTAAGAATCGCTTCACATCGCTTTGCTCCTCAAGTTTGGCTCCTTCTTTGCGGCTGAGCCGGGCCGTCCCCTCATCTACTGTCCTTCTTTTTTTTGGTAAAAGTGCCGAGGGGACAAATCGATGTCTTATTCCGGATTGAGAGTATGTCCTTTTTTTCTTTCTTCCCGGTCACCCCCTTTTTTCAGGTACACCGGCTCCTGACCGCCGACGGGTTTTCTCACCCTGCTTCCTTCGTGTCTTGCGCAATTAAGCATCTCGTTTCTCGCCCCCTAATGACAATTATAGCCCACACATGTAGTCGTTTTTTCATGGGCCCGTATGCTCGTTTCTTCTTCCCCCCCCTCCGATTCAATGAGCCTGGCCGACCTCTGCAAGTTTTTCTCTTTTCCCCCCTCCTCTAGTAAATCACTCGGAGTCCCAGCCCTCTACCCCCCAGACGCCCCCCCCCCCCCACTCCGCCCTAGCGGTGCTTCTTCAACAATACCCTTCTAAACCCCTTCCCGCAAAACTACCGCGGATATCCTGGCAGTGGGTTGGTCCCCCTGCTTTTTTTCCTTTTTCCTCTTCGGGCGCAAAACTTTGTGTTTCGAGAGCAAACGCCTTTTTTTCGTTCTTGCGGTTCGTTGTATTAGAGCTCACGCCCTCACTTCCCTCCCTCTCCCCCCCCTTCATTCAGGCCCTCCCTTTTGAGGCTGACGAACTCGGGAGGGCGATATTTGACAATACACATCTTCCCTGCTGACGAGTCTTCTTTTTCCTCTTGGCACTCCCCCTCCTTCCTCGAGTCCGCGTCTCCGTAGGCGGGATATTCCTCATTTTCTCTCCATCTGCCGATGCCGAGGTATCGTCCTTCTTCCGTTTCTCTTTCCAAACGTGCTGTTTCTTTCCTTTTCCTTTCTTCCGCACCCTATGAAATGTTAGACTGCCACTACAGTGTGGCGAATCTCCCAGTTATTCATCCCCCCCCCTTCTTTCTCTCGCTGTTCGCGCAGTCCGTTTTTTGCGCATACTTTTCTGCTTTTTATTTCCCCTCTTTTTTCCCCCCTCCCTCCCTTTTTTTTTTTTTAGATCTTTCCTCTTACAAATGGAGGTCGCACCTTATCGTGCGAGTCAAAGGTAGACGAGTCAGTCGTTTATTCCTTGTCCTTCTGTCCCCCTCCTACTTCGGCCTTAGCGCTCTTTCGAAATTTGTTCTTTTGCGCCCCCCGGAGGTTTTCCCGCATACACTCTCCCTTTTGATTCTTCTGCCCATACAGGAGTCTGGCTCAGGACATCTGCGAAACGTTGCATCGCGCTTATTGACCTTTTCTCTCTCCTGTCCGCCTGCTCTCGCGTCAGATTTTAGTGATTTTCCCCACCTCCCCCCCCCACAACTTGACCTCCTTTCTTCCACTGTTTCCTCTTTCTTAGAGTAAGCGCATTGAGCAAGAGTTCGTCCGCGCAGCGTTGGCCGAATGTGATGTTTTTTTTCTGTGGTCGTGCTTTTTATGTTCTCACGGAAGCTTTGAGCTCCTCGTACACCCCGCCCCTTCCCTCAACATCCCTTTATCTAGCCCCCAAAACCTTTCGGCCGCCCCCCCCCCCCCCCCCCCCAGTAGTTCTGATCCTGCCTTTTTTTCCCCCGACCACGGCAACGAGCGAGTTAATTCCGTTCTTTGTTGCCTTGGTTCCCAGAGAAGAGCTCCCGGCTCCGAATATGAAATCTGGCGCCGGTCGATTGTCCACAGGAAACCCCACCCTTCCTCTCTTTCCTCTCACGACGGGACCCATGCGCTCTTAACTTTTGGACGATCTTCGTTTTTGTTTTCCTTGTTCCTCTACGGATCTCTTTTCTTTTTTGCGACGCCCGAGGACGATGCTGGTCGTTCCCCCTTCGCCGTTCTCGCGGCGGTTTCATCAAGGTTCCTATTCCTTCCCCCCCCCTCCCACATTTTCCCCTTCCGTATCCTACGCCTTCCAAGGCGAGTCCGCGTGCCACTTGAACACTGCAGACCTCTTAGATGTCTTTTTTTGGCAGTGCCATTTTCCCCGCTAATGCGTGCCCTAACGCAAGATGGGTCCTTTTTACTCTTTCCTTTCGCATGGTTTCCCCCGACGTTTTTCCCCACTGAAGAGATTTGCCGGGCGTCACTGACACCGTTCTTTCGGCGGCAATACTGCGCTTGCTTGCCGGGGCGCTTTACGAAGCTTTGGTTGTTTCTTTTTTTTTGATCGGTCTCTTCCATTGTGATGAGGGACCCATTCTTAGGGAAAATCGCGCCTACCCCTGATCTTGAGACGATCGATTGCATCGATAGTTTCAACCTTTCCTTCTTCCCGAGCTTTTTTGTCTTTCTCCGTAGAAGGATGACGAGCCCTACTTCAAGCCCCACTTCATTTCTTTTGGACCGCAGATACGAGTCATAGTGGTCTGATAGAATGCTTCTGTTTTCTGCTATCTTTTGGTACCACCCTAGTGGTGCGAAAATCGCCTTCAAGGCTTGGTTCTCATTTGGCTATTATGGTGGAGTCGGTAACACTCCTCTTTTTTTCTCTACAGTATCCTTCCCCATTTAACCGTGATAGAGAAGTTTCATGTATTTTTTTTTGCGGAGCTGCTTTTTGTTTCGTCTGTGGTTTTTCCCTGGTCCCCCCCCCTTCCACTGGCCTATATCTTCCCTCCTCGGGGATGAACTATATCGACTCTTTCCCCCTCCTTCCCGGTTTGTCGATCGAACTCTTATGGTCCTGCAATCCCTTCGATTTCCTTCCCTCCCTTCCCCCTCTCGTCCTTCTCTCCCCCCCCCCGACGCGCGGTTGTCGGTAGGAGTTGAACGCGGCGACGGCAACTTTGATATTGGAGCCTGCCCCACTTGGCCATTGCGCTTTTCGCGTCCTCTCGAGGTGTGCAAAGGTCTATGACTCTCGTCTTCTTTCGGGCCCAGATTTCTCTCCCTTCCCCACCATATGATTCCCCCCTTGATCGTGCAATCGCCGATGAGCTTGCTATGGGTTTGCACTTCCTTGTCGATACGGGGCCGAGTGTACCTCCTCCCTCGGGCTCCTTATTCTTCGTCCCCCCTTACAAGATCGACGCATGTGTTTTTGCCTTTCCTGATTTTTTCTTTTGTCCCCACTGCATGTCATTCCCTCTCTTGCTCGATGATCCCGATTCTTTTTTTTCGGTGGTAGTTTCTATGTCCCCGTTTCGACGTTTG
>Ga0179593_1467364_pt1 | contig 15275 bp, 15 predicted proteins | sample CZODoug2_1_08_16_FD_185931 | JGI IMG/M metagenome (GOLD analysis project Ga0179593, IMG submission 185931) | Vadose zone soil fungal communities from Angelo Coast Range Reserve, California, USA - CZODoug2_1_08_16fungal (PacBio error correction) | ecosystem: Environmental > Terrestrial > Soil >... | reverse complement strand
CAGGTTCCAACTTCGTAGGGGTCGTTTCTTATTCGCATTCTCCCATGCGGGCTAAAAGTCCAGGGAATCGTCCTGTCTCCCGTCACTTCCGACTCCTTTTTTTCCCACTCCCTGTCGACCTTGTAGGTGTCGTCGCCCGGTGTTTTTTTTTTGTGTACTTCCTGCGCGGACTTGTCCCCTCGCTGGCCGGATGGCGCCTTTTGTGACATGGCACCCCCGTTATCTTTTAGTGCGCTTTTCCCTCGTGGGTGACTGGGTCAGTTGTTGGGCTCTTTCTCCCCCGCCACCAAGAGGCGGGTAGACCGCTTCTGCTTACCTTCCAGCTGTTGGGCGGGTTAACCTTGCACTTTTTTTGATTTCTCCTTGGCGTGGGGTGTTTCGCGTCAACGTCATGCTTTGGCCCTTCTTTCAGAGACGGTATTCTGTACGTAGTGGCTCGTTGGGCGTGATCTCTCGTCACTTTTCCTGCTCATCAAATAGAATGTTACGGTGCTGCATGAGCGGGTAGAAGGAGGTTTGGTCTTTCTTTCGCTGTCTTTTGATACCGTGCAGGTTCAAACTTCTGGAGATATATTCTGAACTTCCTTTTTTGTGGTCCAGGCAACCCCGATTGCGGGGTTTTCCTCCCAGTCCCCTTCCTTTTTCGGGTTTCTTGAGTGGTCAACTGTAGGTTCCCTGGCAGCAAGTCGTAGTACTGGTCCCTTTGCGGGTGTGTTTCTCGTTTGACCCAGATCGTTTCCCTGATGGCCAGGTGGTAGACTTCTTTTGGACTGTATGGCGTGGTTGATCATGATCAACGTCGCTTCCCCCCATCCCTCCCTTAAGCAAGTCATTTCCCCCACCAAGAGTCCTGCTGCAGTGGTTGGTTTATGGGTTCATACCTGGCGGGCGTGCTTTTTTCTAGCTCATTTTTTAGGGCTCCGGCCAGCAGGGTCGGCAGATGAGAGGAGGTGAACCCCCTCAGCTGGTGACTCGGTTACCGTCCGGTCCAGCGAGACCCTTTTTTTGTGGTTCCCTTTTATCCAGAGTCCCGGATTATAAGGTGAGGATGTTTCGTTTTTTTCCTGTTATACAGTTCGGAATCCTTCTAGTTTTTTGCCAGGAGTTTTTCGTGACCACCCAGGCCCCAGTGGTTACCGGGTGAGCCCTTCGCCTGGCGTCCCTGGGTCCTCTCCTGTTCTGATTATGCGAGCAAGTCGATTTGTTCCTTTCCCTTTTCCTTCACTGCAACCTTTTTCGTTGTACGATCTGTCGCAGTCTCTTTCATGTAGTGTCGTCGCCTCTGGTGCTTCTGGTCTCGGAGACTTCTATGATTAGGTCTCGCGGTGACAGAGGGTAAGTCTTCTGCTTTTTTTACACCCTCCCTCTTCCCTTTGTGTAATCCCTCCATTCCTGCCTTTGTCACGTTTTTTTTTGGTTTTCGGATTAGGATTGACGCTTATTTTAATACCCTAGCTTTTTTGACGGACCCCCTCCGATGACCGGTGCCGTTGGTTTACTCCCTCCCTTTTGTATACTCCTTCTCGGAATTTTTCCGCAGGCTGTCTTGCTGTTCCCCCCTTTTTGGGACCGGTTCATTTCTTTGAGAGGGGTCCCTCTTCGGCGAGCATGTTTGACCTCGCCGTTCCTTTTGAGCTGTCTTTTTTATCCCGTCAATTATGACTTGGTTCGTTTCGACCTTGCGGCCCTTTTTGACTTCGTTAGGGTCGGTGGTTTTGCGTTCACCCTTTTGAGGACCCTCTTAATCAGTCCCCGATACCCTACCGTTTCTTTTGGCCTGGGCCCCTCGTTTCGTGTGTGTCCTTTCAGGCCCTTTCCCGCAGTTGTCGGACCCCGGTCTCAGAGGAGTGTTGAGGGCCTACTGGTCTTGTGCTCTTCCCTTCCGAGTACGTCTTCTTCCCCTCTTTCATGCTTGTTAGCCAGGTTCTTTTGACCCGGCTTTTTTTTTCTTATCACCGAGAGAGAATCAATTTATAGCACGCCAGAAGAGGAAATATCTGGCGCAGACTGTCGCTGCTGACGAGCCCTTTCTTGCGCCTCTCCCGTCTTGCTCTATTTTTTTCAGCCTCCAGTTTTTTTGCTTTGAGATTCCTTAACCTCTCCTCCCTGCGCGGCATCTTCTCCCTTAGGGGTTGCCTCCTCGACCTGTCCCTGCGCTGATAGATTTTTTGTTGACTTGGCGAATCTCCCCCCGGTAAGATGGTAATCTTCTGTCTTCTCCCCTCCTTTTTTGCACCTCGTCTTCCTTCGGCACCGTGGCCCTCGAACCTGACACAGCGAACGTTAAGCACGGTTTTTCGTCGGCGCGCATTCGGGTCATCGTCCGGTCTTTTTCGGTCCGACCATGTCACCACTATCCCCCCGTTTTTGTTGTGGCTTAGAGATTTTCCTTTCCAAGCCCCTTTTCTATGTCATTGCACCGGTCGGATATAGTCGTGCCCGAAACTGGATGAAGGGAGATTTGTCGTTTTTCTCTCTTTTTCTTCCTGTTGAAGCTTTCTCCCTTCGTGCCGTCTCCCCCTTTTTGCTGCGCGTTATTTTGCGTATTACATCTTCGTTTTCTTTTGTTCGCATAAAAGGCCTCTTTATCAAGTGTAGTCAGGGGAGCGTCAACGAGAGTGGCTCTTTACCCCGCGCCCGAGCCCTCTCTGATGTTCCTTTTCCTTTAAGCAGTCCCTCCTCAGCGGGCCGTCATCCGCCCCTACGTTTTGTCGTCCCGGCTAGTTTTTCTTTTCCAAGCGCCTTGATCCTCCCGGGCTTCAGTTGACGACACGAGTGAGGGGATACCCCGGGAAGGCCCAAGTAGATTCTTCTTGGATCAGTCTCCAGCTTTTTTTCTGGTCCTTCTCAGTACAGGCCGGCCGTCCTCGTTTTCCCTTCTACTAATAACAGTCTCCATTGCAATGTTAGTGAGGTGAAATTTGTCCCCACTGCGCCAGTTCGGGGCCTTTTTTTCCTTTGCCTGCTTCCCCTTCCCTCTGCGTGTATTTCTATGGCTTATGGACGATTTATGGTCGCAGACCTAGCGACTTTCATCCCCCCTGGCCGCTCGGTAGGGAGGTATCCTGTCTCCAGTACAGTTGAAGGAGGTTGGAAAAATTCGGTGGTGCCTTCTTCTCTCCGACGTCTCGGCTCCTCCCCTTCCGACCGTTTCCTTTGTCGGCCAGTGGTCCCCTTTCCGCTTTTTTCTTCTTCCCTCTCCTTCTCCCACCGTTCTTTCCCGAGTACGACCCGCACGCCTTATCAGAACAAGGGAAGACTTGCCAACCTGCCTCCTCCTCCCCCTTCCTTATCTGTCGCGGACTTGAAGTGCTGATTGGTCGTTTCTTCCCCCTTTTGCGCTCAGCTGAACCTGCGCATCTCCCTTTCTAATCACTTGATAGTTTATCCCCTCTGGCCCGACCGTCACCATCTCCCCCTGACTCCCCCCTTCTCCGTCTTTCCCTTAATCCTATTTCCTTTTCATTTCCCACCTGCTTCGGAGAGTCCATCTTTTGCCCTTTCCAACGGAGGAAGTATAAGAAATAGTCCTCCATCCTTAGCGGTCCTGCTTCGACGGTTTTGGTTCTCAGCGTCACCTCGGGTTCCCTTTTTTTTTTTCCCCGTCAACAACCGCCTTCCTGACCCTAAGATGCCTACCGGGCTAAGCGGTCAAAGACCCCCCGCCCAGGCCGCACCCTTCTTGTGCTTTCCCTTCTACCGGCCCGAGGACTCCGCCTGGCTTTTCTTTTATCTTTCCCCTCTCCTTACTTGTTCGTAATCGCCAAGTCGGCGCGGGACCGAGAAAGGCCTTCTGATCGTGCTCCCTCCCTCCGGCCCCCCCTTTCTTCCCCCTCCTTCTCGTACTCGTTTTTTTTCTTCCGTGTGACGGATTTTCCCCCGCTTCTTTTCCTCTCCCCCCCCTCCCCCAGCCCTAGCAAGGCCCTTGTCCGTCCTGCCACAATGGCCATTTCACCCCGCGATATGGAAGACGAGACCCCCCCCTCCCGACCCCCCTCCTCCTCCTTCTTTGACATCAATCCGGTTACCGCGTTCTTACCCGTCCCCTTTTCATTTGCTTTTCTACCAATGAGGTCCCCCCCCCCCAAGTCTGAACCCAGAACAGAAATTGGAATCCTGCTGATATCCCTGTCCCTTTTTGACGGATCGTGACATTCCTTTCTGCCTTCTCCCCTCATCCTGCACTTGTACGTTTTTGCTTTTCTCAGGTCCCCGTCCCGCCTTCCCGCTCAAGAGACTTTTCAGTAGCATCTCAGAAGCGTGGACGAAAGAAAGGGTAAAGTATAGGGGAACCCTGAGACCACCCCCCCCCCCTTCTTTTTGCCCTTTCCTCTCTGGGCCCGACCAGCCCCCCCCCCTTTGTACCTTTCTTTTGGCATACAGGGGAATCCAGACCATGTGCTGGCCGAGTTTATATCCGATAAGAACACCCAGTCGGACAATATGGCCCCGCCATGGTCGTCCCCCTCTTCGCCCGAGAGCGGTTTCACTGATCGTCTGCACTCAGGAGGCCGTGTGAAGATGTACCGAGTTGAATTCCCGACGGCCCCTTCTGGTCCACGCGTTTTTTGCCCTACCCCTGTAGAGTCCCGCCTGTCCCGTTACCTTCGGCGATGAACTTTCAAGGTACGTATGAACGTCACAGTCCCCATGTGGCGGAATGAGACTCCCCACTGCCGGACGCCCGCGCCTGAAGTCCTTTATATAAAGTCCCTCCTTCACAAGCCCCCGCTTTCCGGCTGTCTAGGCATTTCTCGGACCTTTCGTCGTAAGAAAAAGACCTGTTATACCGCGTAATACTTTTCCTCAAATCCTCCCAGCGCCAGTTGGCCCCCGACGTCCCGACCCCCTTCCCCCTGGTTTTTTCCCGCTAAACCCTTCAGGTCATTTTGGAGGGTCTATATTCCTTTTTGCCCCCCATCCTTCACCCGTAGTACTCGCTCCCCGTCCTCCCCAGATCAGCATACCTTTTTTTTTAGATGACCCTTGTATCAATTAAAATCGTGCAAAAGGACCTCGGACGACGGGCCTCGCCCCTTTCTCTCCCTTTGATGATTCTTCCGGGCCAAAAATCCATAAGGTTCCTCTGCCGGCGTTTTTTCTTTTTGACCGGAACCCCTGACGTGGAGCTTCTCCCCAAATTCCAGAGCTCCGCCCCACCATGCTCCTCTCGTTTGCGTTCCTTTCCCTAGTCCTCTACTGGACGGCCGATTGACCGGTTTGACCCCGGCTTTTTCAAAAAAGCAGAACTGGGAGTAGACGTTGAGAAGTCAGGAGGTCTTTTCCTGTGCTTCTTCCAGTCTTTTCTACATTCCCTTCCACGTAGCGACCAGTTACTTGCGTCCCTTCCCTCCCTTTTCGCTTTCTCATGGATAGTTGACCGAAACTTTGTGCCTGGCATGAAAGGCTACGCCAAATCCCCGTCCTTTCTCCTTTTCTCGGCTACTTTCCTCGCTTTCCGTAGTTCTCACTTTTTTTTTCACTTTTCTGCCTTTTCCGCGTTTTTGTCCTGCTCGTCTGTACCCGGCATCCGAGCGCGCATATAGCTATTTTACGCATCTCCGTGTTTTTGAGATAGCCCCTCCCTGCAAGCGGCTTTCCCCGTCCTAGCTAGCCTTCATTGACTTAGTATTTTTTCCCGGTGAGTGAGCCCTTAAGTCCGTTCCCGCTCTTTTTCCTTCTGATGACTCTTCCCTTTCACGGTTCTTTTACTGCTTATTAAGCTTTTTGCCATTTCGCGGATTCCTCTGCGTCCCGATCCTTTTTTTCATCCCCCTTTTGACTTGTCAAGATTAAAGCATTGTACGAGAGATGACCCACCTGTCTTTCTCCCAAGTCTGCCTGCCTCCCCCTCCACGAAGGACTCTCCCCCGTGGTAAGGGCGCTCAGGTTCTGTTTTTTTCATTTGAGCGCCGGTGGTTAATATCAGCCAAATGGACCTCTAACAGTCTCTGTCCGCGTTCCCGTCCACGTTTTTTCCTGAGTTTTTTCTCTGGGCTGGCTTTACCTATTTCCGGTTCCGCAGAGAGGTTTCCCGGTCCCAGACGTGGAACGCCTTTAACGATTTTTCCCCCCAGTGTGTCTGGGGGATCATCGTCTCTGCCTTTTTGCTATTTTTGAATTTCAGGTTGCAGGCAGGCCCAGGTACGATCCCATGGTTAGATCTCTTTGAGGATGATATGGAGGACTTTGCTCTTCGTTTTGAGTTTCTTTTCAGGTTTTTTTTTTGCCGGTTCTCCCTCCGCTTACATACAGGCAGGGGTGGAGAGACTTAAGGTCGGCTCTGCCCCCTTCCTCCCTTCCAATGCTTGTCTTTTATGAGTGGCGTTTTCAGTCTTTTTTCCTTTATACAATTATGGCGACTACGAATTCGCAGATTACCTTTTATGTTTCCGCCCCATTTGTTTTCTTCCTGGAGGTCCCTCTTTGATTTTCTCCCTTGTGTCCCTTTTTTCTCGCTTATTCGACTGGCTGGGAGACTCGAGAGCTTAAGACACTGGCGTCCCCACGGCTTTTTTCCCCTCTCGGTTACCTGTCAATTTCAGCAGATATCTTGGAGCCCTTTGTTTCTCGAAACTTGGTGTTCGAGGGGGTCAGACTACTTACCTTTCTTCATTCCCGTAGAGAAAATATGGAGCCCCTTCCTTTAAGAGGGCCCCTTTAACTTGGCATCGTGCAATTTTGGTTGGTGCGCGCTGTCTTTTCTTTGCAGGCTCCGGTCTTTTCCAGATCCTGGTCAGATGGTGGGACGTTAGACAGACCCTTTTGCCCCTATTGAGCAGGCCCGCTTTCGGCCTTAAGTTCCCCCTCTTGTGGGGATGTTTTGCCCTTTGGACTGGCCCTTAACGTGTTGCGGTTACAAGATAATTTACTGTAGTTTCGTCCCCTTCAGCGTAGGACTCCCCTTCCCATTTTCGACAGAAGTCGGTTTTTTTTTTTGATCGGCTTTCGGGCTGGGACCTCTCCCCCCCGGGAAGGAGGCGCGGTTTTTTTTGGGGGACCCCTGTGTGCAGAGGCTTTCCCCTTTTTTGAGGGTCCTTTTCACTGCCTTCGATTTTTTTTTCCTGCCAGGTAAATTTCTTCGGCGTCAGGTCTGGGAGGGTTCCAGCGGCCACTTTTCGGCGTGTGCGTTTTCGCCAATAACTGGAATTTGTTCTCGGTTTATTTAACCGGGGTTTTTCTTTCATCATTTGCAGGTGTAGTAGTTTTAATGTAGATGGAGGTGTTTAGAGGAAAATCCTTTTTTGCAAGAGGCCCCCTTTGTGGTTCCCTCTTCTTCCCTGGCATTGTCGTCTTTTGTGTGGAGTCTTTTTTTGCCTTTCGCTTTCCCTCCAAGAAGGTCCCCAGAGCAAGTATCAACAGATGTTCAGGAATTTGCGGGATGTGCCGTTTCCGTGTCTTGGTTGCGTAGCTTTGTCCTCTCTCAGGGTTTCCTTTGGCTCGGTCGGCCTTTCTTCGCTTTGGTTTCCTGTTGAAACAAGACGAGGTTGATACCGAGGATCCCTGACTAACATCTTTCTGCGGTCCCGGTTTTTTTCCACGGCCAGCCCTTCCCCCCCCCCTCCTTTGCGGCTTTGGGCGGTGTTTCTGTGGACCGTCCTTTTAATTTTTTCGTAGCCCCGTAGAATACCTTCAGTATTTGAAAGGAGTGTTAGGTCTGCTTCCACGGCGCTTACCCTTCCCTTTTCTCCTCAAGAGACCTTGCGGACAAGCGGTTTCCGGTTCTCTATGCTCAAAGTATGATTTGGGAATTTACGGCGGGCTAGACTTGAATTTCCGAAAGTGGTCTTTCTTTTTCAGTCCTCTTCCGGTAGCCTGGATCTTTCCTGCTTTGCAGGCCTTTCTTTGACTTCTTTTCCTTCCTACGATGCCCGGTGATGCGGTTAAATGCGCGGACTAGGTTTAATAGAGGCTGCTCTCGGTTCCGCCGCCCCCCATAATCATTTTTTTTTCCCCGTACCTTTTAAGCCTCGAATTTCTTGCGGCTCTGCTTTCATCCTTGGATCCAGGGTTACCTCCGACCGAGGAGCAGGTGATGGAGAGTTCCCTACGGCTTACCGGTGGTATCCTCCGTACTCGGTTTTCTTTTCGGCTGTTCCAACTCTTCCAGTCACCTTTTCGTGAGATTTTCGTCTTTTCTTTTTCGGTGCTTTGGACATGCCGCCGCCAGTTTTTCGAATGCATCTGCGTTCGGAACTGTGACTTTTTTCTCACCGTCCTGGCCTTTTTCTGACGTCGGCAGTCTGTGGCGACATGGTCTTCCCTTTCTCCCCTTGAAACTCTCTCCCTTCCCGTCCGTGGAAGGGCCGCGTTGGCCACTTTTTTTTCCCCAGTCCATTTTTCTTTTGTCTTACAAGTGCCGGGTTCCAAGGGTGTTGAGGGAGACCTACTGGGATGCTTTCCCGATTCCCCCTTCCCCCTAGTCCTGCTGAGTCCCCCCTCCTTGCTTGAGGCACTTGAACACGGCTTTCTAGAAGTTGAAACAGTTCCCGCGACGCTTTTAAGAGAGCCGGAGGTCTGATCCTGTAGCAGCTTTTTTTTTTCGCTCTTCTTTTCTCCTCCCCGAGCCACGTCTGCGCGCTTCCCCCATTCGGTTCGATCTTCGTTATCTCCCATCCGCTACATCAAGCGGGCATCGGGTGGATACCGCTTCACTCGCTTGCTCTCTCTCAATTTTTGATAATTCTCCTTCCTTCTCCAGAAAGCCTCCCTCTTTCGTGGCGTGAACGCCCCCCCCGTTCTGTAATCTTCCCTCCTAGCTCCCCTGCTGTTTTCCCCCACCTAGGGCCTCATTAGGATAGCACATCCCCAAACCAACAAACCCCCCAACCAGCGCCCGTTCAGCCCTTATTCTTATCCTTCTTCTTGCCTGGAGTTTCCTTCCACTTTCAGGACCTCAGGTATTGACCTTGTTTCCTTTCTCTTTCCTTTTGTTTTTAGAGAGAGAACTGGGAAATTACATGGTCCGAGGTGTCCTAATGAGACGATGCATTCTCCCTCCTCACCTGGTTGCGGTTCTGCTTTGGTCAGGATCTTTCGATAGTTTCTTTTCCTTCCCTTTTCCGGCTTCCCCTGTGTCGCCTTGTGCGGACGGGTCGCCTTATTTCAGAGGAATTTTGGATTTGGTTAGAAACCCTTTCCCCGAAATGTCTATCGAGAGACGTTCCTTCATATCAAGTTTTCGCTCGGGGCGCGAACATAGAGCTTTTCCGACGACGCTCTCTAGGATGATCTTTGCCCTCCTTCAGCTCCCTCTCCTATTTGGCGCCGAGAGCCCGTCATTGAGGAGAGAAAGTCACTGCCGAAAGGTTAACCTTCCTGCGCCTTTCCGCGCGCCCTTTTTGCCGGTGCTAACTTCCCTCTTCTCTTTCCCCCCTCGGCCCCCGCTGGTACGGAAGAACCCATTGGTCGGCCTCAGCAGGAAGGGGCAGAAGACAGGTGCTTCTTGGCAGGTTTCCGTCCATCCCTTTGCACCACCTGTCCGCAGGGTCCTTTGTCCTCTTCCAGTCATGTTTTTCACCCCTCCCCCTCCCAGTCCGTGTGAATTAGGCCCGTAAGAGGAGGGGTAGGCTGATTTGTCCTGATGACGATGTCCCTGGTCTCCCCCCCGACCTATCCGTCACTCACCACCCAAGTCCCTGGCGCCACCCGAGTCATCGGTCTATACCCATCATGAAGGAGGTTTTTTGAAAGGCGGCCCGTCTTTCCTCGCCGACCCCCTTCTCCGCAGTTCCCCTACCTTCCTCCTCCTTCGTGGGCCCCTTTAAGAAAGACCTTCGGATCAGATAACAGTCTTGAGTCCAGACTCCGGAAGGATCATCGCTGGCGACCAGATCCTCTTTGGACCCCCCTCCCCTGACCCGCATACCTTTCGACTGCCCCTGGACTCCCCCCCCTTCTTTTTTTATTCGGAGGCCGATATGCGGTTGACGCGCCCTCGCGAGGCCCCTCATTTTTCTGATCCCGTCTTTCCCCAGTTTCCCCATAACACTCCTGCACTTCAGGCTTTTCCTTCTAAGTAGATATTGAAAAAACTCCAAACCAGTTTGTCAGAGGGCCTTCTCTGGTCCGGGCCCCTTTCCCCATTTCTTCCATCTACCCTCCCCCTTCCCGGACTTAATGATTGTCCCTAATGGCTCTGGATTCCCCTTAACCCGTGTGTATTACTGGGTCGTTTTTTTTGTTGCCTGTGTTTCAAATATCACTTCTTTCCCCTCCCTATAATTCCGCCGCCTTTTTCCTTACCCTCCCCAGAAGAAAATAGTCCAATTGATGAGGTGCCTTTATCCCTAACGAGTATGAAGAAAGCATATGTCTCCTGCTGAGCGACGTTTACCCTATTTTCACACTCGCTTCCTCACAACCCCTTCCCTACCTCGCTTTGCCTCGCGTTGATGCGACCGCTTTTCCCTCGCCCCTTTGAACAGGAAAAAAACAAATGCGCCACTGGGTTTTCGTCCTTGCGGCCGGTTGATGATCTCTACGGTTCAACTGCAGCACTTCCCCGCCTCCTCAGCAGTCCTTTCACTAGTAGACCACCTGGGAAACCTCTTGTTCGAGATCCAACCCCTCCTCAGTTAATATCTGCTCTGACCCGCACTGTTCGCCCTTTCCTTGCCTGCGACCTCCGTGGCTGTTTGACCCCCTGACTGCCTTTGGCACTGGAACCAGAAAAGTCCCTTTCTACTTACCTCCCCCCTACCGGTTCCCTCCCCTTCCGGACATCTGGTTCCTCTCCTCCCTCCGCCTCCTCGGAACCTGTCCTGCTTACTAAGGCTATTTCGTAAGTCACCGCCCTAGAGATCAAGGCCCCAGCCGCGCCTCCCTTTCTCTATCTCGCCCTCGCTGCTTTTTCCTCCCTTGCCTGATAGGTACCCACCTCGTCCCCCCCTGCCTTCCCCTCTGGTCCCTAAAAGAAAAAAAGCTTTAGGTCGGAAGTTGCCAAACGAACAGCCCCCCTTTTGCCTGGCGGTGTTGCTACCCTCCTGACCACCAGGATGACCCGATCGTCCCCCGAACCTCTCCCCGAAGAGATTCAGAGAGGCCCTGCCAGTGAAACCTCGGGACCGTTTCTGTCGGCATGCCCTCCGTGGCCTCTTTCCCTTCTTTTCAAATACCCTCCTCTGAAAGCGGGCCCACCGTTACTTTGTCTCCTTCGTCCCAGTTTCTTCCTTTGCCCGTACTTTGAAGGTCGTGGTTTTTTGCGTAAGAATACGCACTCCTCAGAAGACCTCCGTGCTCTTCGGATCCCACGTCCCCTTCGGCCCTCCCCCACGTTTTTTGGCAGCCATCTGCAATCCTTTTTCTTTTTTTTTCTTTTTTTCTCTTCTTCGAGGAACCTAACGTTTATCTCGATCCCTTCCCGTCTGGTCTACTTAAGCCTTTTCTTGGCCAACCGCAAACTCTCTCCCATAGCCTTTGGACCTTAGACCGACCAAAGCATAGGCGAATCCCCCCCGTAATTTTACTTTAGATGCTTATATCTAACCCCCCCCCCCCCCTTCAAACGTACCCGGATAGTTTTCCCGTTAAAGCCCCATGACATCCTCCCGAGTCTCATGAACCCTTTCTAATGCACCTTTCCCCGTTTCTCCTATAGGATATGAAACGAGAGCCCGTGATCCTTTTCCCTCTTCAACCCGCTACGGTGACCTCTTGCCGGCGTTTCCCCCCCTCTTTCTGACTTCTTTCCCTCTCCCCTTGCCACTCCCCTATATCCCTACGCGTCACTCCCTCTTAGTGTGACGGACAGTACGCCGACTGGGATCCAGGTAAGATTGACTTATATTTGAGACCCGGCTTCACCTCCTTCCCACTTGGCGTCTCTCCCCCCCTCTTCGAGTCCTGGCGGGCTATGGTGGTTTTTTTGTGGACAACTATCATTTAGAAGGAGAGTACCCCGTTTTTCCAGCCAGTCTGGCACCTCGCGGTGCCCCTTTACTGTCGGTACGCCCCCTGCAGACTTTAAGGTTCAAGGACAGGATGCCTCAACTCCCTGCCTTCTCGTTCCTTTCTTGAGTTTTCCGTCTGCTGTGACTTCCGTTAATCAAGGCTGCATCCTGTCTGGTTCTGCTCGTTATATTCTGGAAGAAAATTTTTTTGTAAGAGGAGATTTCTCCCCCTTCTCCGTTGTTTGTGCTCTCTCCCGACACTTCTTCCGTCCCTCGGAGAAGGTCGACGCGTTGTATGCTTTCCCTCCCGTTTCGTTGATCCTCGTGCCCCTCTAGACATTGAGTCTTAAGAGTTTTTTGTGGCCGGGACAGATTTCCCTTCCGGCCCTGCTTCCCGACAGGATTTCCGGATCCCTGGCGTCCAGCTCACCTTGACGATTCTCGTGCAGTGCGAGCATCTTAGGAAAAGATCCCTAAGTGCATCCCTTTCATCTTGTCCAATCTGTCTTTCGACTCCCGTTGCTCATTTGCCGCAGGTTAACCTACCGTCTCAGGAATGTAAAAGTACTCTAGGACTTTCCTTTCCCGACACTCTCTCTAGTCTTTCGGGATCGGTACGGGGTGCCTGCTCTTCGGATCAGTCTTTTTGCAGAGGTGCCAAGGGACGTGGCGAGGTAAAGTAGTGGGGTATCGGCCGTTCTCCTTTGGATTCTGCCGCGTTGAGTCTTTTCCGGGTACTTTCCTTCGGCCATTTCCGTGCCTTTTCCCGTCTAGCCCTGGATGAATCTGGCGTGACAATTGAGATCGTCCGTTGTAGTTTCTTTTTGACGTTGCTTTACTGCCGAGCTTCAGCTCCCTCTCCCTTCAGGTGTGGTGGCGCCCCCCCCCCCCCCCCCCCCCCCCCCCCCCCCCCCCCCCCCCCCCCCCCCCCCCCCCCCCCCCCCCCCCCCCCCCCCCCCCCCCCCCCCCCCCCCCCCCCCCCCCCCCCCCCCCACCCCCCCCCCCCCCCCCCCCCCCCCCCCACCCCCCCCCACCCCCCCCCCCCCCCCGGCGCCGCCTTGGTTTCTTATCGACTATTTCGTTTTCCATCGTTCTTTTTCCCCATTTTTCTGTCCCATAGTCGGGCGGCCTAGGATTAGCAGATAACTGTATTGTTCCTCTCTCCCGTTCCTACTTTTCTTCCAGATTGTCTTTCTCTTTCCCTCGGAAGCCCCGCCTTCTTGAGGCGAGGCTTCGAGAGAGCAGTTCCTCCCTGCTGGGTAGTACTCTTCGGAAGGCAGGCGCGGACCTGGCAGGTCCTCTCCCCTCTTCCCGGTTACCATGGCCGGCGAAGGGTAGTCTTTCCTCAGGTTTTGAATCCTTTAATGCATTTTTACGGGCATTCGTTTCTAGTCTGAAGAAAGGATCGTTCCCATGCGTCGTGCCTAGCCGTCCTTTTAAGCGTATGGGCTGTATCTGTCCGCCCTTGTTGGTGGCTTCAGGACTACAAAGCGTCGATGGAGGCGCCCCCAGCTTCTTCCAGGCCATCCCAGAGGTTTCGGGTTCCCCGCCCCCTTAGTGGGATCGGAATTGTTTTTTTTTGTGGTTTTTTTTTTACGATCCCGGTTTTGTTTTCTTGCCCTAACTCGATTCTCTTCCGGGCGAAGTATCTCCTTAGTAGGCTCTGGCTCTGGACCCTTGCATTTTTCAATGATGTTACGGATTGTTTTTTTTGCCCATTGTGCGAGTCTTTTTCCCTCCTGCGGGGTCGAGGAACTTCTTCTACTGGGTCCTTTTTTTCTCCCTTCCAGTCCCGGCGTCTAGTAGGCAATGTCTGATTTTTTTTTCTGTCCAAATAGGAGGCGGAATGTTTCTCACCCCCAACCTTGGTTCTTGTTTCTTCTGTAACATTGACTTCGTTCTTTCATCCTTGCAGTTCTTTCCTGTGTCAGAGGGATTAGTTTGTGGTTATCCGGCCGTCTCTTTCCGTTTCCAATCTTGCCGGTTGTCGCAAATTCGGCCCTTTCGGCTTTATGGTTTTTATTACGATGACGACCGCTCTGTAAAGCCCCTAACGTCCTCACTTCCAGTTCCTCCCCGTGGTCTCGGTCGGTTTGTCCGTTCCCTGATCGTCGTTTAGCTGCTTCATTTTTGGGCGTGAGGGACCAGGCGATGTGTCTTGCATCTTTTTTCGCCCGTGATTCCTCGCGGTTTATGGTAAAGCTCTTTCGTGAAATCTGGGTTCTTGCCTGTCCTCCTTTTCTTTGTTACCGGCCCTCCCTTATCACGTTTGCTTATGGGTTTTGTCGTTGACTTCTTCTCCAGTTCCCAATCCTTAGTTTCTTAAAATGACGTGTCTTTCTTTCTACCCCGGTCTGGTTCTCCCATAGAGCAGTCTTCCCTGATTCGCTCAGTTCTTCCGATTCTCACGTCCAAGTGTTTCTTGTTTCCTTGCAGGTCGAAGGAATCGACACTGTTTCTGTTTTTTTTCATCTACCCCGGGTCCTCATGTCTTTTTTCTTCTATTGACCCACTAGTTTTCATCGGAGACGCCTTTACCAGGTGGGAGGTCCCTCGCGGATTTCCGTTCGGTAATGCTCTCTGCAGCTTCTCCGAGTTGTCGCCCGCCTAAGCAGTCTTTTACTTTTCCTTGTAAGAGAGTTGTGTCCTTCTGCTACCGCCGTTGCCCCCCCATATATATTTTCGCCTCCGATGATCAGTTTCTGAGCTTCCGGAATCCAGGTGGATCTCCCGTTCTCTTACTCCTCATGAGTTTGGTTTTTTGACCCCCCCCGACTTCTTTGAACCAACGGGTCGGTTTTGAGCTATGAGTAGACGAGTGGTCTTAGAAATCAGTTCCCCTTTAACTCGAATTATTTTACTTTCCCCGTTTCTTCCCTTTTGGCGCCGGTTTTCTGTTGGATGACGTGGAGTTGGTTGCTGTCCCCCTTTCTCCCTCCATCATCTCTCCCCCCTTTAAGGGTAGGTCCCCCCTCTTTGCCTGGCTTGTCAAATGAATGAGTCGAAGTTGTAGGACAGGGCTCCCCTTCGTTGCCTGGTGTTTTTTCCTTATCGTTGATCTCCATAACAGTCTCTTCCGTTTGCTTGCCCCTGACTTGTAATGCTGAGGAACCCGGTCTTTTCTCATGCTGTTGGAGTTGATCACTATACGTCTCCTTTTCTTTCCTCTTTCGAGAGTACTTTACTTCTCCTTTCATGCCCCTAGTGAGTTTGCGCGCGTTTGTCCCACTTCTGTAGAGCGTCCGGCCAGCGCTTCTTGACATGATTTTCTTATCGCCCCCTCCTCTCCGCTGAGGTTATAAGTTTTTGGTTTTGCGCCGCGTAGCCAATGAGAGACTTTCTTTTCCTTTCCTCCTAGAGCCTTTTTAGGGGCTAAACTCCCCT
>Ga0179593_1423057_pt1 | contig 15277 bp, 13 predicted proteins | sample CZODoug2_1_08_16_FD_185931 | JGI IMG/M metagenome (GOLD analysis project Ga0179593, IMG submission 185931) | Vadose zone soil fungal communities from Angelo Coast Range Reserve, California, USA - CZODoug2_1_08_16fungal (PacBio error correction) | ecosystem: Environmental > Terrestrial > Soil >... | reverse complement strand
TTCCTGCGTAAAAGCGAAACCAATCTATCGTCAGCAGCTCGTTCGAGCGCCTGATCTAAGTCCCCGAAGGTAAGAGTTTTTTTTTTTAGAGCTTCCCCCGGTCCTGCCTTAGAGTAAGTCCCCTTCATCTGAGGAAGTCTCCTTGGTTCGGCCCTTGTCAACCACGGTTCCGCACTCCTCGCTTGTTTTCTTTTGCTTAGGCCCCCCTGCGTTAAATTTTCGGTATCAGGACCGCACATTCGTCCCTCCCTCTAGTGGGGACGAAGCCTCGCCTCCCGACGTGCGCACCTGTCTCGTTCCAAAGGCTTTTTTCCTATAGTATCTGATATACCCCCGAGCCGCCCCCCACGCGGGACGTTCAGTTTGCCTCCGAGCAATGGCTTCCTTTTCCTTCCCCCACGACGTACAGGTTTCATTTTAGGTTTACCTCGTTATCAAATATCCATAAACCCCCCTGCAGGGAAGTTTTTCTTTTTTCTGGGTTGTTTTTCCCGTCGGTTTTTTCCCTAGATAACAGGGGAAGATCCACGCCGTCTGGACCCATTTTTCTGCAGGGGCCTGGTTTTGAAGAAGTCCCCCCCCCAATCATCCCCTGTCTTGTCGAGTGTCCCCAATAAGATGCTTTCTTTACCTTTTTTCGTTTCCCCTTTGGTTTAAAACAGGGTGTATTTTAGGCCTCTCCCTTCCAGCCCCTTCGAAGCCACATTCTAGTGCGTCCCGCTCGGCACAGCTCCTTCCAAATTTAGACATCCTCATTCTTGAGTTCGTCTTCTCTTTCAAAGCCTTGATGTGCAGGAGTCGATTCGCTGCAGGCCTCCGCTCACTTCGGGTGTTTTTACCTTTTCTTTCCTTCTTGAGGTGTTTACCCCCTCCTTACCGGGCGGGTCAGCTCAAGTACTTACCCTTCAAACGTCCCGAAGAGATCCCCAGCCATGCTACTTCTCCAACCCCAAGGGACGGAAGAATTTTTTCCACCGTTACTCCGTTCTCCCCTGTTGCTTTTTTCTCCTAAGCACCTCAAACGCTCCGACGGACGCCGTTCATGTTCCTTCCTCCCGATGCGTCGTTCGTTCAGTCTCAAGATGAGGACGTCACTTCGGACGTTGCCTTCCCGCCCCCTCCCGGCTTTTACACGCTATCTAGCCCCCCTTCAAGTGGCTCTACTCAAAACCGGACCCGCGAACCCTCAAAATCTTGACTTTTAAGTCACTTTCCATCTTAATAGTTTCCCACTCTCGGTGGAGACCTTTCCGTGCCTTGGACGGAGTCTTGGACTCCCTCCCCGCCTAGAAGCCCCGACCCCTCAAATTGCGTTCCCTCTCATACTTCCACTTCCCTACTCCCCTGCCTTTCCGACCCTAATCTCCCCCCGTCTTGGTCCGCTTGTCTGTTTCTTTGTGGTGGTTCGCTCTTAAACACTTTTCCCTCTTCTCTTGCGACCGACCTTCTTTGGACGCTCCTTTCCCCGTCGCCGTCTCAGAAATAGCAGATTTTTCCCACTCGCTTTCTCTCCTTTTCGGCCCCCCTTTTCCGATCATGGTGGATCCGGTCACTCAGGCTTCTCCCTTTTTTTAGCACTTATGCTTCGTTTCATCCGGACTGTCCTTCTCCCCCCTTTCTCGATGCGCTTTTCCCATATCCCCCTCCTGTCCCTCTCTCGTTTAACTTTCTCCTCTGCCCGGATTAGAGTGCACTTCTACGAGTTCGTTCTCCTCGACGTATAACCTCTCAAGGTCGCCTGGTGTGCTCGGATTACCCTAGCTTTTTCCCTTCTCGATAAGGATTTCACACCTGCAGGCCCCCCTGCTTAACTATCTACTATTTTCCCGGAAAGTTTTTTGTTTTTTGTTCTTCCAGCTTTGCCTGTAGCATTGTTCTCCTTTTTCGGTCAATTATGATAAGAAATTCTCTCTCCCATCAGACATAGAAAAAGGCGCCTGTTAAGCCCTCTTATTTCGACGCCTCGCCGATGCAGTCCTCTCACGTATGTTGAATATTCTCTTTTAGAGATTTCTATTCCCGGGCTTTCATGTCATCTTACCGTTCGTCAGAGAGAAATCGGATGCTCCGCCCCGCGACATTGTTCGCCCTTCCACGTCGCCCCCCAGCCTCGTTTCCTCAGATGTCTCAATAAAACCCCCTTGTCATTTTCGTTGACAACTTTCGAACCCCTGATGCTCCCCCCCATCTTTATCGCAGAGTATATAGACTTGACTCCTCTTTTTCTCTGTCCTCCCCTCCCTTTTCTAATTTTCTTCATTCTCTTTCCCGTGTTTCCACTCGGTCAGACGCCGGACCACTCGGACAAGAATTAGTAGCTTTCCTCCCTGTACTTCCGCCTAGGTGTAGTAGCCCTCTTGACTTCTGCTGGGCCTCTTCGAGCCGCGATGCGTTCCTGACCTATTTCCTCCGGTTACTTTCCGCGTTACCTCATTTTCTCTTGGATGGATTTTCTTTTTCTTCCCGTCCCGGCACTTGAAGTCTCCCCCCCCTTGAGAATCCGGTAAGTCTTACATTTGCCTTTTTTCCCCATTTCCTTTCTTTCCTGGTGTTTGATTAGTGTCTATCTGTGGTTGGGACAAATTCCGGTCTAGATTCTTTTCCCTTTCTGTTTTCGAAGCGGTTCGCTTGTTTCCTTACGGAAAAAGGAGCACTCCGTGCTTTTTCCTCCTCCGTAAAACTGCCCTTCCTTCATCGGTTCGACTCGACGCGTGACGGCGTAACTACCGGTACTTTTAATTATTTTCTTCTTCTTTGTTTACCAGTGCAGACTAAGTATTTCCTGCGTAACGGATTTCCTTTGTCCCCCTTTCCCCCTGGGCTTTTTTTTTTTTTGACGTTTCCATCGTGGCTGTATGGATCGATTCTTCCGAGGTTTTTCCCGGTTTCGTCTGACCCTCTGACCCCTCCTTGGTGCCGTGAGGTCCCTCCCTGAACCTTTAGCTGACCCGTTCCTTCACCCTCCCCTGTTCTTAGCATGAACAGGATATTCCCTTCCCATCGTACCCTCTTTTGGCACTGATCTAAGAACCTCTCTCATTGTGCTTTGTTCCCTGGTAGCCCCACTGTGTGGCCTTAAGGCGGGTACTTCTTAGAGGCGGATCCCCTTTTTTGATACTAGAGACTACATACACCCGTGTATTCGTTGTCCACCTGTTTTCACTGCACGAGATACATATTCTAATCTTGATTTTTTTCCTTTTTCCCTTCGTTTCATCTTTTGGTTGATGATACACCCCTTTTCTCATTCTCCACTTTACATAAGTTGCAGATCTTTATACCAAACCCCCGATCTGTGCTTGACCCCCCCCTCTCAATTTTTTCAAACAAGCCCGTTTTTTTGCCATTTGGGGTTTTTGGGGTTGGCCTTGTTCGAGAAGAACCTTTTTTTTAGGTCTTCTTTGCCGATTTTCCTCACACCTACTTTCGAGCTTTTCTTTTTTTTTTCTTTGGACCATTGGCCAAGCTGAATCATTGATCTCGTCCGGTCGCTTCTCGTTGTACCCTCCGTCGCCTCGATCTTTTTTTTCTTGACAGTGACGATCTCTCTTCGCCGTCTTTTTTTTCCCTTATCCTTTATTGTTCTCGTGGTGTTGGCTTAGTACCCCCGTCAGTTGACCTGAGGTTGCCGCAAGAGAGGAAAGCTCTTTATTACCCAAAGCGGTTTCTACTAACTCCCCTCCTCAATCTTTAATTCCCTTCCGGAGTGAAGTTCGATATAGACCATTAGATGCCCTCTCTACTTATTTGATATGAGAGAGTTCTTATAGATCTCTGCTCACCTCTCTTCTTTTGCCATGGTCCTTTCGAGGGCTCATCTCACTCTACTTTCTCGTTGAATTAAGGTGTGTTGTTGACTAGATTAAGACTTTTCGGTCCTTCTCCAGTCCTACATCTTTCTCCATACGGCATGCCTTTTTTGGTCTATCTCCTCGCTCATCCGACTCATGAGAGGTTTCCTCCTCGCTGTTTCGTATAGCCAGACTAAGCCTTTATCTCTTACAACTCCTCTTCTGGCAGAGAGGACTTTTTTTCCCTAGTCTACCAGACGTTCCCCCCTTAAGCGATTTGTCCTGGAGGCTACCCTTCACCCTCGGTTGTCAAAAGAACCAATCTAAACTCTCCGTCGAGTCTCTCTTTGACCCCACTCCGCTTTGAGACGATTCTTATGTCCCCTTCGCGAAACTCCGCTGAATCTTTCTGACTCCTATGACCCTTCGGAAGCGTCCCCCTCGACGGCCGTCTCATCCCTGCTAAGCTTCCTTTGGCAAGTTTCACCTTCCTTTTACGCTCACGACTTGCTCAAGGTCAGTTTCTTTCCCCATCTTTTTAAATAAGCCCCCCAAACCTTCCCTTGCGCTTATCTCCTTTGACTTGTCGTCGCCTTTTTAACTATCTCCCGGGCGTGATCATCTGAAAAGTTACCATGGCTCCTGGGTCGGGTTCCGGCAGCACCCCCCAAAATTTTTTTCCCATATTCTTTTTCTTGTACCCCCCCCCACTTCCTATGCTACTTTTAATCTTGCGGGACCCCAAGGTTACAGAGAGAAATGTGTTATGAGTCCTCGAGTCTTCCTCCCTTTTTTTCAGCTATTTCACGTTCTGGTCCCAAAGCGAATTCCCTTTCACCCCCTTATCGACCCTACCCCTATTCTTTTCGTTCTTTCTCCTAGATGTTGGAAGGAGCCGCTTCCGTGCCTTTCTCTGTCTCCCCAGCCTTTTTTTCCTTCTGACAGTTGTTCGGGACCCCATCGTGCCTGCTTGTCAGCTGTCAGCCGGCCATCCCCCCTCGAAGAGCAGAAGGCCCGTCCGCAAACCCGTCTCTACCACTTTGGCCTTGCCAATTCACATCCCTTTAATTCCTTCCCAGCCATCTGTCTGGGGGTTCTACTTTTCCCTGCAAGACCCTAAGGACTAGTAACGCCCCCCCCCGGTTCGATTCTCCCTGATTCCTTCCGTCGTTTTTCTTTCTCCTGCTTACGCCGTTCCCCCTGCGAGTTTGCCTTCACGCTTACGATCTCTAACGGTACAACAGACCGATCCTCTAACTTCAAGTTTCCTCCCCCCTCCCCCATCCGGCCCCTTTCTCACGCCCAGTAAAACTGAATTTCCGTAACGTAATCAGATATCTATCGCGGTGGGCGCCTCCCCTGTGGACGGGTTGACGCCCCCCCTTATTCGCGACGCCTAGAAAGATCGGGCCGCATCTCTCTCCTCATCTGCCATTTCCGCCGCCACGCACTCTCTTTTTCCTCTCCGTTCGGCCGCTCTGGCCCCTTTTGGCCTTTCCTCTCCGTCTTTCGCGATTTGTCAAAAAGCCCCCTTTTTTTTCTTCTACGGGTCGCCTCCCCCCTGTGGCGACGTCTACCTTTTACAGATTCCTTCTTGAAGATCGCGGATTCTTGCCCCCTCTCTTTATTCGTGGTTCGGCGCTGTTCAAATTGTGGGACATCTGGTAACGCTGCTTTCCTCTCGTTTCTTTGAACGAAGTTTCGGAGTCACTCCGGATGTCTACTTTCCCCTCTTTGGGAGTTTTTTACCTCGGACATCTAGAATTTATTGACGCATGCCCTATTCACGAGGACCCCCTTTTTCTCTCCTGCCTGCTCCCCTTCCTTCTTTCGAGGATTCTTCTATACCAGGAAGGGCCTCCGCTGTGCTGCGTGATTTTCTCTTCCCCTAATTGAAAAGGTATCAACACTTACCTTCCCTTACCACTCTACTTATTTCATTTTTGATATATTAAAGCGGGCCTATTCCTGTCTTTGATCCTTAATCTATTAGGCTCCGAAATATCCTCGATCCTCCCTCCTCAAGCCCTCTTTATTATGGACGTCTCGTTTCTCACGCCCTCTTCCTATTTGCGCCTTCCCTAGCCCGATAAGATGAATCTTGCCGCGTCGATTTCCTCTAGTTCTACCCAAGTCTTTATTTAGCCCCCTAGAATCTGTAGGACTTTCTACTCCCTCCGGATTGCGACGAAGGCTGTCTTTAGAATAATGTCTGTTCAGCCGCTTTTTTCGTACCACCAGCATCGTGAACATAAGCAGGCCCCACCCTTCTCCCCTTCGTGGCACCCCTGACGAGCGATTCATTATCACGTGTAATGACGATTTTTTTTTCCGTCCGCCATCCTCTTTTCTTTCCTTGTATAGGCGTCCCCGTGTTTACAGGCACTTGCACAGTGCTCAACTTCGTCGTTACTAAAAACGGCCCATGATCCCTTAGTCTTTTCGCCCTGAACCTTCTTCTCTATGGGACCCCGAATCTCTTCCTCTGCTCATTTTGGTCTGCGCTAAGGGTGCCGGAGTACGACTCCTACCTTCAAGAACTGACTCCAAAGATTGTTCTTCGACCCTGATTCCCTTTTCCCCCGTAGAGTCCCTATTTTTCTTCGTTCGGGCCTTCCGGTTTTGTGTTCGTCCCCCTGACTGTTTGATAGCTTTTTTGTCGCCTCTTCGATCGTCAAGCGTGACCGCTCAAAACTATTGAAACAATGAGCGAAGCATGACCTGAAGCATGGTAGTCACCGGCCCTTGACTCGAACTTCTGTTCTTGGAACGGCTTGGTCTTGCCGACTTATACAGCATTTGTTTTTTTTTTTTTTCAGGGCTCCTTGAAGTCCAAACGGATTTCCATCTCGTCTTTGAGAGCTTTTTTTGTGAGTTCAAGAGTGGTTTTATGTTTGCTCTGCTTAGCGAGTTTTGGACTTGCAGTTTTCCTCCTGTCCCCTCTATGGTTAACCTACTAAACTGGTAGACCCGACCGGCGTTGTCACCCCCATTTGGCTCCCCCCGTGGTCTTCCTGCCCTCTTATTTCGTCCTCCCCCGTCACACCCCCCTCTCTTGATAGACGACCGCCGCCAGATCCCCCCAGTTTGTGTTCTTACATAGGCGTCCCCGCTGTTACGGTTAACTATATCCATTGGTTTAACATATTTGCCGAACGCGAGCCCTCATACCATTTGTATCTGTTGAACACACCTTGTGCACCGACTCCCCACAAATCTGATTCGGCACTCTCACTTTTTCTTTTTTTGTTGCTTACCTTAGTGAGTCCAAATGTCTCCGCTCGTTTTTTTTTAGATGGTTCTCACCCCGTGATCTCTTTCCTCCCACCTAGGACGCCCAAAGGCAAGGTTCCTTCTCCTTCCAGCGTTTTTTTTTATAGGTCTTGTATCCGCTGTTCCCTCAAACTGTCCTGAGCTCAGTGACTTCGGAGTTTGGCCCTGTTTCCTAGGTCTGTCAGCCATTGCTAGCTTGCCTGCTCTTTTTTTGGTTCGACGGATCAAGCGATATATTTTTCACTCCCCATTTCGTAGTGTTCGTCTCTCTTCTCCTTCCCTCCCTATATCCGGATCTTTCTTTGGTGTCGTTCGCAGCCGGTCACGCTGCTTTTTCCGTACAGCCCCCCGCTATACACCTCTCTTAGTCCCTCCCCATCCGTGCTCACCCCGCGAACTCACCAAAGAGGCGGCGGTCCGTTACTCTGGGCTCTCTTTCTCATATTAAGTTCACCCGCGCTTGACTTCAGTTTCTCTCTCTTGCTGACCCCAGCTTTGAATAGTCTCTGGATTCGGGTTCTCACTTCCTCCTTAACTCTTTAATCCGTGTTTTTTTTGTAGGCTCCTTCTTTCCCCCTCCTCTCTGACCGCCCCTCCTTTCCACTCGAGATTAGCCGCGTAGAGAGCCCCGAGAAGACCAGTGATTCCGCTCGGGTGTTCCCTATCCCCTTTGTAGAGAATCACCTCTTGTCACTCCTTTCTCTCCTTACCCTCCTTCCTGTTCGCTGTTTTTTTTTTTCGTCTAGACCTAGTTGACGAATGCGCGCTGTTTTCTTATGGTTTTTCTTCAATCGGGTCACTCGGGTTTTCTCTTTCCTCCCACAGAGGCTTCATCGAGATAGGAGGGGGCCTCCAGCGCGTGAGCTTTCACCTGTAGGCGACACGACCTGCTCCTTCTCGTGCCCTTGGCCAGTCTGACCACGTGAACGCGTCAGCTCGGCCGCGAGCAAGGCTTCATCTTGCCCGTGGCCAAATGGACACCTGCCTTATAGCACCGGCTTCCTTCATTTTATTCACTGTGAGTTTGCATCCATTTGCCCCCCCCCCAGGGCCCTTTTGGCTGAGTCGCCTCCAGGCCTTGGTCTCCCTTCTTTTTTCTGTCAACATATTTCCCCCAGTGTTGATCACTTTTTGCCTTTCTCGGCTTGCCACATGGAGCAGGGCGATCTCGGGGAGCCCCCTCCCCACCAACAAAGCATATCCAAGGCTGTCGAGACCACTTTCCCTATTATCTTTTTTATTGATTCGGAGTTTTTATTACACGGTTGTCTTGATGCTCGTTTTATTTCCAGCTATACAGTCGCGTTTTTCCCTCTTTCCGGCCCAATGATTACCCTCCTCCCTCTTCTATGGAGTTCGTCCGTCCTTCCTATGGCCACGAGCGGTTTCGGATGTCCGTAGACTCTCCGCGTCAGGTAGCCGATCCCCTAGAGTTTTCCGTCCGTCTCTTTTTCCCCCTTTTTCGGTGGTCCTACTTCCTTTCCCAGAGTTCCCCCTACTCGACCCCGTCCGAGCCAGACAGCCCTCTGACCTTCGCCCCAACCCTCTCTGGTCGGCGAGCTTTTTCCCCCCTTCCTTTATTTCCAATGAACCTGCCTTTTTTGTACCAACCAACTTTTAAGACAGTCCGGTCCTAAGCAGCCACTTTTCAGTTTCAAGTCTACCGCTTCTCTCCCTTTCGATTTTCCGTGCTTTCGCTCCGTTCTTCACTAGACTTTGCCGTCCCGCTTTCCCTTCTTCTCGACCTCCTGCGACACAAGAGATTTTCTTCTTCAATGCACGTTTTCTCTTTCACAAGAGGCACGCTACCCCGCAGCACACTAAGTTCTCGATAACGCACCTCTCGTCTCTCGTTCCTCTCGGTTTTGTTTCTTGTTTCTGTGCGTTCTTTAAACCCTTTGGATCTGCGCGCCTCCCCCGAACGAACGTGTTCATCTCTTTTTTCACTGCGTTCACACAGTATTTTTCAGTTCCGAAAAATTCTAACGCTTCCAGTATCGTTCGTCACAATTCGAGTTGAGTTTTTCTCCGCGTTCGTTTTGGGCCTCCGTTCCAACAGCGCCATCTTCCTTGAGACCATCCCTTTTAGCAATCCCGGTTGGTTCCGTCTCGAACGCGGTAGAATCGAGATTTGGTCCCACGTTCGATTTTTCTCATCCGTTTAGGCGTTTTCTTTTCCTCTGCACTGGTGTCAGCCTATGGTTTGGACTGACGATCTTCTCCAGGATCACCCTCAGTGTTGGTTTTTGACTGGACCTGGCATATCGCCGTTAAGAGGCGCTTCGAATCAGTAACCGGTTTCGTTTGAGCGCTTTCCACTTAATATTCTTTTCCTCTTACGTTTAGTTTATATTTAGCAAATCTCATCGGCGTTCGACTCATCGATGAGAGGGCGACATTTTCTTTTGCCGGGGTTGCTGATAGCAGGTCCCGTCCCGACGACTCCTTCGACAATGAGATATACTATTTCACTCTTACAATCGATTTCCCTTCCCCTTCTCCCCCTTGTTGTTTTGAGTCTGATTGGAAGATCCATTTTCAGTTTTCTACCTCTCGTAATTATTTTGGCTCCGTCACATCGCCAGATCATCCGCGACCGCGTCTCAATCTGTGATTTTATTTGACCCATGAATCTTCGATTTGCGCTGCGTCTCGTTCTCGTGAATCGCCCGTTAGATTTTCTCCTGAGGAAGGTCCAGGTTTTTTTCTTCTCCAGCTCTAGCCTTCCCAGTAATTTATTCGTCAGGCCATCTTGTCGCCCCTACGTCATCCCATCGGCTTTTCATCTTAGTTTCCCCACATTTTATTCTGCAAAATAGGCGCCCCATTAATCTTTGTTTTCTCCGCGATTTCTTCCCCCCGTCCTACGACGGCCGATTCGCCTCCAAGTCCTTTTCGTTTTCCGGTTTGATGGCGTTGCCGTGTTTTCCATCCCTTCCGGATCTGTTCCCCGCCCCATTCTTCTCTTTTCTCAGCTTGCGTTTTCAGGGGCGTAGAAGCAGGACTCTGGGTTCACGCTTCTCTCTGCTATTTTTTTCTCTTGTAGTTTCTCATCCCGTGATGGAGTTCCGACCGTGACGCCATTCCACTGACTCCCCCGACTATAGCTGATCGATTCCTTTCGATCCCCTTCTTTTTTTTCTTAGTTGATAGATGGGACGTCGTTTTTCGAGAACCCTTTCTCGGACTCGTCGGTGCGCCGCGTCGATTTTCCTTTCGGCACACTTGCCTTTAACTTCGGCGTCCCCCCCAACGTCCCCCGCCGGGCTCGTCCCGGTACCGTATGAGGGATCTCCTCGTCAGCTACTCCCGTAGTCTTGGCTCCCCCGTTCATCCGCGAAGTGTTTTTTTTTTGCCTTGTAGCATGTTACCTCGCGTCCCTTCCATTGGCCTGAGCGGTTGTTGTTTTTGGCGACTTTCCTCGTTGTTGTTGTTCTCGCTTCCGAGTGGTGTTCGGCTTCCAGATGATCCTTTCCGCTGCTCCTTTTCTTTTTCCCCATGAGCGATTTAGTGCAGACCACCCTGCGCGTTTTCTCGGCGACCTTTTTCCCTGTATCGTCTCTCCCCTTTCGCAACCGCCGGGAGATCTTATCCCCTCCTGCCGAGCGAAAGTGGTCGGGTTGACAGGAGTCGGACGTCCCTGCCGTATTGGAACCTTCTATGTTATCCTTTCACGTTGGCGACCCTTTCCCTAATACCAAAGTCTTTGTATCGGGAAAACATTTCCCTCATAGAGAACCCCCTTGCGATATGCTTGCTCGACTTCACTTTTTTGCTGTTTTTGGGCTCCCCGCGAGCCCCTTTCTCCCCAATGGTCCCCTGCCTTTTGCTTCGATGATCACCATGCCTATTTCCTCCCCCTCCTGAGACCCAATTCAATGTTATACCTCAGCTTCAGGGCTTTTTTTCATGGATGCCCCTTGCTCCAGCTGTTCTAAAACTTCGGGCTAGTCTTGATAGTCCCCCTTTCTCTTTGTTGAATGCTGGCCACAGTCCTCCATTTTATCGCGGCGGACCCGTCGCGTAGCGTTGTAATCGTCGGATCTAATAGCCTGAACACGATTTTCGAAGACGCTCGCCGTTTTGTTTGTCCCCGCCCGTCCATGATCTGATTCTCGTGGCTCGTTGGCTGCCGAGACCTTCGTTCCCAACGTTTGACGAATCCCTCTTTTTCCCCATCGGTTTTATTTCAGTACGTTATTCCTGCGTCCCGCCGCGCCCTGCCTCACCTTTCCTTGATGTTCCGGCGCGACAGGTCGCTGACTTTGCATCTGAGTCTTTCACCTCGCTGACCTTCGGATCTCGGAGTCTAGAATCTCCTTGGAGGCATGGCTGTAGTCAGCGGGCGCAGCCGACCACTGCTTCATCTCTCTCTTCCTAACTTGTTAGAGAGTTAGTCTTTTTTGCCCTCCCCGCATGATTCGTCTTCGTCCTCAGTTGCTTATAGCGCCTCTGCGAAGAATAAGTCAGAGAGGGTTCCTCTAAGCTGGTCGAGTCGCCATTTTTTTTTAGTCGCCCCCCAATGAGGTCATTTTGTAGCTTTTCTTCTACCTCGTTGACAGCATCCTCCTCCGTTTTTAAGTCGGTCGGCAACCTAGCGGTCCCACTACTTTTCCGCCCCTCTCCCTCGTCTCGGTGTACTTCCTCAGAGCCATCTCCCCCCCTTTCCCCTTTTCACCACGGCCGCTTGATCTAGCGCGATCCTCTCTGACCTGGCCGTCCGATCCCTCGAACTGTGTCATTACATTTTTTCCAAGTGCCCCCCCACCGCGAAGAGAAAGGGATAGACTTTCATTTTGATTTTCAAGGATCACTTCAGCCCCCTCCACAAGGACCGGAGTCTGTTATTCTCCTCCCCGGGCCTGGGTGTACCGTCGGTTGAGAAATATGCCCCGTGTTAATAGCTCTCCCCGCCTTGCTGTCCCTTGGAGCAGGGTCCTCGTGAGCAAGAACACCCCCCCTTCTCTGAGTTTACCCTCGAGTTTTTACCCCCCTCAAAATGTCTATATTTGTACTTCGGCGGGACCCTTCTGTCCAGTTTTCCGATATGGGGTATGTACGCGTTCGCCATTGCCGCCCCCTTACAGCTCCCCGTTACCTCACCTGATTAAGTTAATTTCTCGCGTTCTACTATGATCTGGTCGTAGTAGACTGTTCCACCCGGTTAGATGGGACTGTCTTACAGCGTGACGTTCTGAGAAGCGATTTTTTCCTTCACGCACCCTCCCTGACCCGGTTAGTTGATTTGACAATCTTGCACTTGGGTCAGTTTTTCCGTCCAACCGTCCTGACGACGCAGCGAAAAAAAACCCTCCCATCCCCCCCTTCGCCATTTTCCCTTCCGAAACATCCGTACGTGGCTCAATGACCCCTGCCAGATGCGCGTTTTCTCCAGCAACCTTCCGGCATATCGTTTCCCACAGTTTAGAAAGAGGAGAAGACGTCGTTTCCCCTGCTTCTACCTTCTGTTCCAGATATGCTCCTGGACTACGACCTCAGGAGACCACCGCGATAGAAAGGTTCTTTCTTCCAGAACCCCTCGGACCAAAACTTCCTCCCTCCCCACATGCAAGTCGAATCTAGTCACCATGTTCCTCTACTTCTCCATTTTTTGCGAAAGCCTTGCTCCGGTCTTCTTACTCCATACCCGGATCTGTACCCCCGTCCCTAACGTCCTGATGTATTCCTCTTCCCCTGCACCTTCAGTTCAAGACACCCCTACTCGACCCCGTATCGTTTTCACTAGATCTGTCCGTTGAGCGGGAGAGATTTCCACCCCTTCCGAATCTATAACCGGTGATCAATAAGGATGTGCGGACGCGAAAGGGCAGGCCCTTGATTCTGTTCCTTGTTCTCTGATTTTTTTAAATCCACTGGGCGCATTTTTTGAATTAGGTTAACGATGACGGTGGTTCTTACCCTCTGGTTCAACAGAAGGTCTCGACGTGTGGCACCCCTTTTTGCTGCCCGTCCTCCGATACTCGCCCCGTTCCTTTGCGCTTCTCCTCAGACCTCCCTGGCTCGGACTAGATGAAATCCCTCGGACCTTGACATTTGACGTCAGGCTCAACTCCCCGTACTAGTCTATTACGCATAGCTCGCCCCCTTCAGGGCCCCGAAGGTGCCGCGTGATCTCGTCCCTCTATGTCCCCTCCCCGCACTCCTCCTCCAAGGGATTCCCCCCCACATAATGTCCTGGCACGATTCAAATATCTTTTCCTCTCCTTCTGTTTTGTGTTTCACTATTGTTACCTTTGGGACCTTCCTTTGTTCTTAAGTTTCTTCGGCTCCCGCACTAGTCTCTCTGACTTCCTCCCTACAGAACTCGTCGCCCTTCTTTTCCCTTCGACCCTCTTCTCGTTATTGCGACGGTCCTACTACTTCGCTTGATCTCCTCGTTAGTTCATGCGTAGAGAGTATGTGGTCCCGGGCTGTCGATTTAAATATCAGACGGCTATTAATTTGCTGAAAAGTTGCCGACCGCGCTCCTTATGTTTTTCCTCCAGATTCTTTCGGCAAGTGATAGGGAAAAGTCTCTCCGCCCCCCACTGATTGCGACTTATCTTCCTCCCCTCGTTCTTCTTCGCCTTTTCTCGCCTTCCTCCAACTCATCTCGTAATGTAAGGCTTTCTTCCCTTTTCTCAGATTTGCCGGTTTCCTCGCGCGAATTTTCTAAATGGTCCACCGCCACCCCTTCGTCTTCTGCACGTCTACTATCGTTTCTTCTGTTGTTTTTCGATCTATGGGCTATTGATCTCCCGAGCCCGCTGCTGTGTCTTTCGGGCTGGCAGATTCCCTTCATGTTTATGGCGTCCGTCGCGCCTTTCTTCTTGAAGTCGTCCCACCGCTCTTTTGCTGGACGAGCTACGTTACATTTCTGCGTGTTCCTCTGACTTTCGTGCGTGATCTCAGGCTTCACTATTTGTAGGATGAGTTTCCCCTTCCGTGTGCTGGTGTTTCCTCCTGTCGCTTCACGTGACGGCACCCTTTCCTTTAACCCTCGGCCGCCCGCAAGATCCTGGAGCGAAATTTTCGACGAAACCTGGTTCCTTTTTTGCTTAGTGACTCCTGACTCTTTTTCTTTGCTTCTTATAACCCCTTTTTGCTTTTGGCAGGATGCGTACCGTGTGTGAACTTTCCCCTTATTTTTTCCTCTGTTTTCGTTGCTAGCCGGTTGGGACGGGTCAGTTTTCATCGTCTGGCTCTTTGTTAGAGTGGGACATGTGGAAGTCTTTCGCTTCCCCGGGTGATCTTTCACCCAAAACCTTTTTGATCTTCTGACTGCTTTTTTTAGTCCCCCCCCCCCCCACTGGGAGTTTGCTCGGCGACCTCCACTTCTCTCTCCTTCCCCTCAGACCCCGATCGTGTTTTCTCCCCCTCGAGAACTCCCGACCGATATAGTTGGTTTCCTTTCTCGAATCTGTTGAATGAAGAGGTACCCTCTCTCTAAGCGACCTGCGCCGCAACCCGAGGTCTCCCCGCGATGCCTCCTCCCCTTGTATAGGGACCACAACCTTGCTCCCGGTTCCCGCGTGTCGAGTTTAACCAATAGTTCTTATTTGCCTCTTCGATGTCATGTGTCTTTTGGTGTTGTTTTTTTCCTTGTGCTTCACCCCTGGAGCCACGGTGTCCCCCCCCTCGCGTGCGCTTCATGCTCCACCCCGTTATCGAGTCCCCGCCCCCTCCCTGGTCATCAAAAACTTTGACCTTGGATTCCTTTCCCTCTCCAGTCCCCTTCTTTTTCCTGGTCTGCTTTCTCCCTCTATCAAAATGACCTTTGTATCCTTTTGCGTCCTCGGTGTTGCCTTTTTACCTTTCCCCCCATCGAAGCCCTTTTATCTATTCCGGCGAGCTAAGAGGGTCTCTCCTAGCCGAGCCGAGATTCACGCTGTCTTTGTTTCCGACCTTTGCCTCTCGAGAGGGCGAGATTTTGTAACCGAAGATATAGTGGAGAGTGGAGTTTTTTTTGGTTTTTCGCCGCTCCTTTTCTTTTAACAGCCTTGCGAAGAAGACTTGAGACACATTTCTCTGTCCCCCCTTTCGCCCGATTTTCAGGAAACTAACTCGCCCCCCTAGTGATCTTTCCCTGCTCCCAAGGAGTGCCCAGATGGCCCTTCCCATGAGCTCACCTTTTTGATGATCGCGGTCTCTATTCGTACTCGTTAGCCTATATTCTTTTGAGGCAATGTCTGTCGCTTTCTCATTCCCTCGTT
>Ga0179593_1416128_pt1 | contig 15277 bp, 17 predicted proteins | sample CZODoug2_1_08_16_FD_185931 | JGI IMG/M metagenome (GOLD analysis project Ga0179593, IMG submission 185931) | Vadose zone soil fungal communities from Angelo Coast Range Reserve, California, USA - CZODoug2_1_08_16fungal (PacBio error correction) | ecosystem: Environmental > Terrestrial > Soil >... | reverse complement strand
AAAACTTCCTCCCCTTTAGCTCTGGGTTGAGGTCACCTTCAGCCACCTTAATGCTCAACTATCCCCGCTTTTAGCTCCCGGCCCTCTCCTCAGTAGTCGTCCCTCCGCCCCCTTCCTTGCGAAAATTTTGCGCCTGTCTTGGGCCCTACGCCACCCAACTTTGCTTTCCTTTGCGGAACAGTTAAGTCCCCCCCTTATTTCATACCCCCCCCCGACGGACCCACTCTATAACCCGATTTCCTCCGCCCCATCGTCCTCTTCTCCCTTAATAGTCTTCCCTCGTGAGTCTTTCAAACAAGACGTACTGCAGACTGGATGCTTGACTTGGTATCTCTCCTGACTCCCTAGCCTCTTTTTCAGTTTTTGCTTCTTCCGTTCCCTGCTCTTTGAAAGGTGCCCTCCAAAATTTTCCAGGACTGTTGTTTTTGATCGGCAAGCCTGATACCTTAGTGGTTTGGTCCCACTTCCTCCAAGGGTCGAACGACAAGCACTGTCTTCCCCACTCCCCCATATTAATCTGTGGTCCTTCTCTTCGTAGGGCCCAGCTATACTCCGAGATTCACCTCATTTTGAGGGCATTCGTTGGCGAGCGGGGGCATGGGACAAAGAGTTCCGAAATTTGTCCTTACCCTCCCCCCTTCTTCGCACCAGGTAATTGTTTCCCCTTTAATAAAACGCTTTTTCTCGGCTATGAGGTCATTACCTTAACAAGATACAAGTGCCTCTTCCCTTAATTCTCTCCCTTTTGTATCTTCCTGATCGAGTTACTCCGCGAGGATCGTTTCCTTTCGCCCTTTTTAGACATACTACACCCCCCTAAGTCCCCCCCTCCTCCCCCCCCCGTCGCGCGTCTTTTCCCGAGAGTTAATTTTCCTTCCTGGGCTGCATAGTTAAGTCTGGTTTTTGGTTTCGGCCCTTTCCCAAACCGGCGGCTCTTCGTTGCACTCATGCTTTTTTTCTCGGCTTTCCTCGGCTCTTCTGTTATGACTTTTTTAGGGAGTTCTTTTTTGAAATCTTCCCTATATGTGGCGTCGCGTGCGACGTGACGCCCCTACTTCCCCCTTATTATCTTCAGAGCTACACCTTTCCATCTCTCTTTCAAATTGAAATCAGCTGAGGTCGACTCCCCGCCCCGCTGGCATCAGGAAATGAGTTCTTCTATTCTGATGATCTTCTTTTTCACTCACTTCTAGGTTTAATTTGCCGCCAAGGCCCTCAATTTTACGTGTACCCTGAACTGAGACTCATCGTCCCCCTCCTTGATTCTCATCTCTGTGTTTCCTACTTACCCACCCTATGCACTAGTATCTCAACGAGAGTGAGACCCACATCTCCCCTGTGATCCAGGTTCTTTGTAGGATGTGGTGCACTTTCCCCTTTCTCCCAGTCACTCCACTTCGTTGCCTATTGATAACCCATATCTATGTGGTTACTCATCAAGTACGATAATCGCCTCTTTTTCTGACCTATGGAACTACTTCGAGTTGTCCTTTGCTTTAGCTTTCTGTGATTTCCCCCGGAATGACGCCGCGAGGGCACCCCCTTCATCGCCGTATTCGCACGCCCGCCTCCCGAGTTTTTGGTATTACTCCTCATTTTCTTAAGATGATCGCCAATTGCGGCGGGACTTGAGCTCCTGCTTCTTTTCTGACATCTTTAATTTCGACAGTCCTCACACTCCTCTTTTGATACTGTCTCCCAGGTTTTGTAAGATTACGCGCTGTTCTTCCCTCTGCCCCTTATTCCCCCCCCCCTATGAACTACCCAACCGGAGAGGCTCCTGTAGAAGACGCCCTCAACATTTGAGGTCCAACGAGTTCGCGGTTCCCTTTTACACTCCCCAATCAGGCCTCTACCTTAGTCCCTTCCCGAATCTCGAATAATTCCGTCCACAGTTCGTCCCCCTTTTCTCTGCCCCCCAACCTTCGCTCCAGATTTTCCGCATGGGCGCTTTCCCAACGGAGTCGAGGTCCCCCCAATCCTTTTTCTACCCCCGATATTTCCGCTTTTGCGCGAATGACTCCACTGCCCCCCATTATTCAAGGGATCTGGCTACCGCCAACTCTGTTTCGTCCCCCCAGACCCCCAACCTTCTTCTCGACCCTTTCGATCATCAATGAAGTAAGCTTTTTACCCCCCCACCAATTAGGCCTACCCGTTTCCCTCTGAAGCCTTCATCTCCCCCCCCTCGACCCATCTTTTTCCCCCAGACGCAGTTTTCTATGACTCTATTTAGTAGGTTGTCGATTGCGCCAGGTCCTGGCCTTTCGGCACCCTCACTTCTGTATATTTGTTCAAAATTTTATACCATGCAATACTGTTTTTGGTGTATTTTCCTTTTTTAAGTAATTCGTATTTTACTTATGTGATCTCTGACGGGTTTTCGAGTTTCCCGTAGAGAATAGATGGTTTCTCGATTGTTTCCCCCCTTCCCCCTCTGGTTGCTCCCCTTCAGGAGTTGAGCCTTTTTTTAACACAAACCAAACCAAACAATCGGATCTGCTTCCCCCTGCATTGATAGGTTTGCTCCTTTTTTTGTCACTTTGTCTTCGACATTGCGATCCCCTCCCGCATTCAGTGTTCGGCGATTCTAGACCCGACTCCAATTGGAGTGTCAGAGCCTAAGAGTTTGATAACCTCAGCGGAGTCTCTTGGATCCCCCTGGGCGCTATTTCCTCTTACAAACCGAACCAGTGTTTTAGGGTGTACGCGTCTGGCCTCCACATCCGTCATTTACCGACCCCGTCTTTTTTCGCATTGCCAGTTCCCTTACAGTGCTTCTGCTTAATGCACACTTCCGCCCCCCCCCTGATTAACCTCAGCGTTTTTCCTCAATCTAGATCGCGGCTGTCTAATGACTCTTGAGACGACGACGAAGACCTCTAACTGTATTTCTCCTCTCTCAATTCAGATGCATACACCCTTAGGGATTAAATCCATCAGCAGAGGTTACCTCTTGTTTCCCTCAGGCTCTTTTCCCTGAACGATCACCACCCGAGCGCTGCCTTTTCCTCCTTCATCGTACTCTGCATTTTTTTCAATTCTCCCGCATTCACCTGACCCTCTGGCCCGCTGCCATTGGCGTCTTCTGACCGTGTGTTTTTTTCAACGGCCCCCTAAGAACGCCAATGCATTCTCACGTTTTCTCTTTGGGCCCCTTTCAAGTAGAGTGTCTTTTTTCATACTACTTCAGATTTTCTCAGTTCGAAACCCAGATTTCCCACCCTCGGAACTCCTACTCTTGCGTATCATATGTGCCTGGTTTTACCCATGAACCGGAGTTCTCTCCCATCCACTTGGAGGACTCGGGGCCAATTATTCTCTCACAATAGGTGCCTCCCACAATCTCCTCCTCCTTCCTATCCAGAGGTTAACTTTTTTCCTCCCAGTAAGTTTACGTAGAATGGCCCCCCACTTTTCCTTTCCTTCAGAGGTTGTAGTTTCCTACTGATTGATTGCCTTATCTACTTTGTAGTTTCGCCAAGTCTTGATGCTCCCCCAGCCTATCGATATTTTCCCCACTCTTAAGATACTCGCCCCCCAGCCCCCAAACTTCTCCCGGAGCGTCTCCCCTCTCTAACATCCGGCTCCGCCAGAATCCCTCCCCTGGTTTTTCCCTTCCTTGCCCCCCGTACCCCCCCCCCAACGTTCCCTAGAGGAACCGCCTATAGATGTCCAACGGCTCTGTTCCCCTCGACGCTCTGTGATTCGTTGTCTGTCTGCTCATTCTCCATGCAGCTTTTTTCCCTGAGACGCCCTCTAAAGATCAATCTAGCTCTTCCAACATAGATTCAGGCTCTCCCCTGACGGCTCGTTTATCTCTTACAGAGTTTTACCACTTCAGGTAGATGACCCTTAATTTGTCTCTGGAGAAAACAGCAACCCTTTGGTTCCTTCCACTTTTCCGGAACGGTTTTCCCCTCACCCCTTCGTCACCCCAACCCAGAGAGTCATTTTTTACTTTCTTGAAGCATATATATCTGTCCCACGCTTCTCCTCCACTGATTATCCCATCAGTTGTCTTGCCCATTTTTATTTCCTGAGAGGTTCATGACTCCCGGCATTTCTCGTTCCCATTCTTGCCTTTTTCCCCCCCCCTACTCCTTCAGTTTTCCCCCCCAGTAGTTTTTTTCGTTTCACCCCTCCGGACCCTGCCTTTTAAAACCGTGCACCCTCGCTTCTTCCCCTTTGGTTCTCCCCTTACTTGCATCATTCCTCCCCTCCCCCGACTTTGTGACTTTTTAGACCCTTTTTCCCAGAGCGGCCGTAGCTTTTTTTCCTTCCGACCGTCTTTTTTATTTCGAGAGTTCTAAAGATACTGGAGTTCTGCTTCTTGAGTGATCTGTCCCGACGCCCCTACATTGTTTTGGATTTTTTTTTCTTCCCCCTTGCGCCAGCCCCCCCCCTCGTAGTTTTGAGGAAATAGTTTCTTTCCCTCAGAACGCGATTACCCAGAGTGCTGCTGAGTATATGTATTCCGTTGACCTCGCCCTTTTTTCTAAACTTATGTGCGACTTTCCCCCAATTTTCCAATGGTGCCTCCCCCTACCTTTTTTGTTGATAGCTAGAAAAAAGCTTCCGGGCGCGTCAGGGTATGACCACCAGTGGGCGAGTCCACCTTAAGGACCCTTTTCCTCTGAACATGATCTCTCTTCCCTGGTATACTTGACAGCTTTCCCTCCGTGAAGATGAGTTAGGACTTTTTCACGAGGTTGCTCGCCGCCGTCACTCCCACCATGGCGTCGTCGTGTACCGAGACCTCCTCCCCGCGCGGATTAACTTCTTTCATCGGCGTAGCCCGAGCAACCACTTATGACCTTTTCCCGCCTCACCATCTTCTCCGTCCTATCTATTCGAGGTTGCTTATCCCCAAAGCGGTGTGCCTCTTGGTATGCTCCTGCTCCCAACTTTAAGCCCCCCGTTCCTCTTTTCCTCTGGTGTGAATCCCTTACGAACCCCTGGACAGACCCCACTCATGGTTACCTGGGCTTTGTGCCGACTTCCCCCGTCCCTTTCTTTCTCTTTTAGAATTTGCGGGCGGAGCCCCCTGATTTTAGAAAGTCATCCCTTAAAGTTTGCCTTCCCCTGGGACGCGTGGTCTTTCTCCCTCGATTTCCCCTCTAGATACTTTGGCGTCTTGACTTTTATCTTTTCGCTTTCAGATGGGACCGATCCCGTTGGCCCGTAATGTTTTCATTTACCCAACGTGTGCCCCCTTTCTGGCCCTAGAAAACCCCTTTTATGTCATCTTTCCATCCCCCCTTCGTTCAACCTCCCCGTAAAAGTCTTTAATTTTATTGAAAAATAATGGTCGCTTCTATCTCCTATTCTTGGAATCTTCCTCTTACCTTTTTACGGGAGCTTTCTATCCATCCCCTAAGGGTTCACTCACGGTAACGCGTGCACTTTCGAGGCTTTTCTGGTCTCCCCAAATCTCTAAGGACTCCAAGCCGCGGTGCGTTTTTTGTTCGGCTTTAACTGATTGAATCGTTTTTACCTCCGTTGTTCCCGAGCTCCGCTCTTTAGAACGTTCAGTAGATGAGTGGTTACTCATCTCTCGCCTGTTTTTCCTGCATTTCCCGTGAGACCACGCCTCCGATTACCCCCCTTTTCCAGCCATCACCATTTTGTGCCCTGTTCGCCCTTTGATACGATTGTGTTAACAGACTTTTCAGGAGGCACCACGGTGCTTATTGGCGTTGGCCCTTCTGTCGAGTATTTTGCCCCCTAGGGCCTTCCCTTCTTTTATGGCTTTTCCTCCTCCAAATTTACATAGTGGTCCAGGACTCGCACCCCGTCCCCTCCCTTCCGGTCGTTTTTTTCGAAAGCTTTTGACCGAATTCCTTCCCACATAGCCGCTATTCCTCTCACCTTTTTTCTGAACAAAATTAGGCGACATAGGTTTCAGGGCTTTGTCTGTTTTTCGTGGGTTTCGTCCTTCTGGCCAATTAATCTCTTCATCCTTCCCCCCTGGAGCATTGTGTTCCCTGCTCGCCCCAGTGTGCGCCGGTCCCTTCTCTCCCTTTCTCTGTTACTCTTAAGAGGTTTTTGTTTTTTGGCCTTTCAAGAGCCAACTTGGACTTTGATCCGTTTCAGCTCTCCCGTACGGTCCTCGCCTGCCCCTCCCTCTTTTGGTGTGATCCCGAAATTGCCTCTGAAGACTTTCCCCTTCTTCTGGCGCCCGCTTCTTGAGAACATCCTTCCACTCTGCTCCGACGGCAAAACGCACTGTGGTTCCGCTCCGTCTCCCTTTTGGCGAGGGGCAGTCCGTCCTAGTCCTGCCCTCCTGCTGCCTTCTTTTTCGCCGCCCTTTTCGATCTTCCCCCCTCCTGCTCTCCTTGGAGTTAACTTTCCGAGTGGCTTTTTTTTCCATGCCTTTACTGGGCTTTCTCTCCCCTGACAGTTTTGACTTCTCCTCCACATTTTTCTGCGTTCTTTGTCACCTTCTCCCTGCCCCCGAGGGTTAGTTATGCCACGGAAGATACCCCCCCCCCCCCGCATTCTACCCTCGCTGCATGCTGACTTTCTTACCCCCCGTCCCCTTCAATGGAGGCAACTATTTTGATTTCGGTCCCCCAGCAACTTTCAGAACCACGCGCCAGGGAGACCACCCCCCGCTTTCCCCTGCGCTCCTGTTTACGCTGCTTTCTTCCCCCCCCCCCACCTTTCTTAAATCTTACCACTCGAAGATTGTCCTCCCGGCTTAACCATTCTCCCCCGAGAAGGATTCCTGCTTCTTCCCCTTCCGTTTTTGTTTTTTTTTTTGTGAGATCCGTGCGTTTTCCTCCCTGTCTGCTTTTCTCCCTTTCTTCTCACTTTTTAGAGGTCCAAAGGTTTCCCCTATGGACGTCTTTTGGCGTAAGAGTAATTTTTCCTTGTCGCCGGACTAATCTTTCTTGATATCCTAATTTTCCGCATCCAGATTCTTTGGATTGTCCCCCTGATTAATAGTCCTGAGGTTGACTGACATTCCGATTTTCCTGTTAGGTCCTCCGCAGGGACCCCATTCTCATTGGTGTCTATTCTTTTTCCTTTCCTAGGTTGCTCTCCGGGCCTCATTTTTAGAAGCGTTATCTTGAATACGACTCCAATGTTATTCTTCTGGTCTATCCTTAATTGAGTTTTCCCCGAAGATTAAGGTTGACCCCATGTTCCCCCGCTGTCGCAGTTAAAGCCCCCCCAGGTTTTCTTCTGGCGGTCATCTCCTGTTTTCGATCCATTCTGTTGCGCTTTCATTCTGACGTCCACTTCCGGGACGGGCCCTCCCACCCTATCCATATAAGGTCGAGTTTTATCCCACGCTTCTTATTTTCGTCGTAATGTTTCTACTTTATCCTTGATTTGACGATCTCCTCCCGCCGCCTTCTCCTCCCCCCAATGGTCAGGCTTCTCAAACAGGCCGAGCCTTACTGAACTGCGAGTTCTCCTCCCTTTTGAATGACGTCCCTATCGGACCAGTCACCAGCGCTCTTCCTGGTTATAAGAGTCGCCGACCCAATGCGTACTTTGGAATTACCAATCTTTTCTCCTCCGGATCCTTTTTCGACCTTCATTCTCCTTCCCAGCACGCACAACCGCATTCTTCCCCCGGTAGTTTTTAACTCAGTATGCTGACAGGCGGGTTTCTTTAAGGGATGGCACCAAAGCATTAGCCCCCCCTCGTTGACCACTTTCCTTACGTCGACTATGCTTATCAACGAGTTCCGGTGACCACTAGGTGGACTAAGGTTATCGCCCAGAGTGGCCAATTCCCTGCTGCAGACCTAGGATCCCCAAAACCTGGCTCTCTTATTCCCCCGATGTTACATAAACCCGCTTTCCCTCCCTTTCTCCTTTCCCCCCCAGTTTCCTTGCGTAGATGTTCCCCATATTTTTACATGGAGTACTACCCTAATTCTCTTGTCTCACTTTCCTGCCGCAGACGCCTGCCCTGGATAGTTCCTTCCCAATTGACCATCAATACCGAAGCGGTTTGACGCCTTTCCCCTCTTATTCCTGTTTTGTACCTTAGGGTCCCCCCCAACATTTTTTCCCGAGCCCCTTTTTTGGAGCGAGAGAGCTCCTCTTCTGTTTTCCGCGCTCTACTTTTATTGTAGGTCTTTACTCAGATGGAGAGTGTGGTCTCCCAGTCTTTCCTCCCTCCCCCCCTCATTCGTTTTCCGAGGCCTTGCAGTCTCCCTTCTCTTTTACAACTCAGGGCTAGGAAGATTCTTTTTTTTCTGCGATGTTAGCCGCCTGTTCCCCTCCCCTTCTTTCCTTTTCCCCCCATGTTTTTCTTATCAGGTTTTCCTCCCATTTCCCCAAAGCCAGGGAACGTCCCTTTTCCCTCAAAGTCCTCGGTGTTTCCCCGCGGCTCCTCCCCCGCGTCCTTCTTTTTTCTGGCGTTGCCGCTGGTGGGTCGAGGCACCTCTTTATCGCGCCGCCGAACAAGCAATTTCTCAACCAGGATCGCCCCTCTTTTCCCTCTCGTGTTCGTAGCAAATTTAATCGCGGACCTTAAATATTCTCCCACCCGTCGGAAATCCGGGAGAAAGTGCCATCCAACTTTTTTTTCCTGACTTCCAGTACAGCTTTCTCCCCAGTGTTGATGACACCTTAGGAAGACGGACGTAGCCTCTCTTTTTTTTTTCCTGTTATTTGTATCCTTTCTTTCAGTTTCCCAGAATTTCCCTGAAATGATCTTTTATCCAGAGCGGAGTTATTTTCCCTAGCCGACCGCCATGGTGTTCCTGCTTTGACTTTCTCCCTCTCGACACTTACGGGTCGCAGATGAGTCACATTCTTGCAATGGCTTAAGTGCTGAGTAATTTTTCTTCCTTTCCTTTTCCCCGTTGATTCGCCACCTGGTCCTACCTGAGCGCAGTCCCCGCCCCTTCTCAAGGTTTTATATCTTATTTCCTGGGGGTTTGTTCCCCATTAGAATGGTACGGATTCAGGGTGACCCCCTTTTTTTTCTCTTTCCCCTGACTTAACTCTCCGGGACACATGATCTCGTTCACTCTGGGACTTTCGACCTCCCCTCTTCGACTCGGATCTGCTTTTTCTTTCGGGTGGGAGTTCCATTCATTCCCACCCTTTTTTCTCTTCCACTCTTCATGATAACGCGGCCTTCTACTATCTTTTCCCTTATGCCTGCCCCCAGACAACAGTGAATGTTGACCTAAGTATCTTCATCTTTACCTGCTTTTCTTTTCATCTCCCCCACAGACCCTTTCATCTCCTACTTGATGAGTTTTTCCCCAAGAGAGATTTCCCCTGTAGGTGGCGTCAGTTTTCGCATTACCAGTTTCTCCCCGAACCACATCCCATGGGACCCTTTTCCTTTCTTTTTGTTTGGAACGATCTTTTTGTCAAGATTGGGTGATGCACCTTCTCGAAACTTCATCCTCAACGCGCGAGCCCCCCGCCAGTTCTCTTGGGGTACCTCCGGGGAACTTTCCCGAGCGCGTCAATCAATTCTTTCACTTCTTCTTTTCTTTTAGAGGGTCTTGTCCACCCCGACACGTGGTAATGGTAACTTCTTTTTTACAAGGGGATCCCCTAACCCTCCCCCGTTGATACGGACTCGGTCATCTAACTCTTTTTTCCACGTCCTCTAAGATAACGCCCTTTTCCTGGAGCGAAACCTTTCCCGCGCTTGGGCCAGCAGGCGGATTGGTTATTTTATCCAGGCCAGTAGGCATTTCCCCCCTTTTCTCTGTCCTCTTACATTACCTAACTCCATCTTGACGGGACGAGTTTTTATACATGCCTCTTCTCTAACTTCGGGCGCTTTCCCCCGCCGGGTTGTTAGGCTTCGGAACCCAATTTTTTTTCCATTAAGTTGAGACTTTTTTTTCTCCTCTGCCCTCCTTTCCCTCATGTATTGATACGTCGTAGGAGCTTTTTTCCCCCCTCCCTCTAGTGTCTTCTGGAAGGCGTTCTCAATTCAGTCAATTCCCATAATCTGCGCGCTACAACCTGTTCCTCTCGCCCGTCCCCCGTTTTTCCCAATTTCGTCGTCACTTTTTTTCACACAAGCCTCATGGATCTCCTCTCTTTGGCTCCTTTCTTTCTCGGGACTGGGCACTCGGCTCTTAGGCGCCCTTTATTGATTCCGAAAATTCCTTGGCAATTTAGCAACTTTCATTTGAACTCTGAGTCTTTCCCTTTAGGGGACCTCCTTTGGTTCAAAGGAAATAGCAGAGGATTTCATACCCAGACGTCCTTTCTTCCCACCAGTCTCCCTTTTATCCTTGCTTGGTAGGCTTCGTGCGGGACTTTCCAGTTTTCCTCCTCCTAAATATGAGAGGTGAGGTTTTTCGAATTTTCCCTGGAGTCTGCTCTTTCTTCCTTACCTCCCTTTCTTTTTTGCTGGTATGAGGGTGTTCAGTCCCGTGCCATGAGGGCCCAGATGCCGGTTCCATTTACCCCCCCAAGATCTCCTTAGCGGACCTCTGCCACTGACAAGTCCACAAAATCTGGGCCGACGCCGAGAAATGTAATCCTATTCAGTCCCATGGGCGTTGGTTGGTCCCCTCTTTTTCCGTTAATGGACACCTCCCGCTGCCCCTCCGACTTCCCTTCCCCAGTACATTATTTTTGGCGAGGTCTTCCGGTTTGGAGGCTACTCTTCCCTTTCCCTCCCCCCAATGGTTTCTTCCCGCTTCTTAGATGCGTTGCCCCGCCAAAACCGGGCTGGCCCTCGCGTTATCCTTCCCAAGCTGGGCTCCCCCCCATGGCGGTCTAGTATTGATCGACTCACACACTTTGGCGTCCTTTATTCCGTACTTCTCCCGACCTCTGGGGTTACTTCCTGAAGTTACCCACTTCATTTACCACCGCTCTCCCTCGCCATGCCTTCCTCTTCTTCCCCCGCCAGCGCCATTTCACCTCGCTGGCCGTCTGATGATCTCAAGCGCAAGAATGATAGAAACCTTGCTGACACAAATTTTTCGATTGCACAGCTTCTCCCTTCTCCCCCCTGTCCTTTTTTTCCCTCCACCAGGATGGCTTCATCCCTACTTGTCACTCAGTGAGCGCCTTTCCAGTAACCTCTTGAACGCATTACTTTTTTCACTCTTGTTTTTTCTCGAGATCCCCTCTTTTGTTCTTTTTTTTCCATCCTAGGCAGGCGTCTAAGTGGGTCAAAGGGCGTCCCCTTGTTTCCCATTCCTGTTTGTGGTTATTCCCTCCGCTCAATTCTCGCGGAACTGGTTTGACTGGTAGTATTCCCAGGACGATTCATAGCTATATTCATTTTTTAATACGGGAATACTTCCCCCTTTCTTTTCACTTCCGATCCAGGCACCTGATCCACTAGATGAGAACTCTTTCAGACTCACTTTGAGGCCCACTTGGTCATGTTTTTGTCTCACTTCTCCATACAGACACTGTGGATCTTGTAGGCCTTTAGAAGCTCCGAACCCCGATTTATTTGACCTGCCTTTCCCTTTCCGATCTGTGCGAAGTATTCCTCCTAAGTATTTGATTTTAATCCGGTTTTTCCTTTCTCGTCTCCCCTTCCCTTTCATGAACGGGCATGCCAATCGACCCTTCCATCCCTTTCCAAAGTGCAGGTGACTTCGGTTAGATTTCTCTTCATTTTATCCCCCTTCATTATCGAAGAGCGCCGCCCTCCTTTTTACATATATTCAATTTCGAGGCAAACCCCCAAGTTTTTTTTCTCGTTTCTCTTTTACGATCCGGCGCTTTTTCCTTTCCCCTGCCTCTTAGAGGAAGATGACATTCACATCACCCAGCGACCTTATTCCTGTTCGTTAATTATCATCTTCCTCCTCCCCTTCAGTACGAAACTGAGATCTGTAAAATCTTTGGAGTCTGAAGAATGTTCTTAGCTCTTTTCCCGTTCACCAGCTAACCACAGTCCTACCCCTACCCTTATTCCAAACCCCTTCTCCGGGACTTTTGGTACTGCCCCCTCCCTGCCGAACCGTTAGCACACATATGATCCGGACAATCCCCTCGCTTTCTACCCTATATCCTCTTGAAGGTGTTCCTGATTGGAAGCTCCCTTAGCCTTCTTCTTCCCCCAAAGACTCTCCTCCTTCCCTCCCCCCCCTCCTCCCCTTTCCCAATCTGCCAGCGGCTCTTACTTCCCTTCCAAATGTTTACTTTTCCCGAATCACAATCTTTTTTTCTTTAATTTTCTGTCCGTGCAGCTTGCCTTTTTTCCACCTTCATGACGCCCAGGAAGAATTTCGCTAGATGGTTCCCCCCCCTCCGCACGCTAAGAAATACTTCCTCATATGGGTAGTATTCCTCCGATCTTTTCAAACCGTTCCTGGTGGAGTTTCCCCGAACCCCCCCCCTTTTGCATACGCGACTTTTTGCTGACCCCCCTTTCCTCCCTTACCGAGATGCACTAATGACCCCTGGCCCTCTCCTTGCTTTTTTGCCTTTAACGTTTGTACGCCTCTCCTCCTTTCCCCCCCCCCAGCGACGTTTCAGAGTTCCCGCCCTAGATCCTTGACCCGTAATCCGTTCTTTCACGCTCATGGCCTTTTCTTTTCAATTTTTCTTTTTTCCAAGAAGTGGTGATGCCTCTACCTATTTTATGGAGCCCGCCCCCCTTTTTCCCCCACACGTCTTTTCCTTTCCCCCCCTCGGGCCCGCTAACTTTCCCTCAACATCGCACCAGACCTATAAGTCACGTCATGATTCCTTCCTTTCCATATTCCTTCCTTCCCCCTCAGATGCTAAAAAACGTTAGAATGCACCCCAAATCGTCGTCTTGTTTTGGATGACCCTCTCTCTTATGACCTACCTTCCCCCCTTCTCTCTCGTCCCTTATGCGATACAACAGATTCCTTTACTACGTAGACGTTTCCAACCCCCTTTTTTCAATCAAAGATCCAGACACATTCTGAACCCCCTACCGGCTCCCCCTGGGGTTAGAAATTCCCCTCCTTTCCATAGATCTCACCTCCCGAGTTTTTTCCTGCGTACCTATTTCCCCCTTTTCGACGATCGGAGGCCCTTTTTTCTTCACCATAGAGGTTCTCTCCCTCAATTCTACCTGTTTTCTGCCTCTTTGAGATCTCTTTTCTCTTTTCTTTTTTTCCCCTCCCCTGCCGGACCGTTGGGACTTTTTTTTGCCTTCCTTAGTCCGTTTCAATGACTTCCCTCTTCTCATCCTCCGTCACTTCCTGTTTCCGAGGTTCGCAGATCATTTCCCCCTCCCGTGTTTCCCTTTTTCCCCCCCCCTTTCCTAGAAACTTTGACCTCGCGCTTTAATTTTTCTCTCATTCTCCGCTTCGCCTCCCTGCTTCTCCTTTCTTGTGTAAACGTCGATTCCAACGGAAGTCCCCCATCTGCCCAATCTCCCCCTTCAAGTTGCCGCTTATTTACTGCCTCTCATGCTTCTGTCGCCTTTTTTTTTTTTCTCCCCTCCTAAAACAAATAACCCATGGTTTGTCGGGCTATAAACTTTTTTCTCAGTATACTTTCCTCCCCTCTACCCCGCCCGGATCAACTTATGCTCTCCTTTCCTCCAACACCCTTGAGCCGATGCAGCTATTTTTTCCTTCACCACAACACTAGTCACTTATGCTCTTTTCGCTTCAACCTTGAACGCCCCGGTCTAGCGCTGGTGTTTCTCTTGTCTTTCCCGATGTAAAGGTGGCGCCGAACTTTTTTGTCCCAGGATAGGTTCCTTTTTTTCCTTCCTATTGATCCGACCCATCTCATTGCGGGCTTTCTTACGGAGAGAAATTTCCCCCCTCCCCCCCGCACCCCCGGAGCTGGGATAATTTGATTCGGACGCTCTCTTGAGCCCACTCCTCCTTCCCTTCGAGTTTTACGTGATGGGTTTGACACCTACCCTTGGAACCAAATGGTTTCATGCCCTTTTTGTAACCGTTATGTTCTCCCAAGACCCCCGTTCTGAATTCGAGGAATATACTTCTTTCACCCAATCCCGTTCCTCCTATACATCCAGATGGTCATTGACCCTCTTCACTGTGGCTGCCTTCTTTTGATACTTAGCTTTCCCGTAGTTATGCATTTCTCTACCTCCACCTACTTTTTAGAGATACCTTTCAGTGCCCTTGAGATGTTTAGACTTCCCAACCTCTGTGTTGTGTGTACGTGCCCGCACATACCCCCGGAGGGCCAGGGCCTCCATACGCTTGAGCGCTTCTAAGACTTTTGAGGCTTTTTCTGCTCTTTTTCTTTCCTGGCTCTCCCCTCTTTCCCCTCGACTTTTTGTCATCCTGACCTCCTCTCTCCATCCCATGTGCCGCTCCTTTCCCTGCATGAACGGTTTTGCCAGGGTTTAGTCATTCTCCCCGTCCCATCCGTACTTCTTTTTTCCCCCCGCGCTGCTATTTTGCGGGTGGCCGATTTTTCCTTTTCGAATTTAATCTGGCTCTCTCGACCATCATTTGGCCCGGTTTCCCCTTGCAGTCTTCACGTTCAGGTCATGTCGATTGTGAAGACCTCTATTTCTCCAAACAAGGATGCGAACTCCCGTCTTCTTTCATACATACCTGGCGTTGTTACTATTCGTGCTGCCTTTTACCTATGGACATCATTCTCCTCAAGGACCTTTCTGCTCCTTTGGGGATGATTTTTTCCCTTTGGGTTTAATTAGCCTCATTCTATTTTGAACGACATTCATCGCTCTTTGTATTTTTGCTTCTTTGGCATTACTTAACACCCCCCGACTCGGTCCTTCCTCATTTGTTATTTCCGCACTGCCCGCCCCCTTGGGTCCGTACTCCCTTTTGACGATCTTTTACATACTGTGCATAGTAGTGATCCGGAGACCACCCTCCTTCTTTGAATGACCCTATCTTACTTTCGGCGCTGTTTAATTCCTCATGAATGGCCATGTTTAACCCGTTTCGACGATTCCTCTCTCTTCTCTACCCTCCCAAACTGGCTTGGCCCTCTCGTACTGCTTGGACCCCTGGGAAGCACAATGTCATTTTCTTCCCGGTCCCCTTTACCTCGCTCGTCCCTCCCGCCCCTTGGTGCGGTTCCCAATCTCAGACTGTCCCGAACTTTTTCGCCACTTTTTGTCGAGGAGCTTTTTCTCCTTCTTCCCCTCTACCCCGCGGCTGCCTGACCCGTCCCAGCGCATATTTTCAAGATTCCTTTTCCAATTCTCGAGGCCACTTTCCCCGCCTTCACCTTACCTCTCAAAATTCGGCCCTTTCATCACGCTGATCTTCATTCTTACGGTCTCTACCCCCAAACACCCCTGTCGTGCCATCTACACTGTTTTCCCCCCTCGCTCCGTTCGTTTGCCGAATCATGGAACCCTAGACTCCGC
>Ga0179593_1405569_pt1 | contig 15277 bp, 15 predicted proteins | sample CZODoug2_1_08_16_FD_185931 | JGI IMG/M metagenome (GOLD analysis project Ga0179593, IMG submission 185931) | Vadose zone soil fungal communities from Angelo Coast Range Reserve, California, USA - CZODoug2_1_08_16fungal (PacBio error correction) | ecosystem: Environmental > Terrestrial > Soil >... | reverse complement strand
TCGGGCTTTCGGATTGATGGTCGCTTTCCCGACGTTCCAAGGTCCCTGCCGAATGTCCGAGCGCGGCTTTCATTTTCTCCGATTTCCTCCCTTCCAGAACGGAAACAATCATGGTTCCTGTTCCAATTCCCGCGGTCCCAATTCCCCCCATCGGAAGACTTCGCAGTCCTGCCGCCACTTCTTTGACAAGCATCTAGTAGAATTCTCTTTCTCGCTAATTTCCGCTCTTTTGTGAAGACTCAGTCTTCCCGCCTCTCCCCCGACTGACGACGACTTCTCCCCCCTTTTCGGTCGCAGACCCCAGTTGTGTGAGCCACCCCTTTCTCTCCGCCGCGCTCTCTTTCGTTATGTTGCGAATACTGCGAGACGACTTTGACCCCTGATCTGTCTCGCCTCCACTTCCTCCGTTTCCTTTCCCCTCCCCTCGTTTTTCGAGCCTCGTTTTATCGTCTACCCCTGCGTAGCAGCTGCCTTTTTTGCCGGTCCGTCCCACCCGAATTTTCTTTTTTTACCGGTCCTGGCCGGAAGTTTGCAATTACGACTTTTGAATTTTTCCGAGGTGGACGCCATGATAGAGCTCACTCTCCCTTCGCAGAGCCGTCACGCCCTCTGCCTCTTTTTCTTTTTCTTTCGCTGTCGCTGCCTCGGTCACTTACCCCGTGAAAATAGGGCGTCGGCCGGACTGCCGACCTGAACTTTGATTTGGAGCCTTTTTTCATCATACCCCGATCCTGCGTTCATGGTGAAGCAAGCTGAAGGTTTTGCGTTTCCATCCCTTTCATCCGGAAGCACGTAGGATTGCGTACTTTGCAGGTCGGCCCCCCATTCCTTGTGTTAAAGAAACGCCCCCCAAGTAACGACGTGTAGAGCCATCCGGCTTTTTCCGTCTATGTGGGATTGATGGATTGGGTTGTCCGTTCTTGCCGTGCCGCCTGACGGGTACTCCCCGTGCGGCTTACTCCGGAACCCTTTCTGTCTTCCCTTTTTTCTGCGCGCCCCTCGACTGAGGCCTCGACGCATTGTAACGATCGCACCCGTTTTCAGGAGCACTAGGAGGCACGCTGGCGAGACCTTTCCATGATGTTCTGTTAGTCGTCTCGATTCGGCCGCCCCCCCGCAAACGACGCTTAGAGTGAGGGTGCCATATTCTTTGATCAGGTTTTTTTCTCCTCTGTTTTTTCGCCGTAGTTTGACTGGATTTTCCGGGTTGTTCTTACCCGTCGTTTAGGACGACTCGGAGTTTACCCTGGATCCGGGCTTGTATGCGCTTTCGCCTCCTTTTTCGTCCCGGTGCCCCGTTGCGAGGTTACCGTAGACTTTTTGATTTGTGTTCTAGCCTCCTTTTCGCCGGACACGTTTTTCAAATTTTCGGATTGTCAGGTTTTTCTTATGCTAGGATCTTCCCTTTCCCAAGTATCTGCCGGTTCTCGGAATTCTCCCTAGCGAGATTCTTTTCGGCATCCAAATCCTCCAGCAGGCTCTAAGCTTTCAGTGGTGTGAATTGGGCCGTCTGTGCGGACGCCCGTCGCGCACCTCCGAGTAGCTATCGCGCTGTCCGCTGGCAAAAATGTTTCACTTCAGGATGTTTCCCTCTTCCCCTCTCTTGTCCTCACCGCCTTAGTCTATCCAACGCTCGCCCTTCTTTATTTTGTCATCGAGGTGGTGGATAACCTTGTACGCTGTAGCGTCAAAGGGGTGCGCCTGCTTTCTCGTTTACCCTCCTGTCCTCGATTTCTGGTGACGCTGGCTTTTCACGTTTTTCTGAGGCCGATGCTGCTTCCAGGTTCGTAAGAGTTAACTGATTTCCGTCCACCGAGTACTTTCAAGACAAGAGTGCCGTTTTCCGATTTTTCAGCACCTTATTCTCTCCTCGTCTTCATTTCCTCTGCCCCTTCTGAACGCGATTGGGTTTTTTGTGTTTTGTACCACGATTTCTATCTTGCCGATCCTCAACAGTTGGCGATTTGATTGCGTTTTTTTCCCCATTTTCCCCCTGACCTCGCCCCTTCTTTAACCCTCATTCCGTCTTGTCGATCTGTGCTTCGATTTTTGAGGGGGCTTATGCTTTACCGTACCTTTGTGCTTACCCCGCTGCTCGCGATTTTTTCGACCCCGTTTTGTTTTGCCCAAATCCTACCTTCCGTCTTAGGGCTATTGTATTTTCTCGATCAGGTTAGCGATTTTGAGTGGTCCGATCAGGGCACAAGCAAGATGGTCGCGGTCGGTGCCTTTCCAGCGCATTTGACCTCGCCGCGTATTTTCCAGGTTTCTCGCTTTTTTGGTTTCTCGTTTTTTGGCTCCCCGAATGGCGGACGCGGTACCATAAATTCCCTGTGGCGTCACCATATTTTTTACTTGACTACTTGCCTTTTTTATTTTCTCTACCTAGCCTTTTTTGTTGCTCCTTAATGTTTCGAAAAAGGCCACACGATTTACAGGGCAAGCAATACAGGGGGACCCGCACCAGGGCGTTCGGCGCCTTGCGGCGAGCGTTGGGTCACAGTCACACCATTGCTTCCTGCGTCTGCCAGCAATCTATTATTATCATTTGGGTTGCTGTTGAGAGAGATATTGTCTCCTCAGGTGCGCCCTTTGGAACATATTTTGAGTTTTTGGGCGACACGCGCGCCTCTAGCCAGCGAAGAGCTCATTCTAGCCCCCGGTACTCACCCTCTCTTCCCCGCCACCTCACTCACATGGCGCATCTGAGATCGTCTTCCCTGTATTCCAGCCCCTCTAGGACTCCGCGCATCGTGTTCGTCCCGAGTGTCCTCGTTGCCGTGTGCTCCTGCTCCCATGCCTCACCTGCTTATCCTCCTCCCCCCCTCTCACGTTGCCTCTGTCATCCTAGACAACCCCTCCCTCCTTCCCCCATCTACTGTAAGCTCCGACGTCTACCGGCGATCGGTTTCTCCGCGTTGTTGCCCCCCACTCCTTAGCTGCCTTCTCGCGCGAGGTGTCTCCGTTCTCTACCTCCCCCCAACTAAGCCCTCAGACTGCCGTGGACAGCACGCCTTCTTTGTGTTGTTATCCTCGACGACGTGCTACCCGAAATTGGCCCTGTGTAAAACGTCCACTCAGGTACGTGAAGTGCTGGAGAGCTCTGAATTCCTGGATTTTTGGAGTCCGCTTTCAAGGAAACTACGCAGTTCTAGTCCCCCATTCTTCGTGCTCGGACTTCCCATCCGACTCTGATCCGCCTCGCTTTTCGCCCGAGAGCACATTCAGTTCGGGGCATCAACCCGAAGCCCCGGCGTTCCTGCCGCCTACACTTACACACATTCATGCACCCCGCCCCCCCACGGTAAGCCAATAATTTTAACCGCCCCCTTTCTACGGCCGCCTAGCTTGAGTTGTCTATCCATAAGGCCGAGACGACATACTACTATATCTGACCCACCCCCCCCGTTCCCGTCGAGGCTCCACCTGCCCCCCTTGGCGTCCACCCGAGCAGTAATTGCAGATATAACGAACCCTACCCACCCCCTTTTTTCGTCGTCAAGTCCCCACACGCGTTTGACATCCGCGGGTCCCTTACAGGTCACACTTTTTATCAACTCTACTTTCACCCCTGGTTCCACCTTCACTGTCCCTCATCTTTCAATTCCAAAATTCCCCACTCATTGTCCCAGGTATTCCCTCCTAATTCTACTGTTGAACGCTCCCAGTCACCTGAGCCTTCCACGCGCTTGTTTTTCCAACAATCTTCCTTGCACGAAGACCGGCCCTACTCACGCTCCGTTGTGTTTCTGGTATACTCTCTTTATCTATATCCCCAATCGCGCGCATTGTTGTTCACGCCCCCCATGATGCCATTCCCGTCCTTCTAGTCCCCCTTCGCATAGACTGTGAGTCCACCCCAGCGAACGATCCTGCCCTACATTCGGCAGATCTCCTTCCCCCGCCTGTCCATGCAACCGGATTCCTCATTCCCTTGTTCTTTACGGCCCCACTCTGCCCGGCTCTCCTTCTGCACTTCCACTCGCTAGACCATTCAGGGCATGTTTGACACTTTACTAGATCCACCCCACGGCCTGGTCGTTCGCGACCACCGCCTTGTCTTGTAAAGCTGCGCGCTACCCCATTACTTCTAGCTGTGCTGACGAGTGACGAACCAGGATGCATTACGAACTCTGCGCCACCACTCTCATGTCCACTTTTCAGGTTGGCAACACTTATTAGTGCGTAGCCACGCCCCTCCTTCTACACCTAAAAATAATTTCCCAGCACGCGCTAGCCCTAGGACCTGTATGTCCCCTTCCCCAACGATCCTTGTCCTTTGTCACCTGCCCCTACAGATGTACCAACCCGAAGTCAACCATTAACCCCTCCGTTCCTCTCCCTCTCCCCCCTTACCCCCGTCATACGCTCTGCACAATCCTCTTCTTCCAACTGGCTTTAGATGTAATAGCCGTGATTTCCCTACACCACTCTCCTTACCCTGGAATCAAGGTCTACTGCTGTGTCCCCGCTTAACTCTATCTACTTGCGAAGGTTTGACCAAGCTCAAGTCTTTGCATGTAGAGGAGTTCCCAATCATTTGCCCATTTTCTCCCTCCGCTCTTTGCTCTCTTTATCATATTTGGAACAAGTCCCCACACGCTCCCTCACACTCCCCTCTTTCACTACCTCAAATTCATGATCCCATAATTAAACTTCACCCTCTATGCACCGCCGCGCATCAAACAACACGCTTCCTGACTCCCTGTACGGGCCACACCGTGTCTCTGCGGTTCTCCAGAGGAAGACCCCCCCCCCCTTTTTTTTTTTTTTTTTTTTCTTTTTTTTTTGTGGTGGGGTGTTTTTTTTTTTTTTTTTTTTTTTTTTTTTTTTTCTTTTTTTTTTTTTTTTTTCTTTGGTTTTTTTTTTTTTTCTTTTTTTTTTTTGTTTTTTTTTTTTGTTTTCCTTCATCGGATCCTTTTTGCTTTAAGAGTTCAGGGGATTTACTTCCCCCTTTTCCCGATTACGTGGCACAGTTTTCGTCGGATTCCCCTTTTTTGATGGAAGTCGAGCTCGTACGCGTACGCCCACCCTCTTTTCCTTCTTGCTTCTAAGGTTCGTCCAGGCAGGTTAATTCCCTTTCTCTTATGTGGTGAACAAGGACTGAATGCTCAGGGCGGTCCTTCCCCCTGTTGATCCTTATGAAAGTTTTGTTTCTCCCAACTTCTTTTCCCCGCCTTTGACGGCGTCCTGTTTTACTCCTAGCTTTATTGAATCTGTTATCAGTGCAGCATAGTCTGTTCCTTTCCAGGCTTCCAAGTTTTGCATCTACGCGCGTCGCTTTCCCTTGTTTTTACTGTTTCTCGCCGCTAGCCTGCATTCTTCCTCAACTTGTTCTATTTTGCCGCCGGCCCCTCCTCTAGTGCGTCCGGTGAGCCTATGATACTTTGCAGCTTCTTGTCCTTTGACCTTCCCTCATTGCCCTGCTTTTTTTTAGTGTTTTTTGACAGTTAGTTTACAAACGGCCCACTTCCTCGAGCTTTTCCGAGCTATCGGATTGTCTCTCTGCCTCGACACTCCTCGTTTCCCCTCTTTCTTGCCGGCTTGACAGATTGTGCTTCTCCGCTTCTTACGTAGCAAAGGCCCCCGCTATTCTGAGAAGTTTTGGTCAGTGGAATATGCCCACTCCCTCCTTTCTTGTTCTTCTCTCCGTCCCTACTTTTTCTTTGTTCCTATGCAGCAGTTCGTTGACTTTTCTCGCAAGCGGACCCAGCAGATATCCTTTGCTTTAGAGGGAAGTTCCGTTCTCGGCTTCATTTTTTTTTTTCCGCTATCTCTTTCTCCTCGACGGTTTTTTTATTTTCTCCTCTTTTGTCCGTTTTCTTCGTAGTTTCGTCCTTTCTTCACCCCGGCTGCAGTTTCCTTTCAATCGATCCACGGATTGCGAGTCCTGTTTTTGCGTGTTGTCTCTCAGTGACCCCCTTCGAAGTGCTTCTAACCTTTCTTCGCTCTTTGCAGGTTCGCCTTCCCCTATTATTGACGGCTTGTGGGGTGTTTTGTGGACCCCCTTGCCTCCCCAGCCTTTCAACATGAATCGTTTCGGTCTGAAAGCAGGAGAGCTTCCCTCTGTTTTTTTCCCGGTTCGGCATTCCAATGCGTCTCCTCTTTTCTTTTGAAGATTTTTTTTTAGTGTCAGTGCATCGGACCGCGCAACGTGTTCTCCTCCCTTTCCATCGGAGGGCGTTCGGCTTATCGAATAGCTGTTTTGATGAGCGCCGACCTGGTCTTGCGGGTCCTGGTCGTAGGTCTGAACTGCGCTACTAGCCGACTTCGTGGGAACGTGTCCCCTTAACAGATAGATGATTCCCTCCCGTTCGCTTTGTTTTCACTCCGTCCTCTTTTTGGGCCGTCTCTGATCGGCTTCAGGGTCTTGTTTTTCCATGCGAAGGAGAAAGGGGAGAAGTCTGTCTCTCCTCTTTCGCCCCCCGCCTGCAGCTCTTGGTACTGCTCGGATGTCCTGTTCTCGTAATCATTGGGGTAGTGCTCCCTCCATGGTGGAGTGTGTACCCTTATTTTTTTCTCATTATTTGCGGTCCCTCTTCGTCTTCACTGAAGCTGCGAGTTCCTATTTACAGGCTATTATGAACTTATGTCTTTTGATGCTTTTTTTTGACGTTTTCTGTTTTTTGTTTCCTTTTTGACCCTGTGTTAAATTTCCCATAATTTAGGAAAGATTTTTTGTTATGGGCGATGATGTACTGTTTCGCCCTCTTTGCCCAAAGTTCTCTACGCATGTTCGGCAGGGCCTGCCTTTGTTCCGTCGACCCTCTTTAGCGTCTAACTTTCTTTTTCCCCCCTCATCCCCCCGTTTGCTTTTTTTTTTTGAGGAGTCTGTCGACGCTTTACCGGAATGATTTTTCGCCTTTACCTGCCAGGACCCCTTCCCTCACTTTTCTTTTTTTCCGAAAACTGCGTTCGAGGCGTGTCAGAATTTGGCGACTTTTTCCGATCCCCACTACGAACCTCCTCTTCTATTTCAAGGATGACCCCGGAGGTTAAACAACTTCCCCCCCCCCTTTTCCTAATTCTGCCGTCTCGCCCTCCCTTCTCCTCGTGGGGTCTCCTTATGAGTTCTTGTCCTCGCTCCTACCCTCTATCGCTTTTTCTCCCAAAGTCTTGACCCCGCCATAGAAGATTTTGTGATCCTGTTCGGTGCATCCAAATTTCTCTATGACCATTACTTTTTCTTTGTTTTAGTGCTGTTGGCTAATCGGCGCGAATTTGCCGACGTCGGGCCGCATCGTTGTCCCTGCGCAATCGCTGGCCGAACCTTCGACTTTTTCTCCGATCAAGCGTCATAGGGGCTGGATGGGACGTTCCCGAGGAACACTCTCTTCTATTTGAGCAGAAGTACTTTCCGTATCCCTTTTTCCGCAAATACGTCCAGAGGCTCCCTCCATGAGCGGAGCTCCAATCCAGGCTGCTCGCCTCCTGGTTCCTCCCCTCTTGCTGCGAACGGCTTCTGTTCTATTTCTTTTGCGCTGTTGCTGCACGGCAATTTCCCTTTTTTAGTAAAGGACAATCTGCGCGGACTTACTCCGACGACCTTTTTTGGGCGCTCCTTGCTCAGCCGGAACTGACTCCTTCTTTCTTCATGCATTCTGAAGGATGCCTGAAGCGTCTCACGGTCCTCCGAACCTGGCCCGATTCGTCCCTTTCTTCACGGACGATGTGTGTGTCGGACAGACCGCAAACCCTTCGACTTTGAGTTTTTTTGCGTGGACTTGCTGTTGAGGAACGGCAGCAGGTTTGTGCACCTCCCTCTTCTCCCCGCCGCCGGCCTTGCACCCGTTTGCGTGCGCTAATACTGAACCCGTCCTCGGTGAACCCCCTGTCTTTTCCCTCGCGTTGCCCGACGGAATGTATTTCTAAGCTTCGTCCGCTCCGCACCCCCTCCAGGATTCGGGGTCCCTTTGTTAACGGTAATCATTGTGCTGTGATGCTTTTTCCCTTTCCTTTCTTTTCTGATTAGGTTTCCGTGACACGACCTCCTCCCCTCTCTGTGCTGTGGGCTTCTTTTTTGACCCATTCCCGGGCTGTTCAGCAGATGGGGGGGTTGGCTTGTCAGGATCTTCTCTCACTCCGATTTTTGGCTGACAGGAAGGCGCGTACTTGGGACTGAGGGAGCGATGCCTTCCCTCATCCTTCCGATTCTCCTTGCGTTGTCTGTCTTCCAGTTAGTTTGTGTTCTCGTACTATGTTTTTTGCCCCACGAGCTTCTCATGCTGCGTTCAGGTTCGATCTGAGGCCTTTATGGCCAGTAGCGGCCCGGTCCCTTTCTTCCTCTTTTCTCAGTCATATCCATTTCGGCTTTCGTCTGGCTTCGAGGCAGCGGGCCTCCCCTGAAGTCCGCATCCGGAGAGCCGGCTTTTCCTGGCCCCCCCCCCAGCTTTTTAAACGCCGCCTTCCTTGTGTACCTTGATGACTCGCTGTGCATCACTCATTTCCGTGATTCCACCGTCTTTTTTCCGCCCCTTCTTTCTTTCATCAGCCTTTGTTGGATTTCCCGGTCAGCTAGCTACCACGGGGGCTTCCCGTGGAGCATGCCGGTTTTCCCCAACAGAGGCCCCTCCGATTGGAATTTCCCCCCTTCTTGTGTTCTTGGAGCGAGTGATGCTGTCTTTTTTCCTTCTTCCGATAGTCCTTTTTCCTCCCGCGTCATACGTCCCCTAAGACCGTGCCCCCTTCCGCTCGCGCCCCTTTTGTAGCTCCCCTTTCCGTTTGCTCCCCGACTCATTATGCTCCCTCTTTTTTCTTTCGATACCTTTTCTTTTCACACGCGTTTTTTCCCGCGAGTATGGGGTTTTGTGAATTTTTAAATCTGTCCCCCTTTCCCCTTGGCCACCGCCGTTTGATCGGCTTCGCTTTTTTTTTTTTTTTCCTGTTATTTTTAGGAGTATTAGACCCCTTTTTTGCAGACCCTCACGCGAGCTTCCTCTCCTTGCGAATCCCCTTTTTTTGGAAGTTACTTCCCTCTTCGTCGTTTTGCTCTTGTCTGCTTTTTCATTTTTTAGTGGCTATCTTTGCAGATGGTTATGGTTCAGTTTCTCTGAAGCCAGCACTTTCCTTCCGCGCGTCTGGTCGACCTTTCCTCCTTTTCCACCCCCTTCTTTTCGAGATGACGGATTTGGTATTCCAGATTTCTTTCCCCTCGGGTCACACTTACATTGCCCCCGGGGTTTTTTTTCCCAACGATGGTCTCAAGACACCCGTAGGACTTCTTTGTCCTTCGTGCTTCTCAAGAGTGGTGTCCGTCTGGCACTCTTTTTCCCTACCTCTATACTTCCCCTCCTCCCTGCGGTCCCGAACATTTCTTTGTCCGAGTCGCGGGCGGTCTCGTTTCGCCACGCGCACCAATATGTGGCGGCACGTGCGCTCAAAGTGTGCCTCTTCTTTTGACCTCCCGTTTTTTTTTAGAGAGTTTTGTGCAAGAGTGAGCGTCCCCTTTTCTTTGCGCTTTTTTTGCGCTCCACTTTCTCCCCGCGCAGCCTCACGTCCCTTGTCGTGACCCTTTTTGATTTCGTTCCGGTTTTATCGGCTGTAGTAGTCCATGGTGCTTCCCCCCCTTTTTTCTCCCCCCTCGGCTTTTCTCTCGTTTTCCCCAATCATGCGACTTTTTTTTTTGCCGAGTGTGCTTCCCCACCCCCTTGGCTTTTTCTTGTACTGCGGAAGCCATTTGAATCACTCCGGACCGTAGACCCACGTTTTTTAACTCTCCCTTGCGCCCTCGCTTTCTCTCTTTTTTTTTCGTGCACCGGGGACCCGCTCGCATCGGTCCCCCTGCTTTCGAATCTTTCCTACCGCATCGACTCAAGAGACTCCCGGGGGTTCTTTTTTCCCAACATTTTCTTCCCCCTCCTCCGCTGGTTTGAATTTTGGTTTTTTTTTTTTTTCTTGTGGGGCCCTTCCACCGGTTTCGTACTCCCACCGATAGAGGTAAACGTCCCCCCCCTCAACTCTAACGCTCTAGAGAAGGAAGGAATGCGGTGGCTCTCCTTTCCTTTTTTTTTCTTTCAGTCCCATTCCCCCCCGCCTCAATCTGCTCCCCATCTTGTGTGAGTTTTTTTTACCCGTCAGACGTCCCGGCACATCGTTTTGCCCTATGCTGATTTCGGTCAGGCTTTTTTCGTTTTACTTGTGCGAGCGGCGTCTGGTCTTCGGAGGATTTCCGAGGGTCTTGTGCCGCTCGGTCCGCAGTACTAACCTTCCTCAGCATCGGCTAGACCACTTCGTCCCCTCAGTTTTCCCCATCAATTAGCCCGTTTTTGACCCGGCCGGCCTTTTTGTCAGCCTTTGGAGTTACTGACAGTTTGGATCCCCCATGCGGTGCCACTCTCTCTTTTTAAGGACCAAGTTTTCTCTCCTCCAGGCCTTTTTTTCCGCCAACTGCTCTTTTCCTAAGGTCCAGCCTCGTCTGGCTGTTCTTGTTACTTTTGCAAGGCTCTCCCGATCTGTCTTTATTGCGCGATGCTTCTCTCCAGTGCCCCTTTCCCCCCTTTGACCTACTATTTTTTATATTGCCGCTCCTCATTCGGCGTGATCTCATGGAGCTTAGAGGACTGCTGGCTGCTTTCCCCCCCTAAGTCCTTCCGATCTCCAAAGACTCGCATTTTCCACGATGTTTCGCGCCCGCATTTTCTTCCCGATACCCCCAATTCCCTGATCGACCCTTTAGATTCGGACTGTCTTAGAGTCGCTCTGACCCCTTCCCGTTCCACTTCCGCCTTCGGGCCGTGCCGAAACAGAGGAGTTATCCCGATAAGTTTCCCCTACGCACTTTCCGTTGCCGTTTTTTAGGTCTTTCCCCTTCCCCTCACTCGCGCGGTGTTCGGCTGTTACTTCCGGAAGCCGACGTTCTCGTCCCAGCATCAGCCGGTCTCAGGGGACGCTTTTCTATCTTCCCCTCGATATCCTGTTTGGAATGAGTGCCGTCGCTTTCTAGTCTGCGGTGTCTTTCAGTACCAACATTGCTCAGGAGACGGGCCGTCTTGAGCCGCCCGTGTTGTTCCCCCCCCCCCCAAACGCTTCTGCTAATTTTTCCCTGCCCCCCCGGCGTTCCACTCAGATCCGCCGGGATTGCGCTCTTTTACAGGGTTGGAGTTTTCGACCCCTCCGAATTGCTCTCCTGGCTGTGCGCTCTTTGTTCTTTTCATTCTCTGATGATTCGGACTTTCAGATTTCCCCCATGACCGCGTTCGCGTACGGTCTGCCAAGTTTCAGGAGAGCGAACTCCTGATCCGCGGTCGTCTTGCATTACTGCAGTTTGCTAATCCATTTCCTCCCTCTTCCCTGTTCATGACCCAACGTTCCCGCTTTTTCGTGCCGATTGCGTGGCTCTTTTTCCTAGAATTAGGATTGAGCGCTCATCCTTGTTTTTGGCCTCCTTGGAGTCTGGCCCCTCTCGCTTCTTCTTACGAGTATGTTTTAATTCCACGATCCGCTGACTGTCGCCGTTTTCGCCCCGATGCTCTCTATAGCGCCTTTTGCTTCTTCGTTTTGCTGCCGTGGCAGTGGAGCGATTCTCGCTCTGGGGCGTTCTTCTTTCGCGATTCCACAGCCGCCCAGCGAGCAGGAGTCATTTCCTTTTTTTTTCAGGTTTCTCCCTAGGCACGTTTTTTTTTCGTCATATTTTTTTTCGGTCCGATTGCTTTTTCGCAGGTGATGGTAATTTTTTGTTTCCTTCGGTTTTATTGTTTAATTCGCTCCTCCTTTGATCTCGGCTTGCTTTTGTATGCATGCCTGGATTGTGGCAGTTTTCGTTTTCCTACTCTTGTGTGTTTCCATTTTGGATAGCTTTTTTTTCTTGCCCGTTTCCCTCTCCTTTTCGTCTGTTTTCTTTTTTTTTGCTTATGGGGCTCATCGAGGTTAGTATCTTCTGCATTGCAGCGAGTCCTTTTCTCTCAGTTCATTGCATTGGCCGTTGGTTATCGTTTTTTTCACTTCTTCCCTTTTACGTTGTTTTCTTTTTCCTCCTCTTTTTCTCTCCTCCTGTTGTTTTGTGTTTTATTCTTCTTAGCTTGCAGAGCTCTTTTTTGTGTCTCGTATACTTTTCCGTTTTCAGTACGTTCAAATTCGGACCCCTGTTTTTTCCTGTCTTTCTTGATTGTCTCTGCGGCTTTTTGCGTCGTTTTTCGACCGCTGTCAGTTCCATATTTAACAATTCTGGCCTTTTATCTGTCGGGCTTGTCGGTATGATCTTTCGGTCACAACACCTTCCCTCCTCTCTTTGAATTTTGTCTCTTTCGTCCTAGCTCCAACCCCTTAGTTCCATTTATATGTTTTTTCTGTTCCCTCCCCGGTCTCCTTCTTTTCGTTTTCATTTCTCGGTTCTTCTCTCTCCCATCGGACTTTACTCTCCGTATTGTGCACGACCTTGACTTTTCAATAAGACGGTTTAGACAAAGATGGTTTATGCTCTTTCTCCTAGTCGTCTGTCCTTTCGCTGAGCTTGTTTTGGGTCATCGGCTTTGTTTGCTTTATATGCTTTTTCTTTTCTCCTATGTGGATTTTTGAAATTTACACGCACGCTTTTGACCTGCCGCTTTCTCCGGCTCCTTTAACCTTTTTCGAGTTTTGTTTCTCGCTGTAGAGCCTTTTTTCGCCTTTCTGTTTTTTAGTTTCAGAATGCTGCTTTCACTAGGGGCATTTTTTCCTTCTTTTTTTTTTTTTTTTTTTTTTTTTTTTTTTTTTTTTCTTTTCTTCTTTTCCTCCTTTTCTCCCTCTTTTTTCCTCTTCTCTTTCTTTTCTTTTGACTGTCCCACGATGTCGAGATCATTTTTTATTCTGTTGCGATTTCCTTTCATTGCCCTTGTCACTGACAATTGCTCTTTGTCCTTTGCCCTGTCTCCTGACTTCTCTCTCCTCCCGGCGCTACGAAGAATTCTCCGTCCGACCAGTATCTTATCGCACTGCTTTTTTCCCGCCTTTTTGTTCCCGGTTGCGCGTCCCGCCGGGTTGGTTTGTGTATTCCTTGTTACACATTTACTTGTGTCTCCCGGGTAGTCACTTATCGACTTTTGTTGTTTCAGTCTCCATTTTAGCACTTTTTTTCTTCTTTTTCTTTCGACTGTCCTCTTGTCTTGGATAGACGTAGACTTCAGAGATTATGACTGTTCTATTTGTTTCTCACCTCCGCTGTTTCCCGCTTCTTGTCTCCGGAGCCGTTCCCTCTCGGTGCCCTCCGCAATGCCCCTATCTCCCGTACTTGTCTTCCCGCGTTTCCCTTTTAGTGTTTAGTCCATGGACACGAACCGCCAGTGGCGTCCCCACTAGGTTTTTTCCTTCGCTTTTCGGTACCGGACTGGTTGCACGCTTTCCGCCGGCCTTTCCAGTCCAGTGGCTTATACTTTCCCCGTAATCCTTTAGCCCATCCTTTGTCGAGTCTGTTTCCTCCTTATTAGGACGCATTATTCGCAACAAGCCATTATCTGGCGTTTGGACGATCTGGCGTGAACGGTTCACCCTGATGTGCTCTTCTTGGAGTATCTTCTTCCATTCTTTCGACGAAAACTCAGCGCCTTGTGCGGTTTTGCATACCAGGACTACCCCCTTCTTTTCTTATAGGAGGGATGGGCGAGTCTGTCGTAGTTGACTTTCAAGCCTTTGTCCCCTTCCCGGTAGCGTCTTCGATGTGATTTGAAAGCTTCGTTCTCTGCCTCTCCTTCCGATCTTCTTGACCGGCTTCTTGAGGAAGGTCTTCGTTTTGCTATCGTACCCGAACTTCCTTCGAGACACCTCTGATTATCCCCCATGCTGAGTTCAGTCCTCATTTTTTTTGGGCATCCGGTCTTGGTGGCAAAGTTCGAGTGCTTCAGGCCATTCGATCGATTTTCCCCGTACTTCCACATAATCCGGGCGTCTGTGCCGGTGTTTTTCTTGACGATGAGATTTTGCTTGACGGACTTTTCGTCACCGAGTACCGATCTGCTTTTGTTATCTGGAAACCCCCCCCCCACGGCCAACGCCGTCAGACTATGCTGATACATTCTGCCCGTATCTTGGCATCCTCATTCGTACCCACGTGCCGCAACCGGCCTTCCTGTCAACGCGTCCTTTTGGTCTTCAATGCGCTAGCGCCACCCCGTGTTTCCCCGCCCTTTAGATGCCTTCCTTTTCCCGACGTCATACGCTTTGTAATTGGCCCCCTTTTTTACGTCGTGTTTCTTTGAAAGATGTTCGAAGGTTCGCGTACGCGTACGTCGTCGAAAGAGTCATCCGCTGAAGAACTTGCTTTTAACTGACTTTTCGCTCGCTTCTTCCTTCCCCGAGATCCGCGCGAGGCTTTTCGCCTTGACCACGATAATCACCCGCGTTGCGACTCGGTTTCCCGTTTTTTTAAATGGTCTTTAGGTCACCCCCCTTCGTCGCGTTTCACTCCTTCTATTCCTGTTCGATCGCTCGAGTTTTGGCGGTGTGTCCGGTTAATTTTTTTGTTTTCGAGACCTTTTGTTGCCACACAAAAAGAGTTTTTGACTGTCGAATCCCCTCTGTTTGGACAAGTGCCTTTCCGTATCTCTCTCTTGGTATCACCCCGCTTTTTTCTTTTCGTGCGATTGGCGACGGGCAAGATTTTTTTGCGCTTCCGGTTTAGACTTTGAAGGAATCAATTTTTCACTCCCGCCGCGCGATTTTTCCGTGTTTTCTTCCTGGTGCTTTTAAAGTGTCTTAGGTATTTCCCTAATTGCGGTTACTCAGTTCCCATGGAACGTGGACGTGTCCCTCGGCTTCACCTCCAGACTTCGTTCCATGATTTGATCGCTCTACAAATATCCACGAGTGTTCGCGAGGCACGACCAGGACTAAACCCAGCATCTTCCCGGCAAGCAAAATAATGTCGGGCTCCTTTTTTTTTTTTGCGCTCCCTCTGAGCGGCTTGTTTTGAGAAAAGTCCAACGAGTTCTCGCGTCACCTCCTCCCATCCCTGATCTACTTTGAATCCCAGGTTTTTTTTTTTTTTTTTTGTTTTTTTTTTTGTTTGTTCTTTTCTTCCTTTTCGCAAGTGTTTGACGCGGCACTGGGTCGCTTGGGACTTCTATAATGCGCAGAGCGCCTCACGCTTGTTCTCCAGGATCTTGCCTTTTTATTCCTTCTGTCGTTCCCTTCGTCTCAACATTTGTGTTTTTTATTCAAGGCCGTTCTTCCTCCGTTTTGCCGATGTGCCTTCCATGGGCGGGATGGTTCCGTTCCATCGGAATCCCCCTTCACTTTCCCCACCTTTACTGCCTGGCTACCTCTGGCGGTTATTCTTTTTTTTAAACAGGACCGTTTGCGGCCCCTC
>Ga0179593_1495872_pt1 | contig 15279 bp, 14 predicted proteins | sample CZODoug2_1_08_16_FD_185931 | JGI IMG/M metagenome (GOLD analysis project Ga0179593, IMG submission 185931) | Vadose zone soil fungal communities from Angelo Coast Range Reserve, California, USA - CZODoug2_1_08_16fungal (PacBio error correction) | ecosystem: Environmental > Terrestrial > Soil >... | reverse complement strand
TCTCAAGCAGGATGAGTACCCCACAAAAAATGGGAATACTCGGAGGAGAATTCTCAAAGGGATATGCTTTTCCTTGGCCCCTTGTACCGAAAACGGCCCAAGGAATAACCTTTCTCCTTACTCCCCAGTTGTGGATGCTGATTAAGTCTTGGGAAGTGATACCAGTTTGTCAGGCTTTTGGCAACAACCCCTTTTCCGATCCTCTTTGTGTGAGTTACAAGCTTTTCCCGTTTGACTCCGTGCGTATCGCAGGCACACCCCATTTCAATTGGAATCCAAAAGGTGACAACCCGGTTTTTATTCTCCGTGGATTCCTTCAGTTGGTCCAAATCGCAAACTTTCCAAAGACAAAAAAGCTTATATGTACCTTTGCCCGCCCCACTAGTGGGGAATCGCCTCCAAAAAATGCTATTCCGGCGTGCGTTATGTATACCAAACAGAAAGCTTCTTAATTCACCCCCTTTGAACGAACAGTAGGGGGCGGAAAAGAAACCCAATATGTGGAAGTCCCAACCACCCTGCCGTACTGAGACGTGGCGAAGGGGGCGTGATTTAGGTCGTCAATCAAAAAGCTTCCATCCCACCTCTCCCCAAAGCCGAGGCCTGAAGAACAAGTTTCGCTGGTGGCGATTCTCAACTTCCTCCGTGAGGTGCGTGGCACCTGAGGGGCCAGGTCGGGAGTTCTGGGACTCCAGAACCCCTGCGCCCTCGGGTTTACTGTTGATGTTCCGGGATTAATAATGTAGTGAAAAGGGTTTCCCCCGAGAGATATCTTCGAAAGAAGCGGTCCCTCACAGGCTTTAAAGATCAGAACCGTGGGGGCTAGGCCTTGTAAATGGTATTTAGGAACGGCCTTTGGCGTTACTTCTATTTGTCGTTCGAGGACGGTTTTTTATCCTAAACAGACGCCCCCTGACTGGGAACTAGCGCGGCATCGGTTAAGATTTGTTTGTAAAGTGTGCTGGGCAGACTAAATGAAGAGTAAGCAGTGCCTAAGTTCTATGGGAGGTTATTGTGGCAGAAACCGCATCGGTAAATACAAAAAGATCCAACGACAACGGACGGAAAGGGCACCGTAAGGGTAAAGGTATAAGGTCGAGGCTTTTTATTTCTGACCACAATGTAAATGATACCGGATCCAGTTGTAGGTTGGGTCGAGCTATTGCCAATGACTGCTTACCATAATCCCCAGGATGTTGGTCAGGGCAAGGATTGTTTGCTCTCCTGAAGTAACCGGGGATTCTGTGGAGTATTTCTGGAAAAAAGAGCCAATGTAGGAGGGGTTCCCCCTTTGACTGGGATACCGGAGTCGGCCCGACATTTATTGTGAGCAACTCGAACTCCACAACAAACAGTTCTTGATCCTCTCTTGGTTCCAAAATACGTTTCCTTTTGAGTTCATATTCGGAGGATATTTCATGGCAGGGACAGAGACCACCCCCCGTAGGAATTGAATTAACTCAAAAAAATTGTGCTTACATTAAAGACACTGGGGGATAGGCAACCAATCAGGCAGGGAAACGTCTCATTCCTAGACGACACGCCCCCCCCCCCACCCCTTCTTCCTAATCATACGTGAGAGAGATATATTACCCCCCCCTGATAACTTGTCACAGGACCGGCGTGACCCTGAGACGAACTTTTTTTTTTTTTTTTTTTTTTTTTTTCCCCAGCCGTTATGTCGGGGATACCAAACTAACAGTTGAAGCCAACTCTCCCCCTACCCAAAGATTGGAGGATAAAATGAAATACCGGTGATCATGCAAACCCCCGGAAGCAGAGGAAGGAAGCCATCCCAACTCCTTCGACGTTGGAAGCATACGAAGAAAACCTTCTCTTCAGTTTCCCTAGGTTCGTCTTTCCAAGGGCAGTCTCCTACCCGAGTCCCGCGGTCAGCCACAATCCCCCCACTGTGTCCAGTGCGAGTTTTGACAGAACCGGCCCCGAAAAAGAACCCCGTGTCCCACACTTCTCTTTCAGTCCCACCGATGATCCCCTAAGAAGGAACAAAAATCCTTGGAGGATTAGAAGTAGAAAGCCTTATGGGAAATTCTGACCGACACTGACAAATTTGGTGCTGTTCTTTGTTGTTTTATTTTTTTTTCCCCGCTAGCATTTGCAGTTCCTCTTCCCCCCCACAACTCATTTTCAAGAGATGAACTATCCCCCCCGTATAGGATTGCTTTTCTTTGTCGCCTGGATTCGCTTATCCGTAGGCTGCTGAGACAAGTACCACAGGAAAGCGGAGAAAAACGAATAAACGGACCCCCCCCTAGCTCATGTACACTCCCCGATATCAGGGATTCCCCAGTTACATAACCTCCCTCCCACTCTGCAGTCCTGTATCGCGTTGTAAAAGTTTTCTCTTCGCTTCCGTCCAATACTGGCTTTCCAACGTACAAATGGAAAATCGCAATTTTCGCCATACTTGCTTCCATTCTCCCACCTTTACGCTTTATCAGAAAAACGAGTGGGCCCCCTTCGCGCATTGTGCATCCGCCTGGAGCCTCACTCCATTCCGTCAGGACCGGTTATTGTGTACAGACTCACAAGCTTAACCTTCGAGAGATGGCTAGCAGTTATTCTTAAGCCCAGGCGAGGCATCACAGTTTGCCAGACGTACATTACTATGACTCGCCATTCCAGAAACTATCACAATTTGCATTGCTCGTGCCCGCTTAAAACCGATTGGGATGGGAGTTTGTTGATTGGGCCAACGACAAAGCCACAAGACAGTAAATGAATTCCTTGTTTAACTGGCAACCGCCACCACTTTTGTGTCTTCCCTATGTTAACTCCCACACAGTAGTCTTTCAAGGGGGAGGGGGGGGATGAAAAAAAATGCCTTGGCTGTACCTTCGCACATGAAACTTCGAGAACAAGCAGGCGTGGGGGGGCAGTTCATCCGGAGATGTGCGTTCGCAGGTATCGGCGTCGCAGTAAGCTTTTGATACATTCTTATTTCACCCCGAGGAGAGGATACGCAAAAGACCTCATTTGAACCACAAACGACCCAATTCTCACCCTGGTTAAATGTTTCAGTGCATTTTTCAATATATGATCTCCACCCCGGTGCGGCACAACACGCCAATCAAGAAGATTGCCGCCCTTGTAGTTCGTCGTTGTCACTGGCAGACCCCGATTGTAACCCTGCCAAACAGTCAAAACATTTGTTGTTGTTGATCTTTTTACACCCCTTGCTTCAGGCCAACCCCTAGCCTCCTCGTACGGCGGCCGCGGGATTATTTTTTGAGCTTTACCCCCGGCGATAGCTTCATCCCCTTTTCACGCAGTGCCAAAGGACCTTCCCATGTTATTTGTTTGTCACTATCCCCCCCCAATTTGGAAATAGCAACTACATGACACAATTCTAGCTGGAAAGAAGAAAGAAGGCGACTTCCCCTCGCTCAAACCAGGAATTTACGGCGTGGCGCATGATTCCAAGGCGGTTGTGGTCATTTAAAACACAGCCCTTTGGCAATAAAACCTCTTGGGTTGCCGAAAACCAGGTCTTAAGCATGCATGGTTTAGTATTTATTAACTCACCCAGAGATCCAACAGTGTTTAAATTGTCAGAGCTCCGTAGTTAAAATCTTGGAGGTTATGCTCCTCCCTGTCGGTATCGAAGGGGTTAACTGAGGCAGGAGCTGATGATCGACTGACTTGCGGCAATCTCGGACGCAGTCTACTTCCAGAGAATCAGGGCTTGGAGTCTTCTGAGACGATGAAGATCCCTCTTGTTTGCCCCAATATATTTTTCGGATGGAATTTGGGAAGCGCCCCACTGCAAGTAGCAAAGCCGTCCTTGTACCTTCTGTTGCGCGGACGTTTTCGAATCTTCCCGAGCTGGATTGTGAGAGAATTAACAGAGTTGGAGTCAGTGCTCTGGCCATCTTATGCGTCATGTTACGTTTTCGGCCGATGAGTTTTGGCACACTGCCGTTGTCACTTTCTTGACCACCAAAAGCACCTTCTCGCGTACTCCAATACATCTGGGTGTATTCTGATAGTTTCGAATGATGAGGATTTCTCTTTCATGGTTATCGAAAAAGACCGGCAGTATTTTAGACTTAAGATAATGGTCATTTTCTTCTGTTTGGCAAGGCTCAATTTTACAGTTCTGCTTGATCGCAATTAGTTGGCCTTACCTTGCTGCCACTACGCCTTGATGTTCTTTCACGTGTATTTGGAGGTTCCCATAGGTTGTGAAGCAGCCAAGACGTTCGTGTCATTTTTATGGGCTTACCAGTCGGGGGCCTCTCCAAATTCTTGGGATCCACTGCTTAATCAACAGCCCCCCCCTTGATTGCCTGGAGGTAACTCGCGCGACGATTACTTCCTCCCCCTGTGCCTGATTTACCTGGCCATAACCAGTTATTTAGCCCCTTTTCTTTCCCTTACTTCAATTTTCTTCGTCCTTAACTGGGGGGATCTAAGGCGCCCAACGGCCCTGGCAGCTCTTGCCCGGTAAACCTAGCTCTCTATCTTGTTTAACACAGTTGTTGTTTAGAACTTACTTCTTAAATCGATTCTGTGCATAAAGGGGAAGAGAAACGGGAGGGCGGGATTCTAACAAAGAGCTCATTCAGATTCAAGTTGAACTCGCCCGCGAAAATCCTCCCTGGGATAAAGACAACTCCCGGTGAGTCCGCGGGACACCTCACCCGTTCGCTCCATGGCCCCACGCCATCGGCCCAACCCGAGAGTACCGACGAATTGACTGAGATTGATATTTTTTACTTTCGCGTCTCCACACAGATCTTGAACACGGGACGTTTCCCCACCGCCCCTCACTACCCCGACGTGGCAGTTTGCCTCACTGATCAAGGTACCCACAACGGCCCCGTTGTCCCCCGACCACAAGATGAGAAAACGTGTTCCCCACCCACGCGTTAGCCCCGGATAAGATCACACGCACACGCCAGCGAACGAAAGGACTTTGCGCAAGACAACACTCAAATTAAAAAGGTCTCATTTCGATCCTTTGCTCCCCATTTCCTATGGCGCCGGAACTTCCTCACTGAGATCTACTAAAGTCTCTGGCGGATTTGTCGCAGATATTTCAGTTTTCAGGCTTGGTGTGGTAACTACACAAATGCATGGGCTGCCACCCAATACAAAAGGAATAGTACTTCCGACCCACTTAATCACCCGCCGGCCGCCGTATGGACATTATGAAATACATACAAAAACTATACAGAAGGCCGCGGAGTCCCCCCCAGTAAGTGGCTAGATACTGCTTAAGCGAGTCGCCACAAGTGAACCAAGGACCCTAGAAAGGAGGAAATACTTGACCCAGTAGCATGCCCATTATCTTTCCCCAGAAACAATGAAATGGGCCAAGTGAGATTACCAATGATTCTCATTGAGTATCTGCGACCCAAGCAAAGCCCCCGATAACGTGTGAAGCCAACCCCACGGTACATAGAAAGCCCTTTGAAAAAGCGCGATGGAGAAGAAAGCTAGCAGCGAGAAACCGCCGAGTCAAGTGACAAACGAAACTCGCGTCCTACTAATCTAGCTAGAAAAATTATACCAAAGAAACGTCAAGACTCCAAGATAGTAGAGGTGATGTCCAAGTCAATCCCATCAGAACGGGCCGTAATCATTAATTCTTTCCCAGGGAAAGACACTCATTGTTGTCAGTGACCTCCGCGTACTTAAGGGTTGATTCCTTTCACCCAACCCTGATATGTTGTGCAAACACTGAAGCTTCACGCCTGAAGAGCGTCGTGGGGTCTGTGGTGAGTTCGAAGGTCCAGGCTTGCTTCGTTTAGAATAATTTTGATTTTGTCTGGATTTTCTCTCCCCCCCCCCACTGAGTTTTCCCGCAATTAAAACAAGAAACACCCTTGATCACTAACCGTTCCTGCTTTGCACCTTCTATCCCGCGGATGCTGAAAACCTACTCGTGAAGAGCAGACCTTATAGTTGTGAGGTTAATGCCGACACCTCTATTGACCTGCACTGTATCCTTATTTTACTCCCTTGTTTTTTGGAGATTCCGTGGGTAAAAGGTTGGCCAGGACATGCCAGGCAACGAGCCGCTTTTAGCTTATTATTTTTGTCCGCATACGTCAGTCCTCTCACAAAAACCACCCCTTCCCACCCCAGACAAAAGTCAGCCGTCCAAAAACCGGTTACATTGATCAAGTTATGAGTTCCCCCATCTCGTTGATTCATCAATATAAACTTTCCCTTCCTCTTGAACCGGCACAGAATCTGAACCCCTTCACCACACGCGCATCCTTAGAGATGCGTCCACAAGCCTGTTGTCGGATATAACACTTGACATGTCGACTTGAGTTCGTTCCGTGCAATAACACCCCCCGATTGCCTGAGCGACCCCTCGTTAGGGGGCTGATTGCATGAGTTCCATCCCCCATCCGTTCCATCAACTAGAGGCCCGAGGTCTGACCAATGTCCCGTTGGCGCTTGAATCTGAGTCTGGGACTCCGTTGGGCGTTTCCTTGAGGAAGGCGCGCTGTGCTGCTGTTCAGTCACTGGAGTGACATCGTTTTGCGGCTGAGTCCCCCCCTTTTTATAAGGACTTGTTGTAAGGTCTTCCCGCGCTAGAGCCTGGTGAGAGATGTTTGTCCGCTAGTTTTGTTCGGAAGAGCTTTTTGGTCCCAATTGAAAGTCCGGAGCGCTGCAGCCGTTGCGATTTCCTCGTGTTGAACCCTCTCCCTTTCCTAAGACCATGGATTTGAAGGTTCCGACCCTTTTACGATTTTTGGGTAGGGAAGTCTATGGCCTCCGTCACTGATAAGGGTATGGAAAGCGTGGAATTTTCTTTCCTTTTCCGTTCGCCATCAGTTGTACCTTTTCCCACCAAACCAGCATACCTTAAGTATTCCGCGCCTAACAGATAGGTTCGAAGCTCCGGTCCCCTAGGATTTTAATTCTGTCCCACATATTGTTCCGTTTTGTGAGCTGCTGTTTGGTCAGTTTCCGGTGGGGAATGACGCGATTTTTCCAAGTTCTGTGACCTTGACACATTTCCCATCTTGTTGGCCAGCAGAGCCGCACCCCCTTGGATTTGTGTGGGCCTTCTGTGCAACGCGGCCTTCTGGGGTTCCCCCTTCTGGTTCTCGGATGCAATTCGTTTTCGGTAACTGCGAACCTACCACCCGGCCTCAGGGCGATGAAACGCGGTCAACAGGCTGGAATCCCCCTTATTAACTTAGATTTCATGGCACCCTGTCGAAAAGTGATTGACTTCTGACCTCCCATTGGTGATTCATGCCCTGACGATGGGGCGATTATTTCTTCTGCGAGGGCCTCGACCCAAAACACGGTAACTATCCTCCTACTAACGGAGTTTCTCTCCGTTAACACACCCCCCCATTCTTAGTTGCCCCCCCCTCTGCCAGGAGTGGACACTATACCCATGCGTAGTCATTTGGGTGACTCTTCTTTTCCCCCTCTTTTACCGGACAAAATAAGTGGTCCGACCATAGGCTTACGGTATGGAATGCAAGAAAGATAATCTTTTTCCCGTTCCATAAGTGACTAGGACACGCAAATCAGGGGTGGAGCGTTCTGGATCGCGTGGTAAATCCAACCTATCCGAACGGCTGAAAGCGACAAACACAACCTTTATGACTGTGTTACCTTTGTCCAGAATTCCCGCCCACACTCCCCTTCGTAAGCCACATTGCTCTCCGATCCCCGTGGCACAACATCTGTTCTAAATTCCAAGAAATCCACGGACGGAACTGGAAAGGCGCTGCACCCACCCCCCTCCACCTTCCCCAAGGTATAATCTCGCTCAAAACTTTTCTCTTGTCTTCCCCATCCAGGCAACCCCTCCCGTTGAGCCCATCCCTTAAGTCGGATTATAGTTGCCCTCTCTGGAAGTGTGCATACACCTGCATTTTCCCCCACAATAATCCCCTTCAGTGAAAACTTTCTCTCCTTTGCCAGTCAAAGCCGCGTGTCTGTCATTCCCTGAAACCACAACGTCTGATCCTCCCCTTACCTCAAGTAGTGCTATTTCCTTGAAGAATCCTGCTGGTCCCTCCAAGACCCAAATCGACCCCCTTCCGCTTTCTCAAGGTCTTGCGATGCCACCCCATAGTTCTTCCCTAGTGGTGAAACCTAGATTTGCAAAGTCGCCTTCTCCATTTCTCTCGATCCTGCAACCTTCCCCATTCCTTTAAGACACCAGCTCAGCGCACAGTAGATGAATGGGATCTCTTTCCATTTCCCTGCGCGTCAACCAGACTTCGCATAGATATGTCGCCCGCTCCCAATTTCCTCAGGAGATAAGTGCCACCCCCCCCCTCTTGGATTGGTTTGATACCCCCCCCCCCACTCCCCCCGGCCCCAAATGCATTAAGCTTTTACATCCGTGGCCATACACCATTTTTTCTTTTCCTGCCCTAATCCGTCGTTCGTCATCATTCTTATATCCGGACCCCCCAAGATGTGGTAACACATCTTCAGCTTCACCGCCTGGCAGAGAAGAGTTTAGTTGGGCTTATGTTTTTTTCAGTTTAGCGTAGCGATAGTGTACTTGAGGACCGCTTCCCCGTAGGAGGATACGAACCCATTTGAAAACAAGAACATGTTGCCACGGTCACTTTTTCCTGGTGTGAATTTGACTGATTTTCTTCGTCACACAAACTAATAAGACGTAATGAGCAGCCCGCTGCCCTTGAGTCTTATGATAACTTTGTCTCCACATTCCCTGGAAACTTCAGCTGAAATTCCCCCCACACTAGCTTTCCCCTCCGATTGCCCCCCGGATACTCACTCGCCATATCCACACTCCTACCCCCCTCAGAGGCCCTCCCAACGGAACCCTACCCTCAAACCGATTCCCTTTCCCCCCCCCCACCCGCCTGCTCTCTGTCATCCGCCGCCTCGGACTCGTTCCCTGGTCTTCCTTCGTTAACCCCAACTTCCTCCTCCTCTGGGGCCTCTTATTTTGACCCCGATTCCTCCCCCGGAGACCAACTACTCTCGCTCGTCTAATCCCCCCCGACACGTTTTCTGCACCCACCCCGAACGGCTAAGGTGTTGACAAAGGATAGCCCCCTCGAAATCCCACAGGTAAGAGAACCCAGCTCTCCGCACCCCCCGCAAGCAGTTAGTTTTGTTTATCTGATCCTACCGACACTTGCCACTATGACGTTCCTGTATCCTGTCCAGCCCCCCCCCCTCCACGCGCGAGTCCCTCGAGATGCACCATAAATACTATTCCACCTTCCATAGCAAACAACTAGCCTAACCACGCCCCCTCCCCATACATGGCGAATGCAAGATACACTCCTGGCCAGAAGGGGGGTCACATGCCGCACGCCATGAGAAGTCCCTGAGAAACCACTTAGCCGCACGAAGTTCGTCACGCTCCGCTCACCTCCCTCGCTCCCTACATGACAACGCCCAACTGCCTTGGCACATGATCCAAAGCCACAACATAATAGCGACAGTTCACACTCCCCCAATCTGGTACACGCACCCCCTGCAACGGAAGAACAGTGACACCCCCGCGCCACACATATAAATCCCCCGCCAAAGACCGAGATTCGGAACCGGCATACTTCTGCCTCACGCACCGTGAGACAGTCACTCCCATACAAAGTACTACAGATTGCAGCTTCGCTCGCCATCTCCGCCGCACATATAGTAATATAACCTCCTGAAGTTAACTGGACCCTCCCTCCCCCGCAGGGGCTCCCTCACCCGGGAACAAACTTCGATACAACCCCAACCTACGTCCGTCCTCACCGAGAGTTAACCCCCCCTCTCCTCGGTTACAACTTACCCCAGACAGCCCTGTCAACCCCTCCAACTCTCACCCCCTGCCCCGGGACCATGGCATTTAGAGCAACTCTCCATCTCCCCGGCGCGCCTCCAGCGCTCTAGTAGGGAGCCAACCGGCCTTTAAAACCGACCACCTCCCTTAACAATTTTCCCATTATCTTACTCCCTCGAGATCTTATGCTAATAAGAGTTAGGGTTTACGAACTCATTCCCTTCTCCGCCACCTGTGACCTCCTCCCTTTCAACGAGGGGCACCCAGGCCTATCTGCACATCTAATGGCGAGGCATGCACCGCCCTGCCGCCTCCAAGCATCTTCCGGACGACTAACGATCTAAGATCAACCTCACCCCCCTGTGCCAAGACGCCCCTTTTGACGAGAACTGCGGTTAATCCACCTCTTCCAAGTATTCATCAGCATTCGGTACCCGGGATCCCCTCATTCGTCTTCGGTATGTGGCACCTGAACCGGTCTCTCCCTATCCCCTCCCCCCCACCCCTACCCCCCCTAACCCATCATCACTCTCCTCGGTCCTGCTAATCCTCGCACTGTACTCTACACCAAGTGCACCTTACATGCCCGAGTCACCAAAATAGAGGCTGTTAACCTCTTGGGCTCAGTACAGGTCCCCACTCTCCATCCCCCCACCATGAGCATCTCAAGCGATCCAGACCCCACTGCGCCCTTAGCTTCCATTCGCCTCGCCACGATCCCTCTGCTTCGACCTCTCTCAGGACCGTCTATCCCTCAGTTTCCACGCGACCCCTCCCCACTGCTCCAATTCACCCCGCAAGTCAAGGTCGACCACGCCCAAAGGTACCCGAACCGACAAGTTCTCCTCTTGGCAACTCATTCACAAGCAGATAAGCCTCCTCATGACCCCCCCATCCCTCCCCCGTCCTAACCTACAACCCTGATCTACAACACGACTTTCCGCCCACCTCTGCATCCTCCGTGCAATCCTCACTACACTCCCCTACGCACTCTCCCTACCCCTCCTATCACCACCTTCTTCATATCCTTCGCTCCGCACGTTTTGCTCTTTCATCCCATCCCCTTGTTCACCTTACCGCCCCCCCTCCCTGCGACCCCCTCTGTTTAATCTAGGAACTCCTCCCCCTAGCTGCTTATGAATACGACCGCCTGCTAGTCGTGACCCCCGCGGACTCTGTTACCATACCGTACCTATCGTCTCGCCCGGCCCCTGCGGACGCTCCAATTTTCCCTAGTCCCTGCTCAAATATCTCTCCTTTTCCCCGGCTCAATACCCTACCTCTAAAGCTATCTGCCCCCCACCACTTTTTTTTTACCATACTACTCACCTATAACGACGCTCCCGTCACATTCGCCTCACTCGGGCCTTCCATTGCTCGTCGACCCTCCTCCTAGTATCCCTCTCCCCGCCCCTCCCGACCCCTCACCGGCCACCCATGCCCCCCCTCACCGACCACCCCTTCCCCCCAGCGCCCACGTCTCACCTTTATCTCGCTATGCGTCCCTCCCGAGGCCGCCACCGGACGTTCACCCTCCTTCTCGGTCTCCTGCCCCACCCGATCCTAAACCCACAGCCCTAGTCCCGACCCGATAGAACGACTTAGCTTAACGTACCTTTGATTTCTCCGCACCCTCGGGCAAGACCCCCTTGTACTCTCCTGACCCTTTCTATTGGCACATCCTTTGTGGATCTTTACCGCGTTAACCGTACCAACCGTCGGGCCCCTCAACCCTTCTACCCCCTCCCCCCCTTCTCGGGCTTCGAGTTACTTGGACTAAATGCACAGTTTCGTTTTCTCTAACAAGCCGCTCAAAAACCAAATTCCCCACGACCAGTTCACTGTAAATAACTTCCTACCGCCCCTAACGAGCTCTAAGTTTAGAACGATTGGACTCCCCTGTCCTCCGAGTGGGGCGTATTTCTTAGCCCCCCTCCCCCCCCCCCCCCCCCCCCCCCCCCCCCCCCCCCCCCCCCCCCCCCCCCCCCCCCCCCCCCCCCCGTCGCCCCCCCCCCCCCCCCCCCCCCCCCCCCCCCCCCCCCCCCCCCCCCCCCCCCCCCCCCCCCCGACCCCCTGCCATAAAGATTGCAAGTTGTTTTTTTTTTTTTTTTTTTTTTTTTTTTTGCTTTTTTTTTCTTTTCCTTTTTTCCTTTCTCTGCGATGATCACCTATCCTTTCCTTTTGGTTTTTGCATCAGATTTTACGTTCTTTCTTGATTTTATTATACAACTGTGTGCTCTTCCCCGCTTTTTCTCGAAAAGGAACCTTCTTGCTAGTACCCCCTGGATTTTCTAGTTCCCCCTCGCCAACGTCTTTCTTTCTTAGGCTGATTTTTCCCTAGAAGCCGCGGGCTTCACCCCTTTTCTAAACTTGAGAACCACCGTCCCCACCTTCATGTAGCTCCGGAGGTCCCAACTTCCTCGAGGCTCTTCCCTTCCCTTTCGCTTCCCGAAAGCGTTTGCTTTTTCTGCTGTATTCCCCGACAATATTCCCCCAGTCATACTTCCCTCAAGGAAGATGGATCCTCTCCCTTGTCCTATTTCCCGTCCTAACTGACCATATCTTCTTACCCCCCCCCCCCCCTTTTCCGTTTCGTTGAGATGAAATTAGGTCCCTTCTTATCCCGTTGCCCAGTCCTCCCTGGGAGATTTTCTCTATCCAAAAGCGCTCTTTCCTTTCACCTCTCACAAGCTTTCCCTGGCCAGACGTTTATCAACTCCCTCAGGGTAGTGATGCCCTGACAACGGACCCCCCCTCCCTCTGCATACCCCCCTTTGACCTGAGTGATCCCCTCCTGAAGCAATCCCCCCGGGGAGAGTTGCTTGGCTTTTCTCGCCACACTAAGTTTCCTCCATCATTACCTCCCCAATAAACCGCCCCCCTACTTCAGTGGTTAGTTTTCCCGATTCCCCCCTCCCCAAAAAGTTGCCGAACTGGTTCTCTCCTCCATGTTCCGAGAGCCCCCCCCAAATATGGTCACTTTCCCGTTCTCATCCGAACTTACCCCGAAAAGAGTATTCCCCCCCCCCCCTCCACATTGACCCCCCCCCCTTTTTGCCAGACCCCCTCCTTTTTGCCCCTCCCCCTGTCCCCCGTTATAATACCTCCTCTTGATTAGGTCGCGATATTCCCTTTAGGCGGGGTTTCGTCAGCCTGTCCTTCCGGCTCGCAAACCCCCTCCCAGGCCATCCTCAACATTGAATCCCTTTCTCATTTCGCTATGGAAATTTTTGCCTCCCTTGACAACTGCCTTTCCCCCCTTCTTAACAAGTCCCAGTTGACTCGTTAATCCTCTTTCCTCTTCCCGATTAATGAAGAATCCTTCCTCTAAAGCACTCGGAACAATAGCCCTTGACCTCCCTCCTTTCAATTTTCCCCTGATAGTTACCGAAAACTCGCTGGGGCACCCATCGTGCCGTCCTTCCAAGTTCTCTCTCGCTGTTTAATTCCCCTACCCTTCTTCCTACCTACTTTCCAAGCGCACCTTTCCTGAACCCCTTTCGATGCGCTCCCGATCAGCCTAACCCTGAATGCCTCTAAAAAATTTTGTGCTACCTAGACTTCCGCGCCAGCTTCCCCCCCCTTTCTCAGGACTCTTGAAGAATTACCAAGCTTTTGATTCTCTTTTTTATTGACCCCTTTTCCCATCTCCCAGGCCCCCCCTTCCCGGATGTCCCGGGGAAAGACAATCCCCTTTGTTATTTAAGTTCATACCCTTCGTATTTCAATCGGTTCATCCTAGGCACACAACCCAACTTTTTTTTTTGGCTCCCCCCTTTTTCCTACCCGTCTCCCTTTCCGATTCCTTTTTGGGATGAGGTTTTTGTCCCTCGGCAGTGGCCCTTTATGATGTTCCGATCCTCTTTCTTGAGATGACGATTTCAACCCTTTCTGTTTTCCTGACCTTCCCCTCCCCCCACAAGGTATGGATCTTTTGTAACCTTTTTTTTTCTTTTTTGGATAGTTGCTAGAGTTATAACCAATCATACTTTCTAGCAGAACGTGTATCGTGCAGTGTGTGCTCCCTCAAGTCCTTTTCCCCTTCCCTGACCCACATTACTCCTGTGGTTTAGCTCTCCTAGTGACTGGTCCCCAATACTTTGCTGGAGTCGGGAAAATACACTCTTTTCTGCGGGCTTGCTCTAGAGGTAGTTTGAACTTCTTTCAAGCTCTATCCCCCTCCCAGCCTAATATCAATTTTCTTTTTTTTCCTCTTTTCGTTTAGAACACCCGTTTTAAATCTACCTTCTCAAGTTGACAAAAGCCTCTTTTTCCACCGATCCTTTTTCCTTAGTGTTTCCCCCCCCCATTAAACCCCTCTATTTCCCCCTTCCCTGTTAGTCTCCCAGTCGTAATACCAGAAGTTGTTTTTGTCCTATATCCCAGCAATGACCTCTTTAGTTTCTTGACAACGTCCCGATTGTTTCCCCTTTCACCCCCCAGCGGCAGCCTGGTTATGCAGGGTTCTTTTGCTTTAGGGTCCCACCCCAGAGACCCCCACTCGGGTTTTTCCCTTTTTCGATGAGTCCTTCCACTTTTCTGAGTTTTTGACCCCGAGCTCGAGTTTCCCCCGGTGGTCTTTGGCAAGTGAGGAATGTCGCTTTTTTATGTCAATTCTCCCTTTTTCCTGAAATCTCATTTTTCTTGTATCCTTTCTTTTCTTTCCTGAATGTATTTTTATGGTTTTCTCCGTTCTCTCGTTCATGTTTTCCAGAGCTTTTTTCCCCCCCCTTCTCTCTTTTCCGTGCTTTTCACGACGGATGCCTTTCATGCTAAATGTGACCGTAATGTCTCCTCACCTATTGATTTAATTTGAGTCCTCCTTTTACTTTCTAGAAGTCTACTCCTGCTTTGTAGGGAGGCACTTGTTTTATTCCCCGGGATGTGTGGCCCCCAAGCCCCGTCCCCCCTTCTATTTTCGTCCTTTCCCATTCGCCGATGTGGGTTGCGGGATTCCTTTGGTGGCATGAGGGGTCCTCTCCAACAACAACCGCTTTTGCTCGCCCTATTTTCAGAAAGTCTCTTTATCTATAGTTCTCTACCGGGATAGGCTTCACCTCTAATCCCCATTCATTTCTCCGATCTTTCCTGAAAATCTCATTTTTTTAATGTGGTTTGCATTTTTCGTTCATTTTTATTGTTTGCTATCTTGCTCTTATAACATCTTTTTTCCTTCCCCTCTTTCTTTTTTAGCACCCCTGTCCTTTACCCCTTGTTTGGAGGGTCTCTAGGTGAAAACGATGCCCCTTCGTCTTTTCTGTTTTGGTTTCTCGTTTAAGACCTCTTTCCCTTATTCGTTTGAGCAACGCTACCTTCCAAAAAGTTTTTCCCAGATTGATGCCTCCCCTTTTTTCTCATCCCTTATTGCTTTGATTTCCCCTCTCTCTTTCCCCCTTGAGCCCCACCCCTCGTCCATCCCGTAGTGGGTGCTTTTCCCATTCTGCCATTAAATTGTGCTCCATGACCTCCGTCTTTTTTTCTTTTCGTTTCCGTTTTTTTAAAGTTGATCGTCCTAG
>Ga0179593_1273603_pt1 | contig 15279 bp, 17 predicted proteins | sample CZODoug2_1_08_16_FD_185931 | JGI IMG/M metagenome (GOLD analysis project Ga0179593, IMG submission 185931) | Vadose zone soil fungal communities from Angelo Coast Range Reserve, California, USA - CZODoug2_1_08_16fungal (PacBio error correction) | ecosystem: Environmental > Terrestrial > Soil >... | reverse complement strand
TAACTGGCGTCGAGCCCTTTCCCTGCTTTCTCATTGTTTCAAATCGGTTGCAATCGCTCCGAGATTTCCCTCGGTTGATGTTAATTGCGCTTTTGGACCCCTGCGTTTCTTTCCGTAGTCTTTTTTTCCTGTCGAACCTCCACGACGAAGCCGCTCTGGCAGCCCAAGGGAACTCCTTCGCGCGAAACACATGATCCATTTCGCTCATGCGCACGTTTATTCCGGGCCCCGTTTTTTGTTTGTTCTTCATTAATTTCAGATATTAACTCCTCTTAGACTGCCGCCGAAACAACTCTGTCCGCGTTTTTTTTTTTTTTGCCCGAAGCCTCAACCTTGTTCTGTAGTTAAATCAGGAGGTGGAACCCTCGCTTACCTTTTGACCCTTGGCGGATAACCTTACATGTGGAGTTTTGCATCTTCGCCACGCCGTCGGCCTTCCTGTTTTTTTCTGGGGAAGCACCCGTTGGACTTTTTTCTTTTTCTTTCTGAAATCGAGGGACCTTCACATTTGCGGGTGCATGCCTTTCCCTTCCTTCTCGAGCGTTAGGCTATCTTGTCTTCCACTTCATTTGACCGACGATGGTCTTGTCTTTTTTTTTTTCTTTTTCCCCGGCCTCCCGATTGCCAGCGTGTCCCTGTTTCTTCTTCTTGTCTTTTAGCGAAGACCACGGTAATCATCTGTTCCCCTCCACCCCCTCTCCTTTGGAAGTAAGTCTTCTTCCTCCCATGGAGTGTTCCATATTTCAGCTGCGCCGCGTTTACCCCGGATATATTTCCTCTCCTTGTCGTGTGGGTCTGGCGATGCGCTGGCCTTTAGAGGTCCTCTTTGAGTTTCACGTTATTTTCTTGGTGACTATGTTTGCCCCTTCTCTTACTCCTTTTAGTCCCTCGGCATTTTTCACTCCTTCGACTCTGTGGCGAGGCAGAAAAAGTGTCATCTCTTTTCGCGCAAGATTTCTCCGCTTTGTTTTTCCCTTGATTTTTGCAAATGCGCGGAGATGATGCAAACAGGCTGTCTCCCAAAAGCGTTCCTTTTGGAGTTCCCCCGTCCCTTTTTGGTTTTCGAGAAGCCTTTCTCCTTTTCTTAGCGCTGGCGGCCCCTTTTTTTAACCGACCCAAATCTGTTGTGCGATTGCCGTTTGAACCCCACACCAATCTTCGTTCGCGGACAGATAGATCTCCCTCCCCCCCGTTTCGCTCTGGCGTTTTAGGGGGGGATCTTTCTTTTTTTTTTTTCTTCCTTCCTGCCTCTTCCCCTCTTATTTACTGCTGATGGTACCCAACACATTGATTTTTTGCGCCGCCGTTCTCGCGATATCCTCATGTGGTAGTCAGATGTTCCCCTTTGGCGATGACATCTCGATCATCTCACTTCCTTGCACAATTCGCTCTTTTTTCCCCTCTATTCCTCACCCCCCGTGTCCAAAAAGACCCACAACTTCCCTGTTTCTTGACGATTGCAAATCTGTAACGTTTTTGTTCCGGTTTTTTGTCATCCCCTCCGTCCCCTGTTGAACCAGAAATTCCTTTTTTTTTCTTTGAAATTGCTCCTATGTTTGAGTTTTTGTCCCGCTCACAAGGGGATTTTATCTTCCTTTTCCTTTTGTTGAATTTTTTTGCCCCCCAAAAGATTTTACCCTTTCTTCATCAGCCTCCTGACCAGCCTGATGTTTCTATACGTTCTGCCCCCGTTTCCTCTTCGTCCTCTTCTTCTAGAGCATTCCTTGAAAATGTTTGTCTAGCCGCGTGATATTTGGACAGTGGGAATGACCGTTACGTATTAACCTTTGGCTATGACTTTTTTTTTCTGTGAAAGCGATACAGAGTGGTTTCCCCTTGGGGGCTCTGTTGTTCTTGCCTTTTTTACTTTTCCCTGTTTCCCTATCTTTTCGCCCCCCGATTCCGAACAACCAGGAGGCGTAATAGAGGCGAACTTTCCTGACTTCTTTTTTTTAACGAGGCGTCCCGAGAAGATGAACAGGAGGACTATTGGGCTCTGCTGCAGCGTTTTTTCGCTGGGGGTGAGGGTTGGGTTGTTTTTTTTTGGGGGTGTGGGCGGGCTGGCGGTGTGGTTTGGCGTTTGGTTTCTGTCGCTGTTTTTCTCTTTTTTCTTCTTCTCTTTTTTTTTTATTGGTTCTTTTCCGTCTTACCACTTCTTGCTTCCACCCAGTTTTTGTTACTGGTCCGTTTTTTCCCTTCTTCCCACGTGTTACTTGAAACGTCGGCGAAGTTTTCTCTAACGCTGAGCAACTCGTGACAAAAGCCCCTCCTTCGTTTTTGGTTGAGAGAGCTTTCGGTTAAAATGTTGTGCAATATATATTTTCCCTCTTTGGGTTTTCTTCCCCTTTGATCCAACCTCCTTGAACTCCCTCCCTTTTTTTTCCTTTTACGTGCGGTTGTTCTTAGTTTGGTGATTGCTTTTCAAGTTTTGACCTTTTTTTTCCTTTCCCTGGTCAAGCTTGCTCGTGACTTTTTTGCATTTCTTTTCACGGTGAACTTTCTTATCTGGCGCGCCCCCTTTTCGGTGATCGGTCCCCGCTTACTGTCTTTCGAGAATGAGGGCAAAGAAACCGCCTTGAGCCCCCCTATACCGCCTGGCTCTTTTTCCCTCCCCCCACCCGATACACTCATTCATCTTTCCCCTTTAATGAACTTCCAACGTTCCCCCCTTCTCGCCCAAAATTTCTTTTTGCTAGAACCCCTCCATTCATTGCTTTATAGCCGTATATTCCTCTCAAGCTTTTTTGGCTAAACTTCTTTTTTTCTCCTTCCTGTCGGCGGAGGCATACTTCTCTAGGTTTCACCCCTCCTTTTTTCAACCTTAACCCTCCGCCATTTGTACGTAAGTAACCCTTCTTTTTGTCGCTTCCTCAAACATTCTCGTTTCCCCCCCTTCACACACCCACTTCTTTCTTCCTTCTTTTTCGTTGAACCCCTTTCCCGTGCCTCCGAAGTTTAGGATTCTTTGCAGCGTCATAACCATGTCCTTTGTGTGTTCTGCGGAACTGTTTTTCCCCTCAAGTTTAAGCGCTCTTTTCGCCTGACCCCGGTTCTCATTTATCCTCCCCCCCTTTTGGCAGCTCTCCGCGGTGTCCTAGCCTTCGCATTCAAGAATCTTACGCTCTTTTTGCGTGTGACCTTTGTGGTGGACCAGCTGTCCCATTTTGCCAATGGCATTAGCCTCGGGGTCTTTTTTCCCCCACACGGCATTCTCTACCCCAGGCGTCGCGCTTTCCTTGCTGATTCGGACGCCTGGGATCGTTCCGAGTTCTAGGGTTTTGTTCATGAGGCCTTCCCCCTAGCAATCTTTTTGTTTCCCCCCAAAGGACGCCCGGTTTCTTCACTTCGGCTAGCGATGCTTCTTCTCAGTTCTCAAGCTGAATTTCGTTTTTCCCCCCTAAAACATGCACTCACCGGTTAGTTAGCGTGTTCATCCCTCTTTTTTCCGGTCAATTTTACCCTTTCCTCTCCTTCTTCGCGGTCTCGGTCTGAACTGATTCTTTCGACACGATGTGCGGAAATGTCTTTCTTCATGTTCGTCTGAGGGAACCCTTTTATTTTACGGCTGTCTAGTTCCCTTCCCCCCTTTCTGACGCTACAGAGGTCCCCTTCGCGAGGAGCCCAGCGCCCATAGCGCCAAGTCGACACAATTAGTTTTTTCCCCCCCTCTCCGGTGTTGTAACTTTTTTCTCCCCTGGTTTGGGTTTTTGTCTGAATAGGTCTCCCTTCCCTTTTTGGCGTATTCTGGTCTTACCGGTTTTCCAGTTTCCGACATGGGTGATTTTCTTGTGTCTTTTTCACCGGATAACCTTGAGAGCTCCCCTTCCTTCGATTTGCCGGCCACGATTTCATTTCCTCCGCCAGAAATCCCCTCTTCTTAATGCTTTCCTTTTAAGTCAATGATAGCGAACGACTTAGTTCCCTGAGTTGAGGTTCAATGAACAGTCTTTTAAGGCGCTGCTCTGACTGTTCGAGGCGCCCAATCGCTACCTTTCCTTTGTGTAAGCCAGTTTGCACTCTTTTTTTTCCTCAGTTAGCAGTGGATCGAGATCCCAGACTCTTTCATGGTTATCCGCCCGTCGCTTGTAATTTCGCTTGTTCCCAGTCATCTTTGTCTTACATTTCCCCAGCTCTCTTCTCCCACAAACCGTTTCTTTCTTGGCGCGGTCCCCCCTTCTTTCTTTTCTATTCCTATTCCTAAAAGCCCATCTAAATGTTGAGGGTGGAATCTTTTCAGCCTTCCTTTTGGGTTGATTAGAGAATTTCTTCCGTTTGGTTCCTTCCTCCTTCGTTTTCATTGTCTTCCCTCTCTTTTAGTGTTTTTCTTGTTTCTTCCCTTCATTGAGACGGCGCCCATGTAAACATGCGTAATCCCCTTTGGTGTCCCGAGAATGGTACTATAGAACACTGGAATCGACTGTCACCTCTTTTCCCCATTTGCTGCCTTTCTTTTTTCATTGTTAACTCCATTTCCTCCTTCTTTTTTTGAGAGTCTCACCAATGGTTGTTACTGTCAAGGCGTGCGCATGCTGTTAACTTTTCACTCTCCGCGCGTCAACTTTTTTTCTTCCAGGGCATGTTTTGTTTACACACGGCGGACGTTTCCTGTCCTTTTTCCCGAGGCCTTTTTTTTCTAACCAATGACGCACGCTTGCAGGCAAGAGGTTTCCCCACATGCGCTCGCACCAACCCGGCGAAGAATTCTCCCGAATTTTTCTACTTGACAATTATTCCCCCCTTTTTGTCTTGCGGCGTTTTTCTTCTTCCAGGAAGAACTCCCGCTCCCTTCGATCCCGCTCCAGAAAAATTTTTTTCTTTCTTCTTGAAGAAGAAAATAAAGCTGGAATTGAAGACCCCTTTTTGACCCTTGCATTAACCGCGTTCTTTGTAATTCCCTTCTTTTGATAATTGGAGCACCCTTTCTTCTGCCTCTATCAAGTTGCGTTAGGTCTAAACGTGGTTAGGACGGTTTCGCGGAGTTTTCGCCCTGCCGCTCAGCGGGTGGTTTTCCAGCCTCCTTCCAGGAGGTGCTTGGACCTAAACGTTTTTTTCTTTTTTCTAGATTTTTTTTTCTAGGTCGCTCACGCCTTTATCCCTAAGTGGATTTCCTTCGTTTCCTTTTTTAGGCACTCGTATGCGAGTTTCCTTTTTCATCGAGGAGGATTCTTCTTACCACGGTTATCCTACAGAAACCCCGTCCCATGGCTTCAAAGACGTACCATTTTATCCCCCGTCCAGACCTGGGCTATACCTCATCCTTGGCTCCGCGTGTACACCCGTCTTCGGGAACTCACCTCTTCTTTCCGTGTGTTCTTGTCGGTTTGTTCTCGCCCGAGGTTCTTTGGCCTTCTTTTTTTTTGTGATATGCAGGCTTTCCTTCTGCGGGCTAGCTTTCTTTTGTCATATTACTGTTACGTCCATCTCACATTTTTTTCTCAAAGTTCAACCCTTTCTCTCTTCGTTGCTTTGTCCCGTGACGTTTCAATCTAGATGAAACTCCCGCTAATGAAAACAGTTTTCTTTTTTTACCTCACGAGTAACTTGCGCCGACGAAGGAATCTCTTCTCCTCTTATTAAGCCAGCTGGTTCTTTTTTTTTTAACCGCAAATCCTTTGCTCCTAGCCCACAACCCAATTTTTCGTCGCGTTCCTCATCCAGCCGTTCATTTTCGACGACTCGACGCGGGGGGCGTTGTTTTTGGTTGTTTACGCCTCCCTTCCCCCCTCCCTTGGCTCTTTCCAATTTACTGTTAAGTGGTCCCAAACCGGATTTTTTTGGCCTGCTTATATATTGACTGCGGAGATGTTCTGCGGTCTGGTGCTGCACTTGATCTCCCTTTCTTTCTTCTCCCAAACTTCTTTTCTCCCCTTTTATAGATTCTTTTCCCAAAAGACCCACACATCCAGTTTTTAGTTAAGCATTGCCCATCAATGACTTCGCGCTGGGAAGGTTTGCCGCTACCATCTTTTTCTCAAATTTCCGTGTTTTGGCTTCGTTTCCTTCTCTCTTTTTGGTGTACATCCCGAAAAAAGCTTATTTTTTTACTCTTCCTGCTTCTTAGGTGAATGTGCAAAAGCTCCACTTCTCTAGCCTCCGATCCAGGATTTTAGTCGATCAAGTTTGGGTTCCTGAATCTTCTCTTCTTCTTTTTGCTGGGATTTTTTTTCTCCCCCGAGCGTATGTTTTTTATTCAGTGGGAATGATTTTTTTTCACCCGTTTGTTTACTATGAAATCTTTTTTTTTTTTTTTCCCGGACGTTTTCTGGAATCCGATTTCCCCATTTGCTTTAGGGTAGTTTTTGGGATACTGCTTCCTTGCACTCTCCTACTGGAAATGCGGCCGCTATTCTGTTAGATCCTCAAAACGGTCCGAGAATCTCCGTTTTTCTTCCACTTCGTGATCTCTTTAAGATTCGCCCCGTCTTTTTCCCCTTCTTAGGCGTCTTATCCCCCCTCACACACGTCCGTACAAGTGCGGGCCCTCTCCCTTGTAAAGGCTTTTTGAGTCGCGAAATGTTACTTCAACCTGGCTTTTTCGTTTCTCTTTCAAATCACTTGCACTGTTTGCCCAAAATCTCTTCTTGTATCCCTCCTCCGTGTTTTTTGATCTATTGTGTTCACAAGGTTGCAGTGTTTGTTTAACGAGCACCCGCACCTTTGCCAGTCCCCCCTATTCCAACCGCCTTGAACCTTTCCCTCCTGCGCCGAACTTTGCGTGATTTTGGGTCACTTGGGGCGTTCCCCCCGTTCGAATAAGATTGGTCAAGCTGGCGTGACGCGTGGCCCTTTTCCGTCACGGTGACAGTTTGGCCCCAGTAGATGGTTCGGCTCCTTTTTTCGTTTCATTTTTTTCTTTTTTTTTTTTTGTACTTCCTCCCTTTTGCGAGGCATTTTGCCCCCCACCCTCCACCCGCAGTTAGCTCCCCCCCAACGAGCACCCACAACTACTTTTGACGCCCCCCCAACGAACAAGAATTTAATAGGTTCCCACCCTTAAGTGCCTTTCATTCCCACTTTTCCTACCTTCGCTCGATGCATCCCAACCCTTACGTCATGTACTTTTCCCCTTTTTTTAAGAAAGATTCGTTATTTCCTTCCAATTTATTCGTTAGTCCCATGCCTGTTGCGGTTTTTTCTTTTCCGGTGGACATCTTTTGAACCCTCAACCGAGATTCCCTTCCTCCCTCCACCCTCAGCTTTTCTTTCCCTCCCCTTTATTTTCCGTTGCACCACGAGCCACCCACCCCGTATTTTTGTTGCACGATTCTTTTTCCTTTCCCAACCTTCCCGTCAAAGCTCTGTTCGCATGCTTGCAGCCTATTTACCCACTTTCTAGGGGTTTTTCTTTCTGGGTGGGACTTTCTCCTCGTATTTTTGACGAGTGACTCTTCACCCTCTCGATGAGGGTCAGGTTACGCCTCTGTGCGCCAGCAGGCTTTTCCCTCAATTATCCCCCCATATCCGGCGTCTACTCCTGGGGTTGTGGCCAGCACTAGCTTACTTGAATTGCCTGTTTTTGAAGGGGCGGCTTTGCGTCCCACCACACACCCCTCCTAGCCCCGCGTGCTGGTCGCGTTTTTTTTTCTTCTTCATGGGATATTACCGCTTAATTCTCATGGGGTGTGGTTCGACGGACGGCATTAATCTTGTTCTGTTCACCCACAAAGGACGCCCCTTGTTCGCGCACTTTTTGAGTATTTTTCCTTAGCTCTTTCCCGCTGGCTGTTTCCCCTCCAAAAAAGTTACGCGGTTGCATTGTTTCTTGAGTTAATTCCGCGTAACTTTTCCCTTCCCAAAACGCGGCCGAGAATTTTTTTATGTTTTTCGGTACCTTTTTCAGCCCCCCTCTTGCCTTAATGAACGTTTTACCCTGAATGTCGAGCGTCCGTAACTCCCGTGTTCTCTTCCCTTGGCATGCATAGTCACCACGAAATTTTTTATCGACCAAGCCTGTTAGTTTTTGCCGTCCTTCCCCTCACCCCCGTCGTAATTTTTTCTCTCCCTCCGGTGGTGTACCCCCGCGTCGCGACTGTTAATAGGGAGCAATCAATGTGGTCGGCTTTAAACTTGTGATCAGGGTAAGTCTATCCTTTTCTATTTTCTTTTTCGCTCCACCGGGAAACCGGAGATCTTCTCATTCCTCCTCGACGTCCAGGCCCCCGATGGTGTTAGAGTGCCGAAATTGCCCTCCCCTCGGCCCTGCAATGCGGGCTTTTTCACAGAATATTTCCCCCCTCAGGAGGCCCAGTGACCGTTTGGGTTATTCCCATGCAGCCTCCCTTGTATTGCTGGCCGGTTCCTTCTGTTCTGCCACCTGCGAACCGTGAACACCGTGTGCCGTATGGATAATCTCCTTTTTTTCTTGCCCTTGTCTTTCTCCCCTCATTTCAGCCTTGAGTGTACGCTTTGTTTTGGCTGATTGTTCACTGTCTCTTTAGTCTTCTCCCGCTTTGACTTTCTTCTTTCATCTCCCACCCCACACACTTTTGCCTCTTTTTTGTCTTCGGGAATTTCTAGACTTTCTCGTGCTTTCCCCCTTATCCTACACCCGCCTTGGCAGACCTTTGTTCCCACCTTTCCTGCGTAATCGGCTTCGTTTGAAGTACCGTGTTTTTTTTTCGGCGCATCGTTTCCTTTGCTTTTTTTTTGTTGTCGATTGTTTTGTTTTTTCTCCTTAAAAGGCGTCCGCCGTTTTTTTCCCTCTTTTTTCCCTCCAGACCCCAAGTGACTCGCGGGTCCGATTGTCAAACGATTTGCTTTTTCAGCTCCGTCCCCCCTTTTTTTGCCCACGGGTTAAATCTCTCTCTAATCCTCCTTTTTTTCTTGAGTTACCCACTCTGTTGTCTAGCACTTCCTTTTCTCAATTGATGGTCCCCAGTTGGCACTTCTACCCGTTCTTCCTTTTTTGTATATTGAAGTGCCCATGCGCTCCATTTTCCGGAGCCCTTTTTTCGCGTCGTCTTTTTTTTTTTAGAACAATAAACGAGAACTTTACTGCTGTGCCTCAACGGAATTCTTTGCGTTTTCACCCCCTTTCTCTTTCGAAGCGCAGCGTTTCCTTCCTTTTCCCCTTTGAGGCCCCCCCCCTTTCTGTTTAGGAGGTGTTTATGTCCTCTTAAGTTCCAAGAACCGAGCAACTACTCCCTTAGCAAAAGAATGGCATGTGTTTTTTTTTCTTAATCCCAATCCCTTTTGAATGCACATTCTTTGAACACTCGCCATGACAGCGAACTTTTTTGATAAAAATGTCAGGGAGCGGGGATACTTTTATCCCCGTTCGCAGTCGGCCCGTCAGATGATCACTTTTTAGGTAGAACCGTGGCTTCAACTTCGCGTTTTTTTTCCCGGATTCCGCTCCTCGGTTCCAAGTCCTCCCAGTTGGCGGTTCCTTGGTACCTCAAACTTCCATTTCCTTTTTTTGGTAGTTCGATTTTGCGTAAAGGCCCGACCATTGCTCCCGGGGTTTCGATTCCTGGTCTTCTTTATACGTGACTTTTCCTTTTTCTGATTGAGTGAATTCGCGCTCTCCTGTTATCCTTTGTCTTAGCAACTCAACACAAACCGCATTTTCTTTCCCCGCCGTCCCCTCGTCCTCCCCGAAGCGCTCCTGCCTTGATCCATTCCTCGGTTTTTTTTCCTTTTCCCCCTTCCTATGGTCACCTGACGTTTTCTTTCGATGGCGGCTGGCCTTTCCGCGTTTTTCCGCTTAGGCGTCCTGGTGAAGTTTTTGGTGCCCTTGTTTGGTTATCTGTTTTCCCTAGTGATTTTTCCCGTACTACTTCTCCCTTTCTTACTCAAAGTTCAGTCCTCTCAGAGACATTTCCCTGTTTTTTTTCCCTTGGACCGTCCCTCCTCTGGCGATGTAATCCCTCCAGACACCCCGAGTGCACTTTTTTTTTTATGTGCACACCGGAGAAGCATGTCGTGCGTTGAATGTTCAGTTGCGATTTTTCGCCCCTCCTTTTGAGGAATTTTGGTTTCACCCTCCCCAGATTCGATTGCCGTCCGCGACCCCCCCCTCCGTCAGTTCTTACGATCAGCTTAGTTTCCCCCTCCTGACAGCGACGGGGTTGGTTTCCTCTCGGTTTTGTGTTGATTTTCCCAAGGCATTATGAAAATTGCCTCTCTTCCCCTTTCCTTGCTGTGTGCACACACGAGCCTGCGGACGTGCGCGGCTCTTATGCGGAGCTGGTTGGTTCCTTTCTTTTTTCTGAAGGCGCTATTCCCCCTTTCTTCCGGCGACCCAATCCTTTCTTCTACCATGATAGCAGACCCCCCTTGCCTTACCCGTACCACACACAACTCTCCTGACGACCTTCCAATCGTGCCCTTTCTTCGTTTGTACTTGAACTTTCCCCGCTCAACTTGCAGCCAAAATTCAGTGTGTTGGCCTCGGGTTGGTATCTGGTTTTCGGTACCTCAAAAGCTGGATTTTACAACTAGGCGTTCTTAAGTTTTGGGTTTTTGCATGTTTTTTGCCTAGTTTCCCCAACACGCGATTTCCTCGAAGTCAGGCATGTGTCTCCACGTTTCGGGCCCGTACCAATCTTTTCAATTGAATGGCTCTTCTCCTCCTTTTGAAATGGTGTTCTGCCTTTTCGCGTCTATGTTGTCGCTAAGTGAGTTATCGAAGTTTTTTCCTTTGGGCTACCTCTTAAACTTTCGTCTCTTTGTTGTGTTACCGCTACTTCTTTGGGCCTTTGTTCTTTCCTTTAGTGTTTATTGCCCATTCTATAGAAGGACTTAGGGAGTCCTATTTTCATTTTTTTTCTCTTTTTTCTCTCGACGACCCAAAAATGAGGTAGTCATCTTTGAGCACAACGGTCAACGGATTTGCCCCCCCGATTCTTTAACGCGCAGTAACTGGCTGTTGTCTTTTTTCTCAGCCTGGACCACGGCGTCCCGGTGAGCGCGAGCAATTTCATTCGTTCTTCTCGATAGTTCTTTTTTTTAGCGGCTCTTTTTTCACTCACTGTTTCCACCCCCCCTCTCTTTTACTAATAATCCGTGTTGATGAGATCTTTTTCTCACATTTTGAGCGTGCAGGTCTTACGGACTCCGTGTCCCACTTTACAAGTTATTTCCCCCCCGCGTCACCTCCCTTTTCAAATAGGCGCGCATTTGTAGTTCTGGGGCGTGGGAGCGTACCATAACGTGAATCATTTCCGTGGTCAAGATTTTTTTCCGCTAGGGCCCTCTTTCTTTCTTCGTTCGCTTTTTCCTCCTTTTTGTTCTGTTATTCTCTTTTTCCCCCCTCCTTTCCTGAGAATGGTTAATCCCCTCCGGTGCCCCCACCGAGATTTCTCCTAACACCCACACGAAGACACTTTTTTTTTATCAGTTAACACCCCATTTAACTGAACTTGATTTGCATGCCCCTGGATATCCAACTTCTCGTCGTTTAGAACCCCGCTTCTATAGATCGTCAACTTTTATCCCAATTCGGTACGGGCTTTATTCGTGCGACCCTGCCTGTTCTTTCGGCTTTCCCTTCCGATATGTGGACATTTTGTCCCCCTTCCTTCAGACCGCCTTAAGCTACCTTCAAAACAATCGTTTTTCTCCCAATCAAAAATCGTCTCTGTAACCTGATTCAACACTTCCTTTTGATTTTCGCTTGTTTTTCTTTTCCACCCCTTCCCGTCCCTTGCCTTCCCCCTTTAGCAGGTATTTTGGCCTGCGTCAAGAACCGTTATCGGTGTGCGATTTTGCGAAAGTTTCTACTCGTGTTTTTCCCTTGATACCGTTCGTTTCCCTCTACCCCCTTTAGGCAGATCGTTGGTTTTTGCTTTCAAGCAGCTCAGTCCAGATAGCCGCCGCGCTGTTGCTTTTTTTTTGACCGCCGCTACAAATTTTTCCCTTCACATTTTCAGGACTTTTCGTAACACCCTTCCTTCTACCAGAGTCTCGGGTCTCCTGATCGGTGAGGACGGATGGATCGTCCAGTCATAGAGATGGGGTTCTCTTGTGTAGGACGGCAATCGCTATTTTTTTCAAACCACCTTATCCCTTTCCCCTATCTCAATCGGAGTTTTTTCTTCGCCTTACAGCACTTGCCCAGAGTTTTGGTGGCAATTCCCAAAACAGTGTTTTTTTCGTTTCCGTGCGCGCTGAGTTTCCTCCCCGGATTGACTTCCATTAACTTTTTTCGAATCTTGTGAGTTCCCTGGTCTGAATTTTCCCTCTCTTCTGCCGACTTGTCCAGCTGTCGGTAGGGAACTCACAGGATCCCGCCGCCTCCTTTTCTGTCCGGCTATTCCCCCCACGGAAATTTTTTTTTTCTGCGACGAGCGTGCTTCCACGCATCGCTCCATTCCAAATGGGTTTCGTTCCCGCTCCAGGTGGTGTCCTCCTTTTTCTACAGATGGAATATGTTCATCCAGGTGTCGGCGTTAACCTTTTATTACCCCGTGTTCTTTTTCTGAAAGCCCTGCGTTTTGTTTTTTGTTTTTTCTTTTAAACGGATAAACGCTTTCGATAATTCCTCTCTCGGCCCGCCGTCCCGCTGTTTTTTTTCTCTAAAGACTCCCTCCTCACATCCCCCTCCTTTTTTGACGAACAGATCGCCGTTTCGAGGAAACCCGTGTCTTCTGTTCCAATGTTTTCCTTTCACTCTTATTTTCCCGCGGAGCGTCCTCGTGCCCCCCTCCACCTCGTGAACATTTTTTTTTTCCCTCAAGGCTAATTCTTTTTCTCTTAGCCGGTGGCTCGAGTCCCCGACTCTCAATTTAATTCTCCTCCCTTTTCGCGTGTCATTTGCTCCCCGTCATATTTTCTTTGTTTAGATTTATTTCTTTTCTTTCCAAACAACCCCCTCCTCCCCAGTATTGTTTTATGGATTCTTTGATAGAAGTTGTCTTGTGTTCCTTTTTTTCCCCACAAGCCTCCCAGGCAATTGCATGGGCAGGGGCAAGTCTTTGCAGCGTAAGTTTTGCGTGTCGCTTCAGAATTTGTCCGTGTTTTTTTTTTGGACTCTTTCCTTTGGCCCCCTTTTCTGTATTTTAGTCGTTTATTTTTTTTTTTTTTCATTTCCTCCAGTCGTCCCCTGCCCGGGTCTAAGTGGTGTAACATGCTTGGGAAATTAATCCGCTTGTATCGATTTGCAACCTTCTCCATACCTTTTTTCCCTTGTCGTCCTCACTCCCGTGGTCCCCCTTCCCCCCCCCTACGTTGTTGTTTTTTTGTCTCTATTAACATTGCGTCGTCACTGCCAGCCTAGCTTTTTCTCGGTTTTGACCACGAGGACCTTACTTCACTTTTTTTTCCTTTGCCCTCTTTTTGCTTTAGCGTTACAGTAGTCGCCCGTGTTTTTTTCTCCGGTGAAAACAATAAACGTCGTCCCTCCTCGCCAGCAATTGTTCCCAACCGATGAGCCTTTTTCCACCTTGAAATCTAACTGACCCGCGAATTAATGCCCCTTCCTTTCCCCCTCTTGGACTGGGAGGGCGGTTATGATATCGACTTCAAGAACCGAGACTCCCGATCCGCCTGCCAGCCCCTCCTTTAGGTGGTTTTTTGTTTTACTTCCACTTTAATTTTTTTTAAGCTAAACGGTTTTGTTGACCGCCCTCCCGCTAAAAGGGCGGGCATATACTGCCCGGAGAGTATTGAGTCGGGATATCGGATGTCTACTGTCGTATTCTTTTTTTGACCAGTTTTCTCGGTCACCCGTGGTCATCGTCGGCTTTTGGTTCCCTTCCCAGTGCTTCGTTGTTTTCATCTTTTCTGCGATTGGCAAAATAACTTCTTTCCTTGAGGTTCTATTTTCGTCCGCCCATTTTGCCGTTGCGTTTCTTTCTCCTCGTGAGCTTTCACGCGTTTTTTTTCCTCTTTTCAGCTGGCAGCCGTGTATCCTCCCCCCCCAGTCAAAAATCACCGCTGGCGGATTTTCATAAAGAAGTTAATCCCCGACCACCTTCCTCATTCGCGCTCGTTCACGCGGTTTATACACCCTTGAATATTTTTTCCTCCCCCACCCTTGCAGTTGTTTTTGGCCCCCTCTTTCTTTCCAGTAGCTAGGCCGTTTCCCTGTCAGTCGTTTTCGTGTTATATGCAGGCCTCAGAGGGTTCTTTCTGTTTCCTCGTTTTTACATCTGCTTTCCCAACCGATGGTGGACGAGGAAGAAAAAATCTATTTTCCCTCATTAGAGGTCTCTTTGTTGGTCCTCCATTCGCGGCGCTTAAAATCAGTCTTCTTCAAACCGGTTGCACTTTTTGGAGGTTTGTCTTTTTCGCCTGCCGGTCAATTCAGTTTTCTTAGTTAGCCTGGTTTTTTTTTTTTTTTCCCCCGACCCAAATGCTTCTTTCTTCCTCTCCCCACCACACCCATCGTAGTTCGCTGTAAGTCCTGCCTGAACCCGCGACCGCGACGTTTTTTCGGCATGTCGTTGTTTTTGGCCGTTCCCTTTTTCCCTTCTGACTTTTTTTACACATTTTTTCCCCCCAACACGATTCTCGGCGCGGCCGTCGCTGCGATCTTGACTTCTTCCTTGATTGCCCGCCGCCCCCGGCGAGCGCGTCGATTCGTATATCGTTAGTCCTTTGAGTCCCCCTCGCGACATTTTTCCTTTTTTTATAGCAGACCACCTTTCCTAAATTGAACCCCTCTTTTACATCTGGTCTTGACGAATTGCAAATCCTGCACTCTTTTTTTTGTTCCTTGTCATTTCCAGTAAATTCTTTGGCAGGAAACCGTACGATTGTTGGTCGCTTTTTGCCCTTCTGAACGATGTTGCGGTACATCGAAAAAGCTCTTTTTTTAAGTATGTGAAGGTTGCACACTTTCCCCTTTAGTCCTCTTCTCCCGCAGCCATTATGTTTTTCCACGACCAAGTTTCTGTCCCCGTACTTCATTTTTTCTCAGTTGGAAGGCTATTTTTTTTCTTTATTTCTTTGAACTGGTGTTCTATCACTTCGAGCTCTGTTGGATTCTCCATTTTGGGACGAATCGCCTGTGTCCCTTTCAATTCTTGTCTTAGTGTGTTTGTTTTTTTTTCCTTATAAAGGGTTTCTCGTTTTTTTGGTTATTTTCCCCCCTTATAGCACTGTTCATTTTTTATTTGTTAGCTACCTTCCCCTTGAGACAATATTGAAAAGGTCACTGTTTTTTCCTCTGCGTTTAACGCGCAGTCTTTCCCACTTGATGATCTGGTTTTCTTTTACAACTTCCAACTTGCTTCTTCCTTGGTCCCTCCCTCCGCGTTTCAAGGTCTCCCTTTGTCTGCTTTGAAAGTTTCTAACCGTCGGCGAAGTTTTTGTTATTCCTCCTTTCTTTTGAAC
>Ga0179593_1248780_pt1 | contig 15279 bp, 9 predicted proteins | sample CZODoug2_1_08_16_FD_185931 | JGI IMG/M metagenome (GOLD analysis project Ga0179593, IMG submission 185931) | Vadose zone soil fungal communities from Angelo Coast Range Reserve, California, USA - CZODoug2_1_08_16fungal (PacBio error correction) | ecosystem: Environmental > Terrestrial > Soil >... | reverse complement strand
TAAGATTTGCAACAACAAGACCACCCCCCTAAATGTTTTGTTCTGTCTCTCCTGATCAAAACACCCCCAGAGTTCTCTCTTTTCTCTCTATATCGTCATTTCTTCGTTCTCGCTCATTCGCCAATTCCAGTTCATCCGAACATGTTTTCGTACATCCCCGATTAAATACACGGTCTCCCTTGCATTCTCCTCATACTCCTTCATCGAAGTCCGCTCTTCCTCTTTCTGATCCTATGCGGTCCTTTCTGACATTGGAATTTCCCATGACAGCTTCTCTCCTGTTTCTCCGCAACCCTTTTTTTGCATAGCCTCGGCCCCCATTGACTTTTCCCATAAGCATATAAGACGTCTTCCAGCAACGAGCAGTTCCCCCTTTGATCTCTTTACATTCGTCGTATCGCCATAGCCCCCCCCCCAAGACCCCTCCTGCGAGACCCCCGTTCAGCCTATTGCGTGCTTTAGTTCAACCCCACACAAGACCTATCCCCAATTAATATCGCCGCTTCGCCCCCGAGGTCAAGTAGATTTCATCTCGTCAGTCTAAAGTTTTCAACAAGCTCAGGACTACTTCTCTTCTTTTCGTTTTATAAGCTCGTACCTTGTATCATTTTCGAATATCGAGACTCTTCCCACTGTATGTCCGAGTCCTGCCACTCTTTTCTCGTATTGGTGCTGTCCTCTTTGCGCAAATCTATGCTGGACCAAGCCCCCCCCACGGTGCGCCTTCAAGCCGAAGCCTTTTGTTCATTTCGATTTAGGAGGTGTCGGGTCCTGGTTTCCCCTCATGTTCTCGGGAGCTCCGTTGTAACGAGAGTGGAGATCCCCTTTCCCGCATCCCGACCAGGTTCCAGTTAGAGCGATGAGCTGCCACCGATGGACATCGAGATATTTTTGCCTTCTACCCCTGTTTACGAGACCGACCCATACCTTGCGACGGTGCTTAATGCTCGAGCGCCCTTTATCAGCTTTAATCACGCTCGAGACTATGTGCGCCTATAGCAGACTTCTCTCTTCCCCTCCCTGTGATCAAAAGTTTAGTAGGGGCTCCGTCAGCATGATCAATACGGTCTCGGTCCGCAAGATCTTTTTCTTAGGGACTCGGTGACTGGCTTGTCACGGCTTTATTCCTACTCCTTCAGGTCTTTCGGATTTGACGCCTACCCCCCCTCACGGATCCGTGAAGCCTTAATTGTATCTGAGTCTGCTCTGTACTGAACTAAGCGCATCGCGGCCCTATTTTCACCCACACCGGTGAACCTCGACCTTTTCCTGGAATTTTCTGTCATGCACCTTGGTTATCCATGGCATGTGTAGGTCCAATTGTGAGGAGCCCGGAGTGCTTGGTAATTGATGAAATACGTTTTTAGAGGCTACAATGATATATCGGACGTCTGAGTGATAAGCTCCGCGACACCGGCCGGTACGTCGAACCTACGACGTCCATTCTCCGTAGGCCCGTGCGGGGCACGGATGACAAATCAGAACTGCGACGTTAGTGCCGTCCTCACTTGTACTTCCTTTCGACGACAAATCAACCATCTAGACCCCATCCTACTGTTATGTGCGTCCCCAATCTCGCTGCCGGATTCGTTCGTTCGCACATTAAAGCCGAGTCCCCCCCAGTATCGTTCTGAAATAATACAGTATCTCGTCCTCAGATTCCCGTACGTTTAGGTATTAACGAAGCCAAAATTTCATTTCCTGTTGCAGACGCTCGCATAGCTTATCACAGATGCGTTCCTAGGAATGCACTTCCTTAGACTGCCTAAACATTTCGTTGCACTCTGCTCCTCCTTTCTCATGAATCCCCTGATGTGGCTAACGTTCAAGACATCATTGTGTCTCCTACTGTCGTCATGCCATGTAACGGGTTTTAGCCGAAATGTTGCAGTATTGCACCGCTCTATTTAACCTGGGATCTCCGACCTACCTCTGAGGGTCGAGAGGTATACGCAATGCGGATATTGCAGTCCGCCGGATATCAGGTAGATGTCAGATCTTACGAGAGGTATCAACGAGGGGTAAACGAAGGTCCTCTTCGCTTTATAATTCTCTTTTTCCAGGATAAGAGCTCAATCTATTTTGATCTCACATATTTGAGTCCCTCAGGCACGGTTTTGACATTCACGACAGTTTAGGTTGAGTGTCCTTCGATCTCATTCGCTTGTCCGCACTTTTTCCTATCTCACTAGTATTTCTATGACGGTCAGCGTTTATCCCATTACACCTCTCCTTCACTCCTACGTAGCTCCCCTGCCCCTTCGCTCCCCCTCCCCCCCCCCCCCCCCAATTCCCTTCCCACAAACTCTCCCCTGAATCGTGAAATATATTTCGACTCCCGACCCTCCGGCATCACGAACTACTCCCCCGAACGATTTTTCGGATGCTATTCGCCTCAAACGCGTACTTGATGACCCAGAGAGCATGGCCGTACTTTCGCACTCTCAGAATTTCAAACTTTCTCTTTTCACTAGGCATATATTTCTCGTTTACTACATGAGCACTCTCCCTTGTTTGACGATCGTCACCGGTATTAGAAAACCATTACTCTGCTCCTTTCACCCTTTTCTAGAAGACTCCCTAAGTTTTCATGTTTTACTCGGAATAAGTCTCCCTCCACTGCCAGCTCTTTTTTTCCCGGATTTAAAGTCACATTTGCCCAGTTCTCTGGCGTTTTTCCCGTGCCAAGCTCCTATCCTTGGAGGCATTGGTACTTTTTCAGATTCTTCCCCTTAGGATATAATAGTCCCCAACCCTATTCTCCTATCAAATCCTAGAGCTCTCGGTCCCCCGCCCACTCCGTTTCAAGCCAGTCGGTTCTCCAAAAACAAGAGAGGATTTCCGTCTCGTCCCCCCCCTATAAGCACTTGTCGAGGAGCCTGTAGTTTTCCCCCAACCTCATATTTCTGGAATGCGCCCTCCGATATTTCCCTTTTGGCGTTCATCCGTTGAATTCTTGCAGTTGAGGTCCCGATCCCTCACCCCATTGGTCTTATTACCCATATCGTTGTTTTTTTTTCTGAGATTTACCCCCCTTTCGCGTTTAGTCTTCCAGGATTCGCACTCCCCAATCCAATGCTTGATGAACGTCCTTCCAATGAAGAATCGAAGGGAGCCCGCTTCGTTTCAGTTTGTAGACGCTCCTGAGTCACGGACTTATGCGTTATCCAGCGATCTTAGGTGACTGAAATCTTTTTTTTTTCCCTTTCACCGGACGTTGGTTTCGGTTTTTTGCGGAAATTACTCGTATTTATTTTCTTTCGCGGACCCCCGGCTTTCTCTGATTTCTTTTACTTTTTTTTACTCTTCCTTTATACTTTCACTTTATTGACTGCAGCCCCCTGTAGCACCGATATTTGCCCAAAGGTCAGTGCCAACTCCCGGTTGACGGGGACGTTTCAGACATCCTGTCGTACCGAAGCTCCTATTTTCCTCGCCATTGGCGCCTGTCTGTGATGTTTCTTCGTTGAAGGATCTGCTACGCAGTGTTCCCCCGCGTCGTTCTGATTCTCGCGCCTTTTCCTGAAGTCCGTTTTAGTAAATTCATATTGAGAGTGTATGACAAGTGTTCTCTTGTCGTCTGGCTTTTACCTCGGCGCCCCGTTTCTCTCTCGCCGTTAGTTTTGCCATCCCTTGCCTATCGGTTTTCCCAGACACGTCGCCCACTAATATCTAACCGGTGTAAATTAACTAACGGTTGCTGTCTTATTTGCGAGTGCTCGTCGCTCTAAAATCGTTTTAGTGTAAGTGAAGAGCGACATAGTTATCCCCATTGGGCGGGTTAGAGCTGGATGATGTGGTGTGCCTGTATTTTGAGCTTAAAGCAGGCAGGCTTTTCGCTAGGCCTTCTTTTTTCCCCCCTCACGTGTTACACTTCTAGTGTCGTGCTAAACCTCCATTATTTTCGATTCGGCTCTGGGCTTAATGTGTCGGGCTAGTAGCTAATAAGGATTGTTAGCGACGACAAGGGCGTCTTAGTATTTCTCCGCGTCGTCGAGTAAACCGAACCCTCTCTGTATCCCTACTTTTCACTGGAGCGTTTGGTTAGAGGACCCGATACAGTAGGTGAAGAGGTGTCGTCTTGAAGTTTTTCTTTCTGAATGTCAGTGGTCTTAGCTTCGACGTAACAGCTGGAATTTATGAGATCGAGGAGTCCTACCGGACGGCCTCTCTCCGCCTATGCTAGGTACTTTTTGCTCGTTTGCCTTACGTCTCCCGCCCTAGTGGGCGTGCCTCCTCGGTTGCGACCGCCCTCTGATCTCCTCGCTCTCCTATTGCAAAGGTTCGGTACATACGTGTCAGAACCTAAGTGATTCGTGGGCGCGGACGGGGTAGTTTGATAAAACTCCCCTCCCTTCCCCCTCGCGAGTTTTAAATAGTCGCTAGAAAAATGGAGACCCTTCCCGCTGAAATTATTTATATATTAAAGACCAGCCTCCCAGCATGAATAGTACTTTTCCCCTAAATATCCGACATTGTCCTCTCTCGAGAGGACCACCGCTTTTTTCTAATTTGAGGCTCCAATGCAGAGTGGCAGGTCAGCGAGAGTCAATCGTGATGGCGCAAGATTCCAACTCGTCAGTCCGATCCTATCGCGGGCGCCGAAAGTCGACGAGCATTAGCTATTCCGCATGGATGTCTTCACTATCCACATTGCAGCTCATTTTTCGGCACGTGATCCTGCTAAATGCTTTTGGGTTTATTCTACTCGTTATACCCTTAGTCTCTGGAGGGACGGGCTGTAGATTGAGTATGTCCCAGCCGGCCTTCTTCTCTCTCGATGTGGATTCCTCTAACGTTATGATAGAGACAGTATTTCTGGAAGGTGTTTCCTTTGTCCGGCGGTTATTGGCTCAGAGTGGAGACTTCATAGGAGAAAATGATTTTTCAGTCTCAAATTGCGCCTTTTCTCTTTTCGAAGAAGGTTGATGTTCTTACTTGACCACGTGACAATTGCTTCTTTTTGACCTTCATCGGATCAAGTGCGTTTGACTCCGCCGCCCCATTTTTGAGGTCCCCCTATCGCCATTTTTTTTCAAGTTCAGTCGTAACCCAGTTTTGAAGTCTCCGGAATCTACTTTCCGAAGGAGCGTTTTCCTTTAGGATGTCTATTCTGAATCCTTTCGTTTTTTTGCTCAGTATTGCATCTCGAATTAAAATAACCCGGATGCTTCCTAGTCCAAAGGACCCTACCACTCCCAGACGATTCGTCACTCTGAGTCCCCGCGTAACTCTTTGGCGCGGTAGGAGATCGCTGCGTTGTTTCAAGTTCACAGCTGGTGAGGTTCGAATACTTCCAGTTTCTGTAATGAGTAACCCCTAAAGCATAGAGTGGCGCCTTTCTCTGACTGATGTCCTTTGTATTCTCCTGAGTGCCCCTTTTCCTCGCAGTTTGTCCTTAATTGGGCTCCTGTGGTGTTTTGTGTTTCTTGGATATCTGTTTGTGGATTCAGTTGACGCTACATCCTCTTCGATCGCGCATTTTTGCCTTTTGGCTACTACTTCGCTAGACGTTAGTGCTGCGGGGGTCAACTCGTCGCTTACAGGAATCGTACTGATCGTCGAGGAGCTTTTATTTTCTCGCAACGAGACTTCTTCGCGTCACTGCTACTGAGGATGAATGTTAGTCTCACCGCTGTCTCCCTCATCATAGAGTCCCTCTTCCTTTTTTTTTCTCCCAACTTTCTTCTTTGTATCCACGAAAGGATTTGAGTCAGTAGTTGTCTTTGTGATTGCGTTGTATCCAAGACATGAGTTTCTGTGCTTTTATGAGATTCGCCAAGCAGTTCTCACTTTTTTTGTATTCATTCGCGATGTCGCCTTAGATTTCCCCCGACCGGTGTTCTGTTTCAGTGGATCCGGCCCTAGAAATAGTAGGAATATCCCGACTTTCTTTTATTCAGTCGTGCGGTGTACCGTTACTTATGACTGATTATTAGAGGCTGTATTAGTGCGTATCCACCTCCTCTGCGAGAAGTTTGCGGTTGACCGTTCATCAGTATCTACCCCAATTCTCTTATCTCGTCTCATCTCGGTAGTTTTATTCTACTTGTTAGTGAATAACTGACAGCAAAGTTGTTGAGTGTTCATTTTTGTTCGCTCCCATCCATTGACGTGATGTACGACTTACGCTCAATTCAAGGCGGCTCGTTCCAGGGTTCCTCCTTTTTCGCGATCGCCTTATAAGCGCGATTTTGCGAGCCTTCGAGAGCGCCCTTTCATTACCCTATGTACGGGATCCGTGCCCGGCTTGTTTTTGTCTTGTGGCGCCCTTTTTTGTAATAAACTTTGCCGCTCTACTACGGCCCACCTGACTCCCCGCCTGCTCCCTTATGTCCTGAAGGGTTTTGTTCTTCCTGCGTCTAGACGAAAAACATTTATTTCCTTGTGTGTTTCTACAATCCCCCCTCTCTTTCCTCCTTTCTTCCTTTTTTTTTTGAGACTTCTTTTCCGACCCTTACAAGTAAAACTACCTTTTTTTCGCCCTCGTTCGTCCCCCCCCCAAGCCCTTATTGACCTTTTGATATCGTTCATTTTTAGACTCCTATAGTTCCTTTTCCCCCCTCCCTTCGACAGAACCATTCGTCTCAGCCCCGAGAAAATCTTTTTTCAGAACTGGGGGTCATGATATTTCCGTCCTAGAGAGAGCTGAGTGCCCTTCCTGTCCCTCGCTTAGTCTGACCAGGGAAGTACTTTCCTGATTCGAGACGTCTCCCCCCCGGAGTTTTACACCCATTTATGAGGGCTCTTTTTTACGACTTATGAGGCCCCAGTAACGAAGGCTCCCCTCCGGCTTTGCCGCGCGCCTTCTTCTGGTTATCGGGCAAACTCCTCCTCGGGAGAGACTTCCCAGTTAGCATATTTGCATTTCCCTACCCCCACCCCTGGACGCTCCCAAATAATCCCTATGATGCGTCCCCTTTTTTCTTATCCTTTTGCCCCTGGATAGGTTCTCTAACCTCTCGACGACTCCGATTTCGATATAGCTTCGCGTCAGTCTACATTAGACGTCGACGAGCCTGACCCCTTTCTGGCGGTACTCCCACACCTAGAATAACCTTGTTTTTAAGAGCCTGTCTCCTCTAGAATCCCTAATGCTGTGAACCACCAAGGTGCTACTCACCGTGAGGCTCCTCGACCCCGCCTTTCCTTCGAGCTTTCTTCTGTTCTGTTTGCTACTAGAATATGTTGATCTCAGTCGACCAACAAGCGGAGCGATGCCTTCTCAATACCCGCCCTTAGGCCGCTGACTTTCATTTCTCCCCGCCCCCGATTTCCTCCAGTGTGAGAGCTCGTGCTCCTTTTATCAAGGTTGACTGGATCGGAATTGCCCCATTGTCAACCTCACTAACAATTATCCCCCCTTCTCGCTTTCTCTTTATAGAACGGCTCCCCCCCTCAAAAAGTTGAAACCACGACATTAGGGAAGATGTCTACCTCTTGCGCCAGACTCCGATTCTCAGAGGACCCCTAAGCACGTCCCGAATCCTTTTTAAGGTTTTTTCCATTACCCGTCTCCCCGATAACAGTACACCCCCCTTTCACATACGTTCGACGCCAACTTTCTGAAAGCGCGACCAGATCCATGAGTTTTCTCTCCTTAGCCACGATCCCAAAAGCACTACCCAAATCTAGAAGGACCCAGCCCCCATGTAGTGTTTCTGAGGTGAGCGATGTGTTCTCGCACTTTTCTATCCTCATCCTCTGAAGGAGGGACCCCTACTAGCATCTATTAGGTTCTCTTTTCTATTATCTGGAGGGACCCCGCGTACTCGCGATCTTCGGAAAATCCCGTGATTAGGGACCCTCCTGCCATGGCCGCTCGTCCCTCGGCAGGCTCGACAGCTGATTTTTTTTTCCTTCAGCACCGTCATCTTCATTTCTTCTTCGTTTTTCTCCTTCTTCTGCGGTCGGCCATATCTGGTTTTTTCGCGGCGATTTCGATGTTTCGTGTATCACTCAATCCCGTCGACGAAGCAGTAGCTTCCTTCCCCCCCCCGCTCCTGGCGCGATGAAACCAAAAATGACGACACCCAGGCCGACTAAGCGAGCAGACTGGGACCCGCCCCTTTTTCTTTTCCCGAACCCGCTGGAAATTGTTTGTTGCCCCCCCCCGCTTCACAAGTGATGCTCGGTAGTTTTCCTCCGCTTTGCTTTGCCCCCTCGCTTCAGACCCGTTCCATGTTCACGGCGTCTCCTAAATGAGCGGAATTCAACTTGGGGGGGACCTCCTCCCAAGTTATAGACAATCCCCAAATCTGCTTCTACACTTTCCAGCCCTTGTTTTACGAGGTGATGGCGCCCCTCCGAGCACGAACCCGATTCTTCCCGTCCCTTTCAAGTCTTTTTTCCGTGCCCATGCAACTCCTCACCCCCCTCGCTGTAATTTTTCACAGAGCTTTATGATAATTTACCTCTTATAATGAGACAGTTCTAGTTCAGTCTCTATTTCCTTCTTCACCGAAATTGCTGTGAACCCCCCCCCAACCAGTTTCTAACGAGCTCTTACCCTAATCCTTTCTGTCTACCGTCATTCGTTTCCCACATCGCAGGAGTTTCTTGATTCTTTCCCCCCCATGGTCGTTCCACTATCATTTTTCTTGTTGACCCCGGCATAGATGCCCCTTTAATAAGTTATGGGGCTCATCATACCTTTTCATCTCCTCCTTTGTGTTGTTCTCTCTCTCCCCCCCTTTCGATTCCCGGCTTTCCTCATCCCCCACCCCCGTCGTACGAAGTCCGACAACTGAAGCCGTCCTAGTCCCATTACCGTCCTGAGTTTTTTTTTTTTATTTTTTTTATGATCTCGCCCCTGGACTTTACGAGCGTACTCCTAACTCCGAGGTTTCCCCTGATCAATTCCCCTTTCTTTCAGACGTCGGTTGGGTACCCTTTTAGCGTGATCGGAGATGCGTTTCCTCATAATGATCTTGTTTTCCCTCGTGAATTTTCCTCTGCCGCCAATGACCCTCTTGGGGTGATTACCGGACAAGTCCTCCGGTGCGGGTCGTTCAGTGCTTTCTAATTGTCGGACGCTCTCCATTTTTAGAACATTGTCCCCCAGTCACTGCGATATTGGTGGGTTTCCTTGGGTGAAGCTTTTTTCTTTCGAGTATTGTTACCTTTTGAGTATTTTCTTTGAGCCTCTCAGGGTCGTCTTAAATATCACAATATGGCAGTGGTCTCCCCTCTACGGTTCTGTTCCGGCGAATAATGTTCCCGCTTCCTAGACTGACTCTTCGTTTTGCCCTAGGCGAGAGACATCCTCCCTCCGCTTCGTTCCCAAAGGCGGTAGTCTTAGCTCCCCTGGTTTCTCGACTAACTGTAATGTGTTCTGAGAGTTTTTCTCCCCTCTCTGAAAGGGTCTTGGGTCCGGCGATCCCTTAGCTTCGTTTGGCTAGTTCCCATTTTCCTCCCCCCCTATGCTTTAATGAGGCGTTCGGCACCCCCTATATGGACGAACCGATTATTCAGATAGAGCACTCTACATATCCCAGCATGCGATACCCCTTTCCCAGAGAGATGATGACTTTCTTTCTTTTTTCGAGAATTCATTCTTGAGGAAGCACCGGAACCGGATTTACACCTCTCGAGGAACTTAGTCCAGTCGGTCGTGACGCAAACCCCCCCCACTTGCCATCGTTCTGCCTTATCTTGCAATCCTCTTCACGGACCCCCTTCCGCGGGCTCCCCTTTCTTAAGCCAGCTTCTCGTCCCTCTTCAGAAACAGCTCACTTACCGTCGACGATTCATCGGCCGGGCTTACTTTTCTAATTTATCCTCTTTTAGGTGCCCTGTTTTCTATATTCTTCCTATTGGCTATTGCGCTTGCATGTTTACGAGTTTTCAGTTCCTCGCCTGAGAAAACTTTTTTCCTCGAGTTTTTTCATCTGAATTTTCAAGTGCTGCCTATAGTAAGTCTCGCGAAGGCCCTTTTCTTATTGTAGTGTTACATCTTGATGCTTCTTCTGTAAGATGTTTTTAACTTTCAGTTCCGTCACCATGGGGGGTTTTACCCACCTTCTTTAATTTCTTGAGCATGAGCCTTTAAATTTTTCGACGTCGTTCCCGCCGTTTGAAATTTGTTTGAGTATTTCTTTTTGCCGTTTTTATCCACTTTGATCCACCCCGGTACGAGTCCGGCATTCTCCTCCTTTCAACTTGATTGTAAAAATCTAGCCCAATCTAGTGATAACAGTCCACTCGGTTCGAAACACCCCTTTACCAGCTTTGCAGCGATCGTAAGTTGGGCGAATGTGAGGTTTCGGTTATGTTTACTGTTTGCACTTCCCGTGAGCCGTCCTTAGTCCAGAAATATCGTTTCGTCGTAGTCACACATTGACCTGAATCCCCCTCTTTGGCCCCTTTGCTGTCCCCCCCTTTGGATCTTTTTGCTTCCACTTGGTTTTCTTTTCCCCTCCATTCTGTCCTGATCCCATTTCCGAAGGTAGCGCCTCTGTTAATTCGCCGCGTTTTGGTTGGGTATCCGATTGCCCGTTACCTACTCAGGCCCGCCTAGTGTCCCTCGAATCTGTTTTTTTCCCCCGTTTCTCTTTAAAATTTTCCCTCTGCTGCGTTTTCCGACCTTTTCAGCTTCGAGACTTTTTGACCAGGGGTTTTCTTCTAGAGTCTACTTTGATCGACTTTGTGGAGGTAGTCTCGACTGTTGTTTCTCCTTTTCCGATACCCTCCGGGATTTTGAGGCGGAGCTCGCCGACCTTTTTTGTTTCTCATTTAAAAGCGTCTCGAGCTATTCCGGCCTTGTTTTCTCCACCACTTGGCTTTTTACCGTCTCTAGTGGCTCTTCATTCTTTCTCATTTGCGCAATTCTCCTTAACTCGCATTCTTTCTTTCGTTTGCAGGATAGATGCGAAAGATTCCCGATGTTTTTGATTTCTCGTTAGGTGCGCCCATTTTTCCAGAATGCACTCATGCTTTCTTTTATTGATTTATTCCTCCTATGTCTTCTTTACCCCCCCTCTCATGACTTTGACTTGTTCTTAGAGCCGACACATTCTTTTTATTTTGATGGCTAAGTCTGACTATTTATCCATGGTGTTTCCCCCCGTAGCACACAAAGTCCCACCCCCCAATAAAACTTTCGTATTCCCCCCCCCCCCCCCACCTTTCCTCTCTTCCTCTCTTGGATTTAGCCTTTCAAGTCGCTTCTACTCCCGGAATCGTTCCCCCTTACCCCCCCCGCGCCCTTTCCCCATTCCTTTCTATTTCTGAATCTCCTTCCTCACTGCCTTTTATCTATTGTCCCCGTCTCGAAGCCTCTCCGGCGTCCTCTTTTTATTTAGGATTTCCCCGGGTCCCAGTTACTTGAATCCCTGGCTAGCTTGACCCCCATTTTTTTTACCCCCATACTCCCTGCCTGCATTCAGTTTACCTTTATAGAAGATGTCCCGGACCACCTGTCCTTACTGATACGATTGGTGATCACAGGACTTTGCAGCCTGAACCACACGAAAAATTCTCAACGCTCTCCGCGAATGTTAAATAAACACCCACTGACATCACACCAAATCCTCTCTATCCTTCTCTTCGACGCGCAATTTGATTTTTCCTTCGAGTTTTTTGCTCTTCCAGAGTCTTCCCGACTTTAGAATCAATCGAGTCTCCACTTTCCCCTTAAAGAGACTAGATTTAAAGGATAGTGGCAGTGTACCAAACAAGGTATCACGTTTGAAAGAGTCTTGTATTTCCCAGATATATTTTTCCCTTACAGAACCCCCTGTAGAACCTCAAGCTCCGGTACTAGCCTTCTGGCCGATATTAGGAGTTTTTGTGTCCGCCTGACTATTTACAGCCCTTAGTGGCCATTCGCGCCACCGCGCGTCATCCTCCATACAGACCCCCTGTCGTCGTCATTAACACCGCGCAAAGGTCTCTTATTTCCGATTCTGCGCCCGTTTCTTCGGTAGCTACTTCTTACCCATAAATGTTCTTAGTGGAGATGCTTGCACCTATGCAGTGCTCACTTCTTACTTCAACCGGATTTCCCCCCTTTTTTGAAGCGTCTTTACTGCGTGTCCGCACCTTTTCCACAACCCCCAGGTGAAAACCCCCTCACCCATTATTATGATCATTCTCCCTCCAGGTCAGACGCGCCTAACACTACTCCGACCGTGCCCTCCATCTTCATGCGTAATCACTTTGAAGCCTCTGCTAACAACACGCGTTCAAGCACGGCTCGAAAAGCCTTGAATCTTCCATTCTATCCCAGAGCTCTCCCTAGCCCGCTCTCTTTCGAAATTTTCCCCTTACCAATGATAGAAGTGAATTCCAACTTGCGTCTCTCTGTTTTTTCCCCTCCTTTATCAGTACGATCGTATTTTTCCAGGCGTTGCGAGCTCCATCTATGCTGTATTTGAAATAGGATCCCCCACCTTGCCCGGTAAGTCCTGTGCACCCCCCGTTTAGTAGTGCTCGCGCCCCTGCGCGATCGCTTTGATTCAGATGTCCCTCCGTTATGGTTGCGCACTTTAGATTCCCTGCGGGTTTTGATGATTCGCAGGTTGCGCTCTTTTTTACGTCGAGACCTCTCCCCAGCGATTTCCGGTCTATAGCCTACCCTGAGGTACTCCCAGACTAATCCTAGAGCTCACGGCAATCCCTCCGACAGACACAACCTCTTTTTCACGGGTCCTGGACTATCTTTTCTTCTCCCCCTCTACCTGGTTTCCCGCGGCGTTTCCCGCTCAAAGAGCCGGATTTTACGCGCAACAACGCTTGTTTCCCGCCAAGGTCTTCTCCCCGGTTTTTTTGTATCATTCCTTCTTAAGCTCCGCACCCCCTTTCTCTATGGCCCTTGTTCGACTCCGGTTGTGCCCAAAATTGTTACGCTTTTTCAACCTGGTTCAATCAACACTCCCCTCCTTTTTTATTATTCCCAATTGAGAGAGTATTCCCTGACCTGTGCTTACCATTTAGGCCGCACTTTTTCTGTAAATACCCAGGATTGACCGGCCACTTTTTATTGGTCCTGTTAAAGCCTCCTATTAATTGTTTGCCTTCTCAGATGAAGTTTTTCGACCATCCTTTTATCTGTAACCTTATCGTAAGAGTTTCAATGATTTAGCAACCTCCTGACAGACACTTGTGGTTGAGCTTCCCCAAACATTAGAGGCCTCCCGTAAGCAGATACGCCCCTCATATAATTTGTACGACTTAAATCTCTTTCTACAAAAATCCCGGAAGACACTGAGCGCTTTTTCCCTTTATGATTAATACCGATCCCCTTTTTTAGGTGCTACGTATCCAGCCAGATCAATGGTTTTTTCATCTCATTTTTTTAAATTTGTTTTTTTTTTTCTATGCCAACTTTTTTTAGCGGTTCTTTTAAATTCAGAAAATAAACCATGCTGTTGCTTAACCTACAAGGGTCCTCTAGTTTCCCCCCATTAAAGTATCGCGAGTTCTTTTCTTACCCCAGCTCTTAATAGTCCCCAAGCTATATCTTTTAGTTTTATTTTTCGTTCATGTTTGCTTGTGTAGTGATCTCTTCAACATCCGGTCCCAGCGTTGTTGTTTTCGTCAAGACCCTAATTGGTTTCGTAGTCCTTTTTTTTCGGTTTCGATCTTAATGCATATCCGCCCATAGAATTCAGTCAGATTTCGAAGAAAGCAAGCCCCCCTCTTAGGATTTTAAACTTCTGAACACTTTCGCCAGGGATCTCTTAAGTTCGATCGGTTTCCTTTTACGGCTCATTGGCGCTACTTTGAGTAACCAATGTTGAAGTCTGCGGGCCTTTGGTTTGAGTCTGTTAGCTTCTCATTGAGGCGATCCACAAGTTTTTTTCCCACACAATTGTCAGCCTTTTTCCTCCCCATCTCACACTGGCAGTTATTATGAACTTCCCGGAATTTCTTCTCAGACAATTTACAATACCCTCTGACATAGGCCCTCCCGTTTTGGCTCGTTCCGTGAAATCGTTTTTTCGCTTGACCCTCACGTCTGTATTTTCCAGTCTTCGTCCTAGTCCCTGCGTTTCTCGGTAGAGTCCCTTCTTCCGTCGGCCAGCTTTTTTTGCGGCGGAGCCTCCTCTAGTCTCGGTTATTTTTGATCGAAGTCACCTTATTGAGAATCGAGTTAGGAACCCAAGACGCCTTCTAAGAACGATCCTCTTCTACTTTTTTCCTCATCGCTGAGAATAATTTGCCCCATCGCCACGGATAGGTCCTGAATATGTCTCTCAAATAGCAGTCCCCCCAGTCCCTTCGGCCAGCCGTTTTTTTTCCCTCCTCTTCCCTTCTGTGTTCATTCACACCCCATAGACTCGTACATCTGTATGCGACGCTGACTATCCAGCATGCTCGATCTTCCCCGCTTTCTCCTCTAACCCTTCGATCGTAGAACTGTCTGGCCAGATACTCCACTATCCACAATTTTTCGGAAAAGTCCCCTTCATTTGATGTTTGGTTCTCTCTGACCCCACCTGGATTAGTTTCCTAGTCTCTTTAAGCGGCCCGCGTGGCAGGCGATTGCTCCTTCTCGGTTTGACTGTTTGATGCGGCCGTGTATTCCAGTGTCTCTGCCGCGAAGTCAGGCTTGCCGGGTTGCGAGTGTAGTCGGTGTCTTTTTGCATTCATCAGCGTCCCCCCCCCGCACTCTGGTTTTTCGGGTCATGTGTTTTGGGGGTGGGGCATAGGTTCTTTCTAGACCCCCTCTAAGGCGATAGTGATTATTGATTGAGTTCGTATTTTGTGGTTCATAAGGACCTTATTTAGGTCTCCCAATTCCCTCTTCATTTCCCTGTGCCGTCCTTCTTGCATCACTCGTCTCTTTAATCCTCTTCTACTTGCCCTTTCTTTGCTTATATTCAGGATGCTCAAGGTTTGATTGCTGTACTTTAATTGCACTCTAGGTCTGAGAGTAGGGCCGTATAACCCCCGGCCTCTCATTTCTGAAGACAGACCATCCCAATATCGCATGACTCTTTGTCACTGCTTGATTCTTGAATGAGTTAAACTTTTCTTCCCATAACTTTAACTCTGCCCCCCCCTTCTTAAATAATTTTTCCGCAAACTTAAGTAGTCTTTCTCGCATCGCCCTCGCTGCATCCTATGATGGAGGTCAGCGTCGTCTATTTTCCTGAGAGACTGGTCCGGACTCGACTGTTTCCTCTTTCCTAAATAGCCTTAGACGTCGTTCCCACGACACCTTATTTGACCTTGTTATCTATCCTTTGACGCATCGCATCTGAGTAGGTAGATAATTTTCCCATCAAAGCCTTCCTTTCCTATTTTCATCTCAGCTATGCTGCCCCCCTTCTA
>Ga0179593_1485201_pt1 | contig 15280 bp, 18 predicted proteins | sample CZODoug2_1_08_16_FD_185931 | JGI IMG/M metagenome (GOLD analysis project Ga0179593, IMG submission 185931) | Vadose zone soil fungal communities from Angelo Coast Range Reserve, California, USA - CZODoug2_1_08_16fungal (PacBio error correction) | ecosystem: Environmental > Terrestrial > Soil >... | reverse complement strand
ACAACCCCTTTCCCCTCTTTTTTTTTTAACCCACCTGAGGCATCGATTCTGCGCTTCTGTGCATCATTTGCCCCATGTCTGCCCTTTCTTACTTTCCGTTTTCCTCCGCCGCGCCCTGATTCCGCCCCAACGCCAGCTCCCTACTTCCTCTCTCGATCATCTTTTTTCACAACCTTATTCTCAAGACCTTACCGTTTCTTTTTCGCTGCTTAATCCGTGGTCCTTTCCTTTGCGATTTGCCAGCATTTTTTTAGTAGGGTCCTTTCATTCAGTTGAGGAATTGGAACTGGGCTGCGTCGGCCCTTCTCTCTTCACTTTGAGCCCGTTTCCTTCCCCTCCTAGTGGTGACCTCCCCCCCCCCCCCTCATGCGCGCTCCCTTTACAAGGCATTTCCACCACCCCCCCGTTTATCCCCCTCCCCCCTATTTTTTTATTTTTTATTAGACTCAACGCCGAGTTCTGCGCACAACCTCCTTTCCCCCCACGTTCTTCTTCGGTCTGTTTTTCTCTCCCCCCGCCACGCGTTCCCCGGTCGGTCCCTCAGCCGAGACGTGTCCTCGGTTCCGCCGCGCGACCTTGAGCTCTCCCCCCCCTCTTTTTACGTTCAGACCCAGTACCGCCAAGGCCACTGTACTCGATACAGTCTTCTTCCTGTTGTCAAAAGACTTACCCACAAACGATTCGACCTAGACCCATTTTTGCACATTATTTTTCGCCTAGGTTCTATGACTGTACGAGTTTTCTTCAGGATCTCTACCCCCCTTTCAGACCGTTTCAAACGTCGTGCGTCCCTTTTTGTTTCACACTTTCCTTTCCGTTCCCTAAGTCATAGTCTACCTCCTCTGGTAACGTTCTTCCCAACGCTTTGGGTTCCCAACTTCCTAAGTCCACCCCCGCTGGTTTACTTTAACTCTTTTTTTCTTTCACACCCTTAATTTTCCCCTTGCCCTCTACTCATAGGCCGGCAAGTCGTAATGATTGCGGCTAGGGAGATTCTCCCTGCTCTCTTCCGCTTCTTCTTAGCTTTCTTTTTTTCACAAAATGTTGGCCGCCAATTCCCCAACGCGCGATATAGTTGTCCCCCCCTGTTGCTTCTTTTTTCCTCTCACTTACCTTTTTTTAGCGAAACACAAACTGCCGCGGCAGCGGAAATCACAAGAACAAAGGATGGCTTCTCTCAGTTATAGTCTTTTATTTCAAATGACGTTTTTCGTCCCCCTCCCCCCGCCGAAACATATTTCTTAGAACGGTCTACGATCGCTCTTCCCTCCTCGTCACTTTCGTCAAGCAAACTCTCTTCCCAATTGGAAATCAGCGAGCTCAAGCCCATTTTCCCGTTTTGCATCACCCCTCCTTTTCCTCCTTGTGATTTGCACCCCCCAGTCCCGCCAGCCCGTTGAAAGATCTCTATTCGAAACCAAATGAAGGAGGTTCCCCCCCTTTCCCCCCAGCCACCCCCTCCCAATTTTCAGAAAGACTTCTCGTTTTTCGACCCGTTACGCGTTCCTTTTTTCCTTTAATACCATCCCCCACCCAGGCACCGGATTCATCTGCCTCCCCCAACGGTTTGCTCTCTCCTGACCTCTCCCTTTTTGTGAGTTTCCTAGGATCTTTCTTGCTAGCACTTCTAGGGCCGGAGAAGTCACGTCCGCCGCCAACCCGTGCCTCTTCCTTCGCGAGTTTTCCCATTTTTTGCGACACCCCCCCTCCCGCTCTTATCCCCCTAATCAGTAGATCCCCTCCTTCCCCCCCCTCCCCCCCCACCCCCCCCCCCACCCCCCCACCCCCGGCTAGTCGGCCATCCCTTTTCCCTTTCTCCTGACTCTTTTTGATCTCCGGTCGGCTTCCTTCCTACTTTTTTTTTCCCCGATGGCAGAATTTCCCTTCTCCCCCCCTCCAACTCCCTCCTGTACTCCCGATCGCGCCACCTTCTCATCTTCCCGTTCCCCTTTCTTTCGTAAATCAGTCTTGATCTTTCTCTCCCCCTCCTGCGCCGCCATCGCCCTTTCTCAGGGCGCCTCGCCTGTTTCAACCTTAACCACCTTCATCCTTGGCCTGTCCAAGCCCTTTTTCCCCCCCCAGTGCCGGTCCCGTCCTGGCTATACATCTGCTTTCCTTTTTTTGCACTTTAAGTTCGTTTTTTTTCAAGACGGGCGGATTCCATCCTTTCCCCTCTCCCACTGTTCCTCAGCCAAGTGCCCCGGTCAATGTTTACCCAACCCGTCTTCGGATTGCTCATCCTAACACCCCACACATTTGCAATTGTCGATGAAACGCGAAATACTGTCCTAAGCCGAAGAGTAGCCCATCAGACACTCCTCTTCAGTGTAGCGGGCCCCTGATTTTTTTTTTTTTCCCCAGGACAATTTAACTGTGGGACAAAATATGAAATTCAGAGGATATGCATGCCCTCGCCTCTTCTTTCTTCCCCCCTGCTCTTTTTTTGGCACGAGACGTGTAACTGAAAGGCCTTATTCAGTGGGTCTCAGCGTACTTTTTTGTTTCCCAGTTTTACCTATTTCCAAGCGAACTGTATGTTCCCCCCCAATTACACTCGGATCTGGTACCCAACAGTCTCTCGTTTAGCAAATAAAAAGCCTTGTTGTTGTGAAGAATGAGCTTCGGACAAAACGAAAAGACCCCCCCTATTCTTTGTCCCCCATTTTATGTTAACAATCCCCTTTACACCCAACCTGGGTCAGCAGTCAGGACAAAACGCAACCCACAACCCCTTCCCCTCTTCCAACCCCTTTACACCCTTCCCTGGTGCCCCGACAAGAAGCTTTGGAAAGAGAATTTCTTTCAACCCCGGTTTTTCTTTTTAGTCTCTTCTTTTTTCCCCCTTTTTTGAAACATGGACAGGCCGAAAGACATGTGCCTCCCTCTCTCGTCTTCTTACCCCCCCTCCCCCAGGAACGCTTTTCCAGATAGGGTGCTCCGTGAGCGATTCCCTCGTTACGGGCACCTCGGCACTTGGTTACACCACTCTCTTTTTGACGCTGACCCCCGGAGAATACCAAAGCTTTTTCCCATTCCCCCCCACCGGATTTTCTCCCTCTTTCCTTCTCGGGCAGGGTTGTTCAGGCCCCATCACCTCCTGCTTAGGACTTTCGAATTAGGCTTTTCACCAAACTGTCTGATATACTCCTCTTTACCGGTTCACCAAGATCATGAGAGTGATCTATCACAAGAAGGGTGTTTTCCCCTCTTTTTATATTCGATGGGAAGGGTGAACCGTCCTTTGCTTCGTGATACAACTTATTTCTGTTGCCGTTTGTCTTACCCTTGTGCCACTCCGTCTTTCTCGCCGCTTTTCTTGTCCCCAAAAAGCCTCGACCGGCTTCCCAATTGTTGCAAGATTACGGATTCGGAGAAATCCCCTTTCTTGTCTCATCAGCTTTTTGTCCATTCTTTTTTTGTTCGGCTGCTTTTTTTTTTCGAAGCCGTGCTTTGAGACACGAGATTCCGCGCCCTTTGGTTCTTTCTTTTCCCGGGCTCCTCCCGAGGTCATCATTGATAGCAGTCTTTCCCCCTTTCCCTACCCCCCCTTTTTTGATGTTTTTGTAAGTTCCGTTGGGGCTCACTTCATTACTCCTCTGATTTTTTTTCTTCGCGTTTACTCCCCCTCTCCCTCCTGCGAGTTCGAACTTCCGATGTTCTGGACAAAGTTGGGAAAGAGCCACGCGGTTAACAAATTCTCCCCGCCCGGTCTTTTTCTCCCCTACAACCTTTCTGCTTCCCCACTCCGGATGTGACTACGTTCCATTAGCGGGGTGGCAACTTCTGACACCATACCTTTAGCACCGGTGATGACCCCGAGATGGCATCAAATAAACCGACCCTTGGTGCTCTGTTTCAAAATTTTTGACTCGATTTTCTTTTCTGCCTAGATCATGGAAACACCTCGTCGATTTTCCATATCTCGGTTTCCGATGCATTTGTCTGACAGACAAAGATGTGACCCTCTTTCTGGTTGGCTGACGAAATCCGGGCGAGGTCTTACCCCGGCTGCCTTATCCTTAATAAGGTTTGCTGCGGCAGTTTAGTTTTTCTTATTGGAGTGCCCCCCCCCTCCCTTCTTTGCTCTTTAACTTTCTTCTCGCTTCTATCCCGTTGGGCGGCAAGATTGTGGTCTTTACCCCCAAACTTTCGGAGAGCGGCCAATCGCTTTTTGACCCATCTATATTTTAAGCATGATCGTGACTTTCAGTTCCTATCCTTCTCTTTTTCAAGGTCCCACTTTGTCGAGGGCATTTCTTGCCATTTGTTAGGTCTTAGGGTCGTTGCCCCCCTTTTTTTCCTACGTTTACTTCATCGAAATTGAGACCTCTTGTTTTGCCCCTCAGCATGTCTCCCCAAATGTGAGTGGAACCCTTCTTTTTGAAACGGTATTTTTGCCCCTCTTTGAGTCGATCTCCGGCCGGTTTGAAGGTTATGCCATTCATGAATTTCCCCTTTTTAGGAAAATATGTTTCCTTTTTGTCGCCATAGTGGTAGTTGGGACTTAGGTTTCCCCAGTTTCTAAGTTTCCTTTTTTTTTCTTCTGTAGATGTAAGTTCTCTCCTCCTCCAGCTGAGCTTCTCCGAGGCTAGTTTAATTTGGCTTGGGTCACCTCTCCCCCTTTGCTGCGCGGAACACCTTTCCCGCCGCGGATGTACGTTAGTCCCTTATCAGTCGGTTTGACTTTTTCTTAGCAACTCTCGATCTTTTGTCCACGGTAGTTTGCTCGGCGGCTTGATCTCTAACTCCCCCCACCCTCATCCTTTTTGTATTCTTCCCCTTCCCGGGGTTTGGTTTGCAAAGGAGGCTTGTAATGGATGTGCGCTGAAGTCTTTCCCTGCTTTGGTGTACCCTAACGGTAAGGGACTTCTTTCCTGAGAGCGGCAGCGGCCCAGGTTCAAAGTTTCCTCCTCCAATGATTTTTTGCAAGAAACTACTCCAAAAATTGCTTGCCCTCTCCTCTTTCAAGGACCCCCCCCCCCTTCCTTTTTGAATGATTTGCGCCTGGGACATTCTGGTCCGAGCTTTAAATCAAGCGGATTTTGTCTTCTCTGATCCTTCCTCCTTAGTGGGTTGTGGGGCTTTCCGCCTGCCGCTATCGAGATTTACGGCCAGGCGGTCCCCCTCCTTCCCATTCAGTCAATTTTTTTTTTCTCCTCCTATTAAGAAGTCGCCAGGACCGTCGCTCGCACGTGACAGATCGTTTTCTTTTCCTCTCTCCTTTGTTGTTGTTCTCTCTGGATCCACAGGATCGTCTTCTTCTCCGCATCAAATGAAAGCGGACTGGACGCTACTCTTCCTTCTTGAATTCCAGGTCCCTTCTGTTCTTCTTCCTCCTTTTTAGTTCCTCCCTCTCCCCGCTCCCCCGGAAACCACAAAAGCCAAGAGTTTGTTTTTTGTGGGCCGTTCCCCCTCCAAAAACCACCCCCCCCCCTTCCCGGATACGCTTACGGGCCCCCCAGTCCCCTTTTCCCAGGCGCATGATCGCGCCCTTGCCGGGTTCCTTAAATCGTCTGCGACAGCCCACTTTTTCTTTTTTTCGCCTGTCACACCTCATGGAGGAAATTAGGAATTGGTCAGCTTTTTTGCGACTTTCACTGGCCCTTCCTTTAGCTCTTTTTACCACTTCGTCATCTTCGCCGCATCTTTCCAGAAACCTCCCACACCCTGGTTCTTTACTACTAAGCCCTCTTTTGGGAGGGCCTTTCCCCCAGACTTGCTGCCTGCCCCAAAACACTCCCCACCTTTGCTCCGCTTGTTGTTTCTTCGGTATTTCTCTTTCTCTCACTACTCCAAGCGTTCCCGGTCTTTTTCCCTCCTCTTTCCGAGGTTCCCCTCTCCTCTTTTTCTGTCGAAGTCTCTCACGTTCAACCCGTGGCCACTGACTCGAAAAACCGCTTTTTTGAACCCTTGAAGTTCTTCCCACTCCCCTCTTCCTCCAACAAAAGCAACTTAGTGTTGCCATGATTCCTCCCCCTCCTTCTCCTTATTCCCCTCCTTCTTTTCCCCCCCCGACCGGGTTTCAAACATGTTGTCCACGGCCATTTCTTCCCCCCTTCGGCTTCCCCCGAACGTCTTTCAAGATTCGATGAAACTGCTCCCGGCCCCCCTCCCCGAACTTTTTTTCCCAATCTTAAGTTACCACGATGTCCTGACTGCCTAGTCTGTGACAACCCGAGGGTCTTGCCGTCCTCACTATATTCCGGCCTTCTTTTTTATTCCACATCCGTTCAATTGGGTACGAGTTCCAGAACCGATTCGGGCCGCCAACGGCTTCCCCTTGAAGCTCTCATTCCTTTGTCATCTCCAGATGTCTTGAGTTTTCCGATCACCCCTTTTTTCCTTCTGACCCCCCCCTTTTTTTTCCGGATACCCCCACACCGAGCGAGGATCTCGAAGCTATATTATTGCCCCCTTTAGCAGCCCCCTTTCCCCCTTGGTTCCCATATGTCTTGTAACTTCGCCCGAATTTGTTTTTTTTTTTTTTTGTTTTTTGTTTTTTTTTTTCCTTTTGAATTCAACCTTCCTAACGTCCCCGCCAACATTGCCCAATTTCCATAAGCCCTTTTTAGCTTCCCCCCTCGCTGATTTCATCAACCATTTTCAAAGATTCTCGTTGCATTTAACGCTTTTCGATAAGAAGAACGCAGCCCTCGTTGATCATCAGTCCATGCAAGCGATTCGACCCCAAATAACTGAGACCCCCCTCCCCACCGACCCGTTTTCCCAACTTTCCGCCCTAATCGAGTTTCGAACGTCGCGTAGATCTGCAGATTTTCCTTAAAAACCCCCCACGCCCTTCATCCTTTCCTTTCCCCCCAAAACGGTCTGGCCGCTTCGTCAGTTCCCCTACGGTCAGGACCACGATGTATTGAGCAAATGTCTACCCGGAAGGAATTCTCCTCATCCCCCCTCCTTTCGCTTAATCTCGATTTTATAAGGCTTCTCCCCCCTCAGCCTCCAGCACTTTCCACCATCCCTTTTGAGTACGGAAAGCACTTTTTCCTTTCCTCTCGTAATCTTTAACTTCGTTCCTCTATTCGCGTTCTTCCCGATGCTCTACCGCAGGTTTCCTTGAATTTTACATACTCCCCATCCCCCTTTGTCTTTCCCCATCGCCGCAAACCCATGAGGGTTCCTTTCCCCCGCGCCCAGCCCCTCAACCCCCCTTTATGAAATTCCTCTCTCTTTCCCCCGCGCTGCTCGCACTTTGAACCAGCCCTTGCCTTAACCCTTTCCCTTTTTCCTTTTCTTTTTTTAATGACCAGCCCTGTCTTCCCGTTCCGTCCGTACTGGTAAGAGCCGGTTTTTTTACTTTTTTAAGGCTTTTTTTTAGTTTGTCATCTTCCCTCTGCGCTGTGTTGGCAAAATTTACCGTCCTGTGCCACCAGTTCTCCCCTGAGGGATTCCCCCTCAACACTGTCGCTGTCGATTACACTCTTCGGCTGGGCTGTTCTTTTCTCAGTTTTTGAAAATTTCTTCTCCCTGCGTGCAATTTTACTTCCAGGTTTTTTCAAACAGAACTGCGTACTGAGTTGCTAAAAGTCGGGTTTTCCTAATCTGATCTCTTGCAAAGCTTCTGTCGGGGGCCCAGGACCCTTTTTCCCTTTTGTCGGAGGGTTCTTTTTTTTTTTTGAGTTTGGTCTTCTTCCTCTCCTGTGTCTTTCCCTCTTTGCTGTGCCCCGGACCTTCGCAAATTTTCCCCGAATAGGGTGGACCCCTCTCCTTTTTTTTCCTCTTTTTGGTAGAGATTTTCCCCCCACTTGGTGCACAATTGCCGTTTTCTTCTTTTCCCCACAACTTTCCCCTCTTTTCATGCAATGTCAGCGCAGCAAAGCCCGCCCCACCTGCCCTCTTCCCCACAGTCCTTTTTTAGAAATAACGAACCTTTTCGAGCTCAGATTCGAGTTTTTCCCTTTCCTCTGCCTGATTTCTTTTTCTTTTTTCCCCCCCTTTTTTTTCCAATCCCTGACCCCCCTTCCATTCCCACCGCCTCCATGTGCCGCCGGAGCGCGCCATGTTCCCGCCTTTTCCGTGAAGCGTTTTTTTCCATGCGACCGTCTTGTGAGCTTCCCGGATACTGTTTTTCCCCTTTGAACTTCATTGGAACATCCGCCCCCGCTAGAGTGGACGCTGACAAAGCCGGCATCCCTCCCTGTCTTACATTCCACCCCCTTTGGAGGCAAGGTCCCTTCCGCAGAGACGGGCTTGCGTGTTTTTCCCCACCTCTCCGATTAGGAACTGTTGCGTAGATATCTCCCGCGTGCCGAGCTGTCTAATGCTCTCTTATTCTTTTGATCCTTTTACCCCTCCTTGTTTGCGGTTTTGAGCGGTTTCCCTTTCCTGATCGCGCATGTTGGAGGATCGGTCCACAAGGTGACTTTGTTCCGTGGTCCCCCCCCCAGATTACTCCCTCTCTTTAGTACGTTTGAAGAACCTCGACCCGGGAGATTCAAGAGGCAGCTTATTATTCGTCTCTTTAACATTCTTGTTCTTTTTTGGTGATTCTGGCTTCTTCTTTTTTTCGGAGAAAATCAGATAAGGCACTTTTTTTTTTGGTAGGCGGATCTTCTTCTCGGCCCGACGGGGAAGAATTTCTCCTTTTTATTCTCCCCCCTGATTTAAATGACCCCCCGGCGCTTGACGAAAGCGGGCGGACCTTTTTTTTTGGTTTCAATTAATGACCTTTTCTTTGTTGGTGGACGTGATTTCGCGCTCCGTCTCCTTAGAGGACGTCTCCCCCCCCCTAGAAGCTGGAGGAAGTTGGGGAGATTTTCCCCCTTTTTTTCTCATTTTTTGCAGGGATTTGTTCCATCTCTTGATCAAGCGGCTGCTTCATCCCTCATGGATCTTCCACCTTCTTCTTCCTTTTGATTTTATTCCTGGGGATTGAATTCGATGTTTCCCCTCTGGAGTTTCCCCCTCTTTTCCTTCTTTTTGGAGTGGTCCTTTCCTTCTTTGACGGAGGAAGGCCTCGTCAGTCGACATCGTGCGTGACCCTTTCTCCCGAAATCTTTTTTTGATGTTTAGGACAAATCGGGCGCTACTCTTCTTCCTATCTTCGTCTCCCACCCCTCTTTTTAATTTCTGTCCCTCCGCGTTTTGTTTCGCGCGATTCTTGGCAGCGCGCAAAAACTCATTCCCCTGTTTTTGGTTTCCAAAACGGTTCCCTCTCTTCGTTTTCAAGTTGCTGCAGTTCTCTTTTCTGTACTGCTCGCCCACCAATACCGCGAGAGCTGAGCAATTTTCCTTTGACCCCATTCTTTATTTCCCCCAAATGATAGAATCTCACTGCTTTATTAGGCTAGCAATTTTTTGTTTGGGGGACCTCGGTTTTCAGACTTCCAGCGTTGGTATGGCTCCTTCTTTCCCCTTTGTCTTTCAGGTTCTTTCGTAGCGCAGGTTTCATAAGTCTTGCTACGTTTTTCCCTTTTCCGGCCTTCTTTTTACGAATGCACTTTTTTGCCTCCGTTGACCCGGTCTTGAAGACGGTGGAGCCCCTCGTTGCTCCCCATGTTCCTGGTCTTCTCCCCCTGGATTCCAACACTTTGTCCCCTTTTTTTTTTTTTTTCGCAATAGTGGAGTGCATCGTCCCATTACGCCTTTTTTTTCGCGCAGGCTCCTCGGAAGTTAGAGACTCGACTGAGGCTTCCGTCTTGGAACCTTTCCTTTTCCCAGGCTGCGGGGTGAAAGCGGACGCGTTTTCCCCTTAGATGGAACGCGAGCAGAAGGAGAAGACTTTTATCGACCCCCAACTCTGCGTTTTAGTTTTAGGCAGCGCGTTGGGCCCCGAAGACCCCCCTCCGACTCTTTTTGGCTGACAGTCGGGTGGTGGATGGTTGCAAAGGCTTTGGACCCTTTATTCAGCGAGCTCTCTTCTTTTTTAGAGAAAAGTTATTTGGCCTCTCGGCCGCAGTTCCCAGGCCATCGGAAAGCCTTTTACCCGTTCCTAATTTCCTACTGTGTGTGCCATTCCAGACCTCCCCCTTTCCCCCCTGCCAGCAAGCCGGCCCCAGATTTGAAAAGGAACACGGCATTGACTATCCTTCCTCCTGTTGCAGTTCCCCCCCTTTTTTTTTTTCCCCTAGTAATTCCGAGTCTTGTATATCGAACTGCTTCTGTGTGTTTTTCTTTTCCTCTTCTTTTTCGGTTCCTCTATCCCGGAATCCGGCGGACCGACATTGACGTCCCTTTGACTAACTTTTTCCTCCCCCAACGAAGCGTTTTCAGCTCTTCCTCCGTCCGTTTTTTTCTTTTGGAGACGCGCTCGATCCGTTTTTGTCTATTTCCATCCTCCGTTGTTTTTGTTTTGTCTAGCTATCCAAAGAGACTCGAGAGCTTTCGATCAATGAAAGAGGCCTGGAAGAAGTTTTCAGTGCATTTCTCCTGTTTTTTTTAGGGAGTCCCTCTTTCCGCGCGTAAGCCCCCAAACCCAAGTTTAGTTCGATCGTGACCCCGCGGGGCCTCGATAAGGGGCCTCCCTTCCTGACCCCCCCTCTGATGCTCCGCTGCGTGGTACATTGTAATAGCGATCCTCTTCAGCACTTTTTTCTTTCTTTCTCATCAGTGGTACATTTTTATTCCGTTCGGTGGCGGGCTATGCGCCGGGTAAGTGTAGACCTTTCCTCCCTCTTTGGATCTACCCCCCCTTTATTGCGGCCTCCCTTTCGCTTGCACCCACAGCCACACCTGGATTTCTGCCTGATTGATGTTTTTTTATTTCTTTCCCCCCTAGATGGGCCGGCCCCACTACCCGCTGCACAACCGTGATCCGAGTTTATTTTCTCTTTCGGCGCTTTCTTTAATATCCGCACGCTTCCCCTCGTCGCTCCGCAGGCCGGTCGTCGTTTGCTCCGAGTGTCCTCCGGAGAGCTCTTTCTCTGTTTTTTCACGTTCAGACAGATCACCACCGAACCAACTCCTTTGTCCCGTTGTCCCCCTCCCTATTACCTCCTGCGAACCAAAAGAAACATTATTTTTCTCTTCTTTAGCCCTTTCTTTTCTGGCAAACTCCTTATCCTTCTCTCCCAGCCGTTATGCAAGCCTCTTTCACCCGTCGACGTTTCAATTCCCTTGTAACACAATGCTCCCCTTCTCTCCTCCCCTCCTAATCGTTTCAAGGACTTTCGTGAACGCTCCTTGTTTCCTTCCACCTCCCCCTTTTTTCACTCATCCCCCCCACCCCCCGCTGGATCCCCTCGTTGAAACCCGAATGGCTTGACTAAGATAACCTGCTCTTCCTCCAAGTCTCCTCCTCTCTTCTTTTTCTTTAAGAGATTTCGCTCGCAACTTTTTTTCTCTTCCCAGAAAACCCCATGATTCCGGTCCTACCCGTGAACCGCGAATCTTATTGCCCCTTTTTTTTCCCCCTTCAGAATGGCTGAGTTTTGCCATAAGGCCTAGCGAAAACACAACTCCTCTTTGCCTCAGCCGGTTTTCCTCCATACCCACTGATTCCTTCGGTGATATCTATTGGATCCCCGAGGAGAACCCCTCCTCCCCGTTTGTACCAGCCATCAAGCGCACTCTTTCTTACTCCAACTTTTACCCTCCCCCCCCTTCGGATCCAGCTTTCCTTGTCAGATGACTGCAGCATCTCTGCCCCCCCCCATTTCCTCAGCCCTTCTCAAGAGGCAAAATGGATTATTCCTCCCAAGTTTCTAACCTCCTAAGGAATCCTTTGCCCCCCATGACGCAGGAAGAAGCTATGAGATTGCACCCCGCGTTCTTTCTCACCCCCCCCCCCCTTTTTAATATTACCCCTCCATTATTTCCCCCCCCAACTAAGCATTATAGTAGTTGAGGTCGGACGATATGTCGCTCCCTTTCCTTCCCCCCCCCCACCCTTCGGATTCGCAGTGCATCCAACAAGTGGCCGCTTCTTCAGTTCGCCTCCAGTTGTTTCCTTTCCATCTCACCTCTGATAGCCCTCTTTCACTGTTTGCTTCGAATCCCGTACAGCATAACCAATCACTTCTTTCACTCCTCTTTTTTTACTAGTACAACAAAATCCGGCGACGCACGAGGCTGCTCGGCCCCCCCAGCAAACTTTTTTTCCTTTTTTTTTTTTCATATCCTCTTTTCCTTATTCAACGCCCCTTTTCTTCCCGATTCCAGTTCCAAGGGCATGACTCTTTCTTTTTTCCCCCAAATCACTTGTATCCGGGGTCAACCCTTTGTTCCCCCATCGCCCACCCCCTAGCCCCCTCCCCCCCCCTATTTTTTCTCTGATCAACGCTCCTCTCCTTCCTTCCCGCGCAAGTCTAGCACTATGGGTGAAACAGCAAACGCCCCCTTTCCCTTCCTCCACCAGTTTCTTTTTCCCACTCGTCGAATTCTGAGTTGACTCACTTGAGCGTCCGTTTGGGTTCATTTTCTGGGCTCTCTTTTATCTTTGTTTTTTCCTCTCTCCTATTGCTTGCGATGTTGTCCCTGTCGAGTCATGCGGAACCTATTTCTTTTTGTTCGCTCACCCCCCCTTTCGATGAACCCCCCTCTTCTGGGGGTGCGTGTGACCAATGTTGCGCTCGCTATCCGGCCGCGCCCACTTTTTTCGTCGTGTGGCAGTGTCAATTCCAGTGGGGCAAAATAGTACCTCTTCTCCGTTCGGGTTGCATGCCTTTTTTATCTGATCTCTGCCAAATTTCGGGATTGGCTCACCGACGTTAGAGTTTTTCGTTTTTTTTGACGGTTGTCCTTCGTTCCCAGTTTTGCTTTTCCCTTCTGTGACCAGGCAACTGCTTCCCCCAAGACTCTTTCCAGAGCTTTATACCTGTTGTTTTTAGAGTAGGTTTCCAACCTATTTCTTTTTTTTCCCCCATTTCCGTTCGTTTAACAGCCCGCGGGAAAGCACCCCCCCTTACTCGAAGTCCTCACCAAAAATGAACTCTGCCTACACCAGTCCGGGAGCCATCCCGACCTAAGCTTTTGCCAGCGCCTATTGATTCTTCCTCTACTGCGAGTTATTTTCTTTTTTCCACTGGAAGTACCTGACAAGGACGGACCCCCTTTCTCCCCTCCCATGTGACCCTGGTTCCTTCCTGCGTCCATGTTACTCCCTTTTCCCTCGAAGCGTGCTAATCAGACCCGGGAGTCTCCTCCCTCTTCTTTGTTTTTGCCATGAAAAATCCCTTGGCTGACACCCCGCGCAAGATTTCTTCCTCTTCCAAAGTCCTCTTTCTAAACGCGCTTCACTGCACCAAACGACGCCTTACTCCCCAGTCTCGCCAGACAGGGTGTAGGTCCCACTCCGAATTTTTCATTTCTTCCCCGAGGTTGGCTTTTCCCAGAGTGCGAGACTGTTTTTCGGAGAGATTTCTTTTTTCAGAACGGGCAGGTTTGCATGGGACGATTTGTTCAAGTTCCGCGCCCCCTTTTTTTCATCGGGTCTCCAATTATGTTTTTGTGGAGCCCCCTTTATTCTGACCGCGTGGAGGGAGCGATTGGCCCTCCTCCCGACCGGGATCTTTCCCTTCCTCTCTTGAGGCGTTAAATTCTTGGCCATCAAGCCTGTTTGGCGTCTGGTGCTTGCGGCTGATTTGTTTTTTCCTCGACGTTCGTCTCAAAATTCTCTTAGCGTCAACGTGCTTTTTTTTTCTGTCGGACTTTTCCCGACGCGGTTCTTTGCTCAAACTCGTTCCCCACTGTCCCCCCATCTTTTGCATGACGAGACTTCCCTGTTTGTGGGATGCCTTTCCTTTCCTCCATTTTTTGTTTTAAGGTCCGCCGCTGCAGACGAGAGTTCCGACTCGAAAATACTGGGATTAGCTTGAGGCAAAGTTGGGTCACCTCCCCCTCAGACGGTGGCGGTTCCTTCTTGCGCCGGATTTGTCTGATTTGGGTTGATGCTTTCTCCAAAAAGAGGTTTTCTTCCTTCGATATGGCGGGCGTCCTTTAGGCTGGCCGTCGCCATCTTTCTTCACCTTTTTTCTAATCCTATTGGGACGCTTGATCTGATTTCATTGCCCGATGTTTGGTTGATTTCCCCCTGGTTTTTTTTTTTGTCTTGGATGCGGCTTCCTCTACCGAAAACGTGCGTGCCCGTTCTCCCAGCCGGTTGATGAGTTTTTACCTCCACTTTTTTATTTTCCTACTCGTAGGCTTTCCGCGATCCTCGGCCCTCAATTGTGCTTTTTTAGTTGTCCGTGGTTCGCCGAGGCCTATTTTTTATTCTCACATTTGGCGATTTTAGCCCCGTTTTCCCCCTTTCCTTTCTTTTATCCGTGGCTTGCCCTATCATCGTAGGCTCGTCATGCTCTCTCCTTCGGCCATTTTTTTTTTTGTTTTTCGACTCAAGAAGTTTTTCCCTCTCTTTTCGGTCAAGTGACCTGGTTTCTGTCATTTTCTTCCAGCTTTGGTCTTTCTGGATTTTTCACTGGAATTGACGTTCAAGCGCCCTTTCCTCGTAAAGTTGAAGCTCTTTCTTTTCTTCGCTTCACCTTACTTCCATTAGCACCCACTGTTCCGTTTTACCGTCCAGTGTGACCGTCATTTCTACTTTTGTCGGGACTCTTCTTCTACTTTGATGCAGTCTTTTTCCCACAGAGGCTAAAAATACTGTTTGCTTTCCATTTTATTTTTTCCTCGTCCCTTTCCCCACAGTTCGCCCTTGTTGGGCATTTTTTCCTTAAACGTGAGCCTCGAAGAGGAGCTCTCCATTCTTTTTCGAATGTTCTTGCCTCTCCCTGCCTTCTCTTTTCTTTTTTGACGGCAAACGCTGGCCCCTTTTTAGTTTCACCCGCGAGCAGAAGGACGAACTCTCTCCCCTCCTCACGGTTCAGCATGTTTTGGCCGGACAGTTCCCTTTATGGGCCCTAAGGTACCCTCTTTCCTTGTTTTTTATTATGAAAGTCCGGTTGTTCTTTTGCAAAGGCGGCTTGTAAAGGGATGGAGCAGAGAGTGTTCACCTCTTTTACTTCCACCCCCTCTCCTTGGCCCGATGAGCTCCTTCTTTCGTGGCCCCCCCTTTCCTAATCTCCCTGATTGGACCTGGAAAGACCCTGAAACCAAGCCAACTTTGATGGTCCAGTTACCCCCCTTTTATATCCGGCAGATTGACACTTACCCGCCCAAGGGAGAGATAATGGAATGTCCCCTCTTCCCTCTGTGTTACGTCTGTTTTCCTAATCTGATTCTGCTTTTGGTTTTGGGTCTTCCGCGCGTTGCGTCTTTTGATCGGAACTTTCCTTTTCCTCACGCCCATTCTTTTGTGCCGAAGCCAGTCCTCTTTTGCCAGGCCGCTTTATTGATGGAGGAGAATGCGTCTCCTTCCCTTTATTCG
>Ga0179593_1338190_pt1 | contig 15280 bp, 22 predicted proteins | sample CZODoug2_1_08_16_FD_185931 | JGI IMG/M metagenome (GOLD analysis project Ga0179593, IMG submission 185931) | Vadose zone soil fungal communities from Angelo Coast Range Reserve, California, USA - CZODoug2_1_08_16fungal (PacBio error correction) | ecosystem: Environmental > Terrestrial > Soil >... | reverse complement strand
TTCGTCGGAATCCACATTTTGGCCTTCCCCTTTCCTTTCCCCCCGCTATCGTCTCCGCCCCGAGCCCCCCTCCCTCCCCGCCATTTGGCGGTTGTCGATCCTCACCCACCCCACACTCGCCCGATTTTCCCGGCGGTTTCATCCCGTCAGTCACCCCTTCATGACCCTATCTCTGCTCTCCGAGGTTCGGTCCACCCCCCCCCTTCCGTCGAGTGTCCGATGACTCCTTGGCAATCGTACCCTTTTTCGATTGACCTCCGCCCCCTCACTCTCTTGGCCAAAAACCCTCCCCCCCGGGAGCCAGGGCGCTTGTTATTTTGGAACTTGTTCCCCGGACTTGTTCTCGCCCCACGTTACCCCCCCCAACCCTCCTTCTCGGTCTATGTTTTTTTGCCCTTGCCTCCGGGCGGATCCTTTCCGTCCAAGTTCCTTGATCTTCTCACGGGACCCAGGTCCGTGGCGTTGAGCTTAGCCGTTTCTCTCAGACCGGCACCTTTTTTGTGTCCTTCTTTGGTGCTTCCCGTCGTAGATGTTTCTTGCCTGCTCCCCGGTTTTTTTTTGTTCTTTTGTGGTGACACAGGTTTGTTTTTTCTTACCCGTTCCCCTGCCCGTTAAGCAGTATCCCTTGCGCACCCGAGGTCTGGCGGTTGCTTGACCCAGGTTGCCGACCTCTCCCCACCGTGGGCTGTGAGGCGGCTTTTTTTTTTTTGCCCTTTCCACCTTTGATGCCATTGGGGACGTTTTCCCACGGCGCCCTCCTCCCGTTTTTTCTTTTATCCGGAGCCCGGATCTTTATTTTTTTCGCTGTGTCGTTCCCTGGTTGTCACCCCGCCCCCGTGCGCTTGAGTCCGTTCTCGGGGTCCGCTGGGACCCTTTCCTGGGGGTGTTTTTTACTTTTTGGCGGCAACGACGATCGTTTTGGCGACGATTTTTTTTTCTTTTTTCCGGGCAAAAAATTGAGTGGTCGCCCCAGACAAAGCAGCGTCCGTTGGCTTTTTTTTTTCTTGAACCAGAGGCTCCTTTAATTTTTCGCCAGGTACTCGATTTATTGTGTCGGAAAATCGTCGTTTCTTTTCACTGGATGTTGAATTGATCTTTTTTTTCTTGTGCATAGTTCCTCCCCCCCCCCAAAACCACCCTTTTATGGCATTGTCTTCCTTTTTTCGTCAGACTCTCATTCGTTTTATAGTCGCGGCGTGCCTTTTTGTCACTTGCACATTCCCTTGATTGCCGGATAATGGTGTAGCTTTTCCACTGCCCTTGCGGAGATACAACCCTTTTTTTGCGCGAGGCACGGTTTCACGCACGGCTGGTATTGTCTTTTTTTTTCTCGGATTCCCCTCACGGGGTTGCAGTCAGATTTGTGGCCTCTTTGATTTTATTTTTTTGCGCGCCTCTTTCTTTTTTCTCGCCGGTCTTCACGTTGTGTTTGTTCCCCCCCTGCTGGACCAGTTGATTTTCTGGTTGCCCGTCCGCCCCCCCTTCCTTTTTTGTTTGGAGGGCCATAGTGATTTCACCCCCGTGGCCTTGTTAAAACCGATTTTTTTAATTATTGTTCCCCCTCCTTTCCTCGACTGCAATCTCCCCGTCTTCCTTTAAGCCTTCTGGAGATGTTGACGTCCCTGGTTTTGTTGGGGGGGTCGAGTGGGGTTCCTACTCGCCTTCGTTTTGGAGGCAGAGCTTCTTTTTTTTTGTGGTCCCATTTCTCCCTCTTGCGCGTTCGCATCCTGGTTTTTTTTTTTTTTTAATTTTTCGTGATGATTCTCCAAAGGAGGTCCAGTTTGTTCCAGAATGCCACGGTGCCCCCTTCCCTCCTCCTTTGACTTGCCGTTCTCCCCTCGTTCACCCGGCGGATTTCCTCTCTTTTTCAGGTCATGGACACGATCGTTCCTTTCTGTGGTCCAATTTGACAGGGGAAAATGCACTGGGATGTTTGGTGGGCCCATTCAGGCCCTTGTCCCCCCCTGAAACGGGGTGTAATGTTGGATTGGAGTTCTTCCAGCTCTTTGTTTGTATTTCATCGTGGTCCCCCCCCCCCCCCCCTTTGTTTTTTTTTTTGTATGATAATTCCCACCTTGTTTCGCCTTGAGGACTTTCCTCGGGCGCCGTTCGTATCCATTTTTTCCCCTTTTTGCCAGGAGCCCGGCTCCCCTATTGGTAGTGACAGTAAGTTGTGAACTTTTTCAGGCACGGATCCCCCCGTTTTCCCTTTTTTTCCTCTGGTGATTCTTCTTCCGTGTTTTTTCAGGTCGGCCTTCACTTGTTCCCAACCTGTTTCTCATTTCTTCTTTCGCTGTCAGTCCATCTCTTAATGGACGTTTTTTTTCTTCTCTCGGAGCGCGTCATGTTTTTAGTGTCTGGCCACAGAGTTTTTGATGCCCCCCTTCCGCCCCCTAATCCCCATGTTTTGTCGGCTTTTTCTTTCCGCGTTTTGATCCTTCCCCGAGCTTCAGGCTTTTTTTTTTTTTTTCGCTTTTAAGCTTGTATCCCCCCCTTACCACGATTTTGACTACTCGCCGCCTTCCCGTTCTGGTTTTAAACCCCTGTCTTTTCTACCTCGGCCCCATCCGTTTGGTTTCAATTTTCCCTTTTTCCCTCGGAGTATTCCCTCCCCTTTCTCCCGTGCCGGAACGCTTGAGCAATTCTTTCCCACCCTCTTTTACGTTTGTGTGCTCCCTTTGATTCCCCTTTTACGTAACGATTGTCCAAGCGTGGACTGGGTCCTCAATGGTCCTTGGAAAACCCCCCTTTTTTGACACCAGAATGTTCTTTCCGGCGCAGGTTGGAGGGGCATTTTGGCTAGTTGTCCTCGCCGTTTTCTTGTCCAGCGCGCGAAGCTCCTCACGTAGGACGTTTCTTCAGGCCCGATTATTAACGTCTAGTCAAATACGATCCTCTCGCGGCAGGATATCGTTGTCAATGATCCCTTTCCTTATTATACCTGACGGCATTCCAGTTTTTACAGAGTAGGCAAGTGTCCCGCAGGCTTTGAATCCGACGATATTCTATCCACTCGGGGCGGGCCCCCTTTCCCATTTTGGGTCCCAACTTGGTAACGCATTGTTCCCTCCTCTTCGCTCGTGTCGTTTTTCTTCTCCCTTTTTAATCTTCGTCTTTCCTTTCTCTCGGTTATGCCTTCCCCCTAGATGTGGCATGTTTTGGCGTCATTCCGGCCAAGTTTACCTTTATCGTCTCTGGGTCGGAGCCCCCTTCCCCCGTTGTTCTATCTTCATCTTGCCCCGTCCCCCCTATGGCGGCCTCCGGGGGTGGGACGTAGGTTCCTTACCCCCTGTTGCCCTGGTTCGCCTCTCCTGCCCTCCTTTTTTTCTAATTGAATTGTCTTTTTTTTTTCGCCGTGCTCTTCTCCGCCTCTTGCCCCTGCGTCCCTGGCGGAGAGCTCTTCAGTTCCCCCCTTTCCCGGGACAGGTCAACTCCAGTTTTTTTTCTCTTCATCCCAAACTTCCTTTGTCGTTTTTTTTCCCCCTGACATAGTTCTTTGCCTTTCCCTCCTGTTCCCCCTAGGCAACTTGAACCCCTGATCCGCCGGCCGGCCTGCCTACTTTTCCCGCGTTGACCATTCCCCTTGAATTTGTCATTCCTTTCCCCACTTTTTTGCCTTCGTTCGTCTCACGCGTTTGGCATGGTTTGGCGATTCTTGATTTTCCATTCAGTTCTCTTCCTCGAGGATGGGCGTCGGTCGTTTTTTCATTTTATGTCGCTCCGTCCCGGATTTCCAATTTGGTTTTCCACGAATTTATCACCGTTCCTTGGCCGTTCTTTCTTCTCCGCCCGTTACCTGTGATTTCTTTCTTCGGGGTCATTTCCCTTCTTTTTTTTTTTAGTTGAGGAGAGATGACCGTTTTTTTTCCTTTCGCCCCTCCCCCTCCCGTGTGCGGTGATTTTTTTTCGTTTTATCGTCTTTTTACCCCCCCCCTTCTCTTTTCCTTGACGTCATTTTATTTCCCTGAAACGACTGGACCCCCTCCCCTTCTTTCTCTCGCTGGATGCCACCAGCAAATTTCTCGCCTACCTAAACTTTCTCGGAGGCGACCTGCGGTTTGACGCAAGGGTTCTCCCGTCTCTCCGATTTTCTGGTAAGCTTTTTTTTCAATGTAGGTTTGTCTTCTCCTTTCCGTGGAATTCAGTTCCGTTCTTGGGCCGAGGGAAAGCTTGCTTTCTGTATGACGGGGACGAACCCGGATTCCGGCAATGTTGCCATCCCTCCCCTGTCATGGTGTTTTTTTTTTAATTTTGGTGTCTTGATTGTGTTCTTCTTTTCTTTTGTCAAGTGAGTGGGGATTGTGTGGTTTTGGCCACTGCTATCCCCGAACCCAGGCGCAGGGCGACATTTCCCTTTGGAGGCCGCGACTCGCCTTTTTTTTTTCTTTAGGTTCCCCCCTCCCTTCACCAGTTTTAGGCTCCCTTTCGACTTCGTTTTTATTTTGGACCCCCTTGCCTGTGGTACCCACAGGCTTACGTACCCCCCGCGGTCCGGAAGCCCATCTGTTCTTTTTCCAGCATATTTTCCATGGTTTTCTTACATATTCTTGGAAGGAACCCAGCCCCGTTTTCCCCTTTGCCGTTTTTCTGTCTCATTCCGTTTAGACCGACATCGGCTTTGCTTCACCGCGCTTCTGTCCCTCTTTTTTGAAGTTGAACCTCAGGTGTTCCTTCCCTCCCCCCCCCCCCGATTTTTTTGATCCGTACCTCGTTCCCATTTCGACCAAAAACTGGGCAACCTGGTCCTCTCCCGAGTGATCTGTCGGATCGTTGTCCCTGTATTGCTTTTTGTCTCTTTCGGAAATCTTGACCGGTCGTTCGTTCAAGGACCCACGTGGAGCATGTTCGCGATCTTCTATCGTTTTGGACTTTTTCCGGTGAACTCTCTTCGTCGTTTTTTTTTTGACCTTTCCTTCCCTTGCGTTTCGATTCTACGCGTTCCCACTCCTTGCCGAAGGGTTTGGTTCCGGCCGGAGTTGCAACACCGCCGCATGCCTTTTTTGTTCCCCGAAGGGCCAGTAGTCGCTTTTCCCGCATTTTTTGCCCTGGCCCCCCCCCCCCCCCTGTCCGTTTCCCTCAAGTTCCGTTCGGGAGCCCTTTCATTTATTGGATTTCCTCCAAGCTGTCCGTGCGTAGGCGTCCTCATGGGCTCTTAGACCTATTTTTCTCCAACGAACCTCCCCCACTGTCTTCCCACCCCCCCTCCGTGTTGGACGAAGGTTAGACTACCCTTTTTAGGTGTCCACCGCCTCAGGAGTCGTTCATTCCCTCTGGTCGGCGGGCTTTGCACCATTGCGTGCGTCCCTCCTATAAGCTCGTTGTTTGTCTTTTTCTTCTCGTTTCGTCAGACCTCCACCTTTGGGGATTCTTTCCTGAAGTGACTACACCCTCATTTGATCTACGGGACCTTTCTCGATTTTTTACGTTTTGTTCCGTACATACCCTCTTGTCCTGGGTTCTCTTTCTCACAGACAGGTTTCTCCCCTCATTTCCAGGCGCGGACCCGTCCGCCACCTTTGTGACAAGGGACGCCTTTCTTTCTTCTTTCCTTGCACAGTGCACACCCTTCCCTTTCAGCCACCTTTTTATCTTTCCTGGAGGCGCTTCGGCCGCTGGGCTCTCGTTCCGGACCTGGGGACTTTTCCCTTCAAAGGACGTGACAAAGGTTTTTTTCGGTCCATCGCTTCCCCCTTTTTTTTTACTATTTCTGCCCTCCCCCGACGCTCTTTTCCCCATCACCTTACTTCCAGGTACTGGCCAAGGGATGTTTCTTTGATGGACGCCACAGCCATTCCCTTTACTGTCCCCCATGTGTCTTATTCCTACCCTGTTTTTCTCTTTTGAAACATCCTCTTTTTCCCCTGCGGGTTGAGTCCCTGAGGGGCGGACGGCCTTCTCCCGTTTTTTTTTGTGTCTCCTTTCTTCTTTTTTTTTCCTTTTTGAGGTTACCCTTCCGCCCAAGACCTCTCAGGAGACCCCCTTCTTTTTCCGGGCGGCAGCTCTGGTCCCCCCCCCAGCCTCCCGTATTCGTTTTTCGCACTTTTTTCTATGACCTTTTTTCCCCGTCCCTTCTACGTCTGTGGTGCGATGTGTGACTCGACGATTTTGTTTCGACACGTACCATTTGGACATTCTTTTTTCCGTGCTGGCTGCTTTTTTCAATGTCTTGCCGTTATTCCAGTTCCCCGGATCCGGTACCAGTTCCCGTTTTTTGAAACCCCGGACTCTCTCTCTTTTTAGATTTTTTTGTTTTTCCACCCCTTTTGACCCGTCGGGGACTCACCCCCGTCGTGTTTTCTCCTCATCCCCCTTTTTTTTTTTTTCGCCGTTTTTGTTCCGGTTGGTGTCTCTAGCCCGACATTTGATTTTCGTCAGCACGGTCATATCGTTCTTTTTGTTGAGGCCCTTCCAGTAGACTGCAATGGGCCCCCCCTTGTCCCGCCGCGACCCCCACCGTCCCGTTGAATTGACCTCCCTCCCCCTTATGTGACCCCTTCCCCCAGGGCTTCGCTGGGCCTTCGCACCCTTTTTAAGGTTTTGTTCAAGCTCATTTTCCCAGGGACCATGAACCGTTTTGAAGTTTCCCTTCCACAAAGATACGGCTTCCTTTTTCGGCCGGAGTCAACTCTGTCGCTTTTTTTTTTCAATAGCTGAATTTCTTTTTGTTTTATTTGTCTTCCTTTGGTTCCCCGACGATCTGCGTTGCCCCCTATCGTCGGTTTCTCCGGGCGCTACCCTCCTCAAGGTGCCACTCTGTTTTCCCTTCAGTTTCCAAGAATTTTGGCGCTTTCTTCCTTTCTCGACCTTGCTCGGCCGGCCGAGTAGGGCGGCGTCTCCTTTGGGTTCCGTCGGTGACGTTCATAACCGACTTACTGTTTTTTTTCCTTCCGATCCGTTCAATCGCTGTCTCCAGTGCCCCACGGTTGTAGGCGGGTTTTTCGCTTTTTTTTTCCAGCACGCCGCCATGGTTGCCCCTTTCTGTTCGTCCATTTTCCCTTTCTTGCGCCCTTTCTCCCCAAATTTTTTTTTTTTACGTCACCCATGTTCCGTTCCCGTCTGTCCCTCTCCCAGTTAAGTGAGCCGACCGCCCACTGACAGGCCGGTCGCCCCCTTTCCTTCGGTTTACCCGCGTTTTTTTCTCCCCCCCCCTTTCCGACAGTGCGATCGCCTCTGACCTTTTCACTTGGATCCTCTTCCAAAGGTGAAGGCACGATTTTCGCCGTGTTTTTTACTTCCCCACTCCATGCCCTGACTGAGAGGTGTTGCGTTCTTTGTTCCCCTCCCAGTACCGGGTTCTTCCGCATCCGCCTGTGATCCTTTTTTTCGGGGTTTGCGAGAGCTTTACCCTCAGGAGTCCATTTTTCTTTCAGACCTTGCTCATTTCTTGCTTCGAGTCGGGGCTCGGGACGCCGGTCCTTCATCAGTGGACGGCCCGATCTGGCCCATGAACGCCCAATTTGCTCCTCCCTTTCGTGACATCTTCTTGCCTTTGCGTGATGCTTTTCGGCTTCTTTTCCCTTTTCTAGGGGCGGTCTTCTTTCTTTTTTCTGGTTTTTTTCTCACTCTCCCCTCCCCCTCCAGTTGTTGTTTTTGGCGATTCTTTGTTCTATCCCCCCGGCCCGACACCGCATTCGGTTTTTCGTCTCTGCCCGAGACTGTTGGTGAAGTGTTTTGTCCACGCGTACGGAGGTCAGAGGGCGTTTTTTTTCCAAATTGGCGTTTAGTTCCTTCCTGCCTTCCTCTTGTGATGACCGACCCGGTTCCCGAGCGCTAGATCCAGTTTTTTTTCTTTTGGGCCCTCCTTCGGTGTCCGAGTTCCTCCTCCCTTCCTGTGTTTCTCGCAATAACCTGCCGAAGCATACCGTTGCCCCCTGTTAGAGGTCGGGGGAAGGACATGTGCTTTCGTCCTACTGTCCCCACCCCAAACAACCCCCCCGAGGACTGTTTCTCTGTAATATTGGTTGTTTTGCGGTGGTCCCATCCCCCCCCCCGTGGTTCATGCTGGAATGCACGCTTTAGATCCGTCTCGTATCCATTGAACCTTTGGTGGAGTCGTGGACGAGCACTCCGGTGGTTTTCTTTTATTCTTCTGCGGCCCTTTTGCTTTTCTCTTTCGCTTGCTGGCCTTTCCAACTTCGTCCTTATTGGTCTCGACTTTACGACCGGTTTCTGCGTCCTTTTTGTTTTTTTCCCTGGGTGATTGCCGGTTCCCCGCCGTCGTGACCGTCTCCATTGCACTAATTCCCCACAGTGGTTGTGGCTCCCCCCAAACTCTGTTTCCTTTTTGATTTTTTCCCCCTTTCATTATTCCACCGTCGTCACATCGGCTGGAGGCGTCTATTTCTTTTCCGGCGACTTTTGTCCCCCCATGTGCTTTTGTTTTTGGATGGTCGGGACCTCTCCCCCCCTTTGATTGTTTTCCACATCGACCGCGCCCCTCTCGAAGACGGGCCCCTTTCTTGGTTCACTTTTCTTTCCCGGCCCTTTTTTTTTAACAGCCGGCGTTTTAGTCCGGGGCTTCTTGCAGGCTGCCCCCCCTTGAGGTGAGGGTTGAGGATGCCCCCTGAGTTCCACCGGAAGACTTTTCTTCAGTGAGCACGCGGTGCTTTCCCCCTGACCTTTGTGGCGTCCCGCAGCTTCCGTTGCGATCGGTCCAGAACTGAGGATTTTTTCCTTCTCCTCTGCCCTTGGCCAGTCCCTCCTCTTTGTTTTTTTTTACCTTCTCGTCTTGTATTTGGGTGTGTTTGTTTTCCTTTTATGTCTTGGAGCCGCTTCATTTGGAGTGTCTTTTTGTCAGTTTTTCCCCCTTGTCACTTCTCGTCGTCCTTTTCCACCCTAATCGTTTTTTTTTTTCTGTTGCTGTTTTCTCTGTGCTTTGCAGTCTTGTTTTACCCCTTTTCGCTTTTTTGTGCACCTTTCGCAAGCTTTGCGGCGTTCTTCTAGCGGGCTTTTTTCACCGTTTCCTCTGTATTTTCTTTGCTTCCCCTTCCTTTTACTACTTTTGTGAGTCTCTTTTTCTTTTATGACTGGGCAGTTTGCGCTCGATCTATTCTCTTTTCCGGTGGGTACCCAGTGCTTTTGTTCCCTTTCTCCTTTTTTCTTTCCACCCTTTTCTGGAAAAGGGTTGATGACCTGCGCTCAGGGCGGACGGGCTTCCAGTTAGTTGTAGACCCCTACAGGTCGGGTCGCAGCCTGCAAGCGTCTGCTTTTCCGGTGTGGTGCCCCCCCACTTCACAGGTTCCTGTCTAGTTTGGCAGCTCCTGCTCTTTCTTGGTGCTTTCACCCATCTTTCCCGCTTCGCTTCCTGTTGATCTTAATCTATTCTTGATCCCCCCCCCTCGTTTTCCCCTGGGGTTAGATCACCTCTGACAGCGAGGCAGACCTTTTTCCCCCCCCCCCTCCCATTTCCCCCCCCCTTCGGCAGTGCCTCTCTTTTGTAAGGTTTTTCACTTCCGTTCCTTCTTTGTGGTCCATGCAAACAGGTGATGTCTTTGGATGTTGGCGTTTCCCCCTTTTTAGGCCACCTTTTTTTCCCCCCTTCCCCCTTTCTTCTGTGATTTTGGAGTTTTTTTTTTATGCTGCTTTTTTTTTCGGTGCCTTTCATCGGGTAGGTTTGTATCTTTTTCTTTTTCCCTTGGCCGCCCCCTTTTTTAGTGTTATTTCCGGGTATAGGTGTGAGTTGATCTTACCACCGCTCCTCCCTCCGATCGCCGTTGCGCCGATTTCCGTTTAGTGAGAAAGTTACCAAGGGTTTTAACTTTTAATGAAGTGCCTTTACTGCCCTCTTTCCCTCTTCGTATTGGTTTGACGATTGTTTCCATTTGTCTTTCCAGGTCCAAGTATTACGGGGCACTGCTGAGATGTAAAAGGATAGGCCACCCTCCTGGATTTTTTCTCTTTTTTTCCTAGTCATGTTTTTTTCTTCTTTTTTCTTAGGCTCTGTCCTGTAGCGGAAAACGCGCGTTTTGCAAGTTTCGGGCCCCCAATTTTTCCCCCCTTGGTCGGCACGGTGGACTCGCTCCAGGTGACGAAGCTTTTACGGCGGGGACGGGTCGGTCCCTTTTTTCTGCCCGGCCACTTCCTCACCAACTTCCCTCTTTCGAGACGTTGCACCCCCCCGCAGGGGGCGGGTGACAACCTTTCTATCCTGAGGCCCACCAGTTTTGTCCTGTCCTTTTGTTGTCTATGTAACTTAAGTTCCCTCGCCTGGCGACTCGACGGCCCGCTTGCTCGCTTTCCACACGATTGTAACGGGGTTGTTTTCTTTTTGGTTTAATTCCTGCGGTCCACATCTTCCGTTAACCAACCTTTTTCCTCCAATGACACTTGGTTGGTGGAACCGAGAAGAGGTTGGCTTCGGCCTTCTTTGGCTGCGGCGTTTTCTTTTTCATTTCCTGGACATATTTTGTACCTTTTTCTCTGAGTGGTGAAGTCCGTTGCACCCCCCCTGGACTTTTCTAGCGATTTATACCGTTAGTACCCCCTCTATTCTCGCGCACTTGATTCCTCGTGGTGCTTTGGTACGGAACGGCCTGACTCTTCAGGCCCCGGTATCCTTTTTGTAGGGAATGGTTTGTCCAGCTGTCCCCCCTCGCCTGACTCTTCATTTTTTTCCTTTGATTCCTTTCAATGTGCGGACACTGGTTTGTTCTGTGTCAGGTGTGCGTTTCTCGCGCCTATTTTTTCAGTATTTTTACCTGCCTTTTTTTCTTTCCCCTCTTTTCCGTTCTGTGGTTCAAGGTACTCCCGCAAGGTTGTCGGTCGGCCGCGATGGCCCTGTTTTTGTGCAAGTCCTTCCCGGACAGTTTTTTTTCCCCCTTAGGTTTTTCGTTTTTCCAGAATAAAGGTCAGGTATTCTCGATTTTTTTTTTCTCGTACCCCTATGACCCCCCCCCGACTTGTTTTTTCCTTCCAGTCCCTTCGTGAGCGTAGTCCTGGACCTGGCCCTTGTTTTCTGAGTTTACCCCGGCTTCTTGAGAGAATTCTTGACTTTTGCCTTGGCGAAGGATTATTACCTTTTGGCCTACCGGTCCTTTCGGCAGGGAATGGGTCGTTGGCCTTTTCGTTCCATTCCTTTTTTCCCCGGGTTCCCCCTTCCCGGATCGCATCCACTTTTTTTGGGACTTTCTTCCATTGACAGTCCTCTGTGTCCCTTACATCTGACTCCTTCCTTCCCACTGGCTCCCTTCGGCCCTGATTCCGCGGCGGATCCTTTTTCCCCTTTCTCCCGCGTCCCATCCTTCCCTGAACTGACGTCGGCAACTGGCGAACCTTTTTTTTGCGTCATTCGTTTCCTTCGGCCGGCGTAGGGCTGAAATATTTTGTCCTTTTTTTTCCCCAGCGGTAGTACTTATTTTGATGGGCGTTTCCGTTTTTTGTGGTGGACATCGTGGTCCAGGTTTTGGGTCCGTCCCTGGGACGTCAGTTGGTGTACGATGCTCGATCACCCGGGGACTGGCCCTGATTTTTCCCCTTCTCCCTTCCGTTCGATGTGCTTCCTCGTTTTCTTATCTTGCCTTCCCCTCCGTTTTTTTCTAATACCCGACCAGTCTTTTGAAAGCACAATCGCCTTTTCGGATGCCTCTCCCTATTGTTCGGTGATAGGCACCGTCGTGGGACCCCCCCTTTCTCCCTGTTACGTCCTTCTTTTTTTCCTTCTCCTCCCCCCCCCTATGTGCCACAGGTCTCCGGTCTATACTGCCCTTCACCCCCTGCAAAGCTCTCCCGTCCTCTCTCCTGGAGGTAGTCCCCTTCTTGTGGAGCATTTTTTTTTTTTTTTTATTCCCCTGCCGAGGGGTAGGTCCCTGCGTTTTTTTTGCAAGTTTTTTAGTTCTCCGGCGTTTTTTTATCCGTGTCCCTTTTCTTTTCGCGTGGTTCAAGGCTGCTTAGGTTTTTCCTTTTTTTTATGGTACGTTTTTTGACGTATTTCCTTTGGACCTCCCCTTCCCAATGGTGCCTACCCAGTAGGGGGGAGTTTTTTTTTCCCGGTTGTTTTTGGATTGTTCCTGTCACGTAGTTTCTTTTTCCCCGAGTTTAAGGTTTCGGTTTGGGGACATTTTTTTGGTCTTCGAAGATCTCTTCGTGCCTGTGCAGGGGCAAGTTCAAGGCCCCCCAATAGCAGGAGGGGCGGAGAGTTTCCCCCCCTGTGCCTGTCCAGTTGTCATAGTCCCCCTCGGGTCTTAGTGTCCTGGGTCGATAATTCCCCTCGTTCCGAATTTCTCCATTGCCGGCGGAGGCATTTTCAGGCGCTGTTTTCTTCTTTTCTTTTTTTTTGTTTCTGTCGTACCGCGCTTCCCTCACCTTCAGTATGGTTCCCCTGTACCATCTCTTCCTTGTACACCCCCGCGAACGAGGGTGTAACAAGGAGGTCCCTAGCAACTGATTCTTTTTGTTGGTTCTACTCCCCTTCTGAATTCCCCCCCCCTCTCCAGGTTATCAAACACATGGTCGAAGCCGTTTTTTACGATGTCCAATCATCTTAGTCAGTTCAATTTTGGCCCCCCATCTACTCGGTAAACAACCGTCCCTTTGTCCGTCATAGTGGTTAGTAAACGTACCCCACCCTTTTTGCTCGTCGCTTGTTTGGGAGTCTCGGCACGTTTTCAGTTAACGTTCGGGAAGACGTGAGGTCCCGTGGTGCGTTCTGCTTCGATCCTTTTCCCCTCTTCCTTCTCTGGGCTGAAGAGGTAACCCGCTTTTTTCCCCAAAGGTGTTTTCCCACTTCTTATTCTTTTTCACCGACCAGTTGTCTCTTTGCATGTGCCACGTCCGTCGGAACGTAACGTCAGGGTCTGCACCCGCGTAAAGCGGTTGATTTCCTCCACAAAATCTTCTGATCTTTTTGGTATCATGTGGGCTTTGAATTTCAAAATGGTTTGCCCCCACCCCCCCTTTGTTTTTTCTTCTCCACCCCGAGTTTGCGATGTGATCCATCTTGTTCTTTGTTTCCATACCCCCTTTTTTTATGAATTCTTCGTGATTTTCTCCTTGCTCGTGGTCGGCGGCGGGAACCCCTCTTTCCTTTCTTTCCCCCCGCCGAGAATTTCGTCATGTCCCTTCTTTCCTTCCCTGTTAACCACTTTTTTTCTTGCTGACCTTTTTTTTAACAGCCGCTTGTTACTCCCCACCCGGTGCCTGGCCCTTTTTTTTCTTATGGCTAACAGTCCATACCATTCTTTTCCTTTTCCCGATGATTTCTGGAGAGCAGGTATTGCGGCGGGGGGCCTTTCTCCTCAGGCGGTCGGTTCATCCATTCTAGAGCGTTATGCCCTCGTTGATTCGCGGGGGAAGTTCAACCCCTTTCCCCCCCCTTCAAATTTTTATGATTTTAGGCGGCGCTGCGCCCTCCGATGGATTTGACTTGCGCCGCCGGTAATCCTCAAGGCGACCAATTTCCTTTATCACCCCCAGAGCCCAGTCACCCTTTTCTTCCGTCCCACCCCAATTGGTTTTGACCGCCGGCCTTTTCTTTTTCCTCCATCCAACATCTCCCATTCTTTGTCCCCAAACCCCCCCCCCTGGTTTAAGGCAGTTGATGGAACGCCCCGCCATCCCCAGGTTAATGGCCCCCCTTTCCCTTGGCCTTCTCCTTGTTATTTTCCCTGACCCCCCAATTTTTGGGCAAACTGGTTTTTGTTTGATCCGAGGGCCGAATCTTCCCTTCTTTTTTCGCTGTTGTATCGTGTCTTTATCTTCCCCACCCCTGGGACCTCGTTTTGAGTCTTTTGTTACATGAACGAAGGGCGGTTGTCGTCCGCGAAGCGGGGAAGATGGACCCTGTCATTTCTGCCTCTCACTTTTTTAGCTTGACCCCCCCTTTTTCCTGCCCACCGTTTTTACGCTGGCGTGCTTGACGCCGTGGCGGGTCGGACCACCCCCTTCCCTTTCCGTCCTTTTTTTCCCCCGCTTTGGTTCCCCAACCCTGTCCGTTGTCATTTTTTTGTCCCCCCCTTTCTTTCCAGCCGTTGGGCCCCCTTCTAGACCGAGTTCCCGCTGCGCTGCATCCCATTCACCCTCGTACTCCACCCCTTTCCGACTCGTGTCTCATACTCCTTTGCCCGGTTTTTGCCGGCCGCTGGACTTTGGGGATCCGCGTCCCCAGGAGTCCCTTTCGCTCCTTTTCACCCCATATCTGCGGCTTCCGAGACTTGCATTGGGTTCCAACTCCCGCCCGCATCAACCATCATGAAGTTACTGATTTCTTCGTCTTTTCCCCGGCCTGTAGTCCAGGATTACCCCCCCTCAGTTAGTTCTTTTTGTTCCCCTTTTTCCAGTGCCCCCCCTTCCATTTTCTTCCTTCCCCAAGATCGGTCCCACTTTGTACAATGGCCAAGGTGAGTTTTTTTCCCTTACTCCTAGAGGTTATTGCCCGCGCTTTTTCCCCTGTCCCTTGGGCTTGAGCCTCTGTCCCCCCCTGTTCCCGCAGATCTTTCGTTCTTTCCCGCGCGATAGCTTTTTGCTCCGGGCGCCTCCACCCACTCTCACGGTTCCTTTTGCCGACTCTTTAATCCTGCGCTGGTGTTTTTACCCTTCTATGCATTGTTACTTGTAGCGGTTGGTTTTGAGGCCCGGTGTGTTTACGTTTTCGCATCCACCCGTAGCCTTTTTTCCCCCCTTTTTTGGAGCCGAATCTCTAAGCCGTTTCTCCCCCCTCCCCTGTTTATGCTTTTTTCTTTCCTTTGGGCAAGTCGCCGCCCCCCATTTTCCCCCTTTTTGCGCCCCGGGTTCCTTGCTGGTTGACCTGCGGAACGTTCCACTTCATTGGTCCCAAGGAAGCCTGTGCCGTCCCTTCCCCCGCTTCTCGTAGAGACCCTTCTTTCTTGTCTCCGCAGCGGGCCACACGTGGGCTTTCCCTCCCGGCGTGACGGCCCGTATTCTTTTCCGACCCAGGTTGACTGACGTTTTTTGACAAGGCAAGTTTTCCCTCCTCGCGCTTTTATGTACCCCCCCACCTTCTTTACCGGATTTTTTCTTTTTTTTTCTGGTCGTGGGAGTTGGCACGGCCGCAGGGGCATCCCTTTTTGGCAATGGTCTTGACGGTTGTTTTTTGATGTGTGGAGAGGCTGGCGTATGGAACATTTAGTGACCGACGATGCCATAGTTCTTCGTCTTTGTAGGTCTGTTCCCTTTTCCGTTCATAAGTGGTTTTTTGCTCGGGGAATGACCCTCCAAGTTCTAGCCGCGGAACTATCTTTTTTCCTGACGGAGTCCGATGGCTTTTTTTTCTTATCCGTGTTATCCCTTTTTTTTGGGGCTTTTTTTTTCTGGATGGGATCCGAAG
>Ga0179593_1332127_pt1 | contig 15280 bp, 11 predicted proteins | sample CZODoug2_1_08_16_FD_185931 | JGI IMG/M metagenome (GOLD analysis project Ga0179593, IMG submission 185931) | Vadose zone soil fungal communities from Angelo Coast Range Reserve, California, USA - CZODoug2_1_08_16fungal (PacBio error correction) | ecosystem: Environmental > Terrestrial > Soil >... | reverse complement strand
CCAATTTTGAGTTTTCTCCCGGTGGCTAACCGTAGCTTTGCCGCGGAGGGCAGAGCGTTTCACTTTTGCTCGACTCGGCTCCAGTGCTTCCTTTCCTCGTTTTTTTTTCCTCAGCTCCCTTCCGACCCGGACACCGTCTTTTTCTCGATAACCTCCAGCCTCGCCTGCGCTACAGTGCGAGGCGTGTCCGTCTCGTTCCCGATGAAAGACAATGTTTCTTTCGTCAAGCGTTCCATACATCTGCAGCTCGGTTTGTATCAGTGTAGCGAATCAGTGCATGCCAGCATTTTTGGGGGGGGTGGAAGAAGACCGTTTCCTTCGGTTTTTAGACGGTCTGTAACAAATTGGCTCGCGTGATGAAAGGCGTTCTACGCACCCGCTGTAGTGCCATGACCGCTGGCAGCAATGCGTTGACGGTAGTGACCTTTGACCCTTTTGATGTTATGACCAGCCATTATATTGCGGGTAAACGCAGCTTGAAGACCAACGCGCTCGATAGTCCCCTTTGATTTATTTTTTGCAGTGGTAACAGCAGATTCGGCCTTCTCAGTCACGGCAATCAAAGACATCCGCCAAGATTCGCCCGGTCCATCCGCAGAACGAAGTCCTAACGCTTTTGTTCTTTCTTTGTGACATCATGTGTGCCCAGATGTTACGGCGGCGCCGAGTATGTGCACTTGACATCTCTTCCCCGGCGCGAATTTTATGGCGCTCCAATTCTTCCCCTTCTCTCCCCCCCTCTTCACCCGGTTCCGATCGGGCAGCTCCGTTCGAGCATGGGGCGTGCCCGCCTTGAAGAGTCGGGAGCCTGAATTCTCCTCAGTTCGCCTCATTCTGCTGTACGATTTTATGAGCGCACCGAACTCGTATTCCTCGATGTGACGGCCTTTTTTGTCAGGAGACCTCGCTTCGAGTAGGCGGGAGAGCGGTCCCCCCGGCAACAATTTTCGATTTGCCAGGTCCCTCCTCTAGACCTTGAGCGTTTTTTTTCCTCGCATCCTCGGGCTCGCCCGTTTGGACGTAGAATGGAGAATCTTTTTAAACGACCTCCCCCAGTGATTTCCTGCGGCTCGGTTGGTTGTGATGGTGGGCTGAATTCCTTGTCGGGCGTTTTTTCAATGATTTTCAAAAGCTTACACGGCAATACGGCTATCCACAAGTGCCGTCCCATCAAAACTCTGGAGGCAAATGACCGTTAATTAGGCATTCCCCACATTGATGGATTATTTCATTTTCTCTTCTTATGTGCTGCGATGCCCTTAGTGTCATGCATCAGAGCTTCCTTAATCTCGCCCGCGTTTTTCGGAACGATGCACTCGGCCGCCCGTGGCCTACTCCCGGTGCCTTTTTAGCCCTCTTCGCGTAGCGAGCGTTGAATGAGGTCGTAAGCGCCCCCAATTCAGTCGCAGACGTCTTTGAAGCGCCTGCGGCACACCTCACAGGCATTCTGGATGCGCGGTTTTTGTCGCGTCGTACCGCGTGTAGTAGGCCTGCAGGTCGCTAGCTTTACGCTTCCCCACGCGAGCTTGAGCGCCGTTGATCTGCGAGGAAGGTACCTCCCTACCGGTCTTCCCCCCCCACCTGTTTTCTTCTGACGTCGATCTCTCGTTTTTGCTTAGAGTTGGGCCTTGCGATAACGTCGACGTTTTCGATCCCCGTGGCCCAAACGACCATCTGCGCGCTCTCGCGCGGGCCTGAAGGTAACTCGTCGGGCCTTTCCCCTGCCACATCGGTTATCGTCATTCAACGTCGTCTAGATCCCCGGTGACGCTTGTCTGGTCCACGAGGCCGCTGGTTCTTCACATCAGATCGGTTTTCCGTTTCATAGACCCCGAGACGGTGCCGCGCCGGCACGGCAGGCCGTGGTTATAGTAGTTATTCAAAGTTTGAGTTCCCACAAGGTTCTAGTTATTTTTATCAGGTAAGGATTGGAAAACCTCGAGCAATTCGAGAGGTAACTGTGATGTTTTTCCTCTGGTACTTCCGCCCCCAGTTGCCTTTCGCGAAAGGCCCGGATGAATCTCGCTATCGCCTTTTGAGTTCCGTCTGATTCTTCTGAAGGCCCATAGCGTATTTTCGAGCGATGGGCGGATTTCAGAGTTCTCTATTACGGATCTTGTTTTGAGCGTGAGGCTCGCTCGGGGCAGAGACAAGGATGGAGACGCCTCCTCTCGGCCTCTCATCGCCCTCTTTGCGCCGGATGAGTTCGGTTCGAGGTGTTTTTTTTTTCCTCCCTTTTGGTGGGGTGGCGTTGCCGAGCCGCGCGTCCTTCGTCGCATTCGGCAACTGGCATCTGCGCTTGCCGCGCCGCGTTTTGACCAAGCCCGCCCTCCCAAACCGAAAAGTTGTGACGACTCGCGCCGCGCTTCCAATTTTATTGGATTTTTTTAGCTCCACATCCTGCGTTTTTCCGCAGATTCTTTCACCATCGTCTACCTGCCACTCTTGTTGCCGGAATATGTCCACCAGGGCCGTCCCATCCTCGTGCCCCTCGGGGGACCTTCAGCGAGGAATTCAGTCTTCGCAGGGTCACCATCGACCAGACGGTTCCGTGTGGGGGTGGGTTTTCTCGACCGATGTAAGGTATATGGTCGTTCCAGGTGATAACCCATGAGACGGCCCAACTACCAAGACAACAATACACCCGTACAATTCCAAAAACCCCTCGCCCTAGTGATCAGGGACCAAATCCCATCGGTGTGGATTAGTAGGAACCCCTCCCACTGAAGTCCCCCCACAGCGGTCCGAGAGAGGCGGGCTTTTTTCTGTGAGCTTTGAGGTTCGACCCCGGCCGAGAAACTATGCCACATTTATCGATTCACGGATCGCCTATTGTTTTTTTTTGCTGCTAGACTTTTGCCCTTCTTGCGCCTCAGTTCAGGTTACGAAGGGAAGAGCTGAGCACGGCGATCGCCTGGCTGAGAAACGCGCGCCGCGATTTCGGACTTCCCGCTTCCCACCTTCGCCGCCACCCGGATTCCTACCCCGTGGTTTTTTGCTCGAGGATCCTGTGAACGTTCGAATTGGGAAGCCATCAACTACAACTCGACTGCGCTAACTCTCACCATTCGCCCCGCCTGCTCGCTCGGGCCCGGCGAGCTACCCCCCGAGCTTTGAGAGCAAGCTCGTCTCGCACCTCGCCGAACGGCTCCATTGGACCCTCATAAAGGTGGCCAGAAGTCTTCCGCGGAATGTTTCGCTCTGCAAGAAGGTCACAAATATAAGAAAAGAGGACTATTTCTGATTAGTCCGTTCTCGGTTCCGTTACAGGGTAGTTGACTACTCCATTCCCCCCCGAATCGAATTGTCCTCATCCCCACTATCGTATTCTTGCTTGGAAGCCTCTTGTAGTGTAGATTTCCTTAGAAATTGGGCCCAACATTCTTGGTCGACCCATAGTGCAGTACGGTCCCCTTTACCCCGACGTTCCTCCCGTCTGGCCAGCGCGATCCTCGCCGAGACCTTCACCTCCGTTTTTTTGAACCATGATTAACACGCGGCCACCCGGAGTGATCAGTAGACGATGGTGAGACCGTTTTTAATCGAGGATAGCGTTTCTGGGAGCTCGCCCCCTATATAGTTTTTTTCGAGGTCTTCGGACCTGTGTTTGCGTGCGTTTTTTCCCCGCGCTTGCTTAATTAGCCCTTCTTGAAAACTTTCTAGCTGAAGAAAGAAGGCCTCCTTAGTTTTGCCGGCCCGCGTACACTCTCTGCGAGCAAGGTCCGCTGTTTTGAAGTTGAGAGGAGGAGGTTCCCTCAGTACTGAATGATCAACCTTCAATCCCATTTCCTTCGATCCTGAATATTCGTAATCTCCCCCCCCAGATTCGAACCCCCCTCCTTAGTCTCGGATTTCCCGCCTTCCGTTACCCTGAGGAAGATCTCCTTGAGAGAGGACTTTATTAAGACCCTTCTTCCCTCGGCATGACCCTACCCGATGCACCATGTACTTCAGTTCTAAATTGATCCGGATTTAAAATGGCATTAGCTGAGACCGGCATCGTACTCTCACGCCCCCGCGTGACCGCGGTTATTTCACGTTCCATTTCAGGGCGACGGTCGCCTCTCGAATGGTAGATTTTGAGTTGTGTGCCAGCTCATCGTTTCCATCTTCACCCTTTTCCATGTTTTTCCCCCCCCCCCCCCTCCGTCACCGGACGGTTCCTTCTATACCCGATTGAGAAGTCCGCAGATTGACATTGAAGACTTACCCCGGATCTGTGTGTTTTAGATTGGGGGGATGCTGGTGGGCCAATCCCTCTAATTTCCTTCCGTCAGTGACTCTATGCCCACGTCCCAGAAGTCTTCGTCCGCGCCGTCGCCCGATCGCTCCTTTTCAAAGTCTAAAGGCCCTATTCGTGATTAGACTTCCCCTCCGTCTGGGATCCTCGTCGAGCATCCCCACATAAGCCATTTTAGTCAGAGGCGGTTGTAGACTTCCAGGTAGCCTCTCAGTAGTGCCGTTACGTACAAATAGTAAAGGCCCTTTTCCTTTTCCTGCGTGAGAGATCGGGTGTGCGTCCGTGAGCTGTTTTGCTGGCTCTAATTTTCCCCGGACCTTCCACTGCAAATCTCCCCCTTTGATCGAGGCTTGTCAATGAACCTTGGCCGCCAGGGGTCCCGTAGGTACTGAAGTTTTTCTATGTTTTCGGCTGATCTCGCCTCAGACCCGAATAGCCCGGCAGCACAGTTACCTCTGTTCTTAGACCCCCTCCCCCACTCCCTCCAATGAGATCCTCATTCTACTTAAATTTCTGATGGGACGGGCACTATGTGCGTCCGGATCCTGGACGTGCCTTTGCCTGAGGCGTTGCCCTCGCCAACGCTTCGCCCAGGACTTTTCCTGTAAATCAAGCAAACAACCCTTCCTCGGCAAGGCCCAGTTTCGGGTAAGCGTTTTATACGTCAAAAACGACTCTCTAGATGAGGTTTTTTGATTCGAAGAGCCCGCGGGGTCTCCGGTCGAGAAGATATTGCCAAATCGAAAGGGCTGGTTTGTTTTCACGCTTTCTGTTCTAAGGTCAGTTCTTTCACTACCCCCCCAAAGTAGTCATCGCGTGTTAATAATGTCGGTTCTAATTCTTCCAGCGAGCTTCGAATCCGGCTATCATCTTCCTCGTTTCGACCAAGAGAGACTCTCTTCCTGGCACTCCCATTTTCTCGGCCGTTGGGCCGATCGGCGCCAGGAATTTTGAATGTTTAAGGAAGGGCCTAATGCCTTCGATGGGGTGCAGGAGCTGTTCAATCCCAGCTTTCCTCTTGCTCCGCCGTGTTTGACTCTTTGGCCCCCCTAATTGGCAAGAAATGCCGCCCGAATAGGCTGTGTTTTGAGCGCTCGGATCCATATAACCGCGTTCTGATCTGCAGTCTAGCTTGCGGCGCCGTGTATTTAGTTGCGCGAGGCGCCAAGTCGTGTATCCCGTCCTTTCTTTTACTCTTTCCATCTGACACGTTCTCTTGGTCTTCGCGTTGGGGAATGGCTTTCGGTTTACAAACGCTGACCTATTTTTTGTCAGTTTTGCTGCAAGCATTATCACGACCTTTGCTTTTCACGACGCTGGCCGTCGGGCAGGTTTGCATGCGGTCCAGTATTCGGACGCTTGGGTTAATCAACGTGCCGCCGTTGGACAGCTCACCGTTTGCCAAGGAACGGAATTGAAGACATGCTGGCATTCACTGTACAGATCTTCCAGACTTCTAGCTGTCCTCTGCTCATCACTTCCTTTTCACGCTTTTTTGCAATGGCGAAGCTCACTTTTTTCCTTCCATGCGCACACGGCCTCCCCCAGCTCCTAAAGGTGTTGAGGTATAAAGGCTGGAGGGACGGATTATTAATGAGTCTCGTTGAGACGTCGGGAGCTCGTTCGCTCACCCTGTGTTCTCGCGCCTTTGGCCCGCGCGCCGTTCCTTGCATGCCCAAATTGGCCGTCCTTTTTGTTCTCCGATGCGTGCGACTCTTTTCTTTTCTCCTTTTGTTGTTTGTCAAGATCTTGCATCGGAGTGTTTTGCCTTCGGTCCCCCTTGGGACCACCCACCGCGTTTCGTAGCGGCTTCCAGAGCGCTCCGGTGATCGCCGCGGCTCCCGCCGGCCCCTCGCCGAGCGCACACTCCCCTGGCCACACACTTCACAGACCCCCCCACCCCCCCCCAACTTCCCTCGGAACTAGGCACTACTCTACTGCTACAACGTGCGGGTTTCTTGTGCGGGGCTGCCAGTTTGAGAAGAGGGGTAGCTTCCGGCTGAGACATAAGGTGATGACACCTCGCCTTCAGTGAGAGGAACTTGATGCCAGTTTCAGACGCGATGCGTCTGCCAGCCACCCTTGGTGATCTCCACAATTGGTGCGCTCAGTCACGTTTCTCAGCCCCTAGGCTTTCGTGATACTGCCTGAGCGCTGGCGACGCGGCCAGAAGCGCTGTCACGTCGTGACGTGTGAACGGTGGAATGCTGAACCATTAAGAGGTTGCGTTGTAAATTTTCCCGGCCCTCCCCCCACGCTGCCGCCGCGTACTCGAAACAGTCTGTTCCCGGCGGCGAGGAGCCGGACAGCAAGACTTCGGCTCCTTCGGCCCAGGAACTTAACTTCCTCAAGCTACGTCATCGGACGGCTCCGCGGTTTATCTCTGCGCCGACTTTCAGCTCCAACCCCATTCGCTTTGGACTTAATCAGTCTTGGATTCTCAGAATGACCCCCACTCCTTCGCCGCGATTGGCTGGAAATGCTTCCGGCCAAGCGCCCTCAGGCCTTGGCCTTCCTTCAGCCCCTTTTTCTTGAGATGTCAGATCTGCCCGCGACCCCCCCCGGCGAAGACCCAATGGGCGCCGCTCACTGTCCGTTTCGTTGCGCTTCGCTGATCCCCCTCTCCCCGATTCTTATTCTTCGTCCTATCACTTCCGAGGAAGTTCCCCTATGTAGTTTCACCTTCGTATTCGAATTCGGATGACATTTGGCGTTTTGTATGGCCTCCTTACTTTTCACTCGTATTTTTTTTTGTCGGGTTAGAGAACCTTTAGTCGCCCAAGCCTTCCTCTTTTGCCAGCTTTCTCGACATTGATTTTCGAATTCACTCTTTTATCCTCTTGTTGAAGGTCTATACCCCGGCGTTTACCCGTTCACCGGTCTTCATGCGGCTCTCTTTTTTTTTTGGTGCCCCCCCTGCCTGGCGAGTTGCGCTGCACGCTCAGTTGCCCCCTCGGCACAATACTTTTGAACCGTCACCCCTAAAAGTGAAGTCCCAAAACACGCTGATGGGCACTCCGGCTCGCAGTCGGCCGCTTTCCCCTGATTTTATTGAACTTTTTCCTAACTCTCCGCTATAATTTTTGTCATTTAGCGAGCTCTGCGCGGCGCGGCCTAACCTTTTCTTCTACCTGGAACCATCGTGCATTGAGTAATCCCCTCGGCGACGTTGCTTGCAGTGAGGATTCCGTATCCCCTGTCGTAGTCTCCACTCAGTCGAAGCGCGGAGCGACATAACGATCTCTACGGACAACTGGGTACCATGTCCTTTGTTTTCGTGTCGTGAGCTTCTGCGTGCTCGGCTCCCTTCCAGTTTTTTAGAAAAAGAATCTCTACGCAAAACTAATTTCGAGGTGGGGCGAGCTCCGCGACCGGGAGCATCTTAGTCTTCAACACTACCAAGGTTGCCAGTCGCACTGTCGCAAGATTCACCCGTCTCGTTGCTCGTTCTTTACCCTGAAGTAGTTTTCTGTGTGTTTGACCTTTAGAATTGCTTCTAGTTTTGACCCCCCCTCAGATCCCCTGCGAGCTTTGACCCAACTCTACTTTTTCTTCTTTCAAGTTCAATCTCGAGGGACTTGATAGACTATCTCACTTACCTTAGATATTATGCCCAGGAAGTTGGTGATCTTTTTCCCCGTTCACGAGTTTGGTCTGTTCAAATAACCTTTTCCCTACTTTTTAGCGGGAACATATGACTTTCCTGCTCCACTACTCCGTACACGGAATGTTCAGTGCATATAGCCCGATTGGCTGTTCGGCGTTTAGTACACTTCTTCGTGCTCCTCTGTATTCTCTGGGACCCCGCCGAACTCTTATGGTGTCCTGGGCATAGTTTTTCTCCTAGTTCACCAGCCTTTCTCAACGTGCTGTCGTTTATCACCCATTCTGCCCTGATCTTCGACTTGCTTTCTGATGCCCTTCCTGCTCTCCCGTCCTCTCCCCCCTTATGGTCGTATTTTCTCCATTACCCCTCTCCGTGATCGCCGCCTTTCTTGATTTTTGATGGCCTTTGCTCCTTTGCGAAAATTTATGGAGACTAGGACCCTACCTTCGTATAGCTCTCCCATTTACATCTTCAATATCGATTTCTGGTGCGCCGGCTTTCTTCCCAGCGTGTCGCATTTCCTTCATCGTCCTCTACCCCTCCGGGCAGAGATTATCATGCCGTCCAAATCATCAACGGGTGCTTTGCGAATATGATGGAACCCCCTCTTTTTTTTCTCCCCTCCCCCTCACCCCCCTTCGAGCCGTCAGACCTGTGTCTCCACATAGTATTTCATCCTATTTAACCTTTCTTTTCCCCCCCTTCTGAACCACACCCCCGTTTTTTTTCCCCCCTTAGAAGGGCCGCCCGTCTAGGATCCTCGCCCTTCTTGGTGAAGTCGAACTCGAGACCCCTTGTTTTCCCCCTGTTTTGTTATGAGAAGACGTCACATGTTATTTTCGAACTAGAATTTATACATTTGGCTTCAGGCTCGAAACTCCAACCAACCCCCTGCCCCATTCCCCACCACCTCTCAGCGTGATCAGGCCCCACTATCGGGTGGGAATTTCGTGCAACTCCCCTTGACTCCAAGCTGCTACTCTTTTAGCCTTGAGGAGCCTTGGTTTCGCTTCCGGCCTTCACCTACCTTCCCCTTCCCCTTACCATCTACTCCCCACCCCCCCCCCCTTGGATCCTCCCCCAGTTCGCCGTTATTGCGAAGTTTCGAGTTGGAGACGCCCTTCGTCCAATTCGGCTTCTTTTAAGCCGTCTCTTTTTCATTTATTAGTTTAGAATTTCTTTGAGAATCCTCCGAGAGTCGGAATTATGTCTCTCCCCCCCCCATTTTTCGCCCCCTACCTGGATCCCTCCCCCTTCCTCTTGTTGTTGTTGTCGCCGTAGAGTTACCTTCCTATTTTGGGCTTCCCACGACCCACGATGACTCACCCTCACTTCCCCTCTACTCCTCCCTTTTCTTTCCTTCCTCTTTCTGAGGCCTTAGCGCTCGGGCGTTTCCAGTCTCGCCCGATCGCATTGAAAACCTTTGAGGAGCCTTTTTTCTTAGCTTTTTCTCCTTACGGTCATGTTTCCCTTAGTCTATCAAGAAACTTGCCCCAATATCAGCCCCAAGCACTGTCCCTCTTCTTTTTTTCCTGGAGAACTAGGTAGTTTCCGAATTTCTCCAAACCCCCCCCTCTTTCGGTCTTGATACTTTCTCTCTTTGGAATTTCTCTGCTATTGTCGTCCTTGTTCCCGTCGCGGGCGGGGAACCATTATCTCGCCACTACCCCCCCCTTTACCACCTTCGCGTTCCCTCCCACACCTTGTGTACCCCTCCCAGCGTTTGCACTTTTCCTACTGCTAGCTACGTTCTGCTCGGTTTTTGTTGCAAGCTTATTTTTTTTCTACACTTGACCAGATAGGAAATGAAACCGTATTTTGAGAGTTACCCCCCTCTGGTTTCTGACCCTGGCTTCTTGGATCTCAGGTGTTGTCCTTTTCGTCCAACATTATTTTCCAGCATTAATACTTGCTCTGTCCAGACGCAAAGGTTTCGCTTTTTGAGACGTGCCGCGGGATCGGAATTGACTTTACTGCACCCCTTTAAGATTCACGTCCCTCACTTCCTTTCCCCGTTTCTGCTTCGTTTAGCGCCACCCCCCCCTTTAGGCAAAGGGTTCCTTTCTCGAGCGAGTCTTCCAGCCTTGCCAGCCTTGTCGACTTTTTTTCGCCCTCCGAACAAGCCCCCAGTCCAATCCCTTGCGGTTTTTTTTTGCAGGACATCCCCCTCACGCCGCGCTCTGCTTTTATCTTCCCTAATCATATCCCACCCTGAAAGTCTTCGAGTTTTTTTCCTCTAGTCTTTCTCCTGCACATCCGTTCTCTACGCTTGGTGCGCGTCCTAAAAGATGACCGAGCAAATGCCCCTCCCGTTCCCCACTGAGCATTTCTGTTCAAATGCTATCCCTTTGGAGAAGAGAACTTGTCCCCCCCAGATATCCCCCAGACTCTCGCAACTTTTCTATCTTCCCACCTTTAGAATGCCGTTTTAGTTTCAGTCGATAACCCCTTCTCACTTCGCCACTCATCTAGCTCTATTGTTTTTATCCCCCTCGGTAGTTAGAACTGATCAAGTTCTATAATCCCCCCCCCCTGTGCAGTTCGCTCTCCCCCGATTTTGGCGAGCAACGCGCAGCTGACTTGTCTCGCGCGAGGTCGTAGGGATGGATATGCGGTTTTTCCCAGGTCCCCACATCATGGGCAAGTCTCCGTGCGAGGGCCTCCCCCGCCCCGGAATTGGAGTTACCATGCTCGCTTCGAGCCGCCGGCCCTGACCAAAATTGAACCAATGGTTCTTGCTTGACTAACCCCCCCTTCCCCTCCGCTTTCTACCGTTTTCGCGAAGAACCCCAATCGCCTCGTCGTAAAGTTTAAGTAAGTGACCCTTTTCTCCTTCAATCGTCGAATGCCTAGTCCGAACGCATTACCCTGAGGCCGCGCCAAAGCGACTACCTCTAGCGATTTTCTCTGCTTTTATAGTCTAATTTTTCCGGACATGGTTCCCTGGCTCCTCACTGCATGCCGCCGCTTATTGGAGAAAGACCCTTTTGTGCAGCAACGTGCTGACATGCCTCTTTCCCCGTGCTTGCGCTGCGATGTTCTCTGCCTTTTTATGACACGGTCCTTCACCGGCCAGCCCATAATCTTAGCTCAATCTAAAGCACTTCCGCCTGGTCCTACTTCCTCTTCTCCCGATTGTTCTTTCGGCCTTTTCATGATCAGTATCTCCTTATTTTTCCCTTTTCCATAGCGTGGCAAATTTCAGCGCCACTCCCGGTAACTATGCAAACCGCCAACCTTCGCTCCTTACCCCCCTTTTTTCCCCGAGGGTAACCTGTCTCAATCTCACGTACCGTGGAGGATGCGTCTTAAGATTTGACTAGCACCCCCTCTGGTCGAGCCTCCTATCCCCACACCACCTGTCCCTTTTTTGCTGAGCTTGATTCCCGCTTCCTGCTTCGCTTGTTCTTCGTCTTCGTTCCATCTTCACGAAAACTAAGGAGGACGACCTTCCCCCCCCCCTTGCGCCTCTCATTTCCTCTTCCCTCTCCCGTTTCATCGAAGCACTTTTGATCCTCAGGAATCGTTGCTTGCGACGCCGCGGAGTTCTGGGCACGTTTCCCGGGGTTCCTCTGCGGGTCTTCTTCCGCCGGCCTCTTCCCCCTACCTGTCGAGGGCAATTTACCCCTGCATTAGACGGCGAGTTCCGAGCTTGTTTCTCAGCGTGCTGGCGCCCTTTGAGTTTGCTTGAGGGACCCAGCAATGAGTGGCATCCTTTTTTTTTTTTGTTTTTTTTTTTTTTTGTTGCGTTTAAATGGCGGGTTCGTTGGGCACCGCGCACATGTGACATCTCCCTCTTTGGTGAGGGCCGATGTTCCCTTCAGCTGCGGCGTTTACTTTGCCGTCTTCCCGCGCAGGCGCAGTTCCTTTTGCTGTCTACGCATCTTTCGCCTCCCCATTCCCCCCGACTGTTTCTATACTTAATTTTGTCGTCGATTGGTCATCGCCGTGGGGCTACAAACGCTGACCACTGTTTCAGAATTGAAAAGGCAAATCTTGCCCTTGTTCTTCCGCCTTTTTTGGCCTCGGGCATGTTCAACCCTTAACTGATCTGCAGTATCTTCAAAGCGGGGTCCCCACGTAGGAGCGTCCACTTTTTTTGAAGTCCCCGTGTTTCCCCTCAGGCCCTTCTCTCTTCCCTCCCCAGTCTGATGAACCGATCTAGTCTATTCACCCCCCTTAGCGACGATTTCCATAAATTATCAACTTTCGGCATTTACACTACCAGGTCTTGCACTCCACTAGAACCTAGAGAATCCTTTTTTCGTTGTTAATATCGTGCATTACGATTTTTGATGGAGTTTTCCTTTTCGATAAACGTCAATCGGACGCTTGCTCGTTGCTCTCACCGCCGAATGGCCCCTTTCATGTTTCCCTTCTGTATTCAAAAATTTAGACCCGCGCGTCCGCGCGCCTGAGCTGCTTGTTCCCACTTTGACCCCGGTAGATTTATTTTACCTCTCTTACCTCGTTGTTATGTTGTTCTCTCTATCCCCTCTCCATTCGGTGAGTGCCGTCTCGCTTCCTTTTCGTGCTCCACAAGTGCAGCGCTCGCCTCGGGCCAGCGCGCTTGCAAGGTGACGTTCTAAAGAGTTCCTTCTCGGTCATGGCAATGCCGTCATTGACCCCTGGCCAGCTTCCCCCATCCCCCTGAACTTTTTCTAACTGCGCTCCCCCCCCTTCGGGGGCGCGTCGCGGGGTTGCGCTGCCCTGGAGTCTAAAGCCTCCCTCCCGTTCCAATGATGAGGCTTTCTCGTTTTTTCCTATCCTTTAGAATCCTCAGTGACTTTCCCCCCTCATGCGCAGCTATCAGTCCTCGGCAGCCACCTTTTTCAAAATTGGCCGATAAAAAGGAGCCCTCGGCTGTTTCGATAATTGCACCTATTAGTCTTTGAACTTTCCACTGACAGTCTATGGAGAACGTTTGAAGTTCTCCCAAATTTGCGTCGTCATGCCGAACCCCGTCCTATTTCAGCGTTTTTTTAACCTCACTCCTCCTCGTCCTTTTACCCACAATTTGGATCTACGAACCTTCCTTGAATTTGAGAGGTATTATATTGACGCTCGTCGCCTGCTCATCCCCTGCCCGTCCCCCACAGAACTACAGAACTCCCGTCTCGCCCCGCTCGCCCTTTTATATAAATACACGCTGCCTCCCCCTCCATTTCTCTGCCATGGCTTTTCCCCATCCCCGTCCCCCGGTTTTTTCCCCACATCCTACTTGCCAGGCCCTCATGTTTCCTATATGTAAATCGCAACGAAGTTTGGCCGTCCCCTTCTACTCCACCTCCGACTCTGTCCTTCCGGCCGCTTTGCACTCCGAGAACCCGTCTCGGCCAATGTTGTCCCTGTCTTTCGACGCGCGTCGCAGAACGATGAGCATGATAATGCAGGCCTCCATTTTTGAGAGCGCACTAACTTATCCGCATCTCACGCCGCTTTTGTCCGTCTTTTACCTCGAAGAACCTTTTCCGTCCGGGCTCTCGGGTCTACGCCCCAGCCTGTTTTCGCTTGCCAGGAATTGCTCTTCGCTTGAGCGGTTTCTCTCCTCCCCCCTCACCTCGTGTTGACGTATCTTTAGGAGTTTACCCGAAAACTATTTCCGGGTTGAATGATTGGTTTTCGGCTTGACCTTTTGAATTCATTTAGGGTGGCCACCTCTTGTCCCCCAAGTTCTCCTCTTTCGCGACACCTCCACGTCCGCTAAAGTTTGATTCGATCTTCTCCGGCTTCCCTCTGTATTCTTGGTCCTTTTCTAACTCTGTGTGCCCCTCTCTCCATTTTGTCATGGAATTTCTCGCTGAGATCCCGCGGACGATCTTTGCTGTTGTGCGCAATTTCTGCTCTTCTCCTTGTCCTTTAAGTGTAGTCCCTTCTCCACCGTCGCAGCAGTCTTCTAATCACGGCCATGGCCTCTCCAGGGTCCCTTGCTTTTTGAGTGACGGGTGAGATCACTTGCGGCTCTTCTTTTCCGGAACTCCCGACCCAGCCGTATCCCGACACGACACTTTTTTGTTCTCTCCTGTTAGAGCCTGTCTTTCAATCGGATGGCCGTTCTTTCCTCCCTACCGCCCCGTCTGCACTTTGCGCGTCGAGAGCTCCGGCGCCACGTATTCGGTGCGGCTTACGACTTGCTTCGTGCCCACCCCTCAGATAAAGATGGCTGCCCTCCGATCGTAGCATCCTTTTAAGTAGAGAGCTTTCTTGATCCAATCTGGGTCTCCCGTACATTTCTGCTGGACCCTTCCTTGAGTCGTACCCTTTCATTGTCAAATAAGATCTCCTCCTTTCTTCATAGAACCTTTTCCCCGCCCATGGGGCCTGCATGGCGACGTTTCACCTTTTTTGCTACGTTATTGCTCGGTCACAATTTTTCTTTTTTTGAGCCTCCCTCAGGGAATTGGTTGAAACCGCTCGAACTGAGAATGTTGGATTTTCATGGTCATTTCTCTCCCAGTCCCCCTCCCCCCCCCCCCCCCCCCACCCACCCCCCCCCCCCCCCCCCCCACACACCAAAAAACACCCCTAACTGCTGTCGGTAGGATCTCTCTCATCTTCTCCAGTCTCTTTAACTGAGTTGATGTCCTTCTCCTCTCCCAGCCTTTCGTTCCTCATGGTCGGATCTACGATAAGTCTTAGATGAATTGATTGAGGTTTATTCCTTTGTCTGAGCTACAATTGATTTTGTCCTCCTTCCTGACCTATCTCTCGATGACAATGCTGAGAGTTCATGAGTTCGTCGAGAAGGCGATTGTTCCAGTAGAGGCGAACCGCATATACGCAATAGCCCCTCGGCGTTTCTCGCCGCCCGCAAACGAAATTCGAAATCTTGACATCGGCCGAGCCCCCAAGAATTTTTTCTACTCTCCTTCCAAATACCCCTTCTTTTCCCCTCCAGATTCCGTTTTTTTCTATACCCCCCCTCGTCTACTGATCACTTTCGGCAGGCTGTCGGTGACACCATCATCTTTGTCCACCTCCCGCGGGCCTCGTATCGGGAGAGGGGCATGCCGGGCGCGTGCGAAAAATCTTTTCAAGACTCTTCGTTCCCCCCGTGCGCTCTCACATAATGCGGTCTATTGGTAGAAGAAGATTCATGGGATCCCGACCCCGGCGGAGTCCCTCCTACCCTAACCCAAATACTCCCCCCCCGGCCAACCCCCCTCTTTTTTTGCAGGTGATCGGTCCAATTCTCGGGTGGACTGCACTAATCTACTTTTTAAAAACGGCGCCGGACTGCCTAGGCTGGGGTGTCTATTTGGTGCGCTTCATTGCTTGCTCTCTCCTGATTTGTTCCACTCTTGCCCCCCCCCTATCGCCTATTGCGAAGGTGTTTTGACAGCTTGTCGCTGACGAGCTGACTCGATCCTCTTCTGAGTTCGCTATGGAGAGTGAAGTCGCCTTTTGCGAGTTCGAGTGACTCCTGACCCACC
>Ga0179593_1666859_pt1 | contig 15281 bp, 18 predicted proteins | sample CZODoug2_1_08_16_FD_185931 | JGI IMG/M metagenome (GOLD analysis project Ga0179593, IMG submission 185931) | Vadose zone soil fungal communities from Angelo Coast Range Reserve, California, USA - CZODoug2_1_08_16fungal (PacBio error correction) | ecosystem: Environmental > Terrestrial > Soil >... | reverse complement strand
AGTTCCCCTTCCTTGCCCTGTGACGGCTTCCGCCCCGCCTTCTCGTTCGATTCCCTTCTTTTTCCTTTAGCTTTCTCGATGGCGAGAGGTCCAGCCACTTTTCTCCTCTCCTTCCTTCACACCCTTGCGGCATCAGTCGGTGAGATGTCCGGAACCGCAACGGCTTGTGGCCTGTCAAGACCTTTCATATTCCCCAAGAAGTGTTATTGTTTTCCCTTCTCGACATTTTTTTTTCCCGACAGCGGCAGATTTCCGAAGGCGGCTAAGATGGTCCGGACCGACGGGACCGTATGTGGTTTCCCCCGGCCACCTCTCACTGGATTTCAGCTTAAGCACAGTCTTATTGTAAAGATGACCCTTCCCCCTTTTTTCCCTGATATCGTGTCCTGGATGCCCTTCGCTCACGGGAACGATGTTTTTCTTCTCTTTCCTTTTCGATTTTTCCCCTTTTTTTTTATTTCCGGCAGTTGGCGTGAACTGGGCAGGCATGTTCCTTTTTTTCGGCGTTGGTTTCCCTTTGCACGTCGGATGTCGCTGGCCGGCTATCCACCCTCTTTTCCCTTACTCCTCTTCTTCGATTCGGTCTGCACACCAATGCGACTAGCCCCAGAGTTTTCCCCTCTTTGGTTTCCGTTCGGCTGCTAGCGACCGACGCCGGTGAAGAATGCGCCTTGTCTCGGCTTCTCTTGGTTCACCCTAGTCTGCGTCCATCGCTTTTACTTCTTCCTTTGATTTTTCTTTCCCCGGTGGCGAGTGTATTTTTCCCCTTATGATGCTTTTTCCGTTAGGGCCTTGTCAACCGGGACACTTTCCCCCTCTTCCTTGGACCTTCTCCGGTTATCAAACCTTCCCTCCGAGTATTGACGGAAGCGGGGAAAGTGGAGCTTCGCCTTGCGTGATTTTTCAGGAATAACAAAAATTCCTTTTTCTTCTCCCCTTCTGAGGAGGATGTTTTCATTTTCGTCGAAATCATTGGCCCGAGTGTTGACCCGCTGATGAAACTGCGGGCCCTAGTTCCTTCTGGTCTTCTTCGATTCTTCAGCAGGCACTCAGGTATACTTTTCTTTTTATACCCCCCGGAGAGATAGACTGGGTATTAGAATCGGCTACCTATCCATTCCTTTTTCATTTTCCCGGAGAATCCTCTTCTTCTCTGAGCCGGCTTGTACCTGTAGAGTCGCCTTTACGCCCGAATCTCTTGATGAACTGTCAAGACGGATGTTCGTTCGCCGCATTGTTTTTGCTGTGGTTTCTTCTCCATGAAGTTCTCGTATTGCCCTGGCCGCAGCACGGCCTTACTCTCCCCTCCCTCTTCTAGTTTGTATCCGTGTTTGAGATATGTCTCTCCAGAAGCATTTGGGTGCATAGTCCCTTTATTGTCTTGCGCCCCGGACCCGGTAAAACGTTGTTCCTTTCGTGCAGGATTTCTCTCCTGTTACGGCTTCCCTGACTATTGGAGGGCGAGACTGTATCGACCATTTGAGATGCGCTTCAAAAAAGTCCCTCACAGGTAGAATGATCTTAGGAGGATCCAGAGTAGTACACTTCTCTCTCTCTGTCCGCCTTTCCTCCTCTGACCTTTCCTAAGAGGTTTGCTCCGAGAGCGAGCACCATGCTGGCCAGGCCTTTCCCATTTCTTTTGACTCCTCTCCTTACATATTGAACTCCCGAAGGCTTCTTCCTCCTTTGAATTTCCTATGGGTCTCTGTGGTGAACTGCCCGGTTTCTTTTTCCAGAAATACCGTCGAGCCGCCTTTGATTGGTCTTGAGACCCCTTTTCCTCTTTCTTTCCTCTCTCTTCTCTAGGGTCCAGGAACAGCCGTCGCCTGTTCCCTCTTCCTTCGCCGAAACTTTTTTTCTCTGTGCTAGACGCCCGCCCTGTTCCGGCGCGTCTTTCATCCCTTTCTTTTTTTTTTCGAGAGATCTTTTTTCTCGCCGGACAAGTTGGAAGTCTGTTTCTCCCTACATTTAACCTGTTTCTCGACCGAAGTGACCCCCAGCTTTCCTTCTCAAAGAATCTCCTTCTGTTTGGATGCCTAAATCGAGAAAGTGCGCGATCGATTAGGACTCCCTTAAGATTCTTCTCAACCAGGTCCAGTGTTTAAATATAAGACCCGCCCTCTTCCAATTCCTTCGAAACTAATGTGAGCCCGTCGAGGACGTTTCTTTTCCTCTCTCCGTCGTTTAGCGTCTGTCCTTCCTTCGACGCTGTGGCGGCTCGCTCTGCTCCCCCTTCGAGGAAGTTTCTTTCGTTTTCTTCAGGCTCTCATAGATACGCTGACGAACTCTCTGAGATTCTTCTCCCCCTCTCCCTCAACTTTTGGTTGCGCTCGTATCAAGAACGATAAGTCATTTGGTCGAGAGCGGGGCAGGTCGCCCGACCATTTTTAACTTCGGACCTTTCCCTCCCCCCCCCACGTGACCGGGCCGATTGGGGTCCCCTTAGACCCCTTCCTTCTCCCCTCTTTTTTTTCTGGCCTTCACCTTCAGCTCCGCAGTTAGTTTTTGCCGCACGATCCGGGCTCAGTAGCAGTTTTTTTGCGGACTTTTCTAGGCGACATGTGCCAAAGTATTCCATTCCCCCAGCTCACAGCATCTTTTCCAGCAAAGGGTCGTGACAGGTATCTTCAGTCACAGTCAGTCGAAGGCCTTTTTTCGTCCTTCCTTCTACCGACCCTCCAAGTACATAAGAGCTAAGAGACGCCCTAGAGGCTTCTCCGTGGCCTCCCTTCCTTATTCCTTTCTCTTGGTATATATCACTACCAGGACTCTTTTGACTGATCCCCCCCTCCACGCCCTACGTCCTTCTTCCTCTGTCTCGACCGTCGAAGAGGGTGGGGGGGGTGTGTTTCCCCCCTTTTCGTATTTTCACGATCCTCGCTTAACAAGCTGGCCAAGAGTAGCGCTTGCTCCTCCCTCCTAGCGCGTTCCTTTCTTCTTGTTTAGGCCACCTGAGACGCACGCTAATGGCTTCTTGCCGCTCGCTGTTCCCCTTGCTTTACAGGCTCTACTCTTTTCTTTTACAACGCTTTTCGTCTCAAGGCAAAGAAGTTCTGGGAGTCCTTCCCCCCCTCCCCCGCACATGGTTTCCCTCCCGAGTTCTTCACCAAGAAACCTAAGCGTGGCCAGGCCCTCGAGCCCTTCCCCCCTTTTTTAGTGTTTTGGAATTTTCTGAAGCTTGGAGAAAGATTCTTCCTTAATTCCGTCTTTTGCACGCCCATTTTCTCCCATTGAGGCGCTCAGCCGATACTTCTCCCCTTTCAAATCTTTTTCTAACCGTAGATTCCCTCTCGAGATCGAGCATTTCGCCATTTCTTCCCCCCCCCCTTTCCTTCCGATGCCGTCTATCCTTTGGTGCTCCCTCAATTCGCCGTCGGGCGCCCTCCCTCCCCCTAATATTTTTCGGCAACTTCGGCGTTGCCGGAAATCTTTCCCGCGCCTTTTTCTGGAACTAGAATACATGCCTTTTTTGCGCGGGCTCCAGGGCTCTGATCCTGATGTCCGTTTTTAGGCACGTTTCCTACTAGTACTTTTGGAGGGCCAATTTCTGCCTTTTATCACCTCCGTGCTTTTCCCCATCTAGAGCCTCCTTCTTCCCGAGTCTGATTTTAGCAACGCCCGCATGTCTGCGACAACCTCCTTTCTCTTCCTTCCCCATTTTTTCTTTTTTTTCGAGGCCGCACCAGCCGTTTTTTCATGGACTTCCTCTTTTCCCTCTTTTTCGTGGCCTTTTTTATCAGAGCACCTATGATTTTCCTGGACCTAGACACTTGGAGCCCGTTGACCCTTTTCTCCTCCCTTCCTGAAGCCGCTTCCTCTTCTCCGGCCCTTCTTCGTGGCCATGTGCCGTCCGTTGAGTCCTTCTCATTTTAATTTTCTTTTTTTTTGTTGCTCTCTCTGTTCTCCGGCCGGCCAAATGGAGACCTTTCTCGCTCCTTCTTGATCGTAGGAATTTTTTTCTTTTCATGCAGCGCGTGGCTAACTTCCTTTCGGTACTTCTTTTGCATCTTCCTGCTCCAAATTGCTAGTCGTGCCTAGGACCCCTCAACCGGTTTGATGGTCCCCTAGGGTTCTGTAAAACAGATTTTGTCGAGACTCTTTTCGGTTTGTCTTTGCTACCCTCTTCCGAAGGCGGTCTTGGCTCGAGATGGTGGTTGGCCAAGTCCCTCCCTTTCCTTAACTGTCATTTCACTCAACTCTTCCCCCGTTTTGCTGTTCTTGCACCGCGTGAATCCTCAGGTTTTTTTTTTTTTTTACCGAAGTCCTTCCCTCGGTAATTTTCGACGATTCCAGAAACCGACTTGCTAGGAGCTCCTTCGGACCACGCCGGTAGGTTTTTGTGATCCCCTCTCTTTCTCGTTTTCTGGATCTCTCGCCGTGAAAGTCATGTCTTGGAGCGCCGGCTGTCCCTATTCTCCCGATATGGCGCTTCGATACCTTCCCTTCCTCCCGCTGCAATTCCCCCCTCTTGTTTGACCTCAGAATTGGACGACGGATCGTGCATTTCTCCTCTCGCGTTTTTCCCTCCGTGGGACATGTCGCGGATCATATTGTCGGATCTTTTCTCCCCTAATTGCCTTTCCTGATCTTCCTCAGATAGCGAGGCATGGCCCCGTTTTTCCCTCTGTTGGCCGAGTTCAGCACACTGTGTTTTCTTTTCATTTGTCCTAATGCCTCATCTTTCCAGGGGTTCCTGGTTCGCCCGCGTTTCCCCTTATGACCCGGCGGGGAAAAAGCATCGTTTCCTTCGAACTCTTTTCGCCCCCTTGGGGACCCAAAAAATTACTTCTGCTCTCCCATTCTTTCCTTAGGTTTTTCCTTTAATCGTCGAACGGTGCTCCCCTTTCTTCCTGACTTCCTTTTTTTCCTCTTCTCCTGGGCTGTACCTTCGACCTTTTCCCTTCCCCCCTTCAGCATATATATGTCCTCGTGAGTGCGTCACCTGGGTCCTGAAGTCTTCTTCCTTTTCCCCGATTTTTCGATATTGCAGCTTCAGAAATTGCCCTTACGGCGGATCGGCGCGCGGCTTAATTTTTCTTTTTTGATTTTTTCTCAGACTTCTGTCCTTATTTAGATGCCAACGTCCCTCCCCCCTTTGTGTTATGTTCTACCTCTATGTTTTTGCTTGTCTCGGGGCGCGGCCTCTTCTGACCCTTTTTTCTTGAAAGTTAAGCACACGGTTTTTCTGCACATCTTCTTCTTTCAACGGCCGATGCCTTCCTGGTTTTTAGACTCCTGGTGACCCATCGACGCCAGAGATTTTTCTCCCATAGGACGGTCAACGGTTTCATTCGCCATCTTTTCGCAAGTTCTTTTGTTTCGTCGGGGACTCCAGTTTCAGTTGCGGCGATGCGCATTCTTCCCTCTTCCCTTTTTTCCGGTGTCGTCTCACTCTCCGTGATCCCCTTTTCCACCTTCAGAATAGATCGATGGATATTGGGTCATTCCCCGCCCTTTTTTTTTTTTTGCCGGGGATAAGAGATTTCTTTGCCCCAGCGCGACGGCCAGTCCGGTAAGCTTAGGCCTTTTTCATTTTTTAACAAACGCCCCTTCGACGTGCTTTTTTTGGACGGCGCGGATGTCTGCCCGTTTTCTGGCCACTAGCTGTGCTTCTTTTCTCGCTGCAGTGTTGCGATACTCTGCTCTGTCCCTTTTCTTCAGCGTAGTCTTTTCTTGGTCTCGTACGGCACAGGGAAACGTCGCCTTGTCGCTTTTTCGCTCCCGCCTTTCGGTCTCTTATGAAGTAGGGAGCCCCGCCGCCCTTGTTTTGCGTATCCGCTATCCCTTTTTTTTGTTGAAGATCTCTTCTTTTCCTTTTTTGCGGACAAGCTGATTTTTTCTAATACTTCACCTCGTGTTCAGACGTGCGAACCTGTCGGGTTCCTTTTCCCCCCTCCCAGGTTTTTTTTCCCGTTTCCCTCTAAGTGCAGAGACTAACGTTCGGACTAGTCTTTCCCCCTCCCTCCTTCTCTTTCTAAAAATTCTTTCCGTGTTTACTATCCGACCTCTTCCCCTTCGGCCGCAAGACGACCGCGATCCCCACTTCCCCCTTGATTGCGTTTCCCTTCTTTCTAGAACGATGAGGATCGTCGGCTCTTTTTCGCTGGGTTCTTTCCCCTGGAGCCCCGGATATGACGTTTAGAGGTGCGCGCGTGTCGAATGCCTCTGCTTCCCCTCTCTGTTCCCTGATCTCGCACGCTAATGGTCTACGCACCCTTCTTTCTCCGTTCACTCCTGATTGGTGTCGAGAGTGGAGTCTCGCACGACAGCTTTCCCTTTTGCTTGCTCTTTTCTCCTTTTCCCTGCAACGACGATTGGCGTGATTCGAGTCCAGCTCTTGTTTTCCCCTCTTCGTCTGTGTGGCCTCCCCCCCCCCTTCGTATAAGTCTCGGATGACCGCACGGTATTTTTTTCCTGCTCACTTTTGGGTTTAGGAAGGAATTGCAATCCCCCTTCGCCCACTTTTTTCTCCCACTCCCCCCAAAAGTAGATCTCGACGCACACAGAGGTTCGGGGTTCATCTTCACGTTTTTAACGTAGTGGCAGTTTTGCAATCCCCAAGTAAAAGTAGAGCGGCTTTTTGCCGATACCTTTCTTTGTGACCGCTCTAATTCTCTGGATCGAGTAGAAGAACCTCCTCTCCTTCTCGGTTCAATACCAGTCTCAACGTCCTACGACTGTGCTTTTTCCTGGACTCCCTTCTTTAGAAAGCTTTCCGACAGTCCTGCGCTTACACTCTTCCCCTCCACGTAAATTTCCTATGGCGACTGACTTTCATTTTTCCCATGTCGGATACGAAACTATATGAGAGAATGGCTCTCCCGATTTTCCTTGCATTTTTTGTGGGGAACTGTCTGTCTCCTTCCTTCCTTCAAACCCTTTAATGTTTTTAGGTCCGGTTACGACGCGACCCCTGTGCTTGTCTTTCCCTTTGTCTCCCCCCCCATCGAAACGTTTCCATTTTCTCCTCAGACTGTCGATGGAATTCTGGAATGGCATGATTGGACGCGGCGCACACGGGCTTTGGGAGGCCTCGTCGGCTTGGTCCTTTCGTATTTTTCTTTCAAAGGACTTAGGAATTTAGTAGTGGAGAGTTTCCTTCCTTTTGGACTTTCTCGAGTCTTTGCCGTATCTGTATGACCTTCTGAACTCTTGACTCTCTCCATAGCCCTTTTCAACGCGTCTTTCTAAGTTTATACATCCTGTCCCCTTACTTCCTCCCCAAGAAGCTTTTTTGGCCGGAAAATTATTGTTTCCTTCCCTCCTTCTTGTTTCCCCTTCTCCGACCTTGCTTCTCAGCTTTAATGAAGGCCCTCTTTCGATCATGAGCGGGCTGGAGGCGCGTTTTCCCTACTATGTGGCCATGATTGAAGCGGGTAGCGGTTCCTTTCACCCTTTGCTTTTTTTGAACTGTTTCAGGCCGTCTACCATCTCTTCAGATTGCTTAACGCAGAATGGCTGCGGAGGGGTCCCCCTCCCATTTTTTGATCCTCTTCTGAAAAATCTTTTTTTAGTGCCAGTTACGAGCCAGCCTTTGAGGGCATTCCGCCGCACTATTTTCCCGAGATTCTGTATGAGACGTCGTGAAGACCCGCGCTGCAGTAGCCCTTTCGTCAAACGCTTTCTGTATTCTTTTTTTCTTGCCGTGTTTTGGCCTTCCTTTTGTTCGAAACTTCTTATTCTCATCCTCGTTGGTTCTCTCTCAGTTTCCCGAATTCAGGGTCCAGGTCACGTCTTTTTTTTCTCTCAGATTGACATCGTAGGTTCTGGCGACTTCCTTAATATCTTTTGTCTCCACTATGGCAGACGATTTGCAAGTAAAACTTTGTTTTTCTATCGTTCCTTTCAACAACCCTTGGGCATCCTCCCCTTTTTGTAATGACACAACGGAGTGAGGAATTATCCCTTCTCACCTTATTGGGGATGGACAAAGCTTGTTTTTTCGTTTTCGGTCGCGCCTTCTTTTTTCGAAGAACACTTTAAGATGGCCGACGGCCGTAGCTTGGTGGTGCCTCTTTCGATCTTTTTTCCCCGAAACCCCCCTCCTGGAACATCCAAGGGACCCCTTCTGCTGGACTTTCTTTCCTTCCCCTGGTCCATCCTTAAGAATTCATGATCAGATTTTCTCACCCCTCCCCCAGTACCTTTGTTCAAGACAATTCCGCGGATTTGTCCCCGTCCCGACGGCGGCTTGTTTCCCTTCTCGAGGATGTCGGATAGTCGACTCTCTTCTTATGCTCCGGCCTTCTTGCGGACCACAGATCGCTGAGGTCCTCCCCCCCTCCAAGGTCTTTTAAGAGCTATCTCACTTCCTCGTTGATTTTACTGATCCGGAGATTTTTGAGACGGTTTTACTTCTCCAGCTTTTTTTTCGGTGATCCTCTTTTGTGCGACTTCTCACAAGCTGCAGTCCATGCCATTTCCATTTCCTCGAGATTATCTTCCTGGTTTAGGTTGCTGGAGACAGCGTATTCTCAGGCTCTTGGTCTTCATTTCTTCCAGGAATAAGACCTCAAATTATTTGCCTTTGAGCCCCCCTTCCCTTTTTAAGTCCCCCCTCCCCCTTTCCCGCCCGCTTTCTTCGTTACCCCCCTCAGCCGGCATGCCTGAGAGGGACTTTCGACCGACCTGGCCTACACAAAACCTTCTGAGCCTCGTTCTTCACTTTTCTTATCTAACGATTGCAGCGTGGTGGAGGTTTTTTTATTCCCCTTTTTCTCCGCCCTTTTGGGGTGTGACGTCCTTATGGCTGATTTCAGGCCTTTTTTCGTTTTCCTGGATTGGTACCCTCTTCACCCATTTTTTTTTCACATGGTTTTTTCCTTCTCTCAAGAGAAATTACCGCCTCGGTGACCTTGGCTCTCCCGCCGGCGCTCCGCGGTCGCTCTTTTGATGAAGATCCCACGCTTCCTTAAATTACCTTTCAGATGCTGTCCAAGACCCTTTGCGTAGACGATCTGGGTAGCTGGTCTTCCGATTTTTTTTTTTCCTGGTTCCTGCAGTCTGCATGGTTCCGCCTCCCCCCAAGGTACGGTCCTGAGAGACAGCAGGATCGTGCAGTCCCCCCCTTCTTGATCCTTTCCGGAACATTTTTCTCTTTTTTTTCCCATAGAATCTCCCGACCTTTCTCCTGACCTTTCCCTTGCCGGTTTTTCCCCTTCTTCAGGAGAGTCACCTCCTCTCCCAGGTCCCGTTTTCTCCTCGAGGAGCCACAGAGATCTTCCCTTTGATATTTGCGCAACCAGAGGGTATTAGACAGGTTGATCGGCCCGAGATCATTGTCCTTCCCTCTTTTCCCCTCTTTTTTAGATGTCCGAGAAGTCTCTCCCTTTTTTAGTCTTTTTCCTTCGCGGTTCCCATTGAAGGTATCTGCGGCCATTCTCCCACCTATTTTTGTTACTCTGGTTTTTTTCCCTTGACGTTTTTCCCGTCGTTCGTGGTGAACTGGCTAGGTTTGTTCTATTTAGCTGGTTGCCCGTCTGTAAGGATAGGATCTGCTCCCTTTCTTCGCGAGTGGTTAAGCCCCTCCTTCGAATATTGTCTATCGGATTTGAGGTAATTTTTGAACCTTTGTTTTCGCCACACTCTTTTCCTTTCTCCGCCGTGTCGTCTGAGTCTCTGATTTCTCATTCTTTTTTTTTTCTCGATGAAGGTTCCGTTTTTTTTTTTCTCCTACTTTTTTTTTCTTGACCGACTTAACCCAGTGTCGCCAACTGCCTCGTTCTTTCCCCCTACTTTTTTTCGAAGAGTGTCGGAAGCGACTTCGGAATCCTCATACGCCCCTCCCTCCCTTCTCTTCCACAGTTCTGGAACTCTCCCTAGCCCAGCTCTTCAGTTCACCCACCCTACACGATCCGTTCCATACTGCTCCTTTTGTTTGATGCGAGAAGACTGTTTCAATGCTTTTTTTTCAGTAATTTTTTTTTTTTCTGCTCTCGGAGATCTCTTCAGAGGAAGGTTTTGCGTGTCGATGCATTTCGGGCAGATCCTCTCTTCTTGCGTCTCTACCTGACCCGTTCAACGCTGTGTCGGATCGGAATTTTTAGATTTTCCTCTTTTGTCGAGTTTCGGGATCGCACGAAACTCTCTCCCTTAACTTTCGCTGATTTCTCATGGCCTTCACACGGTGTTTGGGGCGATTGTTGTGATTTCGTCTTTTCCTTTTACTTTTTCTTTCTATGCTTCTGAATTAACACATTGAGCTCAGCCCGGGCATGAGCGATAGGATTTTGCTGAGTCCTTGATTTCCTGTTTTTAAAGAAATCAGCCAATTGCCCCTCTCCACCCAAGCGTGAGTCCCCGAAACAAGACCATTCGGAGGACGCACAACGGGGTTTCCTATCTCCCTCTTAGAATTTCGCTTCCTTGGTATATACGCAACCCCGTTACCCTTCTCTCGTCGGTTTGTCTCCCTATCGACACCGGTCGACCGAAATCGACTCTATATGGATCTACGAATACACCTTTCCCTTCTTCTTTAGATTCCCCATCTCACGCCCCACAATGATTCAGACCAGTCTTTTTAAGTCCCCGGTCGTAGGACCTTCTTTCCACAGTTCCCTCATGCGCTTCAAGCTGGCACCTGTAGTCCCTCTTCCGCTCAGGCCCGTTACTGCTTCAGAACTTCAACAAGTTTGTTTTAAGAATTTTTCCTTGCTAGTTCCCCCTTCGGATCTGGAATCGGAGGTCTGGAGGACCGCGTTTTTTTTTGCGACAAATTGGAAGGACGACTGCACCGCCCTTTTTTTTTCCTCCTCTTGTAGGCCTCCCCCCCCTTTTCTCCAATTTTCCCCCCTGAAGAGCGTCGAGCGCGCTGTTAAAGGTCGACTTCCTCTCTGTTTCTTTACGCGGCTTCTTTCGCAGAAGGCGGCGGCTGGAATTCCCTTTTTTCTGCATTTTTTTCCGCTCCGATCGTCCCCAAGTTAGTATAAACCCTTTGAGAGAAGGCGCAGTTGCTGTGCACTGACCTCTCCAGCATAGCTCCTTTCTTATCCGAGCTTTCCTTCAATTTTTGAGAATGGAGTTTTTTGGTTTGTTATGCCATAAGACGTTTGCTCGTCGAATCCTCGAACTCGAAAGGTCACACCCACCTCCTGCTCACGCCGATTCTTGAGTCCCCCTTTTGCAAATCCGCTGTGAAACCCCGCCTTTCTGGACTTTCCTTTCCCTTGACATTATTGCAGGATGTTCCTACCTAAAGATATGATAATGCTTAGTGTTCTTCCCCTCTTTTTTTTCCCCTTTCAGAGGCTTCTTTTTTCCCCTTTCTTGGACGTTCTCCTTCATTCCCTCTTGCGTCGTGGCCGGGGCCCCTATCGGTCCAGTTTTTTCCACCTCCCCTTGTTCATGTCGCGACATGAAAACCACCTTCGTTCAAGATCTTTTACTCTCATGACCGTCTTTTTTATTTTGCTCTTTTTTCGAGCCCTGCATTCCTTGAGCTAAGAGCGGACTGGCATGCTTTTTTCAGCCCCTTCTGAGAGCTGCCGAAGGATTTCACGCTCCCCTTTCCTACCTCTCTCTTTTTTAGACGGCGCCACCTTGTCTCCCCCCCCGAATCCTTTTTTGGCGGACGTGCTTTTGAAAATGTGCCGGTCAGTGGCGAACTATGCTCTCTCTGTCCCCTCCGTTGTTGGTTGATTCGTTATCCTTTCCAGGGCACCTCACTACTAGAGTTTCTGAGGAACTTAGTACGGAATTTGGAGAGCCACGGATACGGAAAGTGTCTTATCTCTGAGGATTTCCCATCCCTGATTCTAGTTGCTGACCTTTCACCACCATGGGATCCTTTTCTTCATGTCCCCCTTTCTCGTTTTTGCCGCCAGCACTTCTAAGTCAGGCCTTTGAGCTGTTACTCTTCCTTTTTTTTAGGTCCCGCGACAGTGGCTGACCCTCTACCCGCACTTTGTCTATGGGTTTTTTTAAGCCGAGGTGATGACCGCTTTTCTATGGGCCCTCAAGGGTCCATAATTCTTCTTCCCACTAGGCTTTGCTGAAGGCCTTCTAAGGTCCTTTTCTGGCCGCAGACTTTAAGAGGTCATTTCTTCCCGTTCCAGACACTACACGCCTCGTCATGTAGGTTTTTCCCCGTCTTCGTGGAATGGCCTATCTTTGGACTCTGAGTCTTTACTGCTATTGGATCTGTGGGTTGCCGGATCTCGCACTAGTTCTATCCTCCCTTCTCTCGATTCCCAGACAAGGAAATGCGCATTTCCGTCAACTTCTCCTCCCGGGTTTCTGCGCATGTTAGAAGCGCAGATTCCGAAAGGAGTCCTCCGTCTTTTCCTGGCCCGGATTTTTTTTTTAGGCGTCCAGTCAGTTCGACTGCTTTCCGCCTTGGCCGCTTTTCTCCGACCGGTGGATCGGTTGGAAGACTCGTTCCTCGCTCTCCCCCAGAGGGTCTTGTCTTAACAGTAGAATACAATTTTTCCCGTTTTTGACGTCCTTCAAACACCCCTTTCCCGACGATTCGATGGAAGGCCTTTCCGCCTTCAGCCGGCTTCATTTATCGGGCGTTCCACATTGGCCTAAAAAAGTTTCTTTCCTTCCTTCCTCCGTTCCTGGGTTGAGTCATATTAGAATTACAGCGTGTTGAAGCGCATTATGAATTTTCTTCTCCGTTCGCCCGTGACGTCCTTATACTTGTTAGATCATTTCTTTGGTTCTTTTTTTCTTTCTTAGGATCAACCTAGGGAGCGCGTCTCCCTGGTGTATGAGAATCGGCCCAAAGATCCATCCTTTGGAGCTTTTTTGTCCGAACCTTTGCGTTTGTACTTGTATTTGCCTTAGCCTTTCCCTTTCCAAGCCCTATTCGTTCTTCGAAGTCGACCTTCCACGAGGTTGGCAGACGGACTTTTTCAATTTCTTTGCTCTCCCCTCTGCTGATTTGGTCATATCTTTTCTGCTCAGGTCTAGGGCCGACCGCCATTCCTCCCATTCTTTCCGGCTTTGTCATAGAGCCTTCCCCTTCACGAATCTACTTAGCGCCTTCCCCCAGATCCTTGATCGAAGCAAATCCTTCCCCTGGGTGTCTTTAGAGTCCAACGACGGCCTCTCCTTTGCGAGTTTCTACATCCTCCCTCTAACCTCTGAGGATTTCTTGCAGTGCTCGTCAGAGACGCAATTCGATAGACCAGGTGCTGGCCGTATCTTTTCGTTTAGGTACTGAATGACACTAGTTTCTCGGAAGGGCCTCGTGACGTCTCAGCGAGACGGCTTTTTCCTCTCCTTTCTCATCCCCTCAGCAACGGTGGTTATCAACAGGTTTGACGTGCGGATCGCCGGTCGGCGGTCCGTCCCTCTCTGCTTCGGATTTTTTTTTTTTCCTGTTGCGGGATCTGTTTCCTTGGCTTTTTCTTGAAGGTTCAGTCCTCTTTTCTCATTGCACGGCCGCCCCTCCCCGCGCCATTCTAAATGAGGCATTTTCTTTTGAGCTCCACAAAGATGTGAAGTAGTTCGCCCCAGCCTTTTTGTCCGGACTCCTCTCCTTTCTCACGGACGAGCCCTGGACAGGCGGCGTTGGGAGTCTACACTTCCTTTTTCCGTCGTGCTTTTTTTGAACCAGTGCTCGGTCATTCTTTTCCCCATGTTTACGTTTCCGTTTTCCTCGTCCCATCTGAAGATCTAAGACTCCCTTTGGACTCTCCTTCCCCATCACTCATGGCCCAAGATCCCGTGCTTTCCTTCTCACTCTTACTTCAAGTTAACCACTCCTCCCTTCAAAGTTTTTTTTGAAGACCTACGTTCTCTTTAGTTGTGGTAAAGTCTTAAGATTTGCGATTAGTTCGCCGCCCTCCCCTCCCTGTCGAGCTTGATCCCTCTCGGTCGACGTTTTTGTTTTTTGCTTTTCCCTAAAGATCCTCAGATCTGTGACGCAGGAGATGATCTGGCAGCACCTGGCTACTTTTCGGATAGCCTCATGAGGCTCGAGCGGGGAGGTCCCCTCTGCTAGAGGGGCCTGGCCCATTTCACAGGGCGATTGAGTTGTTTTCTATCACTTTGTGGGGCGCGCGCTATTTTCCATTCTTCTCCCCTTCTCTTTGCGATTTCCGCCCCTTTTAGGTCCCTTTGCCTGGTGTTTTTTGGTTGCCCACCGGCGACAATGTGCCCTTCTTCTGCCCCTCATCGCCCCACAGCCTCTCCCACCGGTCGGTTCCGTTCATCACTAAGTTTTTTTTTTGATTTCGGTCTATTCCAATCCACGTCAAGCCGCGCGCGAGCTTTTGCTTCGCCTTCGGCCGAGTTTCTTTCTATGGATTCTTATGACCCAGGTGCCGGCTTTTTTCTATAGGACTTCACGCCATCCGACTGATGACTATTCTCAGTCGAAGGACGTCACCACCTGTCAGTCTATTTTCGCCTTTCCCTTCACTTTCCTTTAGGACTATGAGCTCTTCTCCCCCAGCTTTGATTTGGAGGACCCCTTTTCAGCGTCTGGCGCGAATGCGCTATTTCCCTGCGGCCCCGGAGATCGGTGACTTTTCCTCTGGTCTGGGCGCCCTACATTTTCCCGGTTGATCGTGATTCCTCGACAGGACCCCCTCCATGGTGCTGAAGGAATTCCCTCGTTTGTTTCTGTACCTTCTCCCCCCCCTCTCCGAATCCTCTCTTCTTAAGGTTCTTCACGTGCTTCCTTTTTTTTCTTGACGCTTGTTGAAGCCGAGCACAACACTCTTGATCCGCAGCACTTCTTCTTTCCCCTCCTTCCTCACCTGCTCCTTTTTCGTCCCCACTTCTAGTCAACGCGTTTGCGACCTGCCTTCGTCTTATGCCCGAGCATTTTTGATGACGAGATGCGGCGACGCCCCCCCCCCCTTCGCCGTGCAACGGCGGTCCGGATCTCTTATCGTACGCTCGGTCCTGTACTTTTTTTTTTGGCGCCGGACACCTCCTTTGTCTGATTTTCGTTTTTTCTTCTAAGAAATGACTGAAGGCGCTGCGGGACTCCTCCTCGCTCATGATAATGATGCGCTTGACCTCTTCCGTCAGCGGTCCCCCCTTGACTCTGGCTAGCTTCTCTCTCTTTTTCCTTTTTCACCAATGATCCGCCGTAGTTCCCTTTTTTGCCGTTGTCGTCTCGCCAGCATGTCGGCGACCGAAACACGATCGCTTTTCCCGATCGTGTTTTGGCTGGTTGTCCGAAGGATTTTTTAGGTAATTTCTGATGATCCTTTTTTGGAAAGCCTCTCTATGCACGCGATGCGGGTTGACTCTTCGTCCTTTGAATCCTCTACGTCCCTTTCGTCTGTCTCGATATCGCCGTTGTCTTATTTTTTCTGTGT
>Ga0179593_1644433_pt1 | contig 15281 bp, 12 predicted proteins | sample CZODoug2_1_08_16_FD_185931 | JGI IMG/M metagenome (GOLD analysis project Ga0179593, IMG submission 185931) | Vadose zone soil fungal communities from Angelo Coast Range Reserve, California, USA - CZODoug2_1_08_16fungal (PacBio error correction) | ecosystem: Environmental > Terrestrial > Soil >... | reverse complement strand
TTCCTTGGACGAGGTACCCCCCCCTCCCCCTCTGCACGGCGAGTATGACACCCCCCCTTTTTGCGTTCTCTCCTGGTCTAGCAAAGCCCACAGATCACTTCTCCCTCGATGGCATCATTGGCGTCCTCTTCTCTTCTTTTCCAGCCTCAGGCGAGCCTCTCTTGGAAACCCAACGAAGGCCTAACCCCGTCACTTCTTACAACGACGTCGAGTTGCGAGACGAGTCCTCTTTTGAAAGCAAGATCTGCTTTCCGCGGGCGACGATGTAAGCCACATTGCTTCCCCTACGGGTTTTAGACCGAAGTTAGTTTTCTATAGAGCCTTTCGATGGGGCTCCTCCTGTCGATTGCGCGACCCCTTCAGACAGACGACACCCTTCTCTTCTTCGGCGATGTCTTTTCGTACATCGACATATAGAGGATGAAAACCCCGACCGGGCTACCTCCTCTTTTGTCGGATGTCTCAACGGCGCGTTTTTTTCCTGAGGAGAAGGGTTTAGCGTCTCTATGGGATCATGTCGTGACGCCTCTTTTTTCAATATTACCAGAACCTACATGCGACTTTCCTGTTCTCAACACCTATCTTTGCATAGTCCCCTCCGACATCCCCCCCCCCTCCAGAAATTTCCCCCTCCTTCCCCCACGATAATCGATATAGGATATAAAACCCCCCACACCCCCCCCCCCCCCTTGAGATGAGGAGGGGGAGGATTTGCAGGACTGGCTCTTGTCCCGACGGGCCTTTTCGTGTAGCGCGCCTTCCTTGACGCGCAGACGAGGTCCTTTCTTTTTTTTTTTTTTTGCCCATGAATTCTTGCATTTTCTCACGTTTCCTTTATGGCGAGGTTCTTTCGCCTCGCACCCTTGCCGTTTGCACCCCATTTTAAAATCCGGGGTCAAGACTCCTTCAGGACCCGCCAACAACATCGTTCTCTCTTCCTCTTCCCTCTCCCTTTCTCTGCTAGGACGAAGTAATTGACCCCCCATTTCCACCGAACCTTCCCTCCTCTAGCCTCAACATCAACTATTCCTTTTTTTCTGAGAGCGGAGTAACGCATGACTTGCTTCCGTCTTCCCTTCTTATGTCGAGAGCCCTCCCTTAATATGCGATGCGCGATCGACGATTCAGGGCGTCATGACCCCTCCGGGAATGCCCCTCCTGAGGACTTCCGCAAAACATGGGTGTCGTTTTTCTCGTCATTCTCGGGCTCCACAATACCAACCCGTAGATCTAAAGGAGGTGACCCTCTTCCCCTTCGACCGGATCTACGCGGCGAAGCTCCTTTTCTGATGACCCGCCGGCGCTCGTCGCTTTTCTTTTTAAGGCGTCCCTTTCCACCTGCTCGCCTGGCCCCCCTCGACCTCAAGACGGGGCGAGAGCCAGCTTACGAGATATCCGACGCGCTCGAAGCCGGTTTTCCTCTGTCCCCCACGACCCAGTTGTGAGTCGGATACGGAGGGACCTTTTTTTGACTGACTTCATCGCGTTGAGGAATTTTCCTGGTCGAATGATGGGGTAAATTTGCCAGGCCGGCCCGACAGCGCCCCTCTTTCGCCCCCGTGGATATCCAGGCGAGAAGTCGATCGTTGAAGTTTTTCAGACGCCGAAGGAGGCAGACTTTCCCGAAGTGCATCGATTTCCCTGAGGTCCCCTTGCGGAATAGTAACGGAGATTCTCGAGGCGTGAAGCGTCCTTTCCCTCTCCCCGTCTGTTAGGCTGGGGGGATAACGCCAGGAGTTTGTTTCAGTAGATTTTTTCACCAAAATCCTTCTCAATCCTGTCGTTGATTTTCCTGCATAGAGGGCGTCCTTCCCCTCCCTTTCGCGAATTTTCTTTTCGGTCCCCCTTCTGTTCCAGAGGGTGAGCAGGTCTTTTTTGCTTAATTTATTATAATCCCCCTTGTAACAGGTGGCGAATTTCTCATAAAAATTCAAGGACCTTCTTTACCCCCAAGATTAATCGCCCCCGAGTACCTTTTCACGGACCCCCCCCCTGCCTCTTTCCGCAATCGAGGTGAAGGAAGATCTGGATTCCTTCGGTGCGGTCGTCTCTTTTCCTTCTTTCGCTCTCGATTTTGGAATGGCCCAATTGATTCCTCTCAAGAGAAACTTTTTTTCAATATTGAATTTTTTCGATGACCCCCCCGTTTACCCCCCCAGAAATATCAGAAGAAACGCCGGTTCCCCAAGGAAGCTGGGCACTCTTTCCCTTCCTCTCCCAAAAGAGAGGACCCACCGCTGCTGCTAATGAGCTTTAGCCCTTTCCGGTAGGCTTATCCTCCCTTAACGCCACGAAGGAGAACGCTTTGCGGCGGGTAATCTCCTGTTACGAGTAAGGTACACTATCTCTCAAGGGCCGTCTACCTACTCTTCGAAGAAGATTCCCCTGAGGGAGGGGGGCTTACGCGGAGCCCCTCCAGTTGTGAGTTCCCCCGCCGCAAATAGTCTCCCCCTCTTCCAATTTTTACTACTCATCAGTTTTTTTTTCTCTTGAGGCTTAGACTCGCCTGGTAACGCCTTTCGTCGGCGGCTATTCGATCATGCTCTTTTCTCTCTCCTGATAGGATCTGTATCGGCTTCTCTCCCCCTCAGACGCTCCCCTCGAAATAATAGTCTGAGGGAATGTTTTTTCTCTTAAAACGGCTGTAGATAATCTTCTTCCTTTGGGTTTAATGCCTTTAGCGGTTTTGCGAGGCTGGAGTCTCATCGCTTTTTCGGGAATCCGAGTTTAGGAGGATGCACCGCTTCCCATTCCATCCTGGACAGAGCCCTCTCCCCCCCTTCTTAACGGGTGTTCAGAGGGCTCTCCAACTTCCTCTTCTGACAGTGCTGCAGTTCTCTTTCATTGAAATTCAAGAAACATCTCTCCAGATGACGGTCTTCTTTTCTTTCCGCAGCACCCTACCAGACAGGGACCTTTTTTACCTCGAGGGGCTTGCCGGATCCCTGCTGCACGGAGTTGATCAGCTTTTCTCGGAGAGACGTTGTGGTGAGGACTATCTTTCGATGATATTGGTACTTCCCCCTCCGATATTTGATCCCGCGGAAATTTCTGTGTGTTATTATATTGCAAATGCAAGGCTCCCACCCCCCCCCCTGAAAGAAGATTTGTGAATTACCTGAAAAAACTTCCGCACCCTTTCGATATTACCTCCAGAGAGTCCATGTGACGTATAAGAGATTGAGGCACCTTGATTTTGGTGTTTTTAGCCCCGCGCTGAAAACGGACCTTGAGAATTCCTATCGGCGGATCATAAATGTACCTTGAATCGCGTGCTCCTAGCTTAAGAAGAATATATCTTCTCGGGGGACCTAGGGTCTTGTTCCCTTCCGACAGCAGAAGATGTGCGCGCATCTTTTTTCTTTTCTTTTTCTTCCTTCTTCTTGAAACAAAGGCCGATATCGACGCGAAGTCCCGAATTCCCCCCCTGTGGCGATTTTTTTTCCCTCCGGTCGTGGAATTTTGGACGAGCTTGACACCCCCCCCCCTTTCCCGTCAGAAATTCCTTTGCGTGCGAATACCTCGACTTTTCTCGCGGAATCGCCTGGTATTTCCCGCTCTTTTTTCAAAGACAGACTGGGTCGTGGTCTGTCTCCCCCTGCGTGAACACGGATTCTTTTTTTTCTCAGAAAGTGGAGATCCTTCACTGTTTCGCGAATTTTCTAGCAGGTGTCCTGCAGCACTTTTCCCATTCTCTCTCTCAACTACTCTTGGAATAGAGATTTACTCCCCTTCCAGCCGCTCCCTTTCCCCTTCCCGAGGATGGCGCACCTCCATCTTCGAAATCGAGTACCTTCGGGCTAGATGGATTTTCTACCCCTACGAGACTTCGTCTTTCCTCCACAAGCATTTGTGGAGGGCTGCATTCCTCCCCCTAGGCAAGCTTAGGTTACAGAACGGGTTCATGAGCGCCTCTCTCTTTCAGGAGAAATAGAAGCCCTTCGTCCAATCGAATTTGGTTCTTCCTCTCTCCGCTGACAGAAGAGCGTGTAGAGAAATTGACGCGTCTTTTCCCAACTTGCGGTTGAGTGTTTTGGTCGTGAGCCCACGACTTTCCAGGACTTTTTTGCCCCTTCCCTTTAAAGAAGAGACCTCCTCCCTCCTCGATCGTGTGTGAGCACCTTTCCGGTTAAGTGTTCTTCCATGTCGTGAGAAAAGAAGGATCTCTTGCGGCTCCCTCCTTATCCCCACACAGTCAGAACATAAGTCTGCGCGCTGCCTCCCCTTCGATCAATGAATCTAACCTCATGCCGACGCCCCCCCCCGATCCGCCTTTTTCGCAAAAATAGTCCCGCCGACGCAGCCGAGAAATAGCCTTTCCCCTATTCGAGCAGTCTTGCACTACGTCTCCCCTTATGTTCTCCTTCTAGATAGAGTTGTTCCCTCGGCATATGGGGGCCTTTTCTTTCTTCCTACGATGTGATAGAGGTCTCGTATGTGATGTTTGACCATGTGAATTCTTCTTAGTCCATTTTTTTCTGGACCTCCCGTCCCTAATAGTGAGGAGACCCTCCCCCGGCCCTGCACATCAAACCGCGCCGTTTCCGTCATCTCCCCGCTTCCTCCTGTAGGAGATTCTCCTTCTTAATAGGCTTTTCCTCCTGTACGATAGAGACCCGTCCTGTCACTCGCCGCCGAGCGCGGTTGTAGCCGTCTGTGGCAGATCAAGGCGGCTCTTCCCTTTAAAAATATGGACCGCTTTTTCGATAGCAGCGTTTAGATTTCCCGGCGGTTTTCTCCTTAATATTGAAGGATATTCCCCCTTGCCGGTTGGAGCCCTCTCACGAGCGATAGTTCGTCACCCCTTCTTTCTCTCCAGCATTTTCGCCTAGATATCAGTCCCCCCTTTTTAAAGGCGTCTGCCCTTGATGGCATCGGGGGTGACCCAGTTGGCTCGCCGGCTTTTTCTCAGCGAGCCAGCCATCTCTTTGATTCTTTCTTCTGGAACGCAAACGCTTTTTTTTTTTGCTCGCCATCGCGACCCCCACGTTCATCTCTATTAAATTCTATTTTTAGGTCCCCCCCTCAGCGGACACGACAGTCAATCTCCGCATCCAGGAGGTTCAGAAGAGATTCCCCTCTTGCCCAGACCATCTCTTCTATGGTAATACTCCGTGTTTTGTTTCTGAGCGATTTATGTTTCTGCAAGGCATTTTGTAGATTGCCTTCTTTGGCCTTTTCGTACCAAGCACAGCCCCCCTTTCTCAAGGAGAGTTTCCCCCCCCCGTTCCTCTTCCTGGAGATCGCCCTTTTTTCTTTCCCCGCCAAGAAAAAACCTTGGTCCCGAGATCTCCCTCCCCCCATCACCTCGATGAGATGGTTTTCAGATCCTCGATGGCACACCCCCTGCATCAAGTAAAGCCGCACCCTATTCTGATTCTCGAGGCGCTCTTTTTTTTCCTCTTCCCCTGGAGCTTAGACGATCCGGTTGCGCCCTATTCTGGCGGGCGGGGGGACTCCATGTACTACCTTCGGGTTTTACGACCGCCGTTCGTTCGAAACCTCTTTTCCAGAAAAATATGAAGGGTTCCGTATGTTTGTCTCCGCCTTAGATCCCCGCTTATACTTCTCCCCCCCTGACTTCGTCGTCATGTCTCTTTCTGGGTCGAGATCTACTTTCTGCATGAAGATCCTCTTTTACCCTATAGAAAGGATCGTTTTTTTACGATTTTTCCCACTGAATTTTTTTGCCGGGCTTCTTTATAGTTCTTCCTTCCCGAAGCCGGGCTTCAGGAAAGATTCCTTGGTCACTTCCCCTCTTTCCTGAGGAATCATATTATCCTCCCTTGCCCTCTTTTCTCGCGCCGCACCCCCTAATTCGCCATATGAAGAGTTCCTCCCTCCCTCTCTACGGCTATAACATGGAGGATTTTTTTTCAGGAAATGGCATTAAATGTTAACGGTCTTCTGTGGCGAGCGGGGCCTCGGGCTCTTTGCCGCTTCTCCTTTTTCTTTTTTTTTCCGGCAGAATTTCTTATTTCTCGCCAAGTTGCGGGCAGCAGCGTTTTCCTGCAGCACTTAGAGAAGAAGACCTGGATTCGCCCATTTTCCCTCCGAGTCACCCCTCCCACAACATCTTTTTCTGCCCCCCCCGAGGACGTAGCGTCTTTTCTTTACGCAGTCATTTTCCCTTTTGACGCGGAGATGGGGTCTTCAGCCTTTCCTCTGTCATTCTCCCGCAACATAGGATTCTGTCTTCGACCTATCGGAGGAACTATTTCTTCTCGAGCCTTCCCCCTGCCGAAGAGGCAGATGAGCTTCTCGACTTCTCTTTCGGCGGCATGACCTCTTCAGAATCTGCCCTTCCACCTACGAGGAACGACACCCCAGGCGGGTGTCGATCTTTTTTTTCGTACTAGGTCACCACCAACATCCTCGAGCCGGAAGATTGGCGTACCCGTGCTTCTTCTTCCAGATAGCCCTGCTTTCCTTTAGTGAGGCGGACTTTTACCCGTCCGCATGCCTTGCTCTCGGCATTGTCAGAGGCGGACTAGGCTGTCAATTCGAATCGAAGCAAGGCGCGCTCTTTTCGGCGAGATATCCGAACTCTCCCTGACTCCTTGTTTCACGCTTCCCCCCCCTCCTCCACGAAAAAGTCGGTCTTTGCATGTTTTTAATGACCCCTTTCCCCTGAGACATTCCCGGCTATTCCATCGCAGAGCGATTTTTCAGTAAGGGCGGCGGGCCCGCGTATTGTGGGCTTTGTACGCGGACGCCCTCACACGAATCTGCTATCTTCTTCGACGTTCGATCTTTTTTCAGAAGCCGTCAGGGCCGTTCCCTGCGCGACGAAGTGCACCTGAGGCTCTGCTCGCTGATGAGGCGTCTTCCCGAGAAGGAGACGTTCTCTCGTCGTCTCTTTTTTTTCTCCAAGTCAACCTATATTTGGCCCGCGGTTCCCCCCCCTTTTTCCCTTCAAAATAAGATTGACGCCTCCTCCCTCCCCTTTTCCCGCTTCTCCGGCAGCATCCCTCTTCGTCTCCTTCTCACCGAGAGGAGGCGGTCTTCTTTTCTCACAACTTGCTTTTTTTCTTTTTTACTGTCTTATACCTCAACCACCCAGGGGGAGAAGAATTGCAGTATCCAATACACTCCCCCCCTTTTACCCAGACATAGCCCCAAGAATAAGTCTGCAAATGTTCTCTCCAGAGAAGATTACCTCGTTGCTCCTAGCCCCCGCGGAAAGAACATCTCGTGCAGGCCGCTCTTTCCCTCCCCTTGAAGGTTGTAGATATTGCATCGACCCCCTTCTCCTGTCTCCAAGTTGCAATCTGCACCTTCCTCTTTTCCACGCGACAGGGTTCTGCGAGCCCCTTAAGAGTTCGAATGACTCTCGCCCCCCCCGCTCCTCCCTATTCCGTTTCAGTATCTGTTTCCTCCCCTTCCCGCCGCCCCCAAACTCAGGAAAGAAAAGAGGCGGCCCTTCTTCTCCCCGCAAGAGTTATCCTGGAAGGACGTCCCCCTTTAGGTTCCCGACCTCTGGCGATGTTCGTCCCTTGAGCCTGTGACGAGAAAGCCCCTCCCCACCCCCCGTCACGCGAAGGGCTTCGATAGATAGTCCCCGTTACTTTTTTTTTTCTCGAAGAGATCTGAGCTGACTGACAACGCCCCGTCCCCCCTGTGTGACGGTATCCCCGCCGCCATAGCAGACTTTTAACAAGGGGAACCCATATCTTTGTTGTTTTCTCTTGGTCTCAAGAGAATGTTTACCGCCCTCTCTTCGGGAGTTCTCCCACTGGAGGCGTTGGTCTCCGATCTCCTCTCGGGATAAACGAGAATCTAGGCACCGCAAGCCATTCCCCTCTGTGCGCTTCTGATCGTCCCCGAGGGCTCTCCCCCTCTAAGCAGGGAACAGGTTTTGTTCCTTCGCTTAGCATCTTCGATTTTTCGGTGAGCTTCCTTTTCTGCAGATGTGAGGGAATGTGCCGTTTGGCGGCTGCCCTTTTCCCAAGTAATTGGTTTCCCGACGTTTCTCGGAATATTTTGTCTTGTGTCGATCGTCATGGCCCCCGCTTCAGATATTGCTCGGCTCACCAATGGCGATCCTTCTCTCTTTCGCAGCTATGAGACTACTCCAATAGAGACAGTCTTGCACTTCACACTCCCCCTAATAAGAGAGTCTGCCCCTCGATGGGCTTGCCCTACCTTTGAACCCCGAGTTGACTGGTTTTCTTTCTTGGATTTTGGGACGTAGCTGTCGCTGATTAACGATGCTGGGGATATCGCCCTGGATTAAGAGGCCCTTTTCTCCCCCCCTGTTCAAGGGTGTTTATTCCCTCCCTCCCGCCAATGCAGGCTAAAAAGCTTCATTGATTTTAAGTCCTCCCGTACAAAAGCCCCCCCTATCTTACGCCCGCGATTTCCGGATCAGCTCCTGGATTTCGGGAGGCAAGCGTGATTTTGGTGCCTTTCCAGCGATGCAAAGGGACATCATCTTATCACCCTCCGCACTATGATATTTCCGCGCATTAGACGCCTCGCCTCGTTCAGCGCCGGTTTTTTTTTTTTGCCTTTGACGACGAGTTCTGACACGCCGCTCGAACGCCCGTCTTTGCATCTTCCGGCGTCTTCCCACTTGCCCAGATAAGACGTTTTCTCAAGCTCTATCGGCGACCCTTTGCGATGACTTTCGCAGTCCCTCCTTGCAGAGCCAATCTCTTCCCGGTCCCCCCCTTCCTTTTGAAGAAATAGATATAGTCTTCGCCGGAAGGGTCTCCCCCTCCTTGTATTGCTCAAGTAGATGCCTTTCTTTTTCTCCTCGTCCCTCTTGAGAGCGTAGGATTCCGAAGAAAGTGGCTCTTCCCTTCTTTTGCTTAGATCGACTTCCCATTTTGACATTTGAAGATCTTTCGCCAGCTCTATCTCAGCATTGGCTTTTTCCGTACGCCTTGGTCGAATCTGGCTATCTTAGAAAAAGAATAGTTGTAGACAGGTTCCTCTGACTTGTTCCCCTTTTGGTATTCTGTTCAAAAGAACAGTACTTAGGACACCGGCTTTTTTTCCTCTTTTCCTCTATTCCTCCTTTCATGAAGATTTAGAACGCATTTCTGCCTCCTAGCCGCCTTTCTTTCTTCTCGTACCCTCGACGATTCCCGGAAATCCTCGGTAATTCTCTCTCCATAATATTCGACTTTTCGTACCCCCTCTTGGCCTCCTGATATAATAGGGCGATTCCATCTTTTTGCGGGAGCTCTCTTCCCCTGTGGTACCCAGGTGAGCGTGCCTAAATTGGTCACTTGAGTCCCTCCTTCCTCCTTCCACGCTAAGTTTGAAATAGATAGTGGTGCGATTGGTTGTGCGGGTCCTGCTAGGTCGGATGAAAACGGATGCTTCTGCCAAGCCAGGCTCGTCTTTGCTGCATCAACCTGAGGACGGCGCTGCCCCTCCCTTGAGATATACATTATCTTTTTTCCCATGCAACGACGCCCTCCCCCCCTAAGGAACGCGGAGCACCCTTCGACAGAATATTCCCGCGCTGCCGCTGAACATATCTTTCCCTTGATGAATTCCTTCCCGAAGTAGACACAGATCCTCCATCTCTCTTAGACCTCGAGATAGGTTTGACTCCTCCTTTGTATCGATGATGTCTAGACGATGCGCCGAGTTTTTTGGTGTTAATTTATGTCGTTTTTCTGTTTGCGGAACGCCCTGCTACTTGGAGAAGACCCGATAACACACGTCTCCTTGACTAAACCTGTGCCTGTTCATCGGTTCGAGAGGGACCCAACGTTCTCAAGGCTCCCCGTCCTCGAAGATGTCGTCCCTCGACCCCGGCCTGCAGAAATCTTGCTTGATTTAGATGTACTTATCAGCAGTGTGTTCTCCTCTCCTACGGAGATCTACTCCCCCTTTTCACGCCTTCGATTTGTCTCTAGAATCCCGAATAATAGGAGGTAGAAACGGACTATTCCTGATCGTCCTGTTCTGGAAATCGTCCGAACGCGTGTCCCCTTCCTCACCCCGGTTTTCTAACTCCCCTTTTCCCCCTTTCAGCCCGGTTTTCATTCTGAAGGTGATGACTTGGTGTTTGCAACCAGAGATAGAAGGTCGGATTAATTTCCTCTCCTTCCGCCCTGCTGCTGCCCGATGATTTTTTTTTTTCTTGATAGCAATCTCTATCTCCCTGGGTAAAAGTGTGAAGAATCTCTTTCCGAATTTTTCCCCTCGTACACCCCCAGTCAACTCAAGCATTTATCAGAATTCCTGTTCCTCCATTCCCCATATATTATTTACCTACTCCTCTTGTTGAGAGATCTTTTGTCATGGGACTGCTCCCTTTGCTGGTAGATTGACTTGAGTGGAGATTGTTCGTAACCCATCCCAGCCACCGTCTGCACTTGTTGCCTCCTTCTGGCGAGCCCCCCGGAACAAAAATCGTTCCCTCCATATCATCTTGCCGCCATCCCCTTTTGCGTGTCCGATGTAGATGAAAGTCCCAATAACCTATCCTCCTCTTGCCACAACCCTTCTTCTTGCCCCACTTTTTGATATCGAGGCTCTCTCCCCCGGGATTTACAATGGAAGAGAGGCTCCCCCAGGGTTGCGCCCATATTGTTTCCAGATGTACGCCACCCTTCCATGGACGACGTTTTTTAGACCGCTATTTTTTGAGTTTTACCGCTTCATCTGCTTCCCCTAGGAGGAAAGATGGGGATGTCTTTCCCCCCTGATATGGCCTACCCCCTCCAGAGCCAAATAAGCTCTCGGCGATGTCCCCCTCTGGTCTTCCCGGATTTTTTGTCTTAGGACTTCTAGAACGGAGATGCTCCGATGACGTCGGAAAGTCTTTCGGGATTTTGACGGGTATAGGCCTTTCTTCTGCAGGGCTTCGCTTCAGGGGCACTATCCCCCTCCCATCCTGATGTGTTAATGGTAAGGAACCTACCCTCTACCGCCAGGCCTATCGTCAGACGAAATCCATCTTTTCCCCTCCCCCCAGACTCGATCCTTCACCTTTGATGGATTCTACTTCGGTGAGAACTGTCCCTTCTCCCTTTGTCAGATATAGGTGATTCGGTCTTGGCTTTTTCTTTTTGCGCGCGGTCTCTCGTTCTTCGTCTTCCTTTCTTCATGGGAGACCCAGTTGAGTTTCTGCATCTATGGGCGTTTTTGCTATCCTCCCCCGGCCAACATTCGACGGTCAGCCTGACCTCTCCCCAGAAAAAAACCCATTCCTTTCGCACCACGATCGAGGAATAGCTTTTTCTTTCACACCATGAAGTCATCTGGTGGTCTCCCCGGCCCCGGCCTCGGTCTTGATTTCAATTTATCCTCTCTCGTCGCGTTTCAACCGCTCGTCGGCCCGCTAGGCGGCCCTTTCTTGTTTCGAGAGCATGAAAACTGATGCCTCCCTTCCCCGATTCGCATGATTTTTTCCTCTGAGGCGCTCGGCCGTCTTGCCGGTCGCCTTCATGAAGAGATGAAGGCGAGGACTCCCCCCCCCCCTCCCCCCTCAACAAGTGTTTTTCCCTTCGTTTCGCGCCTCCCTTTCACACCCAACCCCAAGCGAGTCCTTCGTAGATATAATACGATGTAACGATGCGTTGCGCCAGTCCCCTCCCCCCTTTCTTACCGAGTGAGGAGGACTTTGCACGGCCTCATTTTGGTCATGTCCCGAGGCTGTAGTGAGAGGAAATGGAAAACCTCGCACTTCGATCGCTGCGAGGAAACTCGCGACTTTCCATCCGTGCTCGAGCGTCCTCGTTCATCTCCTTCTTTCACCAGGGCGAAGAGACCTTCCGGCGTCATCCATGGTCTCGCAAGAGAGTATGGCGTCGCTGTTCCATCTCGACCGCGGCTGCCCCCGAAACCGAATTTCTCTTCTCGGCTCTACGTCGATACGCAGGAAGACTCTGAGCTCTTTTCGTAAGAATTTCTTTTCAGGATCCAGTTTGTTCCAAGACCCTTGTCCTGATCGAGGAGATGAAAGGATCTCCTTCTATATCCTTCCCCTTAGGGGGCCCCTTCCCTATGATCAGGGTTCGTACGGGCCCCCACCCCTTGCAGAAGACGAAGGCTGATCGTCAGCAGAGAATTCCTCCTTAGCGGCAGGCGGGAATTTATTGTTATACCCAACTTTCTCCCAGGGGTGCGCCTCTTTATATTCCCCCTGTTTCGAATGGCCTCTCCTCCCAAAAAATACAAAGCATAGTTACAAGCCTTGCCCTCCTTCCGTATAGCACCTTTTCCCTCCTTGAGAGTCTAAAAGAATTCACCAATCTTCCCCGTACATTCCCGACGATCTCGTTCCTTTTGAAGGCCGCTCATTACCGGAGGTGACGTTTTTTTTGTGCAGCGAGACTCCTTATTATGGGGCGGGAATTCTGCTTCGCCCCACGCTCCGTTTGCGTCGATGCAATCTTCCCGCCTTTCTTTCCTTTTATATAAAAACCGTGAACCCTTTTCTCCGACCTTCCTCTCCTCCCTGCCTGTGGCCCTTTTTTTTCGTTTGCCTCCCCCCTAGTTCAGGCCTCAACCTTTTCGCGAATGAGGATAACCGACCCCCCTCCCTTCCGGGCGCGCTTCCCCACTGAACCGGGGAGTCCTCGCCGTCCCCTCCCCGCCTTAGAGGTACGAGTTTTGACTATTCAATAGGCACATCTGTCCCTTCGTATAGATTCCCTTTCCTCTCTCTGGCCTGAAGAGTCCCTTCTACCTGATCTCTTACGCCGGTGGGTCGCACTAGTTAGAGAGAGGCTGGTAAAACCGGCGCCCCCCTGAGAAAAAAAATCTTCTTTCCTCTCCTCGTGGTTTTTTCTTATTGGGTTAGAACCCTCGCGTTCCTAGGCTTTCCCTACCCTCCACATGGCGGAGGTTCCAACGCTTTTCCCGTATCTGTGACGGTTTTCTGCGCACATCTTGAAGAAGATTCCGCATCCCCTCTTTAAGGGACTTGCTAGTTTTCTTCCCCTCAGCCGCTGGGGGGTCTTTTAATGAACTTTCGATATTATTATCCCCGGTCAGCGGAGCGCTTTTTTCTGGATGTGGAGAATCCTGCATCAGCTTTGATCTTTGCTTCCCCCGAGGCCCATCTGCGAAGAAGAGTTGATAGGAATATCGGGCTATTTCAATCGCCTTCACCCCCCGATTTTTCTCTATTTTTAGAAGATCAACTGGATTGCCCTTTCTGCATTTCCATCCCGCGAAAAGATGAATTACGTCTGCACCTCTCGCCGCACCGGTTGCCCTCGAGCCGTTGCAAATCCGCGATCGTCGCCTTCACCGAGTGATCAGGTCGGTTCCTAGAGAGAAGTGGTGGTTTGCGAGACGTCTGGCTTGGCGTGATCTGGGGATATGTTTGAATTTCTCTTCCCATTCTTCTTTTGTTGTTTATAAGCCCGTACTTTCAATGCGCACCGTCTTTTCCTGATTTTTGAAGTAATAAGACACTCCCGCCGCCGCGCGGCGCTTTTCCCCCTTCGCCGGATGGACGGATCCCCCTGATTTACTGGCTGCCCTCCCTTATGAGCTTTTTCCTTCTTGAGGAAATTCATCTTCCTTTTTTGGGATAAACAGCAGCCGGTTTTATATCTCCTGTGCATTCGAGCTTTATTCTCAGCGCAGTTTGAAGAGTTTTTGATTTTCCTGGATACACTCTATGTGAAAGTAGTTATCCCCTCCTTTAGCTCCCCTTCTTTACGGAGTCTAACCACCGATTCAAGCTCAGCCGATATCTTCCCAGACTGGTGGACTTGGCGACCCGCGTAGTTGGCCCCTTCGATTTCCGAATGGCGCCCTTTTTTCTCTTTTCGAAGAACTAGCATTCGCGCGGATGCCGCAGTCGTTCTCGTAGACTATTCCCGCCGTATCGCCTGCCTTTGACCGAATGGGTCTGTGTTTTAGATGCAGACTTAGTGATCTGCGTTTCCTTCTAGAATGAACAGTTGGAGAGAGCCTTCCTCCTGACTTTTTCCCTTGAGCTGAAGTTGCACTTTTCAGCCCCTGTCTCCTCTGGAAGAGCCCTCTGTCACGAGTCCTCTCCGCGTCCAGGGAGATCTTTAGCAAGAATATTCTCTTTCTTTTGCTCTCCTCCGGGACTCGATGGATTTTATTTTTTTCCACGATGACTTTAGTCTCACCTTCCACCCCTCATTCTTTTCCGAGGACTAATCGATTCCAGACTCGTTTTCTACATCAGCCGAGGCACTCGCTAATGAATCGCTCTTCGTGACAATCTTTTCTCTCACATTCTAGCGGAGAGTTTTCGACTTCCTCCACGTCTGAGGACAACCTTGAGTTTCTCTTTTCCCCGGGGTAGGTAGGCTCTCCTCTTCGAAGGACTTCTGGACGGCGTAAAGCCGCAATTTGCCTCCTTCCCCCCGATCTTTTTGACTATGTTCTTGTCGGTTGCGTGGTTCCCCTTCTTTCTTGAACTTGTGCTTCTCGACGGGGTTGCGAATGCTGCATCCACCAGAAGAGGAGACCTGCCCTTTTCTCTTCTCCATTGAAGGAAATCATGCCCCCCTCCTCTAGCAGAAGCAACAGTCTTTCCTGAGAGACAACGCCGCTCACATATTCGAGCCTTCTGTCCCGTCCTTCTGCACTAAGTCGCCCTCCCCTTTTTCTCTTGAGATACGAGATAGAGTTGTCATTACGCCCTTGTGTTTCAGACGTTTTTCTTTTCTTTTTTTATAGATTCGTTGTTCTCTTTACAAATGAATGAATTCAGGTCTTTTGGATAGCTTTCCAGGCGGCAAGCCGATATAGGCCTCTTCAAGCCAGGACCGTTCCCCCCCAGCGCCCGTTACGTAATCGAAAACGCCCCTTTCGCGAGGGGATCCCCCCCTTCCTTAATAGGATTTTTTTATGTATTCTCTTATATGGGAACACCTTTTCCCGACGTTTCGATGGTCGCTGTCGTTTCTTTGGTTCGAAGATAGAAGTATCTGACATCCCCCATTCTGGCCCGCTGATTATTTACGAGGTTTTTCTTCGACGTCGAATTCTTTGGCAGGAGGCCTCTTTTTTGTTGGCGTCCCTTTCCCAGAGGACTCCTCTAGGCGGCCCCCTTTCCTTGCCTAGCGAAGGAACCCATTCTCTCTTCCTGAGATCATTTAAAGCGGCGGTGATGCCTTCAGGGGTCCATCGAGGGCTCGCCGGAGTTCTCTTCCCCCCCCGCTTATGCCCAAGAGAGGTATCGTAGTCCTCTTCTTTGGGCCTCTATAGGCGCGGGCATTCTTGCCTTGCCGCACTTCATTGCTTGAGTAAATAGTCAAATCTCCCACGCCGTCCCCAAATATAAAAGCCTTTCCTTCCCTCCCTTTTGTGCATAAGGCAATTGA
>Ga0179593_1611246_pt1 | contig 15281 bp, 24 predicted proteins | sample CZODoug2_1_08_16_FD_185931 | JGI IMG/M metagenome (GOLD analysis project Ga0179593, IMG submission 185931) | Vadose zone soil fungal communities from Angelo Coast Range Reserve, California, USA - CZODoug2_1_08_16fungal (PacBio error correction) | ecosystem: Environmental > Terrestrial > Soil >... | reverse complement strand
TTGTTTTTGCAATTTCCCCCTTCTGATGCGGTCTCTTCATTTTTTTTTAACTCCCAGACTGAATGAGAGTTCCTTTACTTTCTTCCTCTTTCTTGTGCACCCGTCACCCTCCCCGTGACTTCCGGAATCTCCAAAAATTGTCCTATTCTTTCCGGTTATGATCCCAGGCGCTGCTTGTCCTCCTATTTCTAGATATCCCCCCAATCACCTTATCATCATTCGAAACCGGTATGCTGAACGCAATGGTCTCTTCTTTCCAAGATCCGTAGCTTCCTTCCTTTCCCCCAACACCCGTCGCCGGGACACTTTTTCCAAGCCAGTGGATCCTCTTTTGTTCATGATATATGGGCTTGAACGGGTAACCGGTTCCGTTGTCCCTCCCCTCCTCTTCTTGAACCTTCCTTCCTTATTGTTCCCCCATTTCACCGCTGAGTTGATGATTCTTCTTCACTCTCTTTTCCAATAGCTCCTTCCTCTTGATATCCGCGGATTGCAGAATTAATTCTTTATTCTTTTTTTTTTCCTTTTCTCTGACGGAGTTGGCCCAGTTAGAACCCTCAGGCTTCCCACCTTAATTTTCTCTTTTATACAATAATGGTCAGGTTTGGGTCTGAATCTGACTTTGCGCTATCAAATCACCCGACCCCTTTCTCATAACCCCCAGTTCTTTTCTCTCTGCCGCTGCTGGTTTTTGCAGGTTCATACCGACGTCAAATTTTTCTTTGCGCCTACCTTCCGAAATTTTTCCTATTCTCCCCCTCTGGAGGTCCCTTTCTGTAGCTTGGTCCTTTGAGACGCTGTGTCGAAATAGTGTTAGGTCTTTTTTCCTCATACGAGCGTTTCTTGATTCTCTCAGTGCCTTTCTGGATTTGTCCTTTTCCTGATATTCTGATCTAAGTTCCTTTCAATGTTTCTTGTTGAATCCTGAGCATCTTGGGAGCAATGGACACTGGAAGGTTTCTCCCCCTCCTTTTGGTTTTCCTTTCGAATTTTCAAGCCATGGCTCATTCTTCCAATCAAGTTTTGTATTTGGTTTGCAGGCCGCCTATTTTTTTCTCAAAGGGGAATTACCCTCGTTGCGTTCCTAGTATTCTTTTTGTATTTTCTCAAACTTCTTTTTCGCAACCACTGCGGTCGCTTCTCCCCAAAACTCTCTTTTTCTGGCTTTTTTTGAGTCCTCCATTACCTCCGTTTTTTTCATGAACGTCATACCCCCCCTTTCCCCACATTCCGTCAGGCAGTCCCCATGACGTAGTTTTTGAGTAAACCCCCCTTTCGAACACCTGTTCCGGTCTTGGCTCTTCCAATCCATAAGCTTTTTCTTCTCTAAGGACCGCTTCGACCCAGCGGCTCACTAAATGTCCTAGTACCATTCCACAACCCCTTTTTTTTGTCATCTCCTCAGTCCCCTCCCCCCGTGTCCCCCCCTTTTCCTTCCCCTTTTGATTTTCATCAACTCGCTTATATGCCGTGTCTTTTCAACATCTTTTTTAACTCGTTGTTATTGAGGTGCTGGCTGATCGGCTCCTTAAAATCTAATCTGGGTATTTCAAAATTTATTTATCCTTTTTCCATTTTTCTGTAAAGCGGGACTTTAATCCCTTTAATTTTTCAACGATCGGATTGTTTGGAATTCTGCCACATCTCTCCTCTCCTCTGACTTCTTGCCACCTTTTGCGCGGCTTCAACCCCTCCTTAGTCTTCCCTTCTTGTGCGTCCTGGACTGTCCAAAGCATCCTTACGAGAGTTCAATCTTTCGATCTTTTCTTTCTGTAGCCTCGTCCAGGTCGCCCACCCGGTCCAGGTATTCCTACCTTTTCTCTTTTGTTTTCTTTTAAAAATTCTTCTTCTTTGATTTGTTTGGATTTTCCACATTAGGTAGAAATTTCTAGGGTAGCCGTGTCTTTTTCGAAATCCTCCCTTAACCGTTGTTATAGACCCCGCCTTTATAATATCTTTTTTGAAAAAATCCATCTCATGGCCTTGAAAGGCGAAGTGCTGATATACTTACACCCCTTCACTCCCTATGGTTTTTAGGTGCGCGTGGGGGTACTGAGTACTCCTCCCCGGACCTTCTCCCATTCTTTTGAACCACAAAAACTTCTCTTCGGTGGTTTTGAGCACAAGCCCTTCTACTTCCCTTTCCTAGATCTTGTTTTGTTGTTTAGAGAGCTTTCTTTTTATGCTTAGCAACCAACACCCCGTGCCTTTACGCGGGATCCTTTTTTTTAAGGCATACGTTTTCCTTTTCCTCTCGGTCCCATTGATTTTTCTTCTTTTAAACCCCTGCACCCATATAAGCTTTTGGGAGATTGTCGTTAATTTAATACAAATAATTAGCCTTCTGTCTCCCTTTTTTTTGGCTTTTCTCTAGATTAGAACTGGGTTCTTTTTTTCCCCCTGTTCCGCGAAATCCTGTCGAACGGAAAAAGTGCTTCCCTTTCCTCTGGCCCCTACCCCCCCACGAAGCCCTTACCTCCCCTCCCAGTTTCCAAAATCATTTATTTAATATGGGTCTGTGTGGACGGTTTTCTCCGCTACCAATAGCACGTACTTCCCCCTAATGTTTCTTTTCCATTCTATTTTGAGCTCTCTCCGACAGTCCGAACTTAGTTAGGACTTTTTCACGGTTCCCGCTTGAGATCCGCGGATGCCTCTTTCCTTCCGGGAGTTGGCTGCCTGGTTCCTTTTTCTGAACGGTTTTTCTTTTTCATCCAAAACTTCATTTATTCCTGTCTCCCCTTGTTTTTCTCCTTTTCCAAATTTCTTTTTTCCGCTTACTCGGAGTTAATTTATATTACCCACCGTTGTCCCGCTCAAGGTTTCAGATCTTTTTGGGTCCGTTCTCCGACCCATCAATTTTTTACCCCCCCCCCCTCTTTCTCCGATTGCCACCACATCACAGGGGTTTTGAAGGAGCTTTCCCTTACTCCTCCTCTCCTCTCTGGGAAGAGAGTTATCTTTTCTCTCTTCTTTTGCTGATTCTTTCCTGATTAAATCACCCCCCTCCATGCTTCAGTCCTTGTTTTTTTATGGCCAATGTTCATTATAATTTTTCTCCCTTAGTTTCCGGAATTGGTGTTTAGTTTCTCAATGACCTTACCCTCTGTGATTTCTTAAGGAGTCGGACGTTTTTTGTGCCTCCTGCTGTCCTTTCCCTCATTCATAAAGTTTTTCTTTGGTCCTCCCTCTTGGTATTTTTTTTTGAAACGGCTTTTCCTGTTGAGAGCTTTTCTCTATTTGAGAGAGATGTAACGGCTCTGGAGCGACGCAACTTTACCCTCCGTTCTCCGTCACCCAATGTCCGCGGTTCCCCCACAGTTTTTCCGCCCATGGTTAAAAGCTTTTCAGAGCAGGCAGGCACGCCCTTCTTTATTGTAATCCAGTAAATATAAATCCCCATTCTCCCACTGACTAACAGGATCCAAACTTGCCCCTTGAAATTTCCTACAGCCCCTAATACCTCCGGCTTTCTTTGTCTAAAGAGTTTCTTCTCAGAATTTTTCACTTTTCTTAATGATCATAACTTTTGCTACACGCCCCGTCGCCCCGCGTCTTCTAGCTAATTCCTGACATCGCCTTTTGAACAGATCAACACCCCTTGACCCTTTTGTTCCTTCAACCGTGACAAACCGCGGATCCCCAAGCTTTTTTTTCCGCCATAGTTTTTTCTGTGCATTTGAGGGGTATGGCTTTGATTAGACGGCTCCCCTTAAAGACCTCTGTATCTACAATCACGAATCCCTCTTCTTCTGTGAAATCCTTCTTATTCCCATGGCTTCCCAGGTGACCCAAATCACTCCTTTTGGCAACGGCAAACCCCCGATCTCTGCTGTCGGTTCCCCATAGCAATTTCTTGACTCCTTGTCAGTCCTTATCTCCCATGGATGATATCACTGCGAGCAAATCTCTTTCCGGGGGCCTGAGGTATTGTCATCCCTTTTTTTACACTCTCCGACGATTCTTCAGGGTTCCGTCACAAAGGAATATCCCGACGAAAATTTTGAGCCTCGTTCCCCTGGCTTTCAGGCCTCTGTTCTTTGTTTAAGCGGCGTAGACGTATTTCCGTGTCGACTGTGTGAGGGACCCGTGTTCGCCCTATACCCAACTTCTCTGCAGAAATTTCTAGCCGCCTTCACATCCACCTCACTTACATCATGTTGTAAAAGGGAAACTTGATGAAGCTGAAGTATTCACCGCCGTCCCCCACGAACCTGATGTCGGATTTGGCCTGTTCTCTTTTGAACCCCCATATGCGGAATTCCGTAGGGATGGGGTACCCCCTGACCCGTCGCTCTGCACCTTTTTTTGAGCACCATTAAACTTACTCCTTTCCTTCGATGACTTTTCCCTTACCGGCTTTTCTTTGGATCTGCGCAAACACAATCTGATCCTTTTGGTATGTACTTTTGGTCTTTAAACCCCAATCCTGATGTGCCTCTTTTGAAATTCTCATTGACCGCCCGAGCACCATTCGAACCATCCAATGTTTTTTTTTTTCCAAATTCCTCCCTTCGACGCCCTTGGTATTCGCCGATTTTTGGCTGTCTTTTTTTAATTAAGCGTCGCTAGTGCGATTTTTGAGAATTCCACGATCTACTCGAACCGGTTCCGGTCAATTCTCTTTCCTCCAGTAAGTTACCCTTCTTTTTGAATGGCAAACCATCCAACAATCGAAACCTCCCTTTTCTTTTCTTCTTCTTTCCTCCTTTTTTTTTTTTTTTGTTTGTTTTTCCATCTTACTGGTCCAGGCCTGCAGGCTCTTTTTTTTATTTTTTTTAGTTTCAGGCTTTGCCCGGCAGGGGTTCTCGAACTCGCCTCTAATCTTTTTCCATCTGTAATGTCCACCCTTTTTGGCCCTCGCATTCTCCACGTAAGATCAGACTATTTTGACGGATTTTTTCACGGTTCCTTTCGCATTGACATTTCCCCGCAACCTTTTGCCTCTGAGTTTAAAGTCCGTCTTTTGAAGTCGTTTCAAAGTTGTGATCCCCACCCATCCTTCTTGGTATCCCCTTTGTCATAATCCTGGACCCCGGCCTGAACTCTAAATACTTGATTTTCCGTACATTCCCTGTTCTCGCCACACTTTGTCCTGATGCTGGGTTTTCTTTCCCTTTCCCGCATTGTCATTTTAAGGCTCCTTTGACTTCTTTTGGCCATCTGGTCGTTTACTTCTTCTTTTCTTCGCGTAGTCCACATTGAGGCCTTAGAAGATCCCTTTTTTGAAAATGCTCCGCCTCCCCTATTTAGTCCTTCTTTCGGTAAGTATAAATCCCCGGAACAGTTCTAGTAAAGGGAGAGGTTTAACAGATTCTTTTCTCTGGCCCTTTTCTTTTACTTGTCCTTCTTCTGGTAGCACAATGGCTTTTTGACTTTCATTTTTCTAGTCTCGCCCGTTCTTTTGAGCCAATTTCCTGTTGGACCCATACATAATCGCGAAACTTTTTGCTGCCTTTTGAGGGAAAACGGCGGTTTGTCAAGAACGTTTCGCCCTTTTCTTGTTACCCGTTGGTGTTTCTCTCTGGATGGATTCCGCGTGTCGCCGACAACAATGGCGTTTGACGTTTCCAGGAAAAAACATCATGTATGAGGGGAGTCCAGTTTTATCTTTCAAGGAACGTCTTTCAAGGATTTCACCCGGCATCCCCCAACAGTCACCCCCAAGGCCAGAACGTATATCCTAATTTGAATTTTTTTCCAACCCCTTCCCATGACTAATGTTTCCGGCCCCGGAGGGGCCTTTCTACGTAACCCTTTTCTCTTTTTCCTCTCCGGAAGGTTCCTTCTAAACAAGCGTCTCCAGACTTTTAACCTGACTATCTCCTCAAAAAACCTGTTTAGCTGCCTCGAGAGATCAAAATTTTCCTTGACCCCCCGTACTTTCTCCCCTGCCCCATTTACAACACGGGCACCTCACTGGATTTGTGCAGTCGGTGCCTTTTCCTAGGATTTTCCCTTCTTGGTTTTCATTCACCACCTATGTCCACTTCGTACCACAAAGGAATTCCTCACCGTTTGGAGTCAACTTACGCCTCGAGGTTATCTCGGTTGCGTGCTCTTACCCCCCCCCTAACGTCCCCCCTATTGGATTTCCCCCTCTTCGGATATCAATGGACGGCCGGGACACCGTGACTTCTCTTTCGTCAACTATTTTTCCAGGATGATATCTTTTCCCCCGCTAATTTTTTGATGCCCGCAGAAGTCGTTTCATCTCTAGAGTGCGGTAGCCTCCGGTAGGTTGACAGGTTACCCTTCTTCTCCCCATTCCTGCCAACTCCCAAAGGAATTTGTCGCGGGTTTTTCCCTTCTTTCCAAAAATTCCTTATCGTGGTTTTCTGGATGTAGAATTTTTTCCTTTTACGTCTTTCCTTCGTGACAGCGGAAAGGTTTACCCAATATATACCCAATAGTCTTTGATTGTTCTAATCTCGCACTCTTTTTCATGCCAAGCTCCTCCCCAAGCTTTTTTCCCCCCCTTTAAAAAAAGCCTCTCCATTCCGCCCCTCACCTGACGCCCCATCCAGTCACTCTGCACACGTACGACCAATGCCCCTACCTTGCTCCCCTTAATTTCACCCCCATTACTCAATCCTACACCCCACCTCCGATATTTCATAGCTTCCCCCTCCCTTCCATACCGCGATTGCCATTCCTTACCCATCCACGCCCTTTTCCCGACCCCCCATGGTCTCCCGTGACCAAAGCCTTCTTCCTTCAGGCGGAGAGTAGGTTTTGGTGCGGTTCAATGAGATTACAGCTTTCCTTGTCAATATGGTACCCTTTCTCCCTAGTTTGTTCTTGTCAAACTTGACTGCTTTTGACAGATCCAATGCCTTTCTTGTCATCTCTCTCTTTCCACTAGTTGTTGCTTCTGACTTCATTTTATGGATTGTAGTTTGAATTCCCCGGTTGCCGTAGCTCCGGAATCCGTTTGGGCAGACTGTATCCTCGACTTCGTGAATAGGGACTCTTCCTTGTCGCGCCCCCCACTCCCCCTGCCGTTTTTTCGAGTTTCCCCATAACATCCCTCTGTCTTTTAGTAGCGTTTTTTGGTTTCTATTGGCAGTAAGCGATGATTTCTGAACAATCACTTTTCGGTTCATCCCTTATATAGGGATCTCACAAGGTCCTAAGTCAACTACTTCCGCACTATTTCGCCCGGAGTTTTTCCCAAATCCCCCCAATTCAAGACGTTTTTCCTGTTTCTCGAGTTTCAAATAATTTTAGTAGGGTCTCACTTTTTTTTTTTTGTTTTTTGCTGCAGTGTTTTCTCAGGGTTGCCCCGTCTCCTATCTCTTCCTGACCCTTAGGTAAAGCATGTTCAGGTTTAATGAGATGAGCGCACTGTTTCTCTTTATGTAATGTGTTCCGTCCTCAGGACGCGCGACGGACCAACGGTATTTTCTTTTTCTCGATTTGTCCCGCTCCTGAAGATGCCTTGTTGACGCCAGGGAAGTTTTGCCCTTGTTCTTTTCTTCCCCGTTCGTCATGGTTCTCTCCAAATTTTTTTTACACTTTCCTTCTTTTTCCCAAAACCTGACTCCACGCAATTCCTGAGTTTAATCATTCCCCACTCTAAACCCCCTTTCCTTCGTGCTTTTTTTTTCTCCGATCCCATTTTCCCCCACGGACAGAATTGAGATGGGTATAATGTATTTCTTTCTCTTTCCCCCTTGGCACATGGGTCTGAGTTTAGGTTTCTTCAGTGCTTGGTGTTCCTATTTCCTTGAAATTTTATGATCAGCGCGTATGTTCTAACCCCTCGTTGCGTGACCTCTTGAGGAATGACCCTCCACTCTTGCTTCTCATTTTTATTTTTGGTTGCCCTTTTATTAGTCTTTTGTCACTGCCCTGACTGTCTCGAGTTGGGAGCAATTTCTTTCCTGATCTGTAATGGGACTTTTAAGAAGCCGTGTTGTCGTTCTCTGCAACTCCCTTTCTCTTGACCTATTGCACTCTCTTCGACGACGAACGGCTTCTTTTTTCCAGAAAAGTGTCGCAGGTGTTCTTACCCTATTTCCCCTTCCCCTGTTGCTTTCCGTTTTGTATTTAGCCCTTTTCTTTCGCCCGTTTCTTTGCACAATTTTTGATTTTTTGTTTTCATCCCAAGAAAAACATTTTATTTTGAGTCAGAAAGGGGATTTTCACAGCCTTAACAGTTTTTTTAACGGCGATCCCCAACGGCAATCCATTTGTCTAACTTAACCCTTTTTGCCATTGGAGTATCTCTCCGCCCTTTTTATCCATTTACGAACCTTCTTCAAGTTCCTTTTGGATTCAGTCCAGACAAGCGAGAATTTTTTTTACTTTTTTAAAAACTTTTGGGCTCCCTTGCATATTCTCAGGATCCCCCCTCCGAACCGTACAATACAAGCCCTTTACCATGTTGAGCCCTTTCCATAACGTCCCCCCTTCAGTTTTGGTTCCCCCGGACCATGTGTTTCAATCACTTTTTCCTCCCCAACCCAGCATTTATTCCCCCTATTTGTGCTTCCGGTTTTTTGATGGCACTTTTTCTTTTGGATGCGGTACGTCAGCCATTGTTTTTTCCCCCGGGATATGACAATTTCTTTTTCGGCCCTCGTTTTTCTTTCCCTGTTTTCTGCTTTCCCTTTTTCACACCATGTGGCAACGGAGCCCGTTGTCGGAATTTCCCGGCGATCTAAATGCCTCTTTTGTGAACTGACGGGCGCTTTGTCTAGTTACGATGAACTTCCCGTGCGCCACCGTGAACTTCCAGTTGCATACATTACAGTTTCTTGAGTTGAGCGTTCGAAATCTCGTCGTGTTGGCGGCGACCCGGGCCCCGGCCAGGCAGCCCACTTGAACACTCCCCCCAGGCATTTTTTTGTTGTGCCTTTTAATGTTCCTCCAGCCGCGGTTTTTTTTTTCTGATGTTTCCCCCCTCGAAAAGGGTGACCTGCGGAGAAGGACTATTCTCCTGAGTTAAGAGTACCTACAAAATCCCTCTCCTAGAAACAGTTATTTTTACCCCCTATCGAGCGTTCTCCAGCCCAAGCAGTCGGCTTCCTGCAATTAAACCCGGGTATTGATGAATGAACCAATTCTTAAATTATTTTCGTTCCTTTTTTGCGAGTGGGTCCCTTAGAACCTACCCATCGTACATCTCAGGATAGTAGGCCTGGCAAACGGCTAATGGCACCGGGGGTTGTTATCAAAACCTCATGGTCCTATCTCCTCCCCTTTCTTGAGAGCTCTCTTTTTTTATGGAGGTGATTTAGCAAACACAACTTCTTATCGCGACGCTTGTACCGTCCTTCTCTTCTTCGAGTGGTATACACCATTCAGTAGGGTTTCAAAGAACACCCCACTTTCCGTTTCAGTGCCGGTGTTCTGTGAATATTAAAATTCCATGGCGCTAATCTTTTCCCTTCTGGAGTCTTATGGCTGATTTTATTTCTCCCCTTTTTTCCGACGATAGGCTTCGTGAGAACTTCTACTATGGGTATATGGGAGTTAAGGCTTAAGCCTGCGAACTTCCGCTCTTCCCATTAGCCCGTGCTGGAAAAAAGAAAAGAACCCTCCATCACCTTTTTTGTATTCCCTTCTACAGGCCCCCCCGAGTTTTTCCAAAATTCCTTTCTTTCCTGGTCATGATATAGGGTTCTTTGTTGTTTAGTTGTAGACCGCTGGCTTGATTCCCGAAATGACTTCTTCCCCTCCTGTTGACAATTCTTGCAGTTCCCCTTTCATGATTTTCTCTTCCTGAATTTTTCTGACGTCCGCGCCGGTCACGGTTCCCGGATATTGATACCGCGTTTTCCCTAGTCCGGGGCCTTCCTCTTGAGATTCTTTACAGCATTTCCTTTTCGAAAGTTCACTTGACGCCAAATATGGCTCCCCCCTTTTAACCTATCCTGGATTCGGAATCACTGTCTTCAACTCTTCCAACCGCCCCTTCCCGTTTTCCCCGTTTGCTCCCGCCCAAATAAAGGTTCGATCGTTTGTTCTTTTGTTTCCCCGACAGGGGTGGTCTTTTTGACCCGTTTTTCATTCTCCCCATTCTATGCCGGTAGCCCCCCCTTCCTTCGCACCCCACATGGTTGTGAAGTTTGCTTTTTTTTTCATCTTCAGGTCGCTGTCTCTCTTTGTCCCGCGTGACCTCCCAGTTCCGCGATCCTCTCCTGTGATATTGAGGACTTGTTCAAATTCACGCATTGCTTCCAGCCTCTTATGCGGCAATGGGCTCGGTACTCAAAAATTTTCCTAAGGTCCCTTTGGTTTTTAGCTTTTCCCTTTGTAAAGGGTTTACCCCCCTTGCTGTTTTGGCGTTATAAGTTTGGTTTACAAGCCCATGGTTCCCCTAATCGCACTTCCCCGTGTTGGACATCCGGCGGATCCCTCTTTTCGAAAATTTTCTACCTTATCAATTTTCATGAGACGATGTTCACTCTTTCTCCGTTGTGTTTGAGAGAGATTTTTACCTTTCTTTTATGCGCGAAACTATTTCCCACCTTTTCTTCAAAACATCTGTCGGCTTTCTCGGCCCTACCATTTATCTCTCTCCAGGTTTTCCTCTTCAGACGCAGGCCAAAGCAAAGGGATTTTGCCAGGCAAATCCCTTTTTATCCTGCGGATACAACTCCCCCTTCTTCTTCGCTTCAATTTTTTCTCATCCCCCCTTGAGGGACCAATCTGGATTCATTCCAAACCACCCCCCCCCCCCCCACCCCTATAAAAGCACGAGAATTTTTTCCCCGAGTTTTCAGGACCGCCCTATTCGTCTCGACTCCTCTCTACAGCCCAAGCCTCCTCACAACCCAATTATTGTTGTATGTGGCCATCGAGAGCCGTCATCCCACATTTTCTTTTCCATTTTTTCAAACCGTGCCGTCTTTTCTCCCCCAGAGGCCAGTCCTTTGCCCGGGAGCAACTGGGTAGAGTTTCCTACTCTAATTGAGTCTTTTCTTCGACCATCTTCACACCCTTCCTAGACAGGTTAATGACCCCTTTTTTTAACTACATTCTCGTCTTCACGCCTCGTCGGGACACTTGTTTTTTTTTTTTTTTTTTTGCGGACATCCAAGGTCCTAGGCCCTTATTTTCCAAAATTGACAACCCTTTTCCCCCAGACGTTCCTGTGACGGTGCGCGGGGTTCTTAAACTATTTTCGGTTTTACTTATTACTGCCCTTCCCATGGGGTCCTTTAATGATTTTACAGACTTTCTTTTTTAGCATCTCCCTTCGGTAGAATCCGGGTTCGGGTTAACCGCCCCGCAGCCCCTGAACCCCTACTTCTTGTATGTCCCTTGTCGTTTTTTCGTTCCTTAACATGTTTGATTGTTGCGACTCAATGGGAGAGGCTTTCGGATCTTTTCCGTCGTATAAGAGACCCGCACCCCCTTTAGTGATTCCTTTTCCACTATTTCCCGAACCACTTCTACATCATGCAACAGGCGACTATGTATGAAATGGTACTACATCAAACTTGATCTTTCCTAGGTTTTCGGCAACATGAGAGTCATTTCCTTGGCAAGCAGCCCTGGATCCCAAAAACGGAGTCGACTGGAAAAGTGGGAGCAGACAAAAATCCCCTTTCCTTTTCCCAAGTTGTTTTTGGGCTCTCTCTGATTCTCTTTAGGTTTTTTTTTTTCAAAACCCCTTGCCGTCGCGATTTTCCTTTTTTTTAACTCAACGTATACTTGTCTCTAGGTTCCCCACGAATGGATCTCTTCCACGCGAACCCGAAATCCCTTTGTGGTGATCCTGGTGCGTTTCACATTCCATTTGATCACCCCTCCTCCGTTTAGGGTTTCATTGAGAGGTCTGGAGGGTTCTTCAGTTTATTTCTTGAACCGGTTCTCCTCTGGCGACCACGGAGTTCGTTTTGCCTTCTGTCGAACGGCCCGTCTACGATCTTCCCGACTATTTGTTCCCCCCCGAACCGCCGTCTCCGCCAAGCAGTTTTCATTCTTGAAACGTTTTTTAAACCAACCGAAGAGAGTCCCTCATTTTCGTTTCTTCTTTTGCTCTCTTTTACAGGTTTAACTTGGAAGGATTTTTTCGAAAGCCCCTTTTCTGCTTGCATTTTTACCTGGCCCCAGTTCTCTCTCTCGTTGATTTTTGATTTTCCTTAAGCTAAGACCTTTAGTTACGCCCCTGGTCCTTTCCCCTTATATTTTTCAGAGGACAAGCCTTCTCGCTTTGCCGTGCCACTGAGATGATTTTTGGTGGGAAGTCCGCCCACTTTCCCTAGGAATGCGTTTACCTCCTGGAGCCCTTAATAAATTGGATTCTCTCTTTAGGGAGTCGTTTATACAAACCTAATTCTCCCGCAATTCTTTGTTAATATCTACCGTTTTCCCCGGTCCCCCAATCCCCTTCCGCCTGTTTTGGATCTTCACATTGTCACTTTCTATGTTTCACCCCAACGGACCAGAATTTGATGTTTCCTTTTGAGGCAACCTTTTCTCGGGGTTTTTTTTTTGGTACTTTTCCTTTGACGCCTCTCTTGGTGAACCGTTTTCAAGTTATGATCAGCGTTAAAATTCTAGTGTTGATGTTAGAATCCAATTTGTATTCCCCTCCTCACATTGAGTCCTGGCAATGGTACTCAAAAAATTTTTTCCGTCCAATTGCACTTGCTCAAGTTGATCTGAGAGCAGTCTCCCTTTTGATGGCAGTTTTTTTTTCATGGGATCCACGTAGTTTTTCCCCACTGTTCTTGTCCTTCTCTTTGCCAATTCTTATCGCCGAAACTAAATGTACTTGTTTGGACTCAGGCGGATCCGCCTCCCGGCGACTCGGCCTTTTTGCGTTTTATCCCTCTTCTTCTTCTTTTCCTTCAGATCTCCTTTCGCAATTCTTGCCAGCTGTACTACGCAGTTTCGCCGCCCCCCTATCCGCGGTTTTGAGTTTACTCCCAAACCTCCCAAAAATTTATTTTCTTGAGTCTTTCGCTGAAGACGTCTCCACCGGACCCTCCAACCCTTCCCTTCTATGTTTATCTCCTTGATCCAACCACTTTGCCAATGAAAGTAGATCGTTCCTGTGTCCTCATCTCTCCCTCGGATGGACTCCTTGTTTTTGCCTTATCCTTTTTCACTTTTTTTTTTTTATAACTTTTCGTCTCTTGTTTCATGCAAACCTTCTCCTTCACTCAAAGCGAACATGAAGTTTACGCTCTTCAACCCGGCAGATGTTTCCCCATCCCGTATCCACCTCTCAATTCTTTTTTGCAAATTTCCTTGGAGCCACTGCCATCCAGCCCTTTGTCCGATCTGAACCTTCCTCTCCAGCGGAGCATTTTCTAGTGATTCTTCGGTTTTTGGGTTTTCTTTCGCCTTCCAATTCCTGGATCTGCCCATTTTTCAAAGGAATAACTCCATGCCCTTTCCAACCTTTTTCTTTCGTCGGACTTCGCCCTTTTCTTCAGTTGGCGACCAAAAAGCACAGTCTTTTTACTTTCTGACCCACTTGCTGATACCTCAGCGTATCACCCCTTTGTTCTGTCCCCTAACTTTTGCGGACCCTTCATCAGCTTGCTGGGTTCCCCGTCCTTGGCAAGAATCAAGTTCTTGGCTCTAACGTCGTGTTTCTTTCTCCCCCTCGGGTCCCTCCACACTCCTCTCCTGACCTGAGCAAAGGCTTTTCTCGCGTCGGTTTGGCTGGGACCCGTTCATTGTCCCAATTCCTCCGAGTTTTTCTTTTGGTTTTGTGCCCTTTAGACATTTTTTTAGAAGGTATTGCTCCGCCGCAAGTCTCAAATCCCCATATGATCCTTTGATTGTTCGAATTCTCGATCTTTTCTCAGAACAGCCCCCCTCCACTTTCCCGGCGATACGCCCATACCTCAAGCTTCACCAAACGGACTGAGGAGGATTCCAGTTTTGGGTTTCCCTTCTCCCTGACACTTCATATTTTTTTCCAACATTTTGGCACCAAACGTTCAAGTAGCTCCTGACCGTTGTTGAGCAGATCAACCATTGACCCCTCAATTCCCCTTTCTTTTTCCCCCTTTTGATCTCTCTTAGTGGGTTTCTTTGTCTTCAACACCCACACTGGACTTTTCCGACGGGAGACCGTTTTTTTGGAATTCTCCCGAGACTTGCGAGTCTCGTTTTAAACCTTCTGAAGTTTCTTTGCTCCAAGCGACCCCTCCCCTCCCCCCGCATTAAAGGTTCCTTTCCGTGCTATGTTAATTTTTCTTTGAAAATTCCTTTTCATTCGCCTTTTGTTTCATTCTTTTTTGTCGTTGCCTGTTCCCGGCGAAGTGCCGAGATTAGAACATCCTGCTATACTATGGGTACCTTAGTGTATTCGTTGTCCCTTTCTTCTGAAACATGTTTCCTCTTTCCCCTTTCAGTCCGACCTTCCGAGTTGTGCCCATCAACCGTAAAAAGGGTCTGCCAGTTCCGTTTCTTGTACCTGGTAACCAGCTCCTAAGGCCCCGTCGGTTTTTCCCTTACTGTCTTGGTCCTGTTCCAACGTTGTAGAACTTCTCCCGAAACGAAGTATTTCCTTTCAAATAGAATTCTGGACTGCCATTTAGTCCAGGCCCCCCCCCCCATTTGACTTACCACCAGTTGCCATTAAGCTCCGCTAGTGACGGAGACGTCCCAAGGTTCCGTCCCCTTTCCCTTTTTCATCGTCGGACCTCGACCTTCCGCACCGGTCTTTTTTTCCTTTTCTTGCAGCTTTTCGAATTTCCCCTGCGGTGTTCCAAGTTTGACTCAAACTCTTTTCCTCTTTTTTTCTCCCCAATAATTGTAATATCAGATTCCAATTCCTGGTTTTCTAACCAACTCCCCCGACCTTTTCCTTCCCCCTTTAATCCCCTCGTTACACGGCAACCCCATATCGGCGCTCTTTTTTCAGGGGTTCTTTTATTAACCAGTTCCTTCCCAAACTTCCTCCTTCTCAATTGAGAATTCTGGACATTTGTTTGGGAGTATCTTTTTTGACTCGTGGTTTCTCTCGTCCTTTTTGAGATCCCTGTGAAATCCTATCTTCCCTCTCTTCGTGCCTTTTTCCAGTCTTCCCCCTCTTGAATTACCTTTCCTTTTTATTGAAATGTGTCTTTGTAGGTTCATTCGCGATATTTTTATTACTTACTGGAAATGGAATGACGTTTTCTAGTCCTTTTTTCCTCTCTTGGTCTTCTCCTTTTCCCCGTCTTTCGTCTTCTTTTGCCTGTTTTTTCTGGTTGTGCCAACGCCCTTACTACCTAATACCCTAAACTCCCTTTTTGTTTTTTTGCAATCGCGGACTGCGGATTCTTCGACCCGGTTTCCCCTGCCACAAGACTTCTCCTTTC
>Ga0179593_1720094_pt1 | contig 15282 bp, 12 predicted proteins | sample CZODoug2_1_08_16_FD_185931 | JGI IMG/M metagenome (GOLD analysis project Ga0179593, IMG submission 185931) | Vadose zone soil fungal communities from Angelo Coast Range Reserve, California, USA - CZODoug2_1_08_16fungal (PacBio error correction) | ecosystem: Environmental > Terrestrial > Soil >... | reverse complement strand
CCGCCACCCCTCCCCCCCAATAGTGATGGAGTTTTCCGTTTATCCTCCAGCATTCCTGTGATGGTCCCTCAAGGTCCGACAGGTAACCCGGGACGAGATGGGTTCAGTGCCAGGCGGACATTTACCCCCTTTTCAAGGGTCAATCCCGTCCCCGAAGACATCGTTGTTCATTAGAAGCCCCCCCCCACTTGAAACCTTTCCCCAAGGTCCTTCTGGAAGTGGGAGGCTGCAGCTAGTTCCCCCTTAGCTGAAGGATTTGCTGCGTTTAGTTGTCCCCCCATGAGGTTTCCCTATACGTGAGTGTTGCTTCCCTTTCGGCGGTGTGGAAGCCCCCCTTCGTCCTTCCCCGACGACTCCACCCTTTTTCCCCTTTTTTCAAGATCCATGGCAGGTCCCAACAGGCGTTCTTTTCAGGCGGCCAATTTGTTCGTTTTTGTTTTTTTTTGGTCCCAGCGCCCCCCTTTCCGGCACCAGGTTTTTTTGCGGCACGAGGGTTGTGGGTACCCCCCCACATTTTGGACGTTTCCTTTTTTTTTTTCCGGTCCGCCCCGCCCTTTTTCCCACCCTGGCCCCTCCCTTATTCTTTCCGACGAGGGACCCTTTTGGAGAGTTTGCCTCTCCGACCGGCGTTCCCGGACACCTTTTTTTTGGATTTTTTGGCCGTGGTTTTTACTATTTGCGATATCTAAGCCAGTCCCCCTGTGACGTTCGGACGGACCGATAACAAGGTTCCCCTTTCCAAAAGACGCCCTTCCACCTTTTTTCCGCCAAACGCTTTCTTGCGATTCTTCTGTCACACACCACCCAACCCCCCACCGATTGTACATCACCGGCCTGTTACCGGGAGGTCCCTTGCTTTGATGTTTTTCTGCTTTTTTCCTCTTTTGGAAAAATGGCAGTTTGCCGTTTCGGTTGTAATTCCGGTCCTAGTTTTTTTCCTGAGTTCAGGGAGGCCTTTTCCTTCGTTCCTCGAAGTCGGTGTCATACCCCCATTTTCTTTTTGGGCAAACCTCAAAAAATTTTTCTTTACTTTTTTCTTTTTTCCTTTTAAGAAGAGGTTTCTTAACCCGTTTTTTACTTTTTTGATGTAGCTTTTGTTTTGTTTTTTTGTGAACCCTTTTTTCCGACCCCCTTTTTAACAGGAAGCACCCCCGGATTTTAATGGCCCCCCCCCCTTTCAGTGGACTTCTAAAGTTCAGTTTTTCCCCCCGAGGTACTCAATTCGCCCACCCCGAACCCTTTCCCCCTTTTTTCCCCCAGGAGAAGGCACTTTTTCGTGGCAAAGGAACCCCCGCAACCCTCCCCCCAAAAGCTCCACGCCTTGGCACGCTTTTTGTAGAACCTTTTTACACCCCCTTGAATTATTGATTCGGCTTTTGCAGGGTTTTTCCCCATACTTTTTTTTTGGGTGTACCGTTTGTTTTTCTTTTTTTCTGGGGGCATTCTCCCTTTGCTTTCTGAGAAGACGTCGGCCGGAGTTTTCCGTTTTTTTTTGAAAAAACCATTCCGGCACCCCCCCTTGCGAAATGGTGACTTGTCTGGTCCCTTCTACTATAATAAGTTGTTGTTTCAGAGACGTTTCCTTCCCCCGGTTGTTTTTTTTTTTTTTTTTAGAGGGAGGTTCCCGGTTTTCCTGCACTATTTTTTTTTCCCCTTCTTGCGACCCCGCTGTTCCGTCGTCGAAGCCTTTTCTTTCGAATCAAATTCCCCCCGGCTTACACAGACCGGATGTGCCCCTTCCTGGCCGTCAGGGTTTTTTCCCTTCAAGGGAAGCTTTTTTTTTTTTCAACCCCCCTTGCTTCTTCAGAGTGTGGCTGTCCCTCTCACCCCACCTGTTTTTGGCGACTTTCCCTTGTACAAAACTGATTCGTGGCAGCAATTGGTTTTCTCCCCCTGGGTTTTGACCGGCCTACTGTCCCATCCTGGACCTTTTTTTGAGATGTGCTTTTTTGGATGGTGGCGCTTTCACACCACCGTTCCCCCGCACCTGCCAGTTTATTACTTCGGAGGACTTCCTCTTCCTCCACCCGTGACCCTTTTTCCCCCCTGCCGGGCTTTTTTTCCTTTTTTGTGAGCCAATTTCCCCCCATCATTTTTGTAAATTTTTTCTTTTTGTTCTTTTCGACCCGAACCGGCCCACCTTGCCAGGTCAACGGATTCCCTCCCCGGGTTCTTTCTTTCTGGAAACCTCTTTTTTGGGCCCTTTTTGTTGGTGGGGGACCCCTTAACCGCTCTTTTCAGGATGGAACAACCTGGAACTTTTTTCTTTGGTTTTTTCCCGCATGGTTTTTTTTCCTTTGCCTCAATGGGACTCTTGGCCAATTGGGGAACTTGTCTGTTTTTTAGCCCCCCCCTCCTTCACCAAAAGGACTTCACGCCCCCCCCTTAATTTAAGTTATCCAGCCCTCTCCTCCCCTTCTGCCCTTTCTCTTACTCCCCCCCTCTCTCCCTCACCCCCTCTTCCTCACCTCACTTTCCTCTCTTGTTCCAATTTTCCTTCTTCTTTCTCTCCCTCCTTTCCCTCCTCCTTCTCTCTACACCCTCCTATCCCCTCACTCTTTTCTTTTCCTCTCCCCTCTTCCTCTATTTCATATTTTTCCCGCTTTGGTATGTCAACGCCTGTCCTCCCGGAGTAATCTTTTTTTCCTTAGACGTTTCCCTTTTTTTTTCAAGGGGCGTTCTTTTGCTATACTTTCTTTTTTTTTTTTTTCAGGTCTGTCCGTCCCCGAGTGGCCTTTTTTACACCCGGGGGAATACGTTCTGTGGCCGGTTTTTTTTGGTTTCCCGCAGAGCCCGACGCCCCCCCTCAAGGGACATCTGGCCTGTGCTTTTTTCCCCTCCATGAGGCGATTTTCCCCTTACTCATTTCTTCTTCTCCTTCAATCTTAAAACGTCACACTGGTCCCTTTCCCTTTTAAACTAACTGCTGTCTGGGGATATTCTCCGGAACTCCTATTCGTTTCCGAACGTATTTCCCCCCCCTGTTCTACCTGAGGGACCTCTCAACGGACAATGCCCCGCCTCCCTGTTGGGCGTTTTCGTAGTCGCAGTTTTTTTTTTCTCTTTGAGGTACTTTTAAACGTGGCACAGTTTTTTTGGCCGCGGCGGAATTTCGGACCTACTTTTTTTTAACGTCTCCTCCAATCCCCCTTGGTCTCAGTTTAAAATACTTATACAAGCAAATATTTTTTTTGGCCGTTTACTTTTCCCTTTGAGGGTATAAAGCAGTTTGCCCTCTTTCGGACGCCGAACCAGTCTGATTTTTGAGTCTCTCCGTCGGGGGATGTACCTTTTTTCCTTCAGACCCCCCCCCCCCCCCCCCTGGGAATAGCACCATTCCTTCTTTTCCTTACAAACACTACCTCTGGAAATGAAAGGTCACCTCCCCACAAAGAAATTTCGTGGGCTTTTTTCCTTTTTTACGGACGACCCCTCTCCCTTTGGTTTTTTTCTTTCCCTACCATCTTCTCTTCGTTAATGGATACACCCCCTGCTGTAGTCAAGGAGTTCCTCGGTTTTCCTTTCTTTTCATGACAGATGACCTACCCCCTCCTTTTGGTCCTGGTATTCTTACACGTTACTAGGGAAAGCCGGATCGGAGGGATTTTGTTCGGTGTGGCCCTTCTTTTCTTCGGGTAATCCTGTTCTTTGAGTGACGTTTTTTTCAGGCTTATCCTGCCTAGGAGAAAGTCTTTTTGCCCGGAGGAAGGGGCGCCCAGGCTTTTTCCCCGGTTTTTTGCGTTGGATAGTTTGGCTCTGGTCTGATTTTTTATCCTGGTTTCCCGGACTGTTTCGTTACCACCCTTTTTCATCTTCTTGCTTGTTCCATCTTTTCCTGGATCCGGTAGTCTTTCCTTTTTTCGATATGACATGCCTCTGCAAAGGCTTTCCTTAAGCCCCCTTTCCCTTTGTGGTGGAAGTTCCTCGCAGTAAGTTTTTTTTGAAGCTTTTTCCCTTTAGATTTTAACTAACGCCCTTCCTTACTTCCTCTCCCTGGAAAACTCGGTTTCGGAATACCTGGGTTTTTCCCCCAATTCCTTTTTTTCAACACCACTTGAGTTTCTTCCTGAATACTCTCTTCTCCTCATCCGTTGTTCGTTTCTTTCCCGAAACTCCTTTGGAAAAAGTCCGTCTTTCCACCCCCCATTTTTTCCGAAAACCTCCCGTGGAAAGTTTTTCGGTGGGGTGGTTCTTTTTCTAGGGACGTCTTGGTCACCATCGCCCCCTTTTACCGGCCAACCAGTCCCCCTTCCACCCCAAGGACTTGTGGCCCCCCGAGTTCAATTTTCCCTCTGAAGGGCCGCCGCCCCGATGGAGGAGATTCCAGAGCGTCCCCCCCCTGGCTGATCCCGGCACCGTCCCAAGCTGAGGGATCTTTCAAACACCAGCCCTCTACCTTTTGTTGGTTTGTCCCCGGCCAACATTTTTCCCCCCCCAACCCTTTCCTGGGAGACGGCCCTTTTGAACAGAATTTTCCCTCCAGCCACGCCACCCTTTTTGTTGTGATTGGGACTTTTTTTTTCCTTTTTTTTTGACCGCCCCGACGTTTCAGGCTTCGCCGGAAGCGCTTTGAGTGTCAGTCCCCCTCAACCCCCCGAGTCACCCTTCCTTTGGAACCTACTCCCCTTCCCTTTTCTACGAGTCAGGAGTTGAAGGATCTCCTGGGTGACCCCTGAAGCGCCCTCTTTTTTCTTCTGAAACGTTTTTTTTTAGGACACCCCCCCCCCCCTGTGGAAGTAGTTCTTTTTCTTCCACAGGATAGTTCCGATTTTTTTTCCCTACAGGGAACGTGGCCCTTGGACTCATGTGGCGCATTCACGGGTCTTCCCGCAAGTCTTTTCAAATCAAACTGCCCCTCCATGAGGGACGCCCCCCCCGAAACAGCTTCCTGTCTTTCTCGATGGTCGAGGGGCAGGGTTTTTTTGCGGTCCGGTCTATAGGTCGTGTGCCGTTCCCCTGCCCCGCATGTCTGGCCATGTTTTGCGGCGCAGGTTTTTTCCCCAACTTTACAGTTCGCCTTTCTTCGACGGCTTCCCCGAAGATGAATTGTCGGCCCGGCATGTCCCCCCCTTCCCTTTCCTACCCCGCTGCGGTTTTCCCCTAAACCCCTTGGTGCTGGACTTTTCGTAGTGGAAACTCCTCCCCTGGCTCGAGGGAAGACCCTTACATTTAAAGGCTGATCTGTTGGGTGACCGGCCGAGGCCTTCACCCCGGGAACCGTTGTTACAAATTCCCACCGCTTCCTTTCCTTGGTCGAAGCCTTAAAAACCCTTGGAACGCTTTCGGAATCCTTGGACAGGTTGCAGGACGTGTTAGCGTTTTTATGCATTTTACCTCCCCCCCAGGTCGAGTTTCTGATGGGATGGAGGTCCTTTCCCCGAAGTGACTGAATTGAATTCCTCCCGACTGTTCTTTTTAGTTTGACAATGCTCCTTGATTTTCAGTATTTCTTTTACAGGTCTTCCGTTGCGCTTTGCCTTGTTCCAGAATTTAAAAGCCTTCCTAATTTCCCCCCTCCCAAATAAAGGAGTTGTCTTTCCTTTCCTTCTCCAAAGGTGGTTTTGGAGATCGTTCGGGCAAAGACCTCCCCTTACCAAAAGGTCTTTTGGACAAGGTGTCCCAAGTCCAACATAGTTTCCCCCTGCTTCCTTTTCCGATTTAGGAGATAACTTGCTCCTCCTTAAAGATAGGCTTTTCGAAATGTCTTTCGGAAACTTTTTGCTCTTGGGAGGGCATCCTGCCAGGAAAAGGATCCATCAGACAGTCGGTTGATGGACTTCCTTGGTTTTTTTTTTTTCAGTAAGACCCAGTTTCCAACCCTTGAAAGAAAGTCGATAGTCTTCCCCCTCCCCCAAGGCACTACCCACCTTTCTCCCCAAGGTCCGAGGGAAAGGTTCCGTATTTGTCCGGCTCCTTCCAACCCTTTGTACATCACAGGGACTTTTCGGTTCGGGGAGTTCTTTGACTCCCCCCTATGGTCCCCTTTTTGTGGACTGTGCGCCCGTTGGCCTGGTCGGGTAGTTTTTCTCACCCCCCCCTTTCTCTCGATTGCCGTCGAGTCTTTTCTGGATTCGCGAGTTCCGACATCCCCTGGACGGTCACCGGTTTTCTTGAAGAGGGTTCCTTCTTTTCCCGCCAGATTTCACGTCTTTTTCCGAGTTTCTGAGGCCCTTCGTTATTTGTTTGCCCTGCTTTACCCAGCCCAGGGTAAGGGTTAGGAGATGGAAAGCCCCCCCTTACCCCCGTTTTTCTCCCCGCAGTCCCTCCCCCCCCTGTGAAACTTGACATTTTGAATAAAGACCTTCAGTTACCCGGCGTGCTCCCCTCAAGAAGGTAAGTAACTGTTCTTTCAGTGTCCTTTCTGAGGTCCGGAGCAACGGTGTTCTCTTTGGGGTTTTCCGAGGCTTGAGGCGGTAGGGTCCCTGGCTTTTTCCCTTGGGATTCCTTTTCCGGCCCATCATTGTGTTGTTTTTTTTTTTTTGGAATCCCTCCCTGGTCAGGACAGGGGAATTCTGATTGGTCCCTCCCTGGTTCTGTCCGTTTTCCCTGCGGGTCTGGGCGCAACACCTCCGGTCAACAGGGTTTTTTTCACCGGTCGGGCTTTTCCCCACTTGTTGTCGCTTGCCCGAAGGGCCTGTCCCCCCCCGCGGGGAAGGTTTTCGGCCCTCGCCCCTTTTTTCCCGCCGGAGACTTTTTCTCCCCTCGGCCGGCCCGCGTTTTTTCCCAACCACCTCCCACCCAGTCTCCCTCGTCCCCCCCCCCCCCTCTGGGACCGGGTTCCTCTCTCTTTGCCGGTTAAACACCCCTTTTCACAAGCGTGCTATTTTCGCAAGCTTTCTTCTGTCCAATTCTTTTTTTTTTCTGCCTGCGTTAACTTTTAGGGTCGTGATTCCCCCATTGTTCAATTTTGTCCATGTTTCCCGGACAGGGCACGTAGTCCCCATTCTCAGCCCTGCTGGCTTCCTTGTTCGCTTTTTCCCCCCCTTCCTCTGGCACCCCTTACCTCCTGAAAAATTACGCGCTGATGAGTTAGTCCCCCCTTTCGGACTCAATAACGTTTTTTTTTTTTTTTTTTTGCACGTCCTTGTGTTTTCGGGCGACTCATCCTTTTTCCCAATGATCGTCTCGATTTTTGATAGGTGAGGCCCCGGTGAACCTACTTTTCAAGGCCCGCTCGCCCCCGTTCCTTTTTTTTCTAAGACTGAGGTCCCCTCCCTGTGATTGGAAACCGGTGTGAGACCCAGGTCCCTTCTAGATCCCTGGCGGCTGGAAATTTGCCTGTCCTTTGTGGTCACCCTGTCCGCCTTTTAGGCACGACGTTTGGTCAAAATCTGGCTGATCGGGATTCGTCCTTTCTCAATTCCACGCCGCGTTTGATTCCGTTTTCTTCCCCGAAGGCAATTCCCGCTACGGGTAGGGGTCCTTTAGTTACGCCATTGAAGGTTCTTTCTGGTGAGTTTTTTTGCGGGACGAAGTCGGAGATTTCCCACTGCCCCCTTTTTTCGGGTTTACTTAAAGTCTGGTGGTTTCTTTACGTTTGGAGATGGTTTTTCTGATTGACCACAAAGGGGCCTCTTCCCCTGATACTGGGGACGTCCGCAATATATTCCCCTTCAATCGCCCTGGATAGTACTCTCGGTGCTCCCCCTTGCCTTCCAGTGATAAAATTACGGCACTCCCCCCTTTTTTCGGCCCTCCATCGACTCCCTTTCCAAGAATAAATGTGATACCTTTTTCCTCCGCTAAAAGTCCCCCCCCTTCCCAGAGGTTACTTTTTCTCTCAGTCCCCCGATGTTCGTTGTCTTTTTCCCCCTAAGGTGGGGAACCGGGGTTCGCGTTCCTCACTTTTTTTCGGCCAAGATTTCTTCCGTTCTGGATTATCAGGGTCTTTGTTCCGTTACAAATATCTCCAGCACAGATCCTTTTTGCCGTTCTCCCCCCCAAGCGGGTATAACGATTGGCCGTGGTCCAGAACCCCTCTCTAGTTAACGGTTCTTTGACCCGGTCCTTAGTTCCTCCTTTTTTATGTCCCTCACCCTGTTGTTCGCCAATTTTTTTTAAATGGTTCTCCCCCCTGGACCCCCTTCCTCCGAAAGGATCCAACAACGCCAGGCTCCATAGTGGGTCACCGTGCAGATGTTTCCCTATCCGTGTTTTTTTCTGCACCAGACAGAGCTCCTGCTCCTGTAAGTAACAGGTCTTCGTTTAGTCTCTCCTTTCGGCCTTGACGATTTCCGTCTGGTGGGTCGGCGTCCTTTTTTTGATTATCACCAATCTCCTACCGGGAACCGCGTTGAGGGATGGCTCCTTATTGTCTAATGGGGCATATTTAGTCCCTGACCCTCACCTTCCGATGCTTATGGCCCGCCTTTTTTTCAGTTACGTCGCGTTTCCCCCTTCTTCCACGGCAGTTAAAAGGTTTTGAGCTCTTTTAGTAGGTATTGATTAAGTACCAGGGTGCAAGACTGTTTTTTGGTATTAAAAAAACGTCCCCCCGTATGCCTAACTATCGCTACTTTCTAGTTAAGGTAGTCCTCCCAAGGTTTTTTACATTTTTTCTTATTAGAAAATCCCTCAAAATGGTGAGTCCTCCAGAAGAAAACTCAACCAGATTGATGAAAATAGAAGTTCCTTTTAAGCTGTTCACGACGGGTCCGAGTTAGGGGTCTGTTCCTCATTAAAAGCCCCTAACTACTGAACCTGTCCCCCACTTAGTTTAGGACCTACATGGGGGCCTTTGCAAAAAACTGCTGTGTAGCCCCGACCCCCTTCTCCTTAATATAATTACTTTTGGTGTGTTGTTTACTATCTTCCCCCCAATACATTTCCGGGTTGTCCCTAAAAAAAGCGATCCAGCAAACTTTTTTTTTTCTCGGATTTTTTAGGCTGTCTAAAGGCGCTCGGGATAGTGCTCTCTCTTGTTCTGAGTTATTGGCGACCACACTGCAACCGCGTGCACCCTGGAAACTGGACGGACTTATTCCCTGAACCCTTCCATGGTGGCAGGGCCTCCGCGATGGCCCCGACCTTCATGCAGGCATTTCAGTTGCCCCAAAATGGGCCCTTTTCCGACTGACCGCATTTTTTTTTTTAAGGCCGTGGCGATTCCCCAGCACGTCCTTCGCGGGGGTTGGGGTTTGTTCTCCCCGACACAGTTTTTCCCCCCATTCGGCCCGGTTTTACGGCCCATATTAGAAAGACCCCCCCATGAAGAGGCGTCAAACTGCACATCGGGTTTCCCTCGGACAGGATATGTTTTTGAGGTTTTCCGCGTCCTCAGCAGTCGAGGGGCGGTCAAGACGGTGAGCCCCCCTGGACCCATCCTCGAAGATGTTTAAGGACGCATGTCGGGGACCCCATCCGGGACAGGCATTGAGACGGGGCCCTCCGGGCGCTTCCCGGAGGGACGTTCGAGGGACTTTCCCCCAGTAGGACCATTAGTGTCCTCAGTGTAAGAGACAGATCCGTGACCCCTCCCTCAGCACTGTTACATTGCATTTGAGGCCCTTTTTTTTTTCCCGGGTAGCAGCCCCCGGATGGGTTGCCACCCGCCTGCTGATTTTTTTTTTTTTTCTGACCCTACCCCCCTGGCGATGACCCCCACCCCCCTTTGGGAGAGTTTATTAGGGTTTGGATTGGCGGTATCAGAAGGGTCGGTTTTTTCTTCGTACCAAGGTCTGCATTTCCTCAAGGCGTCGTTCGGCAGGAAAATTTCCACAGGAACTTCCTGACAAACTCCACCCGTGACGATGACCCTTGGTTATGGTTTTTTTGCAGCATGATTGGGAACCCCCTTCTTAGTCCCCTTTGGGGTGTGTTTAAGGAATTCCCCTAACTTGACCCCCGTTCCTTAGTGGAATCAGTTTGATGTGGCTCGGAAGATACCACAGTTTAAAGGGACTTTTTCTTTCCCACTCCTTTACGAAGGATTTTTCAGTAACACTCACACACGTCCTACAAAGGACCTACCCTGAGCATAGGGGGTTCAAGCGGACCCCCTCTGGGGAAACGAGGGCGCAGGGGTGCTGGCCGTGTTATTTTTTTCAGCAAGCCTCTTTTTTTGAAAAAAAAGGTTTTTCCCCGGCCTTCCGATGGTCCTTGCCGGTTGCCCGTGCGGCGTTATTTCCCCCCTCGTCCCCCCCCCCTTTTTCTCTTTGAAGAAGGGTGTCGTTTTTGGCCCACTGGACGATGCATCCTTTTGAACGACGCCCTCCCTGGTTCCCTGCACCTCACCCTGGGACCCCCCCTGGGGCCCGGTGTTTTCGGGTTTGCGGTTCCTGCCACTTTTTTTCCCCGGAACCCCCTGAGCACGACTTTTTTCCCCGTTTTTACCCCTTTTCTTAGGGGCGTGGCCCTTCCGGAGACTTCGCTTTTCTTGCCTTCACGGCCCCCACGTCCCCAAGCTCGTCGGTAGAAGGGGCTCCCCCCTTTGAGGAATGCCCCCCGCCGGTTTCCCCTATCCCGGCTGTGAAGTCCCAGCGCGGGCGGGTGGAATGGTGTTCCCTTTAGGAGGCGTTTTTTTGATCTTCCAAGACAGTCCCCATTTTTGTTCTGGACCGGTGCGCCTGTCCGGAGGATTTTTGGCTCCGACGCCAGGTTTGCCATGGCCCTTGTGTCCCGAGGTTTTCGACGGGTTGGTACCCAACCAACCCGTTTCCATTACCTTGGACGGATTTTCGTTTCCGGAGAACTTTTTTTTGACCCTTTGATCCTGAAATGGCTTTGTGTTTTATAGACCTTCCAAAACCGGGTAACGCTCCCCGGGTAATTTTTCTTTCTAGGGTTTTTACTTAGTTCTCTCCCCGGTAGGAAGAAAGGGCCCCCCTCCGGCGGCAATTTTTTTTCGTTTGAAGAGACCGCTTTTCCCTTTCAACACGTCCGCTAAGGTTGATGATCTGTTGAACAGGTTGGGTGTGTTGGTTTGCCCATCCCTCAAACAGTGGCCCCCCGCACACTCGAGGGCCTTTTTTTTTTGACCTGGCAGAAGATTTCCGGTCACCACTGTTTTTGGGTCTTTTAACAAATTGCATCCACTCTACGTTCCCGTCTGTTTGGGGAAACCCGTTGCACAGGACGCCTTGCCCCCCCCCTTGCGAAACACTTTTTTTTTCACGCTGTAGCAAGTTTCCCGTCGGTTATCTCTCTTCCTGGGTTTCCCGGGGATTGGCGGGCGAGGGGGCCCCCTTTAAGGTCTGAGACTCTTTTTTGGCTTTTTAAGGCCTACCTTTGAGGGGGCTGCTTGAAGTTTTTGACTCCTTCTTTTCGAGGGAGAAACCTCCTTTCCCCCACTCTTATGTGTAACGGGAGGAAGGCCCCTTTTGGTTGCAGCTAGAGACAGTTTTTTCACCCAGAGACTTTTTCCTCATTGTATTTTTTGTGAGATAGATGATTACCGACGGTGTTTCCCTTCCCGGTCCGCGCTTGTTCCCCCCCTTTTCCTTAACATAGAAAGACGTGACGTGGTCCTCCCCGGCGGGGACCTTTTCCCATTTCCCGGGTCTGACTCCCTTCCGAAAGAGGATCCACCCCCCCCCCTCCTGGAGTTTTTTGATTTTTCCCCTTTTTCCCCCTGAAGAAAGGGCCTGACCCCTTTTCCTCTAAAAGACCGGTGACACCACCCCTTTCCCCAGGTCGATTGCCGGCTCCCTGGAAAAGGTAGGCTTGGCCCCCCCTTTGCCCCTTTTGACCCCTTGGCCCCCTTGGTCAAGTAACTTTCCCTGTTTCTCAACAAGGAAGCGGAGGGCCTTCCCTACAAGTCCCCTTTTTGGATTCTGTCGGCTGTTTCGTCGGGGCCACCCCCGTTACAGCTTCTTCCCTTCCCCTAAGTAGTGAAGTCCCCCTTCTCCCCCCTCGGCGGAATCCTTCAAACCTTTTTTTTTTGCCCCGCCGTCCTGTTTTGGCGAAATGCGTTCTGGAGTTTCATTTTTTTTCCCCTATAGTCGTTTTCCCGGAGTGAGGACGGGCTGACCCCCCCCCTGATGCAACGCCACTGGCTCGCCGTACCCCTCCGGTGGAGCCGCCGTTTTTTTTTCGCCCCTGCCCCCGTCACCTTTTTAAAAACTGTGTTTGTTGACTCCACCTGCTCGTTTTTCGGACGGCGGTCCTTGGATTGCTGTGCCATCGGCCTTTCTCCCGGTCCCCTGAAGGACGTTAACAATTCCTTTTTGTTTTATTTTACCGACGTCAAAACGGGACCGTAACCTTTTTTTCCGAGTTCCTGGTGCTTTCGGTATGAAGGGCTTTTCCCCCGGACGGTCTGATGGCCCTTTTCCCTACTGCCCCAGTTTTTTGATGCGTGGGAGGAGCACTCTTTTTGACTCTCCCCCCTTACTGGCTTTGCCCCCCCACGGCACCTTTTTTCCGTTTACACACGGGTGTCGTGAGGCACTGGTTTTCATTCAGTGGTGTAGTTTGCAATCTTAGAACGCCCTTCAAAAAGGTTTCCCCCCTCACGGGAATTTCCCTGTGAGGTTTTTTTGGCCCTGGAAATGAGCTCCCTATTGAACGGTTTTCGTAGCAGGATTTTCCATATAGTTCTCCTAGGTTACCCGTGCTCAAACCCGCAATTCATCTTTCTTAGGACACGTTTCCCCATCGCTCGCCGCCTACCTTTGCTTTACGAGCGAGACCCCGTTCCCAAGGACGGGGCCGTCTTTAATGTTACGTGTTTATTTTTCCCTCCCCCCGATGATCTTTTCTTGGAACTTTTCGTTCCTTGGTCTTTACTTCGAAGAATTTTTTCCCAAAAGGATTTTTTTCCTGTTACAGTCGTTCCCCTTCATAGCCCATCCCCCGTGCTGACGTTCCCACTCCTGGCAATCCACGTTCAGTCTTAATGACCCTTCTTTTTCTACCTTTTTTTCTTGTCAGTGCCATCGGCCGATCCTTTCTAACTTCTAGGCGCTTGGCTCTCTTTGTCACTTTTTACTGTCCCTCCCACGCTTCCTTTCAATGCGGGGCCTGGTAGAAACCCTCCCCCGGACCTTCCTTTTGTTGTGTCTTCAAACAGCCATTTTTTCCTAGTTTTTTTTTTGTTGAAGCTGTTTCTTCCTTCCCCATATAAGGTTTTTGATTTACCCTACCCCCCCCTTTTTCCTCGACCAGTTCCCTATGCAACCATGCTGGTTCCCTTCCGTTCGTCTGGTACCCTCGGCCGGTCTCTCTATTTTCCGATGGGGCCTCCCGTCTTTTTGTTTTTGGCGGTCCCTGGCCTTGGCTTTCTCCTCTTCCCCTTGCACGACGCTCTCGTGGTCAGTCCCCGTTTAATAATTTTTTCCTCTAGGTGTCATCTTTTGACCTTCTCGTGAGTTGCCTTTAAGGGCAATAACTTTAGGATTAGAGGAAGCCTTTTTCAAGTCCTCCCTTTGGTTTTGTTGGAGATAGTTTGCCTTCTGTCATTCTTTAAAAGGGCTTTTTTTACCAGAATTCCCTTTTACTTTCCCCCCCAGAAATTATTAGTCTTTTGTTAACTCTCCCCCGCGTTTTACTCGGTTCATGAAAGGTTTAGCTTCCTAATGCAGAATTCTCCTTCTAGTGGGGAGGCTCCCCGCACCCCGGACTTTTGGTGCAGTTACCCCTTAATTTTTTGCCGTTTTCCCGCTTTTCGTGTCTTTTCGCCATCCCGCAATTTCCCTTCCTTCAGGAATCTTCCCTAGACTGGCAAACTTTTTTTTTCCCCGGCTGGAGCTCTTCTGCTCACCCACTTTCCTGTCGCGTTGGAAGAAGAGATTCCTTGTACTAGACCTGTTGGGGGGGGCGGAGGAGATTCTTTTCCAAGACCGTTCCTTGACGGGGGGGAGACAGAGGTCGAACAACAGTTAGAAACAGAAGTTTTTTTTTTGGAAAAGGGGGCGTCGTGTTTTCTCTACGGGTGTTATATCTTGTTTTTTTTTTTTCTTGATTTCTCCTGTATTTTTTCGTGGTGGAGGAAATCGCCCTAACCCCCCCCTTTTCTTAGTGCCCCCCCCAAGGGACGGCTCTTGCCACGGCACCCGTGTTCCCTGGTGATTTAAGTCCGCCGCCCCAGATTCTTCCGAATTTTTTTTTGCCCGCAGGGGAGCTCAACACAATTTTTCACGTTACGGACTTGATGAGTTTAATGACCCCTTTCACGAGCCCTTGTCCTTTTTTTTTGTAGAACCTCAGTCGGGTTCCCACACTTAGGGACGGCCCCCCCCCTCCCCGGCCCCTCCCCAACGCTTCCACGCAACCCCCGGGGGTTATTTTCTTAGGTGGGTTAGGTTTTTTTTCGCCGCCCTTAAAGCCCGAACGGCGGGGAACCGTCCTTGAAAGGAGCATCGCAGGGATCTTTCTCTTCTCCATTCGAGGTGGGTCGCGGCCCCCTTCACCGAAAAGAGCCCCCCCCTTTTTTTTTCCTGGCTTTTTGAAGAAATCCGGACCTGCTGTTCTCCACGCTACCTATTTTAGCCAGAAGTCGTTTGAACGCTAACAATGTTATTCCCCGGACTGTAGGTCCCCGAGGTCCGGGCCTTCCCCCTCTCTTCGGAAGATTTTTTTCCCCTGCCGCCACGCCCCATGCTTTCCGAAAAAGTTGTGAGGCGGTGAACTTGTTGGCCCGAGGTTTTTCGGGCACATCAAACAACAGGCCCGTCGAGGGTCTTTCAAAACAGCTTTTCGATGACCCACGCATGGCCTCCCCCTCCCATTTGCAAAGCCAAGCCTGGTTGCCGCCCTTGGTTGTCCGGGCTTTGGGGGATTTCCGCCCCGGGTGGAAGAAGGCGTGGTTTTCGTCGGTCCCTTGGCCTGTGCTGGAACCTTTTTCGGGGTCGTGCATTCCAAAGTGGAACCGACCCGAGCCTACTTTCTTGAAGCGGATATCTGTGTTTGTAACGATGGCTTCCAAAGGACACCTTTTTTCTACCCGCGGGGGCCTTCCCATTTTCTCGAACGTGACGCCAGGTGGAAACGTCTCCGCATCCCTGGATTTGGTCTAGGGTTTTTTGCCCGTCCTGAAGAACCGCCCGATATCCTTGGGACGCTCCAGGTCCGCCCCAGAAGGCAACCCTCCACTTTTTTTCCCGAGCACAATAAAGACACCCCTAGAATATGGGACGGCCTACGAAAACTTCTTTTTTTTTCTTTGCACGTGGCCGCCCGGACACACAGGGGTCCCCTCCCTTTTTTGATTAGGGGTGTTTAGAGGTTGATGACTTCTCCCCCCCTACGACCCGAAAAAACCGGTAGTCCGTGGGTCACTTTCGGAGTGGCGTCGCGGGATGGCTCTTGGCGTAAAAGTTGTCGATTCCCCGGTCCGTTGCGTAT
>Ga0179593_1624868_pt1 | contig 15282 bp, 22 predicted proteins | sample CZODoug2_1_08_16_FD_185931 | JGI IMG/M metagenome (GOLD analysis project Ga0179593, IMG submission 185931) | Vadose zone soil fungal communities from Angelo Coast Range Reserve, California, USA - CZODoug2_1_08_16fungal (PacBio error correction) | ecosystem: Environmental > Terrestrial > Soil >... | reverse complement strand
TTCCCCCCCCCCTTGCGACACCTCGATGTGGTGGATTCTCCTTTTTCTTCGTTTTCGTTCCGCCACAAACACAATGGCTCTTTTTTCTTTTTTTCCAATGCCCGTAAGCGGCTTCTTTCCGATGTTCTCCTTTTTTCCTTTTTCCTCATTCTTCCCTCGCCACCCCCTTTTCAACCCCTCACCATGGACGCCATGTTTCAGATTGGCAAAATCACCCCCCTCCTTTTTCCTTGGACAATCCGCCTTTGTTGGCATATTCCCAGCTTTCGGATGAAGTATGCAACCCTTCCCCTCGCAAAGCTTTTCCGTCCCAGTGTGAGCCGAACACCTGTCTTGGTTCCCCCTTTTTGGACCTCCGGATGGTTTTACTTCCCTCTTCCGAATTTTGGTCAGTGTGAATTCGTTCACTTAGTTCCTTTCCACTTTCCTTAAATCGCCGGACCTCCCTCGGAGGATTATCTTGATAAGCAATGTCCTTTTCAGGACCTCCAGTCAACTCCTCCCTGCCCGTTTTGAACAAACGAAATTAGTTTCACGGATTTTTTAACCCCTTCCAAAAGTTTTTTTCCTCTTTCAGCCTTTCCCTTGTTTTCCACATAACTTTCCTTTTAATATGGGGCCGCTTCCCTAGCTCTTCATTTATTTATTTATATTCCACGCGATCTCTCCTCGAGCGCACCACGGCGTTTGTTTGAAGTACTTGCCCCCTTCCCCGCCTTCCCCAAGTCTTTAGTGCAGCCATTGGTTCACACTTCTAGGCAAACTTTTTGGGCCCTACCTTTTTCCGGCCTCTACGGGCGAGTTTCTGTTTTTTTGGAATATAATTCGCCACCCGTTTTCCCCTTTTTTTCCCTCTTGGCTCCCTTTTTTGCAAAAACCAAAAGGATTTTTCCCCTCCACAAAAAACATGTTCTTTCTCTTAAAGCTTTTTTCCTCCCTTGCCCGAGTTAAATGCCCTTTTCATTCCCCTCAGAGGCAACGGGCTCCCGGTGTTCCTTTTCACTCCTTACTCTTCCCCGCGCTGTTCTTTAAAGTACCTCTGTTTTAATTGAGGGATGGGGCGAACCTTTTTGATTCCGGCCTTCACCCAGGGTCTCCCCGTGTTGGGTGATACAGGCACGTGTGGTTTTTTGGCAGGACGTGGATAGCATTTCTATGCCTTCTTTTTTTTTACTCCCTTCCCCTTTTTTACTCCCCCACGTAAGCCCCCTTCCTTCCCTTTTTTTTTACGCCCTCGCTTGGGCGATTCTTTTCCTCCTCCTCAGTTGTTGTTTTTTTTCCTCTCTCCCAGCGATTTTTTTTCCAGACTAAAATTGCGAGGTTCTTTGGAGGGAAAATTGCGAGTTAATTTCCTTTCCCCCCCCCTCTCGAATGCGGGTTTTGTTGCTCGCCATCTTCGTTTTTCTTTCCTCTTTTTCCCCTTGCGGGAAAACCCCCCCTTTTCATTTCCCGATCCACAGAAGAGGGACGTCCGCAACATCAGAACCTCTCTCTCCTTTTTTTTTTTTATTTTTTAAGCACACTTTTCTCTCTTTCTGTAACTTAAAGATCTTTTTTTCGACCTCTTGCTTTCTTTGATCCCCGTGAAAAGGGGGCTGACGCTTTTTTCCAGTTGCCCAACTTTGCCTCCTCTTGTTACTAAGAACCATCTTTTTACTCTCAGACAGAAGTTCTTTTCTTCTGTGGGGTGGGTGTCCCTTTTCGTACCAATTAGTGGGGTTGCGTTCCCCCTACCTTTGCGAAGAGAGGTTCCCCCCTGAGGGAAACTTCCCGTTAGAGGCTGGGCTTTTAGTTGCAACCCCGCTATTCCTTAGTGAACACAATGGCTTTTTCCCTGGGATATCGACAGTAACCTTTCTTCCCTGGTACCTTTTTTCCTCCCCCCGCTCGATTTTGCTTCCTTCTCATGCATTGAGAAGGTTCCATTTGAGTTTTTTTTTTTTTTCCCTTCTGAGAAAGCCCCCTTCACAGAAGAACTCGTTCCCTGTCCAAAGCAGAGCCCATATTGGAAGTATCTTTTTTTTTTCCCACGCGCTGAAGGGACTTTTTGGCTTGCTCTCCCGTCTATGGCGCCATTCCAACGGGCTTTCATTGTCGTCGCTTTTTTGAACAAAAACACGACTTTTCTTTTTTTTTTTCCTTCTACCTCCTCCTTCTGGTCCCCTTCCTGCTTGGGTTGATGGTTCTAGCTTTACGTTCGGTCGAAACTGGATCTCCCCCTTCCCCTCCACCAGTTTCCCCTGCGGCTCACTTTTCGAGCTCTTTTCCCTTGGGCATCGATTTTCAGGTCCCCTTTTCTTCCCTAATTTCTTCCCCCTGAGGCTCCTTCCCCATAGGAAACTTTTGCGCAAAAGCTGCTTTTCCCCGACGTTTGCATTCTCCTTTGATTCGTTTTCCGTTTTGTTGGCCTTTCCCCCTTACCCTTCGAATACAGAAGCCCCTGCTTCACATCGCCAGATTTTTTTCTACTCCCCCCTTGCCTTGTGGCAATTACTCCTTTTTTCGTTCTGCCATGGTTTTTGGATCCCCCTCTGGGAGAATGCAGCTTACCCCACATCTGAGCCCCGGCCTCGTTATTTAAGGCTTCCCCTCCAGGACGTCCTGGTGATATGACTTTTCTTCACCTGTCGTTAGTAATTTCCTACCCCCAGGCTGTGTTTCTTCTTTTCGGGTCTTTTTGCAAGCCTACTTTTTTTTTTATTCCCCCACATCAATTGGCGATTTTTCGCACAAAACCTCCTCTTCTCCAAATCCCCTTTTTCCTTTTCCGTGAGGGTCTCATTTTCATCAAATTTTAGACCCAGTTTTCCTTTTTTTTTTAAACGCCCTTTGAAGCAAAGTGCAAACCGCCGCCTCTTCCCTTTCCTCCCTCTCGAGCGCGCTTCCAAGACAGGTATTCCCTCTTTGTTCTTTTGCTTCCCATTCTGGACATCCACAAGAGTTTTAAAAAAAGTTTCCCCCCCATTCCTTGGGATATGCCCCCTTCTTTCCCTATGGGCAACGAAAGCTTCCTCTTATATCCCCTTTTTCTCTATAGTGTTCCCTCCCTCCGTTTTTTTTTTCTTTTTCCCCTCTTCCCCCAGTTAGTGCTTTAGTTCATTCGTGTTTTCCCCTTCACTGAGTTGTTACCCCCTTTTTTTTTTTTTCCATTTGCGGATTTTCCCTTTTTTTGATGAGAGAAACGAAGGCTCTCTCATACCTGGCGGCAGACCTCCCCCTCCTTTGCCGCAGAGGTTCCCCTTCTCCCCCCAAACAGAAAGACTTTTTTGACGTTGACCGTTTGGACACTTTTTCTCTTTTTGTTCATCCCCAAAGTCCACTTCTTCCCCTTTTTTTTTATTCGCGTCCCCCTAATTCCATCCATTTCCCCCAGTCCCTACCTTAAGTGCAAGGGGAGAGGATTTTAGAGGGGTGGTGTTTTCCACCCCCCTCAATGTGGAACTTTCTTACGATTCCCCTCTTTCGTTTGCTTTTTCAACTTACCCTTTTCCTCTTCCCCCTTTTTGTGTTAAGAAATGATTCTTCTCTTTCTTTACTACATCAAATTCGTCCGGTGGGTCCCTCTTCGCTGCTCCTTCCCTGCGAAAACTCGATTGTTTTCTGAGATGACGCGTCTCTTTTTTTTTTCCCCCCCCCAACCACTTTTTTTTTAACGAAAGACGGATACCTCCTGCGGTTTTTTTAGCCTTTTTTTCGATGTGAGATGGAGGTCCCTTTTCTCTTTCGGTTTTTTCCTAGGTCTCCCCCCTCTTTAATCCTTTCACTCCTTGCAGTGATTAACTTTTTTTTTTTTTTTTTTTTTCCCCCCACCCATCCAGCCCTATGGAATGAACCCCTTTCCTTTGGGTTGCAAGTCGGTCCTCCCTGCTGACTCCCCCATTCCCCGAAAAATACTTTTTCTGACCCTAGATAACAATGAAGCGTTCCTTTCGGGGGTCACAATACTCCTTTTCTTTCCCCTTTCCCGTTTCCTTAGTTACAAGGGAGTTCTCTTTTAGTGTAGAATGCCAGTTTCCCTCTTTTTTTTTTCCTTTTATTACTTCCTCATCCTCTTTTTTTTCTTTCGCGTCCTTTTCCTACCCTAATCCGGCAATTGTTTAATGGGCGCATTCCTTTTCTCCCCCTTTCCCCCTCCCCCCCCCCTGTCCCTTCAGGCGCGGCGGGTCCTTTTTTCACGTTCAATTTTGGGGGCCGATGGTCTTTTGTATCCTGATTTCTTCTTCTTGAAAACCTTTCCTTTTTCACTTTTTTCCGCGATCAGCCGATTCCTTTTTTCAGGCAAAAGGGCGGAACTTGCTTTTTTTTTCTTAATGGACGACCCGGCAAGCCTTCCTTTCTCGAAAAAGAAGATTTTGAGCGGGTTTGCCCCTTCCCCCTTTTCTTTTCCTCCCCGGCGCTTTCTTTTCCCTTTTCTTTTCGGTTGGCACATATCCTTTTCCCCCTATTGACTACAGGTTTTTTTCCCCCCACCGGCTCCGGCCCTTTTTTTTCCCCCCTTCTATCCAGGCCCCCCCTTTCCCCCTCTTCTTCAAGCGTTGGTTTTTCTTTCCCCTTTTCCTTTTTTGGTTGAGAAGTTCAAAGCAGTCCTATCTTTTTTCGGTTTACCCCTTTCCTTTCCTGCCTCTGCCTAGGCCAGATTTATCCACAACGTGGCAATTTCGGATTTCCCCCTTCTCGGGTTTTCTGTCCCTCTTTTTTTCTTCCACCATGTTTTTTTTTTTCCCTCCCTCCGGTCTACCAACGGTCTTTTTTTTTTTTCGTTGGCGCGTCTACGCATTTGATCTGCCTTTCTATGAACTTTTTTTCCAACTAGCAAATTTCCCCCCCAAGCAAGAATTTTTTTCCTTTACTTCCTTTCCCCCTCGCTTGTTCGATCTTCTCTCCTTTGTTTTTGAGAGACGACCAAATCATAAGAAGTAAATTTTTTTTTTTTCACGTTTTGGAGTCCTTGAGTTAATGTCTAAACCCCCCCCCCCCCCCTTCTTAGAGGTCTCAGGGTATGAGCGCCCTTTTCCCCCTTTCTTTTTCTACTGTCGGACGTTGTTTTTGAACCTTTTCTTCTTGATTCCCTCCCCCCCCGAGGACGGTTCGCAACATCCCTTTCTACTTTTCCGCTGTCCCGTTTGATTCGTAACGTAAAGTATGTACCCCCTGGAGATAGACCTTGCTATGCCTTTTCCTTTTCTTCCTTCCCCCAATCCTTTCAGGGCGAAGGTTCTGCCAAACTTTTTTTTTTTTTCCGACAGTTGGCTTTGATTATTTTTCGCGTCTTGGTTTTTTTTTTTTTTTTTTTTTTCACTTTTTATTCCATAGTTTCCTAGTGGCCAACCCCTAAAAAGGATATGTTCCCCCCTTTTTCCGCCGAGTTTTTCGCCGTAGAGGCGTTTTTTAGGGCCCTCTTCTTTTCCAGGAGTGACCCCTGCGCGCAGATTTCTCCTCTTTCTTTAATTGGCAGGTACTTCTCCTTCTCCCTTTCCTGTTCGGTCTTATCGGCTTTTTTTAGGAATGAAATCCCCTCTTCTATAGCTCTTTCCAGCAGCGGACACATTCCCCCTTTTTCCTATCCGTTGCATTTCGCCGTCTTTTGAATTTTGATTGATTTCTTTCCCCTTTCTTCGCAATGAACCACGGTTCCCTTTCTTTTCTTTCGATGAATTCCCTTTTATGTGTTTCAGGATAAAACCTCCAAAGGCCAAGGCCCCCTTTTTTGTTCTTTTCCCCTTTTCCCCCCCTTCCCTCCCCTTGCACCCAGGTCGAAATGGATCTCCTTTCTCACCACCTGGCTCTTTGTCGAGCTACCCTGTCGGACTTGGCAATTCGACCTTTTTCCTTTGGTCTTGTCCTACTCTTCCCTAACCGTTCTTATTTGTCCCCTACCACTGTTTTGTTGATTTTGCCTTCTGCAATTCCAGCCTGTTTTTTCCTTCTTGAGTGGAACTTTTTTTCCGGTGCGGTGGTCCTTTTTCCTTCTTTTATAGCAAGGACCCAGATAACCTTTCGAACCAGAGATTACGTCCTTCTTTTTTTTTCTTCGTTAATAGTCCCAATTTTGCCCCGGCCGGACTAGTTTTTTTTTTTTTCCCCTCCCTTTTCTGACCACACAATCGAGGTTCGCTAGTCCCCCAGGCGAAGGTTTTCCTTCCCTTGAGTTAGCCCTCCCCCCTTCAGAATCATTTCTTTCTCATGTTATTTTCCTTTTTTTTTTTTCCAACATTCCGAAACTGCATGCACGTCATCACTCACCACAAAACCCGTCCCCCCTTTCTTTTTCCCTTGCACGTGTCTTTCTTTTTTATAGCATTCTCCCGAAAACGTTTCCGTGGGACTTTTGCTTTCCCCAGTTGCAAAACGCCTGGTTTCCTTCCTTCAATCTTTCCTTTGCGCGGGTTGGCCTTCCCCCCTTTTTTGTTTTCCTGCGTTTCGTTGCTATCCTTTTTTTATCAAAAATTACCCCCCCCCAAACCTTTTTTCCCCCCCAGTGGTTCTTCTCCCCCCGATTGAAAACCAAGCAGAATTCCCTTTTTTCCCCCGGAGTTGGCCCTCCTTTTTTTTCCTTTTCCTCAATACTTTTTTTATTTGACTTTTTGATAGATGTAACTCCTTTTTTATCGCTTTAGTTCATTCGTTTTCCCCTCTGCATAGCATTCCCTGTTTTTCCCGTTGTTGTACAAATCATCCCCACGGGCCCATTTGAGGTTCTTTCTTTTTCCCCCCTAATGCGCGCAGCCTTTCTTCCTTCTTTTTCCCTTTTTCCATGAAGGGAGAGTGTTACGAACCCAATTTAGGGAAAGCGGCGGTTTTTTTTTTTTCTCGCGTTTTTCTGCACCCGTTTCCCCTTTGTTTCCAATGTGATGAAAATGGAATTATGATAACCCCCCTTCCCTCCAATCCCCCCCCTTTCCCGGCCCCCCTTTTGCGGGTTTTTCTGGTAGGCAGGCAACTTTGGTTGGCTTTTTTTGACGATTCCCCACTGGTTCTTTGTCCTCACCTTTAAAGTAACCCCCCCCCTTTGGCACCTTCCCCAGCACATGATTCTAGCATGCCTTCAATAGAGGCGTCCCCTTTCCCTTGGTGGCGTAACTTCCCCTTTTTGCGAAACTTTCTTTGACCCCATGAGAGATTTTCCATAGTCGGGTCCTTCCCTCAACCCCCCCTTTCCCACTAAGCGAATACCTTTACCTTGCTTTTCGGTGACTCTTCAGATTGTTCCTTGCGGCTGGCTCCGTCGGTCCCCTTCCCCCTTGCCAACTTTCCTTTCTCCCTTTACCAGGCCATCGTCTATGATTCATTTTCCTCTTTTTCTCCACCAAATTCCCCCCCCAAGTCTATGGCTTTTTTTTCTTTTGCTCAGTCGCCAGCAGCTATTTCCTGCCCAGTCCGGAATAACTCCCTTCCCTTTTTCGATAACAATGAAGCTTCTTTGGTGCGGACTTTTTTTTCCACCCCAGTTCTCCCTGTCCGTTATTCGTCAAGGTCTTTTTCACTCATACTTCCCTTTTTTTTTTTTACTCTTGCCAGGAAGAGTCTTCCTTCCTTTATCCTGACAGAATGAAATCTCCATTGGCGCCCTTTATCAGTTACCCTCCACTCATATTTCCCTTCAGCGCGTCCCATTGCCCCATTCAACGGCTAGAGCTCTGCTGCTTTGCACCCTTTTTATCCTGTTATTTTCTTTCCCCTCCCCCCTCTCAATTTCTTTTGGAGCCGCCAAATCTCCCAAAAGGCGGTCCCCCCCCTTCAGTACTTTTCAATTCCTTCCGATCTTTTTTTTTCGAATGGTTCACTCCTGGCCCCCAAGAGCGGGTTTTTGTCCTTTTCCGGCTGATTTCCTCATTGCTTTAGTTTTTTTTTTAACTACGCCGGTTTAAACTAGGACCCTCCTTTCCATGGTGGTTTTGCCAAACTTGGATCCGTGCACTCTTTTTCTCTTCCAAGCCAAACATGTCCTTCTTTCCCCATTTTACATTCTGTTAGCCCGCGTCAGCTCTTTCAAAAGCAGAGCACCTTCTTTTTCCCTTAAGTTACGAATCTCCTCGCTTTGCTTCCATGAAAAAACCCCTTTCTTTTTGTTTTTTTCCCCTTCTGCTTTTTTCTGATAAAGAGACATTCCACCTTGATCGGCTTTTTTCTTATGTTGTTCCCCCACCTCCAGAACGGAGGGGTTTCACTCCCGCCCCTGCATTCCCTCCTTTTTTGTTAAGAATACCCCCCAACGTAAGCACGAACTTTACTTCTGATTAATGCCTAGCATTGTCCTCCTTTTCTCCCCGTTGTTGTTGTTTCTTTTTCTGAGAGGGCCTTTTTCTAGTTTTTTTCGTATAAGACTTTTTTGGGTTCTTCTCCGAGTTAAATCTAAACAATCTCTGTTTTTTTGTACGTTGTCATGCGTTCGGCCCCCCCGCGTTTTTTAAGGGTTTTGCGAACCCTTTTTGAAAATGGCTTCTTCCTCTCCCCCCCCCTTTCTCGGGTACTGTTCTCCCCTTAAAGGTCAGCCCCCCCCTTGCTTTTCATTTCTATTTTTTTTTTTTGTTAACTTCCCCGATGGGAGACTATCCTTTTCCTTGTGAGGCTCCCCCCCCTTTGTAAAAAGGGCTTCCTTTTTTTTTGATTTTAGTGACTCTTTCTTCCGGGCCCCTTTGATTATAGTCACGACGTGCCGTCTTTTTTTTTTTTTGTCAAAACCCCCCTTTATGTTCCTAGTGGGGACCCCCCCTTTTCCCTATCATGGTGTCAAGGCTTAATCCCCATCCGAGGACCCTTCAGTAAGAGGCTGGCCTTTTTATTTTCCCCCCTCTTCTTCCTCTCTTTAAAGTTTCCCCTTTTTTGACCCATGTGCGAAGCTTCCCCCCCCTCTCCAGTAAATTGCAGTTCCTTCCTTTTTCTTTGCGATACGGCCTGCCTGTCCCTTTTACTCGCGTTCTTTGAGAAGGTTTTGCTCGCATTAATCAGGTTTCGCTAGTTTTCCCCAAAGTCCCCCTTTTTTTTCTTTGAAGTTTAGATCTATTTTTCTTTCGTTTTCTTGTCCTGGACTTTTGGTCTTGAGGGAACCTTTCCCCCCGATTCTTGCCCCCTGGAGATTTCATTTCCTTTCCCCTGCAAAAGACCCTTTCCCTTTTGTTTTTTCCGCGACCTCCTCCTGCTCGTAAACGGGGTTTTCCCCTTGAAACGACTTTTTTTCCCCAGTGTGAGAACTGGCTAGTCTCTTTCCCGTGTGCAGAACTCCTTTTTTTATTTTTTCTCCCGCCCAGAATTTTCGACTTGTTTTTCTCGGGATGGCGACTATCCCCCTGCGGCGTCTTTGTACCATTTCCCGGAACAACCCCTTCTTTTCTCTCTGAGCACTTCCCCTTTTTTCGGCGGTTTCATCCCCTTTTTTTTTTTTTTTTTTTGAAGGGGAGTGCCCGTGTGTGGCGGATTTCATTGGAATCCAGTTCAAGGACCCAGCTCTCCCTTCGGACGTTAAGAACCAAGGCCTTTCATTTTCAGAAAGGTGTTTCTTGCTTTTCAAATGGTTTGGCGGCCACCTCCTTTTCGCGAAGCTCTCCTTCCCCAAAAATCGATTTTTCCCTGCAGTTCTTTATTTTTCCGGCCAGTGCCGCCTGTATTTTTTTGCTAAAGAAAATCCTCCCTTCGGACTCTCTGTTGTTTTTTTTGCATTCTCACAAGAAACTTTTTTCCCGCAAACTTTGTCGATTTTTTTTTTCTTTTTTTCTTTTTTTTTGCCTTCTCCCCCAGAAAGATTCTCCCATTTCCCTTTGTGTCCCTTTGCTGTTTCTTTGTTCCTTTAGTTCCTTTCCTCTTCTTTCCAGTTTTTTAGTTACTTGCTTCACAAAAGCGAGGAGGCCCTTCCCCATCTGGAGTTTGTCTTCGTTAAACTCTTTTTTCGCGAGTATGGCAGCCTCTTTTGTCTGCGAGCTGTGCTATTTTCTTCCTTCCTTTTTTTTTTTCCTTCCCCCCTGTTCACAACGTTTGTAACCCCCCTCTTTCATCGTTCACGATGAACTACCCTTTTCCTTCTTCCTGGAGTGACAATCTATCCTCCCCTAGTTTGGGTTGTTTCTTCTCTTTTCCCTAGGTAATTGCTTAGTTCATTTCCGTCACCCCCAACACCCACCCCCCCCCACCCCCACCCCCCACACCTCTTGCATAGTGCCTTCCCCACTGGTTGTTCCCCCTTTTTTCATTTCCCCGGAGACACAACAGGGCCATGGACTTTTGGAGGCACGCCCTTTTTTTTTAGGAATAACCGTGGCTTGCCCTCTTTTCCGTTTTTCGCCCCCTTTTTTCAGTGTAGACCCCGACAACTAAATAGGGGGCTTTTGCACTTGGCCTCCTTCCTTTTTTTTTTTTTTTTTCCCGTGCAAGTCACGTTATTCCCTTTCTCAATGTGATGTTCCCCTTCCCCCCTCTCCTCCCAGACCCCGTTTGCCCCTGGGAGGAAACCTTTGGAGAATCTTCGGGTGTTTTTTCCGTGCAAAATCGCACGTGATTTCTCCTTTTCCCCCCGATGCCAAGTTTTTCCCCCAAACAAGGTCCTGGAACATGAGACCGCCTTTTTCCCCAAGCTTCTTTCGGACGGGTGTGGCTTCGCTGGTTTCTTCCGCAATCAATAACCCTTTTTTTTTTCTAACAACCTCGTCTGTGTTTCTCTTTTTCTCGGTCCTCTCTGCCAAAACCCCCCTCAGCCCCCCCAGCTTTCCGTTCTTCATTTGGCAAGTTTTTTGTTTCCCCTTCCGAGGTGAGCTGGGGATTGCGGCTCCCTTTTTCTAATGTCGTCCCCCGCCAACTTCACCATTCTTCCAACCCCCGCCCTTTAGGCTTTTCTTTCAGCATTTTCGCCCACAAATCCCCCACTTTCCCCCTTGCCCCCAAGGACAAAACAAAGACTCTTCTAGTCGCCCTCTCTTCTTTTGTCTGAAGTCTCATTTCCCTTCCGTACATCTAATAGACCCTCCCCCTTTTGGAGTTTACCTTGGTTGAAGGCTCTTCCTTTTTTGCTATACTTAAGTGGATGGCTCGTGTCATACTATCCAGTTCGTGTTTTGGAGTGGATTTCTTTCTTTTCCTCAACCCTCATAGAATTTTTTTGCCCCTTTTTTTTTTTTTGAGGTTACTCGCCTTTTCCGGCGCATTGTCGTTTTTCTTCCTGTTTTTCCATTGAATCGCCATGCCCCTGTAATGGACCGCTCGGTTTTCCCACTCAAGAAAAAAGTCCCTTCAAATGCCATCAAGGCCCAGGATTTTCCCTTGGGACTATTTTTTTCTTTTATCCTGATATTTATTTCAGCCCTTCTCAATGCCCGCTCCTTTCCTTGGGAGTGTCCATGCGCCCAAAGGGGACCCCCCCTTTTTTACCCTTCATTATGGAACGAGTTTTTTCGCCGCAATTGGTTCCCTCTTCCCCCTTGGGAACGCGGCTGTTGCCGGCAGCGAGGTTTTTTAGCTTCCTTTCGGAACCCCCCCTTTACTCTTTGTTTCCCACTTTTTTTTTTTTTTTTTCCACTTGGTACCCCCCCGGGGGGGTTTTACCCCAAAACCTTCCTTGTCCCCTATCGACTTATATCCACCGCCAACCCTTTTTTAGCAAAATCATAGGATCGTTGGCAGGAACCCCCCGCGTTTCCTTCCCTTTTTTCACTTTGTTGCTCAGGACCTTCCCAAGGTATATCTCGGTTACCTTTTTCCCTTTAAGGCCATCGAACCTTAGTGAACATCTGTTGGCCACACACTTTCCGGATGTTTTTTTCCCCCCCCGGGTGTCTTCTTTTTCTGTCCTCCACTGGTTCTTTCGCATTGGTGGATTCCACCTGCACGCTTTTGTCCCGGACCCGCCTGGATCTCTTTTTCTGAATTGTGCCCCTTTGAATTAACTCGCCCCCTCCATCAGGAAAAACTTCCCAACTCCTCGTGTCGATCTCTTTTTTTTTTTTTTGAGGAGCGGTCTCGAAATTTCCCTGACCATGGCGGTTCTTGTTTTTTCCCGGAATTGCGAGTTCCCTTTTTTTCAGAGACTGGGTCCTCTCCTTTTCGAGTGTTTTTCCGTTATACGGGCGATTCCAAGGACCCATTTTTTTTTTTTTGATTCAGAACCCCTCCTTCTTTGACGGTTAGCACTTTTTATTTTTCTGGCTGGTTTCTTAGGCAAATCTTTCCGATTCGTAACTTAAAGTATGTTTTTTCCTTTTTTCTGATAGCCAAGTTGTTCTCTGCTTTCTCCGACCCCAAAAAGTTGGTTTTTTTTCCGATCTTTTACCAGGTTCTGCCAAACGATTTTTTCTTTCCCTCCGACAAGGTTGGCTTACCCCGTTTTTTTTGAGTGGCCGGTGGTTCCCCCCCCACCACTGTAGTCCATAGTTCCTTTTCCAACGGGCGTAAATTCTTCCCAGATAACAGTGTCCCCCTTGCCCTCGGAAACTGTCAGTTCGCTTTTAAATCGGTGCTTTTTTTTTTTTTTTTTTTTTTCTCCTCTCTTCCAGGATTCGTGTGAACCCCTTTTGTCCTCGAAGGATGCTCCTCCTTTATCCCTGTTAAAAAAAATTCCTTTGGCTTTTTTCTTTTTGCAATTAGGCTATCTCTTCCCCTTTTTCGCAAGGTTTCTTCCCCCTTCCCCCCTTCCAGTGTCTCGTTTTTTCCAAAAGGCAGTTTCCTTCCCGTTCTTCTCTACGGCCGGTTTTTTTTTTTCTTTGCGTGCCGCTGAAAGGTTTCTTTTTGATGGCCCCTTCGATGCGACCCTGGCCCATGTGGCTTTTTCTGAAGGGTTTCCCCAAAAACTACATTCGGCCCTGCTTAGTAACATGCCTTTTTTCCCCCCCTCCCTTTTTTTGCCGGTAGATGGGCTGTTTCTACCCCCTTTTTTTCCCCAACGGGGACCTTTTTTTCCAACTGGAGAGGTTTTTTTTTTCCCCCCCCCTCATTTTTTTTCCTTTACGGCGGTAGCTACACTTCCTTATTTCGGACTTGTTGCCCTTTTCCCAGTGCCTCGTTTTGTCCCTCCTGCTATTTCCCCACGTCTTTTCTTGGTCCCCTTCCCATAGGACCACTCTTGGAATTTTTTATTGCAACTTCCGCCTAGTGTTTTTCCGTTGCGAAGAACTTTTTAAGTTTGGGACGACCTTCTTTCCTTCTCCATCGAATGACCCAGTCTCCCCCAAGCTGTCTCGAACCCTTTCCTCTCTCCTTTCTTTTTCTTTTAGGTAGAAAGCCATTGGTTTTTTTTCCTTCTTTTTTTCTGTCCAAATCACCACATCCCTCTTTCTCCCAGGGCTCGTTATTAAGAACTTTTCTGTTTGCCGCCCGATTGGAGTAGCTTCAATTCTTTTCTAATGTCTTCAGGACGCCTTTTTTTTTGCTAAACCGGCACCCTTTGTCTACTGCACCACGTCCCTTTCTGCGCACACAACCGAAGATCCCGTTCCTTGCACGTGCTTTCTTTTTATAGTCCTTCCCTCATAACCCCTTTGGTCTCCTTTTTTTTTTTCAAAAGGCGAGGAGAAATTATTTGAGTTTGTTCTTCGTTCACCTTCTGGTATGTCCAGCCAGGTTCTTCTTTCGCGCTTCGTTGCTGATAATTTTTATAAATATTTACACAAACGTTTGTCCTTCCCTTCGTCACGAGGAAAACTCTGCACTTGGAGACATCATCTCTCTTTCCTTCCTCCGCTTTGTTTGTTGTTTTCTCTCACTTTCCCTAATGAAACACCCCAGGGTATCGCTTTTTCTTTTTTTTTTGCATTCACTGGGTTGTTCAGCATTTTTCCTTGCGGGAGGAAAACATTCTTTTCATGCGTCCCCCGAAAGCGAGCAGATTTTTTTTTTTTTTCTTTTTTTGCTTCTCTTTTGCGCCAGTGCAGAGTTACGAATCCCCCCCCCTGGAAGCGGGCGGTTGCACTTTTTTTTTGCAGGCAGTCCCCCCTGTTCTTTCCGAGGACCCTTTTAAAGTACACTTAAGAACAGCCCCTTCCCCCACGATGCTGGAGACTTCCTTTTTTTTTGTGTCTTGCCAGCCTTTGATGGAAGGTTTTCCCCCCCCTCTTTTCTTCAAAACCCCTTGAACACAGGCGCGTTCCCCCAGACATCCCTGAAGGCTACTTCCCCTCATTTCTTTGACGCTTCTCCTTGTGGCGGAACCCCTCCTCCTGACCCCTCGCCTGTGGTGATTCTTTCTTCTTTTTTTTCGCGTCCTAGTCGGACTTTCCTTCCCCCCATTTTTCTAGGTGCACCGGACTCTCTAACAAAGTCCCCTTGTTTTTTTTCGACTCTTCCGATTTGAGGGGCTGTGTTTGGGCTTGGATTTACTCATTTTTTACCGAACGGCCACCTTCATTCCTCCCCCCTTGAACGCACTAGGTTTTCCACCTTTCCCTTCTTTTTCCATAATCAAGTTCACTATGGATTAGTTATGGTTGCTTAGTCTCCCTTTCCGATTGGAACCAAGTTACGATTTCTAGACATTGTTAGGGCTTTTCTTGGGTGCGGCCTGATCCCAATCCAGTGCGACCTGTCCTCTTTTCTCACGTAGAACCCCCCTTTTTTCGCGGTACCCGTTACGAGCCCTTTTTCTGTCCCCTGATGTCTTTCTTCAGCGGCCTCCCTTTTTTCCGGCCATGACCCCGTTTTTCTTTCTTCTCGACCGGTCATTTCCCTCCCCCCTTCCCACACGTTAAATTTTTTTTATAAATTGCCACCATCCCTTCCCCCCAATAAGGGGGGGCGTCTTTTTCCGCGGATATCCTGATTATTCCCCTTTCCTCACCTTATAACTCCTTCTTTGTTTTCCCGGAGAGCACAAGGCGGAAACTTCTTTTTAATGGAACGGATTTCCCCTTTGGCGAAATTTGGTTCACTCCTTTTTCTCGGCAAGCTTCTTTTTTTTTTTTCTTCTACGTTGCCCTATTTCCTCGGGCCTTTTAGCTTCACTTAGCACCCTTAAGAATTCTTGCACTCTTTTTAACAGGTTTTGTTTGGCCAACCCTTTCTTTTTTTCCGTATGCGTATCTATTCCACGCCAAAAAACTGTTCCAAGAGTTGGCAAGGAATTTATGCTTTTTCCACTTTTGTCTCCATTCCATTTTCCCCCTTTCTCTCTCCCTTAGGTCCCCCTTTTTTTATTTTTTTCCCAAGGCTTGTTTGACTTAAGAAAACCCACCGCTGTCCTTCCCCCGTCTCGGCTTTTCGATCAGGGGGTTTCTTTCCCGCAAAGGGTTTCTCCTCAAACGCGGACCACTTTTTCCTCCTCAGTTCTTGGGCATTTTTTTAGATAACTCCTCTCTAAAGAAAGACCCC
>Ga0179593_1704336_pt1 | contig 15283 bp, 18 predicted proteins | sample CZODoug2_1_08_16_FD_185931 | JGI IMG/M metagenome (GOLD analysis project Ga0179593, IMG submission 185931) | Vadose zone soil fungal communities from Angelo Coast Range Reserve, California, USA - CZODoug2_1_08_16fungal (PacBio error correction) | ecosystem: Environmental > Terrestrial > Soil >... | reverse complement strand
TATTCGGAATTCCCGAAGAGGATTTTCCCTTCATACGGCCGACCGATATCCCCTGGTATGGTTAGGTTTTTTTCATTCGTTTCCCTTCCGGTGAAGCTTTTCTATTCCGAAAACTTCCAGGAATAGCAGTGCGACCCGTCCTAGGATCTGATCTTCCCCCGGCAAGCAGGAGGAGATCCCCGGCTTCTCCCAATTGAAGACCTCCCCTGCACATCTGTTTGTTTTTTCCCTCTCGATTTAGATCTCGTGACCCCACCCCACCCCGCTCAGACTGCCCACCCCCCCTTTCAGGTTGCGCAATTCTTCGCTCCGCCCATTGCCTTTTTTGATCGCGTGATTTCAAAGCCGATCGATCCGTTTAACGTCCTCGTTTTCCAGTAGGCATCGATCCAGGCTTCGCGGGGTTTTTTTTTTTTTTTTTGGTGGGCCGTTCGCCGTGTAAACGCTTTTCCGCAGACGCGACTCTCGCGGCTCCCCCTGCATCGCGTGCTTCGGCCTCTCCTTTTCCTCCAACAGGCGCTCGAGCTCTCCCCGAATGCCCCTCTCTTTCACATTGTTTGCGGCATATCCGCTTCGCCCCATAAGGTCGATAGCCCGCTTCGCTGCGCTTATAAATGACCGGAGGCTTTTTTCCCCGACACTTCAGTCCCGCGGAATTGAGAGCTTCCCAACGTTCAGATTCTTGTTGAGTGGGCGCCATGTGGCCCCTTGCGTGCACCCTCTCCGTGACCTGCCTCTCTCTCGACCCTCGCTCCCTAGTGCAGTCGTGATAATAGGCCTTTTCCGCCCGCGATCGGGCACGTCCCCCGGCCCACTCGCCAACTTTTCCCCCGGGGCAAAGACAGCGTAAACCTACTCATTTCCTTGGCGCGCACCTTACTCCTTTGCGAAAATTAAGCAGGGAGACTCTTGCCTTTTGGTATATTTGCGGAATCCCCTTTTTTAGTTCGCGCTCCCTCAGATGTCTTGCAACACTCTCCCCCCCGCTCCCTCGTGAAAAAGCGGGTCCATCCGTTTTCTACAAGGAGTGAAGGGTCAAGCCCCCTCATGTCCTTCTCGCCCTCGGTTTGCGTCCATTATCGATCTGCCTTAGCAGTGAACGCTTTTGTTCCGGTACACATTCCTTCCGTCATTGAGACTGATGCTTGCCGCCGATTTGACTAGCCAAAGTCTTAAGGTTCGACTGGTTTGGAAGGAATATAAGGACTGGCCTCCCCATTCCCTTCTTTCCTGGTAGCATCTTGGTATCCTCTTTTCTGTCAATTCGAAACCTTTCATTCACGGCTCGGAAGTTTAGGTCCGTCCGTGGAGGTTCCCCAGTTCGAGAACCTCCTTCAGCCTTCCGATTATACAGTTCCGCCTTTCCACAATCTCGCTTTTTCGCTCTGAGTCACAGTCCTTGGTTTTGTTCAATTCCCCTGAAGAACAGGCTGCCTCCCCTTCTAGTTCACGTTTTTTTTATAAGTGTATCCACAGAAGGGTCCAAGGCGGTGTTCCGGCTGAGCAGACCTTTTTTTTTTTCCTCCTTCTTGTGTTTTGAAGATACTTTCCTGACTCCGCGTTCTCCGGAACCGCCTTGCCCCGTCTGTTTTCAACGTCTTTGCCGTTCTCTGAGGATTCTCAGGTTTCGTGACCAACCCCCCACCGCGGACTGGCGGCGGACCTCCGCATGCCAGTTTTTATGCCTTCCCTCCCTTTCTGCAGGCTCAATCCGTCCCCCCAGCTTTACCCGCCCCTCAACTTCTGCTTCTCTTCTTGTGAAACCGCCCTTCGGTTCGCTCCATGGTGGCGAGCTTTTCAGCAGCCCTCTTCCGTTCGGCCTACCCGAACCCTCAAATTCCCCTTCTTTTTTTGATTCCGTTTCTTTCAAGTTGCCCCAGCCGTGGTTGACTTTCCATAGCGTTAGTAAGCTTTTGACTTTCCCCCCCCCCGTCGGTTTCCACGGAGATTGTGAAAGGTCGCCCCCTTGCCTTCCGATGCGTTTGAAGATTTATCGTTCTGGGACGCAGAAAGCTGCCTCCTCCGCCTTGAGGTTCATTCCCCCCCCCCAGCCCCCCATCTCGCAAGAATTTTTGATGCTCTTTCTTTCCCCTTCCAGCCCTTGGGTGACGATTTTTCGCTCCACGGCATTCAATTCCCCTGTAGTCGCTGCCGTGCAGAAACCCGTCCGTTACATCCCCACCTTTTGCTTTACTCTCCTGCGGAAGTTGGGCGCCCCGTTTTGTGCCGAAGTTCTTGATGATCATTCTTCTCACGTTTTTAATTTTAATCTTCCGGGCCCGCGTTTTAGGAACGATTGTGGTATCGAGGACTTTTTTCGCGGAGCTTGCGTCCTTATCTCCTTCCCTTGCTCAGCGCAAAGCTTTTTCGTCCCCCCTTTCCAAATAGGTGCACGCCCTTGTGTCCCCCTGTCCGGACTCGACGGATGACGTTTTTTCTTTAGCCCCCCTCCGCTTGTTCCCTAGGTTTACAGTAATGCTTCCTCCTCCGTCCCGGTCAGCGGAGCCGGACGTCCCTTTGTCTCGTTCCCTATGCAGTTGACCAAGTCTTCTATCCGGCGATGTGTGCTCTTCGCCTGTTATGCGACTTCCCCCCCCCTCCCCGACCTCCCGCTTTCCTCGCGAGTCTTATAGTTGTCCTCGGGCGCCCCTCCTGAAAGAAGGGATACCTCCTTTTTCTTGGGTCTCTATTGAGTTTCTCGGATCGATGCCCTGAACATACGGCTATTGCCTTTATTTGCGAGCGATCCTAGATTTGCAACCTTGGAGTGGGACCGCGGAGCCCCTTGGTCCTTTGTCTCGAACTCTTTATTCACCCCAAACCCCATTTAGGGTTCCGGGAGTCCGTTGTTTGAAGATGCGACCTCTGATCTCGAGCGTCTTGCTCCCCCAAGACTCGGACGCAATGTCCCCCCTATTACATTTAGTCTTCGCGAGAGACTCCGATGTGTGCCGTCTAAAAACTCCCCGCCACTATGCTCACAAATAAACGCTTGATCTCGGTGTCGCCCAGTGTCTTCCCGCGGGCTCCCCGCTGTCTTTCGCGATCTTTTTCTCCTGTTGGTTGTCATCTCACTGCCCGGCATCTCGTCCCCGGGATTTCCGTTCTCCGTGCTTTCATACTTCAGGAGCTTTCGAGATGATATGACCGGGTATTGTTGGGAGAATGCTCCCGCGGCTGCTTTGACCTCGCGTCGCCCCGCCTCCCGCGAACCCCGCGGAAGGGGGTGCGGTCTCCCTGAGGCTGCAAGCCTCCCGCTATCGCGGTCAGCGTGATCCCCCCCTCCCCCGCCCTTTTTTTTTTGGGTTGGTATAGTGCGTCTTTTCGATATGTTGCAAGAAAACCCCGGACGCTCCCTGGTCCTTCCTGTTGCCTGGTAAAATCCCTTATAGCAATCCTCCATACCACACTGATCTCGTTTTTTTCTTTGACTGTTCAAAGCTTCCCCTGATAGTTTTTCTCATCCGTTGTCTTTGGTTTTTCCCCAGTAGGATCGCTTTTATTCCTATTGACCCAAGTGACGCTTCTTCATAAGGCGCGCGTCCTTCGCCGGAAGCCCCTACTCTCTTGGTTGGCCTGCTTCTAAACCCTCCCTCTCAGATATAGAAACACATTAGCCCGTTGAGATTTGTCCCCGTTTCCTCGGCATATCGACCCGCTCGTCCCCGCAATCAGCTCCCTGCGGATGATTGACGTTTCTGCACTCTCTCTTACCTTTTCTTCCCCCCTGACTCGACCGTCTTGCCCGGCAGCCATTTACTGAGCGGTGTTGACAGTGCACCTCGCGGTGGTGGGCCCAGCCAGAGCCCGCTCTCCCGCGGAGTTTTCCCTTTTGCATTCTCTACTCGACGATGTACCCCGCCCAGTCTGAACATTCACGTTTCACCCCCCCCCCTATTTAACCCCTGCCCCCTTTCTTCGATCCTCGCCGGCGCCCCCCCCTCCCGTGGCGTTTACACGTCCGCCATCGTATCGCCCAGCATTTTTTCGCTGAGTAAGCCCTTTTCCGACCCCTCGCTCGGTTGACTTACCGTTCCTTCCCCGCGGCGTCACCTTTTCCCGCGGGCCATCCTCTTCTGCATTTCCACAAATTTCCTTAAGACCTAATTGCCAGCCCGGATGAACTCTCCCTATTTTTTTAAATTCCACCGAGATATTGTTGGTCCCTGCGTCAGCAGTTCTTTTTGTTGGCGACGTCACATGATATACCCTGTCCTTAGCAAAGCCTTGGCCTCTTTTCTTCACGTCTACCCACGGCATAGCCGGTTTCTTTCACTTCTTGCAGGATAATCCGGCATCCGGTCAACATGAGCGTCGTTATGCGGTCTCACGAGACTGATCTGCGACATTCGGACACCCCTTTTATTCTTTTCCGGTTCCCCGAAGGCCGCGACCTGAGATTTCCCTCTGCTCCCCCCTTTTAATGTCTTGCCATGGCCGTTCTCTTTTATTCGCACCACTTGCCGTCTCGTTCCCAAATAATTAAGCTTTTCTTTTCTCTTCAGCTTGGTTTCAGAAAATGAACCCCGCCGGGCATCGTCGCAATCTCCCCCGTTTTGCCCTGGCAGGTGTGCGCTCTGAGGGATGACGCTTTCCTACTACTAACTTGTTGTTGTGTCTTTTCCGCCGGTAATCCACGACCCCCCACACGCGGTTAAACGGTCGACGTCTCTTTCGACCCCCCGCTTTTCAGGTATTTTCCACCCCCCAAGCTTGCCGCCTGGCGCTCCCCTCTCTGCGAGCCTAGCCCCTTCCCTTTTGGTTCTTACCTCGTACGGCAGCCCTTTCCTCCATTCCTCCCTCATCCCCTCCCCACCCTGAAACTCGCTTTTCGGCCGCCTTAGACTTTTTTTCTTGTCCCCTCCCCCCCCCTTCGTGACCCTGCGTGCTCGGACATAACGAGCGGACGACCTTTGTCATGCCTGGATCTCCTGCGAACCTGGCTTCCCTTGGGGATCGCCCCGCTGAGTAGTTTGATCATTGACCTTCTCCGTCCGGCGCACCCTGAATCGTCATTCTCGAGCGCTAGAGCAGATCTAGTTCGAATACGTTTTCAGGTGTCCTTCCGCTTCGGGTGACCCTTCAATCCATCTTCTTTCTCCCTTCAAGAGGTCTCCCTTCCAGCGCGGGTTTTGACGACCTTGTTTTGCTCCCAGAAGTCCGCTTTATTCGCGAACGCACTCCCACTTCCGCTTTCGACTAAATTGCTTGGCCTATCCCTGCGGACGTTGCTCCTCCTGGGGTGCTACGGTCGCCTTTTTACCTTTTGCCTTTCATTTTCTTCTTGTTTTTTGGGGTGCCGCCGATCGCGTAGTTCTCCCCGCAATACGACGCACTGCCGCCCGCGCTTGGTCCCTTCTTGGCTTCGGCACACTTTTGCAGAGGTGCCCCTTCCTGGGCGCCCAAGGCACGCACTTACGCGGTCGATATCCATCGCTGCTTTGGTAGTCCCGTTCCCTTTATCAGTAAGAAATCCCTCGTCTCATTGAGCGGGGATGATTTTTTCACTCTTCTCTTCAGCGCCCCTCGTGACCAGCGACGTGGCTTCCCCCTCTGTCAGAGAATGGTCGGCTCATTTCGTGTCTTGTTTCGTCTGAGAGCCTGTGTCTCTTACTTCCTCGTGCCCCCGCCCGCCCGAAGCCCGGCCGTCCTTGGCACTAAGACGAGGGAGTTGCGCTGCGTTTTTTCTTGCCTGGCTTCAACCTCGTTCCCGGAGGATTGCACGGTAGCTGGCGCGATCTCGTTTGAAACCATTGTTTTCCGGCGGAGTTTACTTCCTTGCTCCGAAGATAGAAACCGTCAACACCCCCCCCCACCCCTTCCCTTTAGTTTGAGGGACCTTCATGACTGAGACGCGATCTCTCCCTTCTTGAACGCCCTCGATGGACGTCCCTGTTCGCCTCCTGGGGCCTGCCTCGCTGGACTGCGTAGACACTGCACATACTGATTACTTTTGCGACCCATCCTCTCTCGGCACCCCCCTCTCCTTTTCATCTGAATTTCTCCCCCGCGGCTTACTTTCAACACTCCCTTAGATCTGGCCGCATCTATTCTCTTAATCCCATCGTTTGAGGACTCTGGTCGCTTGTTTTTGCAGGTAGGCGGATTCCTCGGCAGCGCCTCTCTTCACCGCGGTTGGTTCTTGAGTATCCGGAGTTATTCGGTTGGCACACATCCCGTCCTTCAGGCGAACGGCGGTCGTTTCTCTTGCGCTCTCGGCGGTCAAAACTTGCGTTTTCGTTCGGCGTCGGTCCTTCGACTCCAAAGTTGTGGGGGTTATCCGTTCTCTTTCTCCTTTCAAGACCCCCTCCTGCATCCGCTCCAATCCCTGCAGGGGGATTGGAAAATCTCTGCTTAAATTGCCCATCCATCCTTGACTATTTTTTTCCCCCCCCACTCCTTCCTCGATCCGGGCGTAACTACCCCTCGGAACCGATTCCCTTCGGACCGGTGAGCCGTTCCCGCCCCAACGATCAGGTCTTCGAGTGTAGTTTTCCGTCTCTCCACCCTCGCCTGCGAATATTACCTTTTAACCGTTCTCTCTCCTGTTTCCTCACAAAGCGAGACGTCGCTTCCCGAATTGCGATTTCCTTCTCCCCTTCCGCCGCTTGCGCCGCTAGCCGTTCTCTATTTTAATACCTTTCCGGGAAAGATTCCTGACACTGCTTATGGGAAGAAAGTTGTCAACTCCCCTTGCCGGACCCTTCTCGTGAATTCTTGTCCCGGGCGTTGCACCTCTGCTTTGTTTCTCGCAGGCGACCGCGTTTCTCCGGCGGAGTGCCTGATCGTTATACCCTTTCCCTTGCCTTCCTCCTCGATCGGGCTTGCACCCGTCACGTTTCCCCCCCCCGCGTGGCCGGAACCTTCTTTTCGTAAACCTCCTTCCCCGGGGCACGCTCTTACTCTCCCACGTCAGCCCGCATTTCGCCTCAAGTTGGAGAGAGCAGACGTTGAAGCTGAGTGAGGATGATCTCTTTCCTGACCAGTGTCAGTGCTTGCCCGACCGCTTTTCCCTTGCCCCCTCGTGGTCCCTCCTAGTCGCCCCAAACATTTCTCTTCCTGGTGGGCAGGGTACGAAACGTCATGAAAGGCGAGTCCTCTGTTTCTTTTGTCCATTCGACCTCTCTTGCTCTCTTCCGGTGTTTCCTCGGCTTCCTTTCTGCGCGGTCATATCTCTAGGAGAGCAAGCGAGCAAAAGAGACTTGCAACGCGGGCATAGCCGTTTCCCGGGTTCCCCAGTGGATCAAGGATCAATGCGACCGTCCTGTTTCGCACGCAGGTCCGGTCCTCCCCCCCATGGCGCGGTGGTCAGTGGGTTCACGTCCCATGCGCCGTTTGAGGGTGAAGCGGTCCCGAGTGGGCGCAAGGAAAGACGGCTTCCGTCACGTCGGTTTCCGGCCTACCAGAGATTTGCCCCCCTCGGGCGGTCGCGCAGGAGGAACTTTGCTTCCGAAACCCAGCACGGTGATAGAACCACTAACTGAGGGACATTTCCCCCGTTGGTTTTGAAGATACGCGGCTTCCTTTTTTTCTTTAGTCCTTTTTTTTTTTTTGATGATCGGCTTCCCTGCCGGTAATTCGACCCCTCTTTGGTCGGTGAGCCGACCGTTAGAGTGGTTAAAATTCTTCATTTCGTTTCCCCACCCACAAGCGTGACATGGGCCCCCGCGTCCGGCGGCCTCTTTTGCCTTTTTTCTCCCATACGACGTCCGCCTTCTGGCAGTATCCCATGTTTCCTTTAACGTCAAACGGAACTAGATTCTCCTCACCTGGCTCTGACCGTCGCCCTGCGTGTCGCAGCCCTAGTGCGTGCGACCCGGCTAGCGTTCTGCGGTACTGATGCCTTGCTCCTTCCGCCACCCTTTCCGAAAGGCTTTTTTTTATTTTCTCTGTCGTAGCTTTGCTAGCTGATATTCCGGATTTTCAATGTGCCCCCCCTTCCTCTTTTCCATTTCTCGCTCGCTAGAGCAGATCCTTCGCGGACGCACAGATGTGCTTTTACTCCTCCCTTATCTTTGATGCAATCCCCCATCTAGTCGCCCTAATTTTTTCCCTTTTTTCGTTCTGTTCTCGGGTCAGCCCGCTTGGTGGGACGCCTCTTTCGCCTAAAATTTGGTTTCATTCAACTCCTGCTTTCGTCCCTCTCCACGCAGAGGTTCCTTTCGCAAAATGCTGGCTCCTGCGAAGGTTCTGACCCTCTTTTCCTGGAGGTGGGGGCGCGCCGCGTCTTCCTTGGTTTACGACTTCCCCGTCATCCGGGCCAAGAGTTTCGGAAACTTGCTTTGACTTTTTCCTGAGGGAACTGGTCTGGGCGACCTTCTCAGGAACTGAGTCAGCCCTCTTGGTCGCCTGGTATGGATTTTTTTTTCTCACGCCGGATTTTTTCCCCTGTGCAATGGGGCGCCCACGGACCTCACTTTTTGCCTTTTTCGCTCTCAAATATCTGATCTTGTGTGGTCCTCATTCTCCTTCTTCAGCAATTCCGGCTGTGGGGCGAAGCGGCATTGCGGGGGTTCCGCCTCCTCCTCCGTGACCACGACGTATCGGATTCTTGTTCTTTTTTCTGAGCATTCGATGATATGGCGCGCTTGACTATGCCCGATGCGCAGTCTGATTTTGAAGCGGCCCTCCCGGCCGCCCGCAGGGATAGATTCCGGCTTTCCCGGACGAGGCGTTGCCTTTTCCTTTCCCTTTTGCGACCCTCCAAGGACCCCTTTTCACCGGATTTCTTGAACGAGGGGCGGCGCGATCTTCCTTGCCACCTCCCCCCCCCTGGGGACCGCGGAGCTGAGGGGGTCTTGCTCCTCAATCCCCGACGCTAGTAACCCACCCCCCCCTTTCATGGGAGGGAGTCTTTTCCCGATGTTCCGACTCGAGCGGTCTTTTGGGCTAATAGGACCCCCCCATGTCCCAATGGACCTTCCCCTGTTCGCCTGGCGCGCTGGTAGCCTATGCTGACCGGCCGCCCCCCTCTCTGCCGTCGCACTCCTACACTGACTAGGTAGACTTCCGGCGATGCAGTGCTCCGCGGCTACGCCAATCCTCTATGAGAGGATCTCCATCCCCTGTTGTAGAGAGAATAGCGTGTTTTTTTGTGCAAGCTTATCCCTCATTTCCTTTAGGGCGAGATTAGCACTTCCGGGTGGGAGCATGATGATCTCTTTAAGAGTGTTTTCCTCCCCCGGCCCCATAGCCTTCGGCCCCCTGAGCGCCCCTTCCGGTCCGGGTGGCCGACCTACCTTTTTAGTTCGTGAGTAAGCAACCTAGGCCCGGGGCCGGTTTTACCATTTTCTTTCCCCTCCCCCTGTGACTTCAATTGGGAGGGCGGTGTTTTTTTTATTTCTGGCGATCCCCCCCGATTCGGGCCCAACCCTGCCTCCCCTTCCCCCCCCGTAACCCTTTTTGAGGCTCGAGATCTTCAAGAACCTCACCGTGGCCTCCTTGATTCGGCTCGTTGCCTCGGTCACGGACAACTTTAACGCCTCGTTATCTTCGTTCCAGGCTTGCTTCTGGCCGGTGCGCCGTGCCGCCTTCAACCTTTCTCGCTGGGCGCTCGCGCTCCCCGTCGCCTGCGCAGCTTTTTCCCTCCGCCAGGCGCTCGTCTGATCGCACCCGTTCCTGCTCCCCCTGAGGGGAGGCGGAAGCCTCTCTCGCTTCCCTGATTCGCATGCGCCGCTTCGCATTTTGTGATTCACAAGTTCAGGGAGTGGACCACCAGTCCCCTTTTTTTTCCTCAAGCGGAGGTCTCCCCTCTTCTGCCCCCCCTGAGCGGGACGGGGCGCCCCTTACCCTTTAACATGCGGTGTGACGAAGCCAGAGTCCCCGCCGTCCTCCGCTCTAGTGGCAGTCGTGATATTCTCCCTCTCCTCACGCGTCCGCGGGTATTCCTTCACTCCCTTTTTTCAACCCTCCGGGCAAGGAACCCCCCCCTTTAAAACAGGATCATCCCGAGTCTCTAGCAGCACCTTTCCGCCACGCTGGGAGATTCTCCCTCGCCCGGCGTTCCTAAAGTGTCCTTTCGCGACTAAAAGCGATCTCCTTGTAATTGCCTGCCCCCGAAAAGCGGAGTTCCCCCACGGATTGACGTTGTCCATATCTCGACATTTTTTCCGAGTTTAAGATGGATTCGCGGTACGGCACGAACGTGGACTTCGAGGTCTTTCCCTCGAACCTCGGATATGCTCTTCTCTTTTTTCCTTTTCCGCGAGGATGGGGGAGAACCACCTGCCTGAGCCGTATGCCACTCCGACGCTCGCTTGCCCCAATCGCCTTTTGCGGCAGGATCATGCAGCCCTTTCTACTTCTCCCGCTCTTAGGAAGTTCGACGAAGGGTGAGGGCCCGACCGGCTCGGCCACCATGGCGAGTGCGGTCTTCCCTTTTTCGTTCCGAAGGCCGCGAATTCCTCCTTTCGTTGCGGTGCAGCGGATCATTTCCGCTCTTGGCAAAGAAGGCGGCGTCGTCGTTGTTCACTTTTCGGGTACGCGAAAATCCCTTTGTCTTTTCCTTCTTAAGTTGGGTGGTCGCCCCCTTCTTTTCTTTTTTAGCCTCATCGATCCATGAAAGGCGTCTGGCTCCTGAAACTTTTCGTTTCTTCTGCAGCCTTCTATTTCATACTCATCCTTTTTTTATCGATCGGCGCAGCCCTATTTAATTGTGACACCGCCCCGTTTTCCGACTTTTTTCTCTTACGCCGTTAGATTTCTTTTCGTCCTTGTTTGAAGTTTTCGCGACCACCAGAGTGCCGCATGTTCTCCTCTGGCTGATTGTGGCCGCTTTGGACCTAGCCATCACGTTTGTTTTTCCGGAAAAGCAGGTCCCCATCCAATAGTAGGATCCTCATTCCCCTCAAAATTTCCCCCTAGCCTCCCTCCACTCGTGCCAACTTCGGGAGGCCGGCCCGCATGACATTTTGAAGTCGTCCGGGCAAACCTGAGTTGACCGGCCTAAGTCTCTTTGCATTGCGGTCCTTCTTTTACCCGACCCCACCCCCCTGGCCTAACTTCTATTTTCTTCGCGTGCCCGAGCGTCGTATCGATAGTCTGCTCTCTTCCTCGGATTATATGTTTGACGGAGCACCATTGCATGCCCTACTTCCTAGAGCAGATCTTTCCCGGACGAGTGACCCGATGACTTACGCCGCTGGGTTTCTCCCTCTTCGCAAGAAGTTGATGTCCTTGATGGTCTTTCTCCCGCGGGTGACGCCGAGGGGCTTTCAGGGGCCCTTAACCGAGATCCGCTTTTTGAACGCCTCTTGTTCCGTTGTTGTCGGTCCTTGCTCCGTTGGCCCCCCCCCGGAATGTGAGGCTTTTTCTCTATACGAAGGGTTACTACGGTGCCTTCCCAACATTTTGGAATTGTGCCGGCCCGATCGTTTGATCGCCTATGAAATCACGATCTGCAACCTCCGAGACACTCTCTGTCCTGGCTCGGGCTTCACCCACCCTTTACGAATGTGGAACAGGTTCCCACCGACGGAATGTCTTGCCTGGGCAAGGATTCGCTATCATCTATTCCCAGAAGTGTGGTCCCCCCTTACCTCCCCTTTTTATTTCATCGTCATCAATACCTTCGCCAGCTTTTTTTTTTTTTTGTCACGATCTTTCTCCTCTTTCGTCTCGGCCTGTGTGCGATTTTTTTGCGCCTGTCGATGATGGCCGAGGCCGCTTTTCGCCGGGAGTGAGGCCATCGAGCGCCTGACTTTCTTGACGCGGCAGTTTTTCGCACCGGCCTCTCCCAGATCCTCCGTATTCGATGGGCGAACGAGTCCGTTGCCTCTTTAGCGATCCTGTCTTTTTCCGACTCTACCTCGCCCTCAGTGGTCACGTCTTTTCCTGACGATTGAGATTTTACCCTTCCCTTGGAGTGGTACCTGAGCTTGGGTGGGGTTCCGAGACGATCGAGTTTCCCTTTCACTCTATAACCCCCCCCCCCCTCCCCCATCCCCCTTTAGTTGGGAGGGCGTCAGCCTCCCGGCGCGCCAGCGCGAGTAGCGGTCCCTCATGGACGATTTCGCCCCTTGAACGGCCGGTCCCTAGAGCCGCCCTCTGTTTCCCTTTCCTGGCACCTCTCCACAGCCGTTTCCAATGCTCCCGCCCTTTCTTTACGTCTCGGCCCGGTAGATACGTGATCTTACCCTGACCATCACGTGCGTGCGCCCTCTCTCTCTTTTCCTCCTCTTTTTGGAGAGCTCACTTCCCTCGCGTGGAGTTTGACTGGTGGTAGGTCTTACTTCATCCCGCCCCTTCGAGCCGGCCGATCCGCGTTCTTGCGGTGAGCGCGCTCTCGGAGTGCTTCTGGCAAAACCATGCGTTTCCGCTTTTTTTCCTTCCCCGAAGGACGGTCCGGGTTTACATACTTTGTTTGATCTTCAACTTCTCTTCGCGCAGCGGTTCGCCTTTTACTCCTCCTACCGGGGCGGGTGGTTTAATAGGCGTTCTTCTTTTCGCTTGGCACTCCCAACTCTTTTTCCTTCCCTCCCTTCCACAGACCATTAGGTGGCACCCTTTTTTTCCTCGCTCCGCCAACTTCTTATGCGAGGTTGACCTTTCTTCCGCGAACGCCTCGTTTTCTTCCCTCTTCCTGGATTTCGCGTTCCTCGGCCTGTCTTAAAATATCTTGGCGCTCTCTTAGCCGGCGATCGATCCTTCTGCGACTCTCCTTCGAAAAGGCTCCCCTGCGAGCTCGCCAAATAGCCCTTACTTTTTTTTTCGTTTGATAGCGGCTATGACCCCCTCGCCCGCAATGACGCGCCTTGCGCCTCGCCGTTTCCTTGACGATGAAGGGATAAAGGGCAGCTCCTCCCCCCTTTAAGCTCTTCTGGTGGATCTTTTATTCAAGTTAAGCATTCGATTTTTTGGGCCCGTGCAGCCACTCTGCTTTGTGACGACCCCGGAGCGAAAATATAGGGTCGCTCTTTTGGTGCAGGATCGTGATAATTCTAGTCAGATCGAGCCCGTTCCCTTTCTCGCGGACGGCCACAATCTTACCCACTCTGCCCCTTGAAATCAAGGCCCCGTAAACTCAGTTCCCCGAAGGCGCGCCCCCGACGTTTATCAACTCCTCAGTATCGCCCCAGCAATTTTGACTTCTTAGGCAAAGCTTTTTCGCCACCGGTTTTCTGCGCCCCGAGGCTCGTTGAATGACCCAGTGCTCTCTGCCTCCGCGGCTTCCCCTTATTGCGTCCATAATACTTTTTTCCATAAACTTCTCTCAAGGTTGCCGGGTCAAGCAAGGTGCAATCTTTGGACGGTCTCAGGGCACCTCTGTCTGCGTCACTTCGAGGTAGTTTTTTGTCATAGAGCGTGAATTGGTTGCCTTACTCCGAGGCCTTGAGTCAAGCGATCGTCCCTCTCTAGCGGTCCTCTAGGCACCCCGTCCGATTCCGCTTTTTTTTTTTTGGCAGGATAATACGCTGACCTCATTTGCGCCCCGTAGGGCGGGTCGCACGCCTGGTCACGAGCCCTCTCGGTCCGATGATTCCTTACTTTTTCGACCAGGCCTTCGTTCCGTTTGTCCCCCCCCCTGACCCCTGGCGTGCCCAGCCAGGCTTTCCTCGAGTTACAGTCAAGTGATCACGAGTGTCAGTCACCCCCCATCGCGCGGGCTGCGCGCAGTGCAAGCTGGGTGGTCTTCAATGACGACCCTGCATCCCGTGGCTCATCCGCGTCGCTCCGTTCGCACCTGACGGCAAGCAGGTTCTTCCGATGCTCCCTGCCGTATCTCCTTTCCTCTCCTCCTTCTAGATCTCCCTGCGCGGTAATCGTTTTCCGACTTTTTCTTTCCAGGTCGGAGCCTCGATGCGTCGATTCCCAGCGACGTCATTTTTTCACCAAGCGTGCCTCTCCCTCCCGCGTGGATTTTTTTTCGCTTCCCTTTCCCATGAACGGGTTGCAGTTTTTCCCCCCTTTCTTTCCTTTTTGGCAGGCGCAATCTCCTAGGCCGCTGTACGACAGCCCATTCGGGTTGAACCGGCCGGACTTCCTTCGCCATTTTTCCCCTTGTTCGCAGCCTTGTGACCTGTTTTTTTTTGCCCTTTTACCCGGCCTACCGACTCTGAATGCGGTCCTTCCCTTTTCATGATTATCTGCCGCACCCGGCGACCCTATGCTGCTCCTGCAAGACGGCGTCGTAGCTTTGCTCGTATCTCAAGGACGAGTTCGACGGCGCCGTGTGGGCGTCTGCAATGATCGATTAGAGCCTAATTCGGTCGACTGGAATCCAATTCTGTGCTCGCTTACGCCCTTCATTTGGTTCTCCCTATCCTGCGAAGTCTTATTACCGCGTTCAATGGCACGAGGGCCCCTCGGTAGCAATGTTTTCCCCTAACCTATACCTTTATCGCGAACGCATAAAGCCTTTGCGCCTTAAGCTTGCTGGGAGATCTTCCGCCGTTTTTTTGCGACGGTGCAGGGATGCCGTTGGTTCGTTCGAAGGGGATGATCTAGTCTACCGTTCATTTCATTTCCGCTCCCAAGTGCCTTGACCGCCCTCTAGTTGGAAGAGCCTTCTTTTCCGGAGGCAATTATAAAGATCCATGAACTTGCAGACCTCTGTTAGCTTAGCTTTCCCCCCCCCCGAGAGGTGAACGTGAGGGCGCCCCTTCCACGCTCCAATTTTCCTGGAAAGGCGGTCGATCTAACCTTGATTTTTCCCGACTTTGTCGGTCTTGCCAAGTCATTTACAATTTCCTCAATCAATCCTGGCGGAAAGCGACTGCAGGCGAAGTCTGTTTTGGCGGTGTACCTTTAGACGACCCCCCGTGCCCCGTCCCCCCTCAGTGCCGAGCTCGAGCGCATGGTCCCTTATGCGCACTTTCCTCCCCGCAGATCCGTCGCGAGAGCGAATAGAGCGATGATAGGCAGTTGGCAAAGCTCGCAGAGAAGTCTCGCCGCAGTTTGATTTCCGCGAGTTTTTTCGCGGATAGATGACTTTTTTTTTTCCCCTTGACATCTCGATAAAGGATGGATTGCCCTTGTCTCGACCCCCCTGACCCAGTGGAGGTCCCGGGCGTCAGGCTTTTTTTGCAAGAGGATACACCCTCCTCACGCTCTCCCCCCACCAAGCCCACATTCAGGTTTCTTTTCTTCAGTCCCTTGACCGATGAGAGCTCCCTTTCGGGGTTGATGGACGCCATGTAGCCCCGTGTCCTTCTCGCAAGTTGCCCGCCGTTTTGCCCCCCCCGGCCGCCCAAATACCTCTCTACTTTCGAATGCCTCCCGAACACTCCTCCTCTGCGTTCGTTATGAAGTGATTGGCTTACGAACCTTCACAGATGCTTGCGAT
>Ga0179593_1374819_pt1 | contig 15283 bp, 18 predicted proteins | sample CZODoug2_1_08_16_FD_185931 | JGI IMG/M metagenome (GOLD analysis project Ga0179593, IMG submission 185931) | Vadose zone soil fungal communities from Angelo Coast Range Reserve, California, USA - CZODoug2_1_08_16fungal (PacBio error correction) | ecosystem: Environmental > Terrestrial > Soil >... | reverse complement strand
CGCTCCCCTATGGCGAGTCCGGACCTTTTGTATTGTTCGTTCCCCTGCCAGAACGCCTCGGTCGTGTTTGATTTTAGGCGTTTGGTCTATTCCTTGTACAAACAGGTTAACAGCTCTTGATGACTATCGTCTTGCGCCCCAACGGGCTGCTTGAATATGATGACCCTTCTTGTTCTCTCGATTTGATTTTTGATTCCGCCGAAAATGCGAATCTGTGCGCCGACCCGAAGCGCCTCCCCCTTCCCCCCGTGGCCGTTTGAAAGCGCGTCCCGCTCGGAAATGCCTACCAACCGCGGACTGAGCCCCGTTTCTTCCCTGGCTGGTTCTTCCGTTTTCAAATCAACCGTAAAGCCGGTTTTTTTTTAGGATGTCTTTCTCAGACTGGTTACCCCATAGGGCCACGATGTTCATTTTAAGCTTCCTCGGCCCGCCCGAACGTCCGCTCGCCCATGGTGCAGTTGAGACGCACTGTGGCTCTAGTGATAAACTGCGCTGTACCGCTCAAATCTTGAGCATGGCTTTTATCTTTGTCGAATGTCCCTCCTCCTTTATCTCCAGAGACCTTTCGGCCTTGAACACACCCGCTTCCGCTTGTCCTTCGATATCCCCCTGTCTTCTTCCCCTCTCTGTATTCCGAAACACCAGACCCAGGCAATGCGGGTCACTCCCGACCCCTCTCATTCTGGTATATTTCCTCATCCTACCCGGCATCTTCATGAGCTTCCTGGGTTCGCCCTCTTAGCTCTTTCGACGCTTTGCGGGTTGGATAAGAAAGTTCTGCGACTTCCGGCTCCTCGGAAGTAGGTCTCTTCCGAGAATCATTGGGGAAGCGAGCGCCATCCCCTTCCAAGTTTTCCTCGCATGCGGCCACGCCGCTCGACCCTATTTTGCCCTCTCCCCCCTCGAGCCGATACCTTTTGATCGCGTGTTTTTCGCTTTTTTTCCCGCATCCTGATGACAGTCTTGGTATTTCAATTGGTTTATATGGCTACGCTTTTGTCATCTCCCCCTCTTTCCCTTCCCGGCTGTTGAGCTCGATGGCATGAAGAACTGGCTTATGATGCTTAAACCCGGAAGGTTCAGGTCGGTTAATAGTTCCTTTCTCGAGGTGCAACATAGACTGGCCGACGTGTATTCGTCATCCCTGCTTGCGATCTCTCTGGCTGGCCTGTTTCGGTGGTGCAATCTCGTCCGAATATGTTTAGCTTTTTTCGGCCGCAGATTGGATACGCCTTCCTTGAGAACGGTTGCGGACTTCAGCGGTCTGGCCGAATGGTTCCCGGCTTCGCGATCGTCGGCACGTATATCTTCTCAGCACCCTGTCGGTGTTAAGGTCGGGTTCTTTCGGAAAACAATGGATTGTTTCCGCTCGTGCTGCTTCGACCCTCCTAAGTGTCAGGGGTTATTCATTTTGTTTTGAGAGCCGATGTCTGCTTCCTCGCCATCGCCAGTGGCAGGCCCCCTTCTTCCCTTATTCTCTTTTTTCTCGCCCAGAGTTTTCACCGAGGGGCCCTGTTTTCAAGTTACAATTTGCAGATTGCTCAAAGTCCCCAACTTTGGAATAGACAAATGTTGAGTGGCGCCGGGTTAGAGTGCTGATTCGCAGCCGCAGTCGTCAGCTATCCGTTTTCCTGCCCCTCTTCTCCTCGGCCTGGCGCGTTACTGACTTATTAACTGACCTGATGGTTCATTGCGGTTGCGTGGTCCTTTAAGCGTCGTTTTTTTTCCTTGCTTTGCTGCTTTTATTACCAATACCTTTCTTGGTGTTTTGCCCGTTGATATCCGCTGCTCCGGCCCCGGGATCGTCAAAATTTAGCGTCCCCATCCTCTCGCGTGCAGCTTCTTTTTCGTGTGGCGTACCCGTTTGACGTCGTTGGCGCTTAGGATCTTTGTTAGTTTTTCCATGTAGTGCGATTTGCATCCTACTCTTTTCCTTTTGTCCTCCCGGCTTTTGGCAGTTCTGTTCCTTGATTTCGTCTCCCAAAAATTTCCACACGCGCCCCGTCTCCCCCTCGGCCGGACTTCATACTGGAAGTAGGCGATCAAGTATTTTCCCAAGCCCTGCGGAGACTCATGTACGGCTTTTCTTTCCCGTCCGCGAGCCTCCGGCGGAATTTCCGGTTTCCATCTTCGCTTTTCCGGCCAATTTTAGCCCCGTTTTTCGATCTCTCAGTTTTAAGCCTCTCCTTGGTTTTTGAGTCTCGATCATGGTAGAGTCACCTTTTGGAAGGTCCCTCGATCCCAGGCTGCGATTCCCCCAGCCTCGTGGTCCTTCCTTGAGCCTCGGATGGTTGCTGCGTGAGTATCTTTATGGGTCCGCCTGTTCGACCCTGCCGCGCTTCGCTGGCCTGTTGGTCCCTGAAGGTTCGGTTTTCTTGTGTTCCATTAGCTTCAGATCGCCTCATCTGAAAAAGTAAGTTTTATGATACAATGCTCCTAGGACCCATAGCCCGATCTACCACCAGCATCTGCAGCGGCCAGACATTGCAACCTGTGTACGAAACCCTTCCCCACTCGGGCACGTGTGAAGAATGTGTTACTGAAACCGGTGGCCCCCAGCGCGGCAGCGGTAGTATCCCAGAAGGACTTCCTCCCCCCACCCCCCCCCTGTTTGCAGTTCCAAGCCCTTCCCTCCTACGCGGCAAGGTCACTCCCAAAAGGATAGCCCCAGGTCTTATACACAGATAAGGCTTGCTCCTCGCGCCGGGACAAATGCTAGCTACTTTCCCGTCTCTGACGGAGGATGCTCCCGCAGAAGGAGCGTACTGCACCTCATGACCCATTTGGAATATCAATGGCCTGTATTTCCTCCCCACAAATCGCACCACCGAAGATTGTCCGGAAAGAGTGAACCTGGTGTTATGAAATAGGGCCTCATTCCTCCTTCCTTCGACTTTAGAATGCTCAGGAGAGCCAAGTACGCGACCTCTAAACTACCTCTCCCTATTGCCCCGGGCCTCCGGAACACACCGTGGAACCTTTCCAGGAGGAGGTTACGACCCACGGAACCATCCCCCTTCCCCCATATAGTCTTACTAAGAAACTCCACCTTACAAATGCCTGCACCTTGTCGGCCTCATATATAGCTTTCCCCCCGCCCCCGACCGCGCACTGCAACCCACCTATTTCAACGTTTTTAGAATTGTTTTAACACCATTAAAAGACCTTCAGAGTCGGCCTGTTCGCCATTCCCGCTTTCCGACAGCGCAGATAGTACCTCTCCTTCCCTGCTTTCAGCCACATAGGGAAACACTGGTCTTGACGAAAGAAGGCGGTTTTTTCATGCAAGGTCCTGTGCCCGTAGCCTCCCCCCACCTGCACCTCTTTTTGTATCTTTGAGTCCAGTTTCGGGATGGCCATCGCCAACGTTGCCGGCCACGTTTTCCTCAATGTCGGTGTTCCCCGCTTGAAGTTGCCACCCTTGTTCGACACGATCCAACCGGTCGCTGGTTGATGTAGAACCTCCCCCCCCCAAAGCGTATCAAAGGTGGGAGACTCCGCTCCCCCTCTTCTATTTCAAGCTGTGATGCGGATGGTTTGTTCGCACCGTTGAGGGTTGCTCTGTCCTTCTAGCACTTTTACATTTTTCTTAAATCCCGGTTTTTTTACTCCCTGGATAGTGAAAGGTTTTGATCCAACGGTTAAGAGACCCCTAGGGTCCGCTTTACCCAGCTATCTTCCCTCCCCCCTCTTTCTTTCCGGTCTCGTGGATTCCTTTCATTCTTCCCCCCCTCATGTTTTTAGCGCTTGAATTGTTTACTCCTTTTTTTCTGAGAATCAAGGAAGACCATATCGTCGATAGCGCAGACCTTGTATAGCCCCGCGGCCAAGGGACCTTTTGTACAACGTAGATTTCTGAGAGCGGATGCATTTCTTCGCGTTATGACAATATCCTGCTGCCAATCTTTGCCTCTCGGTTAGCCGCGAAGTTCCAGCTCTCCCCCTCTTGCGTCTTTAACCCATGCTCTAGACGGTTAGTGGACAGTTCTTCACAACCGCCGAAGCGTGAACTACGATTTCCTTCTTCGAGCGAGAAATCTTCTAAGCCCCTTTTTCTGTCGAGCTTTGTGCGGTTCTTGAGCGGTTTTCCTTCATCACCACCCGTGACGCCCCGCGGGTGCTTTTGCGGCTACCAGGCCGATATTTGACCGCGGGCGCTGCTTCTGAAGCTGTTTCCTGCCGAGGTCTTTTTGCCTACATACCCTTTAGCGTCCGGTTTGCCCTTTAGCAAATCCCATGTCCTCTCTTCTCCTCTTCCTTTTTTCCCCTGTGCCGTCCCTTTGCTCCTCCCAATAGACGCTTCGTCCTTGAGTACGGTTGTACCTATCGACCACCTTTCCTTGACTATTACTTTCCACGTGCGCCTTAGAGGATTCCTCCTACACCGCATCCAGGCCACACCCGTCCTGGTTCTCCAATAGACACATCTTCTCTCTTCCTCCTCCTTTTGTGGTCCTGATTTTCCCAAAGGTGTAGCTAGAAAACAGCCTCGTGAGGCGTCTTAGTCCAGGCTGTCTTTTCGTTTTTGTCGAGGACCTTACAAACAGGCGAAACCCGATCTTCCCTTCCGCCTTCCTCCTTTGCTTTTTTCTTTTCCTAGGATGCGGGATCTCGATTGCAAGGCACTCTCCCCCTCACCCAGCCCCGGGGTGTGTTTGTTGGGGGTGTGGTTTTTTTTTTTTTTTTTTTTTTTTTTTTTTTTTATTTTGTGCTTTTTTCTGGGGCTTTTTGCTGTCTGTGTTGCGTTTTTTTTTTTTTTTCTGTTTGGTGTTGAGGGTGTTGGTCATTTTTTTTTTTGTTTTTGGTTTTTTCTGATCGCAGGTGCTGGGGAAAGACTTTCCCGTAAGCCCCCCCGGGTTTCCGAAAGCTCGCTTACATTCTTCACTGGCTGTTATTTCCCGTCCCCCCTTCCCACGCATATGAAGGGCTTTTGTAGTCTGGGTCGCGCAGTCCTCTTGATTCCCTTCTCCCCTGAACGCTGTCAGGCGTTGAATCGAGGCGCCCTCCCGCCTCTACCACGGCTCTGTTTCTCTCCTTCTTTTTTTGGGGGATAACTGACGTTTCTACGCGCTTCCCATGAAGAACTTTTTTCCCTCTTGTATCGTTTGCCTTTACTTCATCGGAGTGTCGTGCCCACGTCTCTTCAGCCTTCTCTTCTCTATTTTTGAGCTCATTGGTAATTAGTTCTTGTACCAACCCCCCCTCTAAATTTTCCAATCGCCTCATCCCTATTCGTGGTCTATGAAGCCATCAGTCCCGGTAATCTCGAGATCTTGGTTCTTCTTTCTTTTTCCGTTCGCTTTTTTTTTTCGCGGCCCGTTGGATACGAAAGGAATTGAAGAGTGTTTGAAAACCGTCGCAGAAACTCCCTCCTTCCTCTTGAATATTCAGATCTTCCGTACTATCTAAGGAGCTCTCCTCCCTGCCAACGTTAGCTCCAAGTGACCTCGCATTCCCCACTCTATGACGTCCTATGAGAGGGCTCACTCCGTTGATCGCGTTTTTTTTTGGCACAACCTCTCGCTGATGCATTGTTAATTATTTCCATGGTGATCTCGACGAAACAACGGGTGGTTTCATTCCCTCCTCTTTTTTCCTTTTGTTGGTTTAGGGACTCCCGCCCTGCGCTTAGTTTGACCTCAGAAGAAGCCTTGCTCCCCCTCTTCAGGCGTCCCATGAGGGTGGCAACTTCTTGCAGTAAACACCCATTCTGTTCGCAGACCCTTCCGCGTCTTTCCATATGTTTTCCTTTTCTGCTTTCCTTGCTTTTTCGTGCCACCCTATCTCTCATGTTAGATGTCGGCGCTAGGTACTCTGCTGGCGACGTTTAGTTTGGTGTTTTCCCCAAATCTTTTCTTGTTTCTACGTGAGGGCAACGCTCCTCTATGGCGACCTTCCGTTTCTTCATTCCTTTTTTGGGGTTCTTAGCAGTCCTCGATTGCTGTTTTTTCTGCTATAGCAATGGAAGGGGTCCCCCTTCCCCGAATTTGCGGTCTGATAGCGTCGTTGTAGTGGTTGCTTCGGCATCGAAAGCTTTCATTCTTTCTTTCACTTTATGACTCTTTTTTTCTCCCTTCCCCCCGCCTTTTAATGCAAAGCATCGCGGGCTTTATTGGCGGCAACGACACTGGAATGTTCCCCCCCTTATTGGTGGTGCTTGTGGTAGCTGATGGGCCTGCGTACTCGTTGAAGGCCTCTAGCTGCGGACGGTCCGATCTCTCTTTTTCCCTCCCTCCGACTTCGGTGTCCCGGTGGGTAAAACCACAACCACCCCCCCCCCCCTGGTCAAGTCTTATTGCTCGTCCACCCTTAGATTGTTGGTCGCCATCTCTGAATACGAGGATAGTCTCGCCCCCCCCCAGGTAGTGACCCTTGATAGTACCTAAATGATTTTTTTTGGTGGGGCGTCACCCCCCCCCCCCCCGGTTCCTTTCGTTTCTTTTCGTTCTGAGGTGAATGTCTTGATTTTGTCACGTTAAGGAGACGTTGTCCTTCTTTTTCCTGCGATTTTTGAGTTGCCAAAAATGTGCCCCGCCTTATTCACCTCCTCGGTCCGACTTTAGTCTGTCCTACAATCTTCATCTCGTACACAAGAAAGAATATTGGTGCGATCCCGCCCCCTTCGTCCCTCCTAGTTCTGAAGGCTGAAGTGTTTCCAGATTTCTCGTCTCCGGTAATTCCATTTATCCGACACCTTCCCTTCTACCGCTTTTCATTCTCTCTTTTCTTTTTTGTTGTTGAGTTGACTAAGTCCATGTTGGTCCCAGGAGGCTTGGAACTTTTCGATCTGTCCAACTTCATTTCCCTCCCCCTCCGGGGCTTCTTCGCTGTTGCCTCTTTGGACGGGACTTAGTAGAATTTTCATGATGTTTTCAGACTTTTAGGAATTTCCCGCTTCGTACAATGAGTCGGACTGTTTTCTCTAAGGAGCGTGTTCCCCATTTGTTGTTTTACTACTCGATTCCTCCCCATCCTATGATTCTTCCAAATAGTGACGACGCATCCCCTTAGCAAGATCCAGGGCCCGATACTTAACATTGTCCGCCACCCTGACCCCGCTGCACCTCCCTCTTCATGATTTCACGGATCTCTCTGACCCTTAGTCTGGAGCAGGAACCCTACTTCTCCGTTCGTCACAACAAGCGACGGTTTCCTAGCCCTTCCAACTCCGACGCGGACCAGTGAACGCCACCGCACTTTCAGTCACCATCAGGCCGTATCTTCAGCCATTTAACTTTTCAGCCGGCCGCAATTGTCCTAATGATAGATGACGTAGGGCCTCCCAATCAGTCCCAAGACGCTTCGACCTATGAGAAATTGGTTCCGGCCAGTTCGGTGTCCGCCACCCCTAACTCCCCCTCTTTTATGTCTTTCATTTGAAAGCGCGTGATAATTCTCTCCCCTCTGGCCAGTCCTTTGCATGCCATTTCGACTTTTTCGCCACGACGCCGACGTTCCCCACTTCCCCCTCCTCTTTCCCCTGTCATTACAATCCTGTTTTGAGCGGAAACAGCCTCCTCAGTTACTTCTTCCCTACCGACCCCAACAAATGCGAAGCACCTTGTCCCCGGCCATCCTCTCTCTCCTTTTTTTCAGCGAGTTACCCAATTTTTATTGTTTGAACAACACCGGAAACGCTTCGAACAGTCCCTTCTTCCTTCAGCAGCTCCTGTGCTCATTTCATTCCCCCTCGCGATCTTCTATCTTCTTTTTCCCTAAACCCTCCCCCCCATCAAGGTGAATGTCTTGATACGGACTCCAAGGAGTTTTTCATGCCTTGTTGCCTAGTCTCCTGTTAACCTTGAACCATGACCTTCTTTTTTTTCTGGATCTCCCCCCCTCCTCCCGCCATCGACCCCAATTAGGCAGGGCATTCAAAATAGTGCCCCTTCCGTTGTAGTCTTTTCCGAATAGTCTACACCAATGCGAATGGCCCCCTCCTCCCCAGCGCGATTGTTTTTCACCCCACTCGAAGCGGTCTGAATCGCGCCCTAATAGGGCAAACCGTATGGGTTTATATGCGTGCTTTCCATGCTCCTTGATTTCCATTTTTGAGAGTCGTCTCCTTATCTTCCAGGACAGGCTTGTCGGTGATAGATTGATTGTTATCGCGGTCTTTCTTCGACGCATGCGCCTCGTTCCTTTCCTTGTGCGGACCCCCCTTGTCAAAGTCCTAACAGACCTATACCTTTCAGAACCCAGGCTCTATATCTTCTGGCACCGCAATTTGAATGACTGATTAGATTTCTTTCGCTGACTTTGCTTTTCTTTTCGTGTTTTTTTCCTCCCAGAAGACTATATTTTGTCTTATAACTTCTCCGACATTTACCCTCCCCGATCACCACGCTTGAAGCGCATTGTTGAGTCACGACAACGTCCCTCCCGTTCGCTTTTCTTTTTTCTTCCTTTTTTTTTTCGCCCCCGTCATGCACTTTATTGAAAGCTGGACTGGTTTTATGGCCTCGATTTTCTCCCTCTCGGCCACCAGGCCTTTTTCTCTCCACAATGAACCATGGCTTTCCCCCCCCCAGTTTTCTGGCTGGTCCGAACACCCGATTTCTAGTTTGAGCCTAGTATCCATAGGGCCATATCAAAAAATTAAGATTTTTTCTCCGATCTCTTTTCGTTTTCTCGTTTTTCCTGACTCCCCCCGCCAGGCATAAGGAATGAGTTGCGGCTCCCTTTAAGAGGGAGAGACAGGCTGGTCCTAGGATTGAGTGGTAGGCGCCGACGCTGTCGTCTTTTTTTCCCCTCTAACCCTTTTACTTTCTTCGGGTTAAAGTTTGCCAGTAGACTATTGACTGCTTTACTTTTCTTCTTCTTGGGCGTGACCTCCCTGCTCGATTTCCCCTCCCCTTTTCCTCTTCCCTGAGCTTCGTCCCTCCTCCTCCTCTTGAAACCTCTTCTTCTCATCTTGAAAATCCTATACTACTGTTGTTTTGTTGAGGCTTGTATGAGTCCGAATCCTCTTTTAGCGTCGGTTGTCGCGCACGCAGAACGCATCGGCTTCGCACAGCGAGCTCATGCGTGGTCGAGGAATGTTTACACCTCTACCCCTCTCCTTTCCTCTCCTTTTTGTTGGATCTTTCGCCGCTGATTCCATGTTGAATATGAGAAACGTATCTTCTCTTCTTCCGGCTTGCAAGGAAGACGTACTCGCTGGAGCCGTGACACTCCTTTTTTTCCCCTCTGCCCCTTTTTTCCTCTTCGTGCCTTCTGTCCGCGTCCCAGATCGGAATCCTGCATCCAACATGCACTTCTGATTTCTTTGAGTTACCTGGTCCTGACCACGCCCCCAGTTTGTCTACATCCTGGTCTTTTGCCTTTTTTTGTCCCCCTTCTGGAGTTCTCTCCTCTTTCTTGCGGTAAGATCAGCAGACCTTCCCAACCGAGCACATTGTATCGCATATCAAGCTGGGTTTCTCGTCTTCTCACCTCTTTCTCCCCCGGTCTTCTCCTAGCCATCGTGTTCCCTGTGATTGATCGGTATCGTAGACCTACTCTCAGATTGACATGTAGACCTTATTCCTTGAGAAACCCGCGTTCCGATTGGTTCTGATCTCCCCGTTTTGCGCGCCTCCGGATCTTTTTCTGGTCCTCCCTTCGTTTCTTAAGAAAACATCTCACCAAGCACTTGTTTTCGCACAAATAAGACAGTCCCCCTGGTTCTCATTAAAGCGCCACTATCTCTCTCTCTTTTTTTAGCATTTTCCTATTACTCGTTAACTTCCAGTGATCCACCGGCAAGATGCCCTACCCCCGGGAAGAGGCCTCCTCTCCTCTTTCCTCCCTGGTTCCGTCTCTGCTTGAGGATTTCCTTCCACGTTTTGGAATTTCTTACCTTTCTTTTCCCAGACCTCATTTTCCTTTCCTCTGTCGCGTTTAAGACGCCGCCTCTATCGCGGTTGTGCTGTTTCCCTCCCTCCCTCCTTCTTCCAGTTCGGCCCCATTGTGGTTATATTCGACGGGAATAGTGACAGATTTCCCCACTTTGTCTGCGCAGCTTGCGTCTGGCCACTTCCCGCTCTTCTGAGCGGTAAGAAATCAGTTCAGTCTAGTTTCCCCTTGGCCCTTTCTACCGAGGCTGCCTCAAAACCGCCGTTTTTTCTTCTTTCTGTCCCCCTTTCGTTGCTTTAGGTCTGACGCAGGCAATTCTCGCTATCTAGCATTTAATGCTTCTATTGTCGGCCCTCCTCTTCTTCCTTCCTCTTTTCTTCTCCAGCCTGTTCCCTGCAGATGTGCTCATTGTTCTAAGCTGAGATATTTCACCTCCCTCTTCTTCCGTCAGGTTCTGTAAGCATCTGGTTGTTTCTTTTTTTTTCCACCCTCCTCACTCTTTCTTTTCTGTTTTCCCTCTCCGTTCTTCTTTCGGCCTCGCAGTTTCCTGGTTTTTCCGGATCGTTCGCTTTTTAATAGCGTAGCTGTTGGTTCTTTATCCGCGTCAGTTCAGCTTCTTTCATTATGCCGATTTCAACTCGTTACAGCTGGCCGGGCGCCCTGCGTTCCTCTTCCCTCCCCTTCTCCCCTTTTTCGTTTTTCCCTTCCCTAAAACTGGCGGTACCATGGGATCATTAGTGGTCCCTTGCTCCTCTTTTTTGGCGCATGTTAGAAGCCGTTTAGCTATCCGGCTCCTGCCGTTTCGCGCTACATGATCGACGCCTATCTGCTACCTCCCTTTCTTTTTTCTCCATTTCGGGGGCTCTTTCCTCGTAGTTGACCCAGTCGTCCCCGGCAATGACCTAAACGGCCCCCCTTTTGTGGTTCAATTATTATTATGACCTCCTGGGCTTCAACCTTTCTGCGCCACCTCTCTTCCCTTTCCCCTTCTACGATTTGTCCTTGGGGTTCACCGTACGGTCGTGGACGTTCTTATTTGAGGTGCTTTCTTCTTGGATTGCCACCCTTTGATCTTGTAATCAGGACTGAGTTGTTCATCTGTTTTCCTCTCGTTTTTTCTTTTCCTCCACCAATTTCCCCCCGTATATAGCCCTTTTAGAATGTGAAGGGAGATGCGGCTGTTTGGGAAGGATCCCAAGAGTAAAACGCATACTCGCTCAAAGAATTTCCTATCCTGTCCTTCCGTCACGCCGATTGCGCTCAAGGCGGCCTGTCTTTTACCCTCCCCGCGCGATCGCTCCCCCCCCCTTGCACCCTTGTTTCGCCTTTTCCCACGTTAAAAGCACTATCCTATCCTATTACCCTTTTTTGGTGCAGTATAGCTAGACGGGTACTGTCTGTAACATTTTCCGGTCCTCTGATTTTTGTCTCCCAGTCAATTCCGTTTATAGGTTGCAGTATTTCCTTTGCTCTGCTAAGAGGAGTTATCAGTGATTCTCTCTTTTTTTTTTTTTTTTTTTTTTTTGCACCACTTGCTCGCTTCTTCTTCCCCCGTTCCTCCAGTTTCTTTCTTTCGCTAAGTCGTTGTAATTTTTGGCTAGATTCCCATAGCTTTTTATGACACAATAGAGCTTTTCGACCCTCTCCACTCGTCTGCCCCATCTCCCTCCCTTTCCTTAAACCCCTTCCTCGGACCTTGACTGCCAGGATGTACCCCTGACCCCCCCTCGGATTGCAAGCGATCAGAGTTATATAAAGTTAATTTGGCTTCGTCTCCTCCTTATTACTCATATCATCTTCCCTTCTGACCCCCCCCCAACCCCAGAAGGTCACCCTTTTCGACCGAAAAGTGGTCATAAGACGAGACCTGCCGCACGCACTGCTATCACGGTAGATTGCCCACATATAAGGCGTGATCCTGTATGCTTCCCTTCCTCCATTTTCTCGCCAAAGGATATGACGCGGATTGCTTTCCCAAATAACCTTCGCATCTCCCCCCGAGCCTTTTTGTCATCCCTTTGAATATCTCCCTTGTTGTTTTGCATCCCCCCCCCAAAGTCCCCCTCTCTCCTTTCTTTTTATTTGCCCAGGGTCGGCCCGTTTTTCCACGCGAGCCCAGATCAAGGGACCGTCACTTCAAATTTAGCCTGAAGTCCTTTTTGAGCCCCCTCGCGAAGGAGAAAAGCCCGCTTTTCCTGCTTCCCTGAACCCGTCCCCTGTCCCGAGGCATTCGATTTTCCCCCCTCCCCCTCTCTTCCCCCAGCAATCCATATTTTCCACAGCCCCAGCCCTAATTTCCGCCTTTTTTTTCGGCCCCTTTCCCGTAATTTCTCGTGAGAAAAAACTCTCCTTTTTGTACAATGCGTCCCTGTGTTCCCCCCCCCCGGGCCCTCCCCCCTTCCGCCGGACAGCTTTAGCGAAGAAGATTGGTCCCTGACCCCCCCCGTCCGAATACCTCTATGGCAACTCTCCTGCACCGTCGCCGCCGAAACCCTTCCACTCATATGAAAGCCTCTTCGCAGCAGGTCCTTAGGTCTCCAAGGGTTTTTAGTTCCGAATAAGTAGCATTTTGTTTATCGACTTTCACTTCTTGATTAACCGTGCGTTTTCCATTGTTTTCATTAGGAGGCAGACCCTCCGTTTTTTTTCATAACCCTGGATACCCCCAGTTGCTTCGAAATCCCATGAATCCCTGCAGCATCGATGCTTTTCTTTTCGCACCTCCCCCACCCCCTCTCTTAAACCAGGAGGGACTTTAACTTCTATTTTAAATTCTGGGCAGATGTTGAGTGAAATGAGGAACCGTTTGAGGTGTCGAGCCTCGTCCTCTAGAACTTCCGGCCCTTTTTCCCTCCCCTTTTCCTTTTGATGCCTCTTCGTTATTTTCCTTCGAAGTTGTTTTTTTAGTTCCTTCAGGTTTTTTTCCCCCCTTGTTGCGCAAGACCGATGTAGAACACAGGACATCTCCTCTCTCTGGCTCCTTCTTCCTTTTGTCCTCTCTCCCCGGAATCTTCTAGGCGCTAATGATGCTTTTCGCTTTTTCGTTTTCCACGAATTTTAGTACCATAAGATGTCCATCAGCGCAGACCTGATTAACTGGCCAGCGGATTCGTCCTTTGTTGCGCACCTCCCCTTTTTCTCCCTACCTTTTTGTTTATGTGCTCTTACCGTACTTTTTCATCGGCAAATAGTACCCCGATGTTGGCTGTTCTTCCTGCGGTAGACCGCTATTTCCCCACCCAGCTGCGTCGCTTTTTCCACCCCTCCCCATTTAGCGGTTTTTCGTTACTGTTTCTTCTACAAAAACGCCTTTCCCCTTTTTTGAACGTTCGCCATAGTCCGTCTAGAAATCCCCTGACATTACAGAACCGGCTTGATTGCGATTTTATGAAGCCCCTGGTTTGCGAATAGCCCATCTTTCTTTCCCCCTCCTTACTGAGATAAAGTCCTGGAGTTGGAACTTTCTGCCGGCAGTCTTCCCCCCCTCCCCTCTTTGCGGGCTTTGTCGGCCCCTCCGATTAGTTAGGACCTTGCCCCCTTTTCTCAGATCTCGCGCCGCTCCTGGTCATTTCAAGCAGTCCCCCTTGAAAGCGCCTCTCTAGGCACGCTTCTCCGGTTTCATGATCTTTTTCTCCTTTTTTCCCTTCCTCGATTTCTGCTTTTCGCTGTCGATCTGTTAATGTGTCAGGAGGAGTTATTTTGCGTCGACACCGACATGCCAGGAACACATCGTCCCGGTTCGCCTCGGACGCTTATTTCAGCCCTCCTTGTGTTTTTGCTCTGATTTTACTTTCGTCTCCCCCCTTCCTCTTTTGTTTTTTTGCATGTCGGTGTACGCATCCCACGCCTTTTTTCCTATCGTCCGCTGATTTTGGTTTTCCTCTTTTGATCCCCCCCAATTGGATTTGACCGAGAAGTGAGATATTGAGGTTTCAAAGGGTTTTTACTCTTTCCCTTCTCATTCTGATTAGTCTTTCTTCTCTTTAAGAGCCGAATTTCTAGGTTTTTTTAGACCCCAATTTTTGTCATAGGACGTTGAATCTCCACTGCATGATATCTGTCGTGAACCCCTCATTCCCCTGTTTTTGTCTTCCCTTTCTTTTTTCTTACGTTTCAATCCCCGCACAATATCCCTTTTAAGGCATGCTTGGCCTTTTTTGGCCTGATGGAGAGATAGCCGCCTTTTTCAGTTGTAGGCATGCCTTGGTTTAGTTTTCGGCCCGCCCTCCCACCCTCCTTTCCTGTTCCCGGAGAATTTTTTTTTGGTTGATAGTGATAACTGCGCGGATCATCCGCTTCTCGTGTCATGTCCTTGTTTCAGATGAACTTTCCTCAGCGTACTGGTTCTTTTCGTCTCCCCCCCCCTTCTCTGCTTGGTCTTCACTTTTTCCTTTCCCGACCCTCTGGTCTTTGTAAAATCGTGCAGAAAAACCTTTCAATCAATAGTTCAGAGCGCAACATTACATACAGTTTTCCTTCCTTTCTCTTTCCCTCCCTCCTATCCCCTTCCCCTTGATTCCTGGTTAGTCTTCTTTTCCATCCTGGCAGCGCTTTTTTTTGGTTAATGTTCCTTAAGGTCTCAGACTCGGTAGCTAATCCTAGACTAGGCATCAAGCCCCCCAGCCTGTCCGGACTATTCTCGCTTAGCTGCCCCGCCCCTTTTCCCCCATTTTTTTTTTTTCCATCCCCCAGCTTTTCCTTGACCCCGGATCTACGAGCCCTTCGCTATGATAGTTTGGTGTCTGTGCGACAAAACAGCTCTATTGATTCTGTTACTTCGCCATTTTTACTCCCCCCTCCTCCCCCCTTTTTTTTTAATCTCGTTCGTAATTTTTTCGTTACTTGCCGTTTTTGACCCTATTCCACGAATTTTTTGATATACTGAAGTTAGATCTCGGCCTGGATACTAGGTTCCCCCTTTCCCTTTTGCCCCAGTTTTTTATTTTTAGAAGAACTGATTTCACATCCTCCTCTTCGGTTGTCCTGGGCCGTTTCCTCCTGCACGACCCGTGTAATCTTTCCTATTTTCGGCCGCCTTCCTCTTCGGGAGCCGCGGTTTGGTTCAAAAATGACGCTTGACTCATGGTATACTCGAGGCTTATCCTATGTGACGTTCACCCGGTCTTTTTTCTTCCGGCCTTTCTTTTTTTTTTCTTCTTTCCATTTCGCCCCAATATGTCTTTCCTCTCGTTTTTATCGCCTACTGCCTTGGAATGTCCGTCTTTCTCGCCTTATGCTCTCTTCAGCTTTTCTGGTCTCCTCTTCTTCCTCGGAATTTTGCCTTCATGGATTGACGATGTATGTGAGTTCACAAGATTGAAGGTCGTTTTTGCAAAATAGTCGCGATTTTGCGTTTTTTTGCGGCACCCCAACTGGCCTGATATTCCCATGTATCCTTATTGCGCTTTTTCTTCCTTCTTTTCGCTGATTTTTTTTAGCCTTCCCG
>Ga0179593_1659121_pt1 | contig 15284 bp, 23 predicted proteins | sample CZODoug2_1_08_16_FD_185931 | JGI IMG/M metagenome (GOLD analysis project Ga0179593, IMG submission 185931) | Vadose zone soil fungal communities from Angelo Coast Range Reserve, California, USA - CZODoug2_1_08_16fungal (PacBio error correction) | ecosystem: Environmental > Terrestrial > Soil >... | reverse complement strand
TCCCCCCATAGTGATTTCGTTTCTTCTCTTATCCTCCATTTAGGACAACTTCTTTGAACTCTTTTTCCGCAACCCCACATGTCCCCCGGAAATATTTTTTCTTCTGTAAAATCGCCCTCCTCTTTTTATTGCCCTTTTGTAAAACCCCCCCTTAACTTTGATTCCAATACCCGCGTGTAAGCCGACCCTTCTGCAATTATTTACCTCCTCGTTTCTTTTTCTAATTATAGTTTCCCCTCTTTTTTTCTATGCTCCACTTTATCTTTTATTCGGGGTTTCCTCCATAACATCAGTCATTTTTCTTTTTTTGACGAACCTTCCTCACAAACATTTTTTCTCCATTCACCAAACTCTCACCAGACCTTATATTTCTTCCAAGGTATGAGTTGGGGGGTATGTTTTATTTTTCTTGCTTCCCGCTCCTTCTTCGGATTCTAATTCTTCAACTTCCCCCAATAAACATTTTTTCCTTTTCCTTCGCACTTTCTTCCGTTTTATAGATAATTTTTTATTCGCGATGGTCCCCCCAGTCACTTTGACCAGTTCCTCCTTTTTTTTCCATTCTTTTCTCCAGAAGGTAAGAAGTCTTTTTTTTTGGCCGCTGTGCACACGAGCCCGTTGACCGCCCTAAAAGCCCCCCTTTTCCCTTTCGAAATCTTTCAAAATCCTTATTTTTTTCCCCTTTAAGTACCCGCATGCTTTTGTAGAATGTTCTCTTTTACAAATGATGTAGAATTCTTTCCTTGCCCTGATGGTGAAACCCCCTCTCCCAAACCCCTCGAACTCCAAAATTTTTCCCAGTCCTTGCACGCCGACTGGTCGGCCTCAAGGACAAAACCTCGTCTCTCCCTTTTTCAGCCTCTCAATATTCCCTCCCCAGCACCACCTCTGCAACTGTTAAAGGACCTATTCAATCGGGTATGTTTTTTTCTACTCCTGCTATCTTACCGTCTGACTTGAAAAAGCCCTTCTTTCCAAAAAGTTTCTTTTTTGTCCAATCACTCAACGGCAAGGTTATTTGAAGTTCGTCAAACCCCATCCCACTCCTGATGTTATTCCTCCCCTCCCCAAAACTTTCCAAGGTGGGCCCCTAAAACCTTTTTCCCTCCTCTGTCAGGTGGACATTGCTTTTCTCCCGTTTCTTTCTTCTCTTGAGTGGTGGAATATTTTCGAGGGCCTCTTCTTTCCTTTCCCCCTTCCCCCCCAATCTCGAACGGTCAGGACCCCCTTTCTTTTTATCTTCCTTTTTTCCCCACGATTCTCCCTGACATAGATGTTACGAAGCTTTTCCCTAGTTTGTCTTCCTCGCTATTTGCTATCGCGTTTCCAAGCCGTTCTCATCCGACCACCTTCAAAAACCCTTTTGCTGGAATCGCCCTTGCTGCATTACAGTGTAGGGCGCCAATTCCAGGAACCCCACCCCCCAACACCCACCCAAAATTTGAACTTCCCATGTCTTATCAAAGGGTCCCGTCATTGCTTTATCCCTTACGACTTCCTTAATGGTTTTCCCCGATGCGCCCTCCTTTTGTTTATGAAAATTGCAGTCAATGGCCCCAACTCCGGCCGCCCTTTATCTTACTACCCCCCTTTGCCCCCCAAAAATTTTTTTTTCTTCAACATTTTCTTCTTCTTTCTTTCAGCTTTCTTTCCGCCTCGGTCCCACAGGATACTGCGACCCATACCTTTCCCTTTTGAAGTTGGTCGGCTTCCCTGAATAATTCAACTTTCTCACACTAATCCCCCTTCTACCAGACGCCCCGTCTTCCCCTCACGATTAGGGAACGATCCCTGGGGTCTCCCTTTTTTTTTGACAAAACTTCCTTCAACCCCGCGCTTTTTTTTCCCTTTGGGCGATCTGGCGCCCACCGTCTCAATAAACCCGCCTCTTGCGCAGACTTTCCGCGACAATTGGGTTTTTGTCCCCCTTCCCCTTCTTTTCGTGTTTTTTCTCCTATCCTTCCTTCCCTCCCCCGTGCGCTGACTTTTTCTTTTTGTAATTAATCAACGGTTTGAGAATAGAACAAATTTTGCTCCCCACAATCTTTAACCGAGATTTTGCCTGGAAAGTTTGGCGACTGCCTGGTACTCCCTAATCGTGATCCCCCCCCTTCTTCGGGTTCTTGTGCGGGATGCTCCCTCTCAGACCCCCTCTTCTCGTTTAATAGCTCTCGCCCTACACACAATACCTGTCATTACCCGGTATGGTTCGTTCTTTCCTGTTGCCCCGCTGCGCCTTTCTCTATCTCTAGTAGTTTTCCAACCCTTTTTCGTTATCCTTCTACTTAACACCTCCTTCTTTCGTTTGCAATTGCACCCCCTTCTCAAACCAATCCCCCCCCTAACCGATTTTTATTTTCCCCGCTTTTTCAAACTTTAATGACGCTCCTTTTTCTCTAGGCCTTTTTCCACCGGGAACCTCACCTGTTCTGGAGCAGCTTGCTCTGCAATTTTCTCCCTCCCTGGCTTAATTCCTACCCATATCCTCTTTTTCCGTTCGGATTTTACCCTCTTGCGTTTCTACAGGGTTTATATCCCTCCCCTCGCTTCCCCAAAAAATCTTCTTTCCCAACAACATTCTTGTTTAGGGTGATCTCGGTGTCCAACCCCTTAACACTAAACCACTCTTTGTTTTTTTTTCCCCCTTGCCGGAAAATATGACCCTTTTCTTCGAGTTCTCCATATTTCCCCCCCCTCCTAACCTCCAAATCCCTAGGAAGCCACTTGGTTTCGGTTGGCCTGCTAGCCCACCTGGTTGTCTCCCCCATTGGTGGTGGGCAGTGCCCCCTTGTTTCCTAAACTCGTACTTGGTTCATTTGTTTCCCTCCCCCAACCCCCTTTCGTTTGTCTAAACAACTTTCCTTGAGTTGACATTCCTTTTTTTTCTTTTTTATACCTGTTCCCCCCTTCTCGTGGATTACCCTCCCTCCCCGAGTTGCCCGCTGCGTCCTTTACGCGTAAAACTCCTTTCTGCCTTTTGGTTTTTCAACTTCTTTCCTTGGGGGCCCAACTTTTCAACCTTTTTCTGGTGTTCTCTTCTTCTCGGCGTGGCCTTCCCCCTGGATCAATATTTTCCTCATCGAATGCTTCCTGCTTTCTTAGTTCCCCTGCATCTTTTCTCCCCCTTTTAAGTATTCTTTTTGATCTTGATACGTTCTTGTTTTTTTGCTTATGTTCGACTGAGCAGTCCCTTTTGCTTTTAGGCTTTCAACCTTTTCATCGTTAGGCACCCATTCACCCTCCGGTATCCCCATTTTCGGTTCGATAACCACTCCCAACAGCCCCCTCCCTTGTTCATAGTTAATTTTTCCTAATCCCCATAGCGATCCCCATGCTCCCCTCCTTTTCTAACCCCCATTTTCAATCTTTTCCCTCCCCATAGTTCCACCATACGACTGTACCCTCTTTCTTCCGACAGGATCTCATTTTCCCTCCAATCAGACCCTCACCCCCCCCCCCTATGACTCTTATGGATGCCTTTTTCCTTTTTAGGAACCCCCTAGCACTTTTTGACTCCACATTTTCTTTCGGACCTTTCCTTGACATCCTTAGCTTTTCGTATAATTAAACCCCCCTTTCCCCAATATAATTGTAAACCACTCCCCCCTCCTTCAAATTCCCTCCAATGTATGCCCCCTTCCCTCAAGAACTTTTCTTCTGGACCCGCTTATTTCATACAAGTTACCTTTTTATCGTTCCCCCCCTTTGGTGCAATATTTGCAGATCTTCTTAGGTATCCTTACTTTTTTCTCTTTTTTTTTTTTTTTGGGAGCCCCCCTCCCCCACTATTTTCCTCGCCTCTGTCTTCCCCCTCCCCCCTAGCGATTCCGCTCCCGGACCCGTCTTTCGCCCCCCTATAACTCCCCCCCACCCACCCCTCTCACCGTATCTCTCCACCTCTCCCTCCGCCTCTTCTTCTCTACCCCTGTTCTCTCTCCCACCCTCTCACCCTCGCCTCTCCCCCCCTCCCATCCACTTATGTCCACTCCGTTTCTCACCCCCCCTCCCCCCCCACCCGTATTTCCTGAGCCCCTTTGCCGTTTCCTATTCCCCCTTTTCACCTCCTCCCCCACCTCCTGTTACCCTATCTCCTACCATCCCTTCTCTGTCCCCCTCACACCCCCCCTTCCCCCGTCTCCGCTCTCTTCCCCACCCACTCCTCACTCCCTCCCTAGCTCTCCTCTTCCCCCCTATCTCATCCTCCCACTCATCCACCCCGCCCCCACCCCACCCCCCTCTAGCTCCTCCCCATTCCTCCCCCCTACCCCCCCCTCTCCTCCCTACCCTCACCCCCGCACTATCCCCTCCCCTCACCCACTGTTCTCCTCCCGCGCACTCCCCCCCCCCCACATTTCGTCTCTCACCCCACTCCGCACCCCTCTTCACCTCCTCGCTCCCCCACCGTCCCCCCCCTCTCCTCCTTCTTCCCTCCCACTCTCACACTCTCCCCCTAATTCCCCCATCCACTCTCATTTCCCCCCCACTACTTCCACTCTACTATTTCCTTCCCTCCCTCTACTCCCCAACTCCTACTTTCCCAACTGGCATGTCCCACATTTCACCCCCCCCACCCCTTCCCTTCTAACCGCCCGTTTCTGCACTCCGTTACGCTCCTCAACCTCCTCTCCTCCCTCCCCCCTTCGACTGACCCTCCCTTCCTTCCCCCTCCGCCCTTCCTCCCCCTCCCCCCGCCTTCTTACCCCTCTCCTATCCATACCTCCTCTTAGACTGTTTATACCTTCTCTTTTTCCACAACCATTATTGTCCGACTTCATGTTCTTCTTCCCTCCACCTTTCCATCCTAGGGTCCCCTCAAAACGTGACTCCTCTTTTTTTCATTCTCCCTTTTTTCTCTTCGAGAGCCTTTCCCTATCTTGTTGTTTCTTGGCTCATTTCTTTAACCCTCTCATTCGGCTTTATGTTGTTGACCTCTCTTATACAGTCCCCTCTGAACCCTTCCCGTCACAGTTTATAGTGGCGTCTTTTTAGTTTTTCTCCCCTCCCCCCCCAATACCCCCCTATTGCCCAATGATTTTTCCCCAATACACCTTTCTCTGGATGCCCTCCACGGTTCCATCCCTCCCCTTTCTGCCAAAATTTAACACCCTGTGTGTTTTTTTATAGGTTTTTTCTAGTAGACTTTCTTCCTTTTGGTATGATGTTTCCCTTATCCGAACCCCTCATGCTTCCTTTCTCGCCGATCCCTCCCCTGTTTTTCCCATCATGCCGGGGAATCTTTCTTCCATCCCCCCCCCCTTCTACCAATCCAATATTGCCAGGGAGGGGGGATTTCCCCCTGTCAGGTCTCCCTTTCACCCTTTCTATTACCCCCCATTTTATCTTTGGATTTCGGATTTTCGGTTACTTTTTATTCTGCTGATGGGCACCAAAGGCTTTTGCCTTGGCCTCCCTCTAGGGACTTCCGACTAATTAATACAGATTTGCCTTTTTTCTCTGGATCCTTTCTCCTTCCGACAAAATCCGACCATGGCGCCCCCTTCAACTCCCCCGTTTCTACTAGCCCCCTTCTCGTGCCTATCTTACCTCTGTGAACCCCCCCTTTTTCTCTTTCATTTAACTACAGCAACTTCCGACAAAAATATCCTCCTTCCCCTATTTTTCTCAGCTGGTTCCTTTCAAACCAATTCCTTTGACAGGTTTTTTCTGCTTTCATTGCCCCCCTAATATAACTTACCTACCCACCAAAAAGCCTGTTCCCAAGTTCCTTTTTTCCCATTTCCCAGCTTTTTCTCCAAGATGTATCAAATCCCTGCCCCCTTGATAAACTTTCTTTGTTTCTCTCAGTCAAAACCCCGGCAAGGTTTTCTTTGGTTTTTGTAAACCCCAATCAATTCCTTATGTTATTTCCTCCCCAAAGGTCCCCCCTCTTTTTTCCACTTTTCACATCACCCCTCGGGAGGTTTTCTATTTCGTGGCTCATTTTCTTTGCTGTTAGTTTCGTGCCCCCTCTTTTTTACCCCCCCTCACCATACCTTTAACCCTTTGATACCGTAGAACCCTCTCGTTAATCTTGCCCCCCCTCTCCATGTGAACCCCTTACAGATTAGAACGCTCTGTTTTTATTTCCTTCTCTTTAAACCTGTATTTTAAAGCCATAACTCCTCCCGAAAACTCCTCCCTAACCAAAATATGTTTTCTTTCTCTGCTCTGCCATTTCATCCCTGCAAATCCCCGTCAGCTCTCCTTGGTTACCACTTCTTCCCTGCTCCTTCCCCTGGAGTCATCAATCTGAATCTTCAAAGTTTTTATTTCCCGCCTTTGCTGAGTCATCCCTGGCTTTATTAAACCAGTGATGGTCTTCACTTTGCCCGACATTTTCCTTAATTATTTTCTCGAAACTTTCCCCCCTTCCCCACCCCTTGCAACTACTTCAATTTATTCTTTTCCATCTCTCACCTTCCCCTCCCTTTCCCCCTTGATCCCCCCCGAATTTGGGCTGCTGCTCTGATATCAACCTCTTCTCCCGGTCCAATGCCTTCCCCCCCTCTAGACCACAATTGCCTATCCTGAACGGAATTTCTCTCCCTTAGGGAACGATCCTTTTTCGCCTCCCCCCCCTTGAAGGTTGCTAACTGGCCCCCATTCCAAAAAGCGCCTTAGGTATTTTTCAATTCACGGGTTTGCGATTGCCTCGTCACCCCTTTCATTAAAAGCTCTGAGTCTCCCCTCCTCTTGGACCCTTTTCTCCTCTTGTTTGTTGACTTCCCCAGTTACCGTCCTTTTTTCCCTTTTGCGGCAGTATTGTTACTTTCCTAAACTCAGTCCGGACCACATGCCTACCTCCCTTTTTCCGTGTGTTCCCCCCTTGGCATGCACCCCCTTGAACACCTTTGAATAGTCTTTTTTTGTTCGTATGAGCCCTCTTTTTTTCATTAGAAACATTTTATTGACATCCTTTAATAGTATCCCTCACCCACCTTTTAGAATTTTCCGGCCTTCTCCGAAAGATGTTACGTTTCATTTTTTTTTTCACCCAGTTTCTGCTCCGTTTCGTATCCTGAATGTCTTTAACAACCCTATTTCTGGGTTTCCTTAAAACCCCCGAGCATTACTTGGGTTTTTCCTGTATGTTTCCCCCCCCCTCTCTCCTCCGCCTTGTTCTAATGCCGCCTCATTGTTTAATGATATAGATGGCCATTTTGTTTTCCCCCCTTCCAACGGTCCTTTTTCTTTTTTCTACTTGGTGCTGTAATGACACCTGGTGGAGTGTTCATACCTTTTTTCTATCCTTCCTTTTCTGAATGTTCTCCCCAAAGTTGGTTTATCTGCGGCCCCCCTCGTCCATCCTTTTTATTTGAAGGGCTCGGGTTACCCCACATTCCCCAACACCCCCCTTTTTACGCTCCCCAAAAATCGCGAATTGTGTTTTTCTAAGCTTCTCCCTCCTTCTTCCCCCCCCTCATACACCTACTACCTCTCCACCTAGCCGTATTAGCCACCATTTTTTGCGGCTTCCCTGCCTTTAGAAAACAATCCTCCCTTCTGGTTTTCTCCCCAAAACCTTTCCTTTTTCTTATCTTTCTCCCTAAACCCAAACACAATCACCTTCCTTTTGGCAGGCCCTTTTGATTTCACTGGCGTCCCTTCATTCCCTTTAAGATGGCCACTTTTCCATTTTAAAGGCTTCTTTTCATCTCCCCCCCTCGGCCTGTACTGAAAACAATGAAATTTTGGTTTTGTCCGTTCCCATTCCCCCCCTTTGGGTTACCTTCCCCAACTCAATCCATTCTCTGACCGGAAGTTTCTTCTTTTTTAACACCCCTTTTTCTTATCATCTATCCTTACATTATTCCCCCCCCCAAGTCATGCTTAGGGTGGCTCCTGTCCGATTCCCTTTTTGGTATCTTTGACATCTAGTTATTTCCCCGGAAATCCCCCCTGCTCTCTTTCTTCGGCCATTTTTCTTCGGTCCCATTTGGCAACCCCCTGCCCCCCTCCCTCCTGGTCCCTTGAACATCTCCTCACAACCCCCCCGTACGAACTTTCCCTTCTTAAAGTACGAGTAGTGTTTATTCCCCGTCATATCCCTTTTTCGTTACCCTCCTCTGACCACAGGCCCTCCTCCGCAATCTCATCTCAACTTTCCACGAATGGTTTTTTGGTGAGGAGGTTTTATATCAACAGGTCCCCCTTAGTTCCTTATCCTCCCCAGTGCGTTTGACCTCTTCACATTCATGTTCTTCTCCACAAACAACTTCCCCCCCCCGGGGACAAATCCAAGTCCTCTCAAAACTCGGCGTAAAGCCCCCCACCTTTCCCCTCCCCCCAGGCCTTCCTTTGTCCAAGAAATGCGTAATTCCTTTCCGCCCCCTCTTTTTTCCATAAAAGACGTTATATGTTCCAGATTTTACCATTTACTCGGTATTCTTTCCTGGTTTTTTGCGAGTCCCCTTGTCAGAATTTTTAATCCTCTCCCTAAGCCCCCCTCTTCCTTCAAACTATCGCGAAGACTCTCTCTCTTTTCCTTCCATTTGTGGTTGTTTTTGTTATCCTTTTGAATGAATCTCTTGTAATTTAAGTCCTTCCCAGCATTTCCCCCTAATGTGGTTGAGTCCTTCGTCTCAAAAGGCACCTTTGCCTCCCCCACCCCCTACTTCTTTCCAGCCTCTTCTACAATCCTCTTTTCCCTATTTTCCCCCCAATATAAATGTGTCCCGACCAACGGCCCATTGCAATATTACTCCTTCAGGTGTCTCTCCTCAAAGGTATTTTTCTTCTTTTTTTCCCTTATAAAACGCATAATGATTCCTTAGACGATCAGAACGATTGCTTTTCATTCCCTCCCTTGACCCCTCCCCATGTGAAAAGAGATCAACCATCTTCCTCTCTGGGAAATCTTTTGGGTCTGGGTTCTGTTTCCTCATGCTTTTTTCCGATTTTTCCCTTCCCTTATCGCACTCCTTCCCCCCTAAAACAATTTTCCTTCTTTTATGGAAGGGTTTCGGACTTTTTCCTTTCTTAGTCCCTTTATCCCCTGAAGTCGTCATCTTATTATTTTGATTTGGGTGGCTCATTGATATGGCCGAAGCCTTTTCAGCTCCCTTCCCTGTCTCTTATCTGAAACGTCCCTCCCCAATTTTCTTCTATCGAACATGCTTTTCTGGAACAACCCCTCGCCACCGAAACATTCCTCTCCCCCCCCTTTCTCCCTCAAGTTAATACTCCCTGTCAATGTGGTGTTTTCCCCCTCCCCCCGTGCATTTCACCCCTCTCTCTTTGAACGAAAACTTTTTTCTCAACCTTCCCCCTCTCTTTAACAAACCGGACAGTGTTCCTCCAATGTCGTTCCACAGTAACCCTTTTCCCGGCCAGACCACCAGCATGGAAACCTTTACAGCGTAAAGGATCTTCGCTTCTTCTTTTCCCCCCACTCCCTGCCGACTAACCGCGACCACTGCCCTACTTTGACTCCTTTTTTGTTTCGCGGGAACATCAAAAGGGTTATTTGATAGTTTCCCCCTCCCTTTTATTCACATTGAACCTCCCCTCATGTGGCGTAGGCCCCCACATGTGGCCTTTTTTTTCCTGTATATGATTTTTCCCTTCCTGTTACTTGAGGGTTGCTATTGGCGTTGTGAATAGTGTTTTCCCCCTTCATCCCTGACCCCCCCCCATTCCTCGAAGAAAAGGCCCTCGGTAAGTGGTTCCCCCCTCATGGACCTGAAATACCACTCCCTCTCTTTCATTTCTGATTGGATTTTTTAGTAAACCCCCCCTTTCTTAACTCCTTTTGGTTAAAAAAGCATCCTTTATTAGAACCCGAAAAATCAAAAAATATGGTTTGTGACTTTAACTTCCGCGAACCTCAGTTAGGGCCCCTTGTTGACCTCTCCTCCTATCCCAAGGTCAGTCCTGTCCGGAAACCCTCCCTTTCAGGGTTCTCATCCCCCTTCCCAAATACTCCTCTTTCTTCCTGGGTCTCCTTAAATGGCCCCTTCCCATTTCGTTATTCATTTGCTTAGAACTGATGATTTCTCTTTTCCCCAATTCCCCTTCCCCCCAACTTATCTACGAGACTTCCTGGATCGTTTCCTTAAACTCCCCCCCCTTTAATTAATGGTTTAGTTGAGGGCTGTCGCTGATACTATGGAACATATTTTCATTTCCCCTTCACCCCAAGCCCCCCCTTCTTCCCCACCTTTCTTCAAAATATTATGGAAGATCTTTTAACCCTCCTTTTTTTTTCCCCCCACTTGGAAAAAGGCACCACAAGCTCTGTTAGTAGTTTCCCTTCTTGCATCTTTCCCACACTCAACTTCACCGTCTTTCCAGGAGTCCTTAGATTCATACTACTTTCTTTTGAGGGATATAACTACCTTCTCCCCCCCCAAATTGAGCGGACTCGCGCCGTATTCTTCCTTTAATTTCTTTTAAATGCTCTTTGCCCCCCCCTTCACATTTTCCATTCTTTATTTCTCCAACTTCGAGGCCCATCTTTACCATGCCCTATTTGGGTGAGCATCTCCGATTAGTTTTTCTGTATCTCTTCTTTTCCTAGGGATGAGACATCAACGTTCTTTTTCTCTTCATGTCCAAGTTGCGCGGGCGCACCTGGCCGCAAGCTGAATAAAATCGTTTTTTCTTCAGGCTTTCTCCATCCTAGTAATATTCTTTCCCTTTCTTAAAAATGTCTTTTGTCCCCCATCCTTCTTCCCCCCCCAGTCTCGCAAGTTATTTGGGGTATTGATAAACTTACCCTTTTTCCTCTAGCACCTTCCTTGGATCTCAACCTGTCCCTTTTCCCCTTCTATTTCTGCTTGCGCTGCAATTTGTCGCACTCTCTCACCCCATATTTTTGGTTCTTTTTTTTAGGCCTTCCCAACTCCCTGTTGGAGATCCCCCCTTTTACCAACCCCCGTCCCCTTCTCAATCTCCTATGGGGTCTCAAACATATTGTATTTTAGCTTTTTTTCCCCCCCAAATTGATACTTTTTTTTTTTTTTTCCGGTGAATACGACCTATTCCCCCTTCCACCTCCCTCCTCCCTGACCCACCAGAATTCAACTTGCATAGCCACTTTGAGGTTGTGCTTACGCCCATTCCGGGAGACCCCCTTTTTTGTCATGACAGGGTGGAGGGAAACTAACTCGGGGACTTCTTCCCCCGTCTAGCCCATCCCTCCCCCCCTAAGGCCCTTTCCTGATTCACTTTACTCCTCCCCGATTATTTCCCCCCCTTCCCCACTCCCAATCCTAGCGCTTATCTTGATTATTAAAAACCTGCTTTGAGTCTCGGGGGTTGGTTTTTTTTTTTTGGTTTCTAGCAAAAAACCCCCCCTCCCCCAATTTTTTTTTGTCCGTCTCTTTGGCGGCCTTTCTTTCTTCAAACTCTACTGCTTGACCATTTTTCTTTTTACAACTTTTTTCCCCCTTTTTTTCTGCTTTCCGGGATATCTCCTCCGGTTTTTTGAAACCCCTTTTTATTTTGTCCTTGCGGCATAGGGTGCAGTGCTTTTTTTTTTCAATATTTTTTCGTTCCCCCAGGAAGTTTTAAAACCCCTTCCAAGTTTCAAGATACTCCTCTCTATTCGACGCGTTTTTTCTAAGCACCCTTGTTCGTTGGCCGGTGTTACATTCTCCTTCGCGCTTCCTTTCCTTTGATCTTTCCCCCACCTTTATGTTTCGCCACACGGGATTCTTTCTTTTTCGCATATCAATGGCTCTCCACACCCAATTCCCTCCCGCCTCTTCATATTGATCCTTCCAAACTTCAAGTCCTTCCGAAACAGTAAATGATTTGTATCAGTTACGAGTTAGAAATAACTTCTTCTTCAATCGCACATACTATTTCTCTCAATTCCTCCCCTCTTTGTGAGATTTCTTCCCTAGAAAAGCTTTTTCCATTGTTTCTTTCATTTGAGGGGGGCGCTTACATCACAAAACGTTCCTTTGATAATCCCCTCTTCTCCTACCTCCCCCTTTCAAAAGAGCCTCTCACCTAAGTAGTAATGCACTTGATGTAGTTAATTGCAAGAATCTGTTACCCTTTTATGGCATCTTTTCTTTTCTCTCTTCTCTTCCCATACATATATTGGTCCCACGGACCCTAATTATCTTTCTGGCATTCCTTGGTTTTCTCCTGTATACTGCTGAACCCCGGTCCGCATGCTTCCACCGTAGGCGACATACAGAGACGGCTCCAAAATTTCCCCTCCATCCTCTCTTTTTCCTCCCTCCTTTTTCGAGGCTCCCCCTCCTTTTTCCTCTGACTTATAGCTCGCCAGTTTTTTTCGTGACAATTCTTTTGCCGCAGTACGGACACAATGGGTCCCCCAAGTACCGAATTTGGGGATACCTGATATGTTCCGATGTTCACTCCACCCACTAAACCGGATTTAACTGTACCTTTTTCAAAATTTGTTCACCGGGCAGCAGACAATTATCGCATCCCCAGTTTTCACTTTTCCACCCTTTTATTTTTTTTTGTGATTTTTTAACGAGGTGTAAACCGCTCATTTTTCCAGCGGCTTTTTACGCTGTTGTCCTTAACCCGACCCGCCTGCTTTTCCCAAAATCAAAGTATTTCCCAGGGAAGGAGGTATGATTTGGATCCTGCCGTCGTTTTTCTTTTCTTCTGCGGATTCCTCCCTCACCTTGCACCTTCACTTCGGATTCGGACTTTTTTCCTTTTCTCGCTTGGGGAGCCTTCACCCGTAAACGTCCTTCCCATCTTCTTCGTCTTGGGGTCTTGTTATCCCTACTGGCCTTTGGACTTTTTCTCACGATGAAGAAGTTGAACGCCAAGCAAGGCGAGGATCTCGCCCCGATAGTGAACCTCCACCGCCGTCAGTCACCCTTGCCAGCTTAAGGCCTCCTACTTTTATGAAACGGCTATGCCGGTATCCTTTAAAACTCAGCCCGCTTCACTGACTCCCGAACTTCTATTGGACCCGCAAGACTTCCAGTTTGTCCGATGCAAGGCACCCCCATGAGGAATTGGGCTTTACGTTGGATAACTTCCCAAAACCCCCTAATCCCCCCCCCAAACGTCTTAAGTCCAGTTTCCCTTACTCTTACAACTGGGTTGAGTTGACTGGCAAAGATCCCTTCCGCCCTGCCGCGCCCAGGCCAAATTTCCCTCCTTTTTTTCCCAATTGTCTTTCCACGCCTCTATTGTTAGTGGATTCAAAAACAATACCACTCCTGTAGTTCCCTTTTCCCTTCCCTTTGGAGAACATTTTTGCGATTTAATCCCTTCAGGTGGTCCTTTTCTCCTTTATTGAGGCTTGTTTCATCTGGAACCGTATATTATTACTAACCGTCCCCCCACCATTTATCCTGATTTAATCATTTTCGACCTCCCTCATTTGGGTCCTTCCTGGTCTCACCTTCAAAGATTAAAGTACCTGGACCTTATGTTGAGTTTTCCTTTGTTCGCCCATACTTGCTCTCAACCCCTCTAGGTTTGGTTAATGCCTGACAGCGTCAAAAAGCCTAAAATATTTTCGCCCGGTCGCCATTTGTTTCCAGCAAAGTGATTTCTCCCGGCCCGTTTAGTTTCTTCGCCCTCTCTATTTTCTTTCTTTTTCATCCCAGGTTCCTTTTCTTTCATTAGTAAAGCATACGGGACTTCCCTCTTTCCCGTTTAAGCACTGTCTCTCCCCCCCAAAGGATGGCCTCCCTTTCGGTCTCCCCTTTTCTGATGATCCTTCCCTCACGGTTAAAATACCTTAAAAATAACCTCCACTCTTTCACGGCTTGCCTCCCTTACCTGCAAAACTTTAGCGGCCCTCGATGATTCTCATTTTTTATTCGGCACAATAGTCTCATTCCATCCCCCCTACCCCATTCACGAACATCCCCGTCCTCATTTTATACCCTTCCTTTTGACTTAAGATCAAACTGTCCCCCCTCCCTTCAGGTTAGTATTTGACCGGCATTTGTGGTGCGAGGTTATGAAGTAACCTGATCCCTTCAGAATTCCGCGCCTTGTTTTGTCCCCTTTATCTCTCATCACTCTCTCCTTTCAATTCCTCCTTGCGCTTGTTCGGTTACTTAGGCCCCCGGCCACACATGCGGGCAAACTACCAGATTTTTGCCTTAGTTGGCCTTGGTTTTTTTCACTTCGTTGTATAGGCTGTCCCCTTGTCGTGATGCCCCCACTGGATTTTTCCCTTTTTCTTTTTTTGGCTATTTTCTCGCCGAGCAAACCCCCTCTTTAATCTTCATAGAGATCGCAGCAGACCTCCTCCCAATTACCGGTCCTTTTGCCCTCCTTCCCCTCCCCCTCCTAGTCTGTTTTTTTGCCTTTCCTTCTATAAAGGTGTTATCCGCAAATAATTAACAAACTCCTGCGGGGTAGTTTTTTGACTTAGCCAATTTTTCACCTTTTTTGCCTTCGCTTATGGCTATGTGCTAGCCTTTAATTCGCACTTGATATTTCCGTTCACCTGCAATACCCCTACTGGTGATTGCTTCCTTATTCTTTTGGGTTTTTTTTTTTATCTCTCTAATGGAACTTTCCCCCTTTCGCGCGTCCCCAAGTTTTATATCAATTACGCGCGATCATCAACCACTCAGGTACTGCGACCTTTCAGGGCGTCCCCTAACCCTCCCCCCTTTTTTTTCGAGGATAAAACCATTGGGGAGCGTTCTAGATACCGATTGACCTCCGATAACCCAAAGACGTCTCACTCCAATCAGCCTTCCCTTTGCAACATTTGTTTCACGTGTCCGGAGCCATGTGCATTCACCTTTTACTCCACATTCTCGTCTTGTGTATACGCAACTTCAACAACCCTGTTTGAGGTTTGCACCCCTTCTAACTTCTTCCCCACTTTTTGTTTGAGCGCAATGGTCCTTCAAATCCCCATACCCCTAGTTCCAAGCTGTCTCGAATTTTGCTTTTTCCTATCCCAAATCTCCCTAGGTTTTTTCAAAACCCAATGCCAATTCTTTCCCTGACCCCCTTTCTTCCCGGCAGTTTCCATGGAACTCCTATTTGTTCTACAGTTAATTTGTTTTCTGTAGTTCCACCAACAGGGCATGATCTCTCAGTCAACTATCCTTCCAATCTCGCCATTCTCAGGTCTCTTTTCTCATCTTCGAGGTTTCGCTGATATCAACCTTTTGCTTTTTTTGCTGTCCTTCTTCATCGTTATGTCCCCCCGCCAGGCAACAGTTGTACCAGTCCGGCCCCATGGCATCCCAACTCTTCCAGTCCTCCTCCCCCATTTACTATACCAGTCCGAAAGTTCACTTCCTTGAATTTCCCTTCCCATTGTTTATTGGTATAACTTTCTTTTTTATAATTTAGGAAGCGTG